>Ga0126373_10003538_pt1 | contig 11724 bp, 7 predicted proteins | sample PanSoiMetPlot_11_FD_92545 | JGI IMG/M metagenome (GOLD analysis project Ga0126373, IMG submission 92545) | Tropical forest soil microbial communities from Panama - MetaG Plot_11 | ecosystem: Environmental > Terrestrial > Soil > Tropical forest > Bulk soil | place: Panama | collected 2016-02-17
CGACCTGCTCGGAATGCGGGGGCGCCCGACTGCGCCGCGAAGCCCAGCAGGTCAAGATCGCCGGCAAGAATATTTGCGAAGTTTGTTCGATGACCGTGGAAGAAGCGGCAAAGTTTTTCGCAGCGATTGCCAAGTCGCAACCGCCGCGCACTCCCCGCCAAAGCCACGGAAACACGGACCCGGCACCCACGAACTGGGAAGAGGACAGAGATCGGCTGACCTTGTCGGACGAAGAAGCTGAAATCGGGGAGAAACTGCTGGAGGAGATTGGTTCGCGGCTGCGCTTCCTGAACGACGTTGGGTTGGAGTATCTCGCACTCGATCGGCTCACCTCCACTTTGTCGGGCGGCGAGGCGCAGCGGATTCAGCTCGCGACTTCATTGGGATCGCGGCTGGTCGGCACGCTGTACGTGCTGGATGAGCCATCGATCGGCTTGCACAGCCGCGACACGCACCGGCTCATTGGCATTCTCGAGGGTTTGCGCGATTTGGGAAACACCGTGCTGGTGGTAGAGCATGATCCCGATGTCATGCGCTCGAGCGACCACATCCTCGATCTGGGGCCTGGCGCCGGCGAGCATGGCGGCAAGGTGATCGCGGAAGGAACCTACGAGGAGATCAAGAAGACCCCAGCTTCGCTTACCGGACGTTATCTCGCACAGGAACTGCACATTCCAGTCCCCGCCAACCGGCGAACCCCTGGGCGAAGGCAGATCACGATTCGCGGGGCTCGGGCGCACAATCTGAAGAACATCGATGTCAAGATTCCGCTCGGCATGCTGGTGGCAATCACAGGAGTTTCGGGTTCGGGCAAGTCGACGCTTTTACATGATGTTTTATTTCAGGCGCTGGGTACGCTGACGAAACAAACCGCTGACCATCCCGCAGAAGTGCGAACTGCCCAACCCGAGTTCCCTTTTGTTCGCGAAATTGAGGGTTACGAATTCATCAACGATGTGGTCCTGGTGGATCAGTCACCCATCGGCCGGACACCCCGTTCGAATCCCGTAACCTACATTAAGGCTTTCGACGGGATCCGCGAGTTGTTTGCCGCGACACCGGAAGCCAAGAAGCGGGGATTTTCTGCCGGTCACTTCTCCTTCAATGTTCCCGGCGGACGATGTGAAACCTGCCAGGGGGATGGTACGGTGGTCGTCGAAATGCAGTTCCTGGCTGACGTGGAGCTTATCTGCGAAGAGTGCAAGGGAACGCGCTACAAGCCCGAAGTGCTGGAGGTCCGGTATCGCGGAAAAAACATCCACGAAGTGCTGAACATGACGGTGCGCGAAGCTATGCAGCATTTCGCCGGCGCACCGAAAATCGCCGACCGATTGCGAATGCTTGACGAAGTCGGTTTGGGGTACTTACGGTTAGGGCAGTCGGCCACCACGCTCTCCGGCGGCGAAGCACAGCGGGTAAAGCTAGCGGCGCATTTGCAGCCGGCGGCAAACCCGAAAGTCAGAAGCAGCAACCCTTCGGCTCACCTCGCTCGCTCCGAGCCCGCTCTGGTCGAAAAAACGCGAAAAGGGTGGGGCACACTCTACATTTTTGACGAACCCACCACCGGCCTGCACTTCGATGACATCAGTAAACTACTCTCGGCCTTTCGGCGTCTTATTGAAGCAGGAGGTTCCATCCTGCTCATCGAACATAATCTGGAAGTAATCAAGACCGCGGATTGGGTGATCGATCTTGGACCTGAAGGCGGCGATCGCGGAGGCTATGTAGTTGGAGAGGGTCCGCCCGAGAAGATTGCGGCGATTCCGGAGTCCTACACGGGTCAGTTTTTGACTAGCGTATTGAACGAGAACGGGGCTTCGCGTGGGCGCTAGGCGACTCGAACGGGTATCGAGGTCAAAGTAACGTCAGGAGAGTGCCGTCGCAACGGGGCTCGGTGGCTTTCGAAGGTTTCCGAACCCTTGCGCGTTGGGTTCATCAAATCTTGCAGGTTCGGGCTGCACAGAGCAGCCGGGCGGTAGCATTGGTTACGAATAGACGATTGCTCTCAAGTGTTTTCATCATCGTCTGTACCATCGCAGTCGGGCAACGGAGCGTAGCCCAGTCGGATTCCGCCTCGAGCAAGCCGCAACACATGACCGTGCGGCATCATCGGGTGGAGGAAGAAGACCCGGCTCTTGCCAAGCTCACCCAGGCGGAAGATGCCATTGCCAAGAACGACTACGCTTCCGCAGAGCCGCTGCTGAAGCAGGTGATCGCAACCTATCCTGAGCAATACGCCGCCTGGTACGACCTGGGTTATGTCTATCATGCCCTCGGACGTAAAGATGATTCGATTGCGGCGTACAAGAAGTCGGTGGCAGCGAAACCAAAAGTATTTGAGTCGAATCTGAATCTTGGCCTGGCACTGGCCGACGGCTCGCCCGAGGAAGCCGCGCAGTATCTGCGTGCAGCCACCCGGCTCACACCAGCTTCTGATCCGGACATGGGACACAAGCGTGCGTGGATGGCACTTGGGCGCGTCCTCGAAGCCAGCAAGCCGGACCAAGCCATCGCTGCGTTCGGAGAGGCGGCAGCAGCCGATCCCAAGGATCCTGAGCCTCACCTGCTTGCCGGCTCCCTGCTCGAAAAAGATCGTCCCACAGAAGCCGAGACCGAATACCAGAAGGCGCTGACCATCCAGCCGGCATCGTCCGATGCGCTGGCCGCACTCACGAATTTGTATATGCGCCAGCGGAAATACCCGGAGGCGGAGAATCTACTGAAAAAGTTGGTTGTCTTGCATCCCAACGATGCTAGTGCCCACCTGCAGCTGGGGCGGATGCTGGCGATTTCCGGCAAATCCGAGGAAGCAACGGCAGAACTCGAGGCCGGGCTGAAACTCGATCCCTCCGACACCAGAGCGCAACGCGATCTCGCCGAGCTAGATTTAGACGCGGGAAAATACGTACCAGCACAGGCACTCTATCGAAGCTTGCTGACCGCGTATCCCAATGACGGGGATCTGCATCATGGGCTAGGTCGAGCGCTGCTGAAGCAGAAGAAGTTTGCTGATGCCGAGAACGAGCTTGCCCGGGCGGTCGAGCTCGAGCCGAATTCCGGCACCGCATGGGGAGATTTGGCGGTCGCTGCGGACGAAAACAAAGATTACGCGGGCGCCATCCGAGCCGTCGATATGCGTGCGAAATACTTGCCCGATACCCCCATCACCTATTTTTTGCGTGCGACTGCCTATGACAACCTGCACAACTCGAAGCAGGCCGCCACGTATTATCATCAATTCTTGGATACGGCAGGCGGCAAGTTTCCCGATCAGGAATGGCAGGCGAAACACCGTCTGATTGCGCTTGAGTCCAAGAAGTAGTCGGGCGGAACGAATGTATAAACGGATTGGGACGGTCGCGCTGATTCTCGCGGTTGTAACTGGCTCGGCTTTTGCTAAGAAAGACGAGACCCTGGACCAACTTGCCGCCCGCGCCGATTCGGCCCATGTAGATCAACAACCTGGCCTTTGCATGGAAGTGGCGGAGCGCGCCCTCAAAGAGGGCATGGACGCCTATACCGCCAATCAATACCAGCAGTTCCTCACCAGTCTGCAGCAAGTTGTGACCTACAGCGGTAAGGCCCACTCGTCGGCGATGACATCGAAAAAGCATGTCAAAGGTACGGAGATTAAGATTCGCAAAATTTCTGAGCGCCTGCGGGATTTTAAGCTCAACGTGAATTACGACGACGAGGCAACCGTCCAGGCCGCGATTGACAAATTAGAAAGCTTTCGTACCGACCTTTTGAAGAGTATGTTTGGATCAAAGAGCAATGACTAAATGGGCGATTTCGTTGCTACTGCTGCTCGCAACGAGCCTGGCTTTTCCACAGGATAATCGTCGCGATCCTCTGAGCGACCTCGAGGTCGATAAGCTGCGGGACGCCGCGCAGGAACCAGAGATTCGCCTGAAGCTTTACGTCGAGTTCGCGCGTTCACGGCTGGATAAGATGCAGCAGGTTCATGCCGATACCAAGGCCGAGAATCGCGATGAGGGGACTAAAGCCGCGCTGCAGGATTTCATCGACATTTATGACGAACTGCAGGACAACATAGACACCTTCGCCGACCGCAAAGAAGATCTACGCAAGGCGCTGAAGCCGGTCATTGAAGCGGACACGGAGTTTGGCTCCAAGCTGCGCGCATTCAAATCCTCCATTGCCAGTTCCCCGCAAGAAGCTGCCAAATTCGACTTTCTGGTGGGCACCGCGCTCAGCGCGGTGGATGATGGCGCCAAGAATGACCGCGAGCTGCTGGCGCAGCAGGAAGAAACCTTCAAGCACAAGAAGGCGCAGAATCACAAAGACAACCCGGAACGGCAGTAATCGACGCGGCTGCGCGTCTGTCATGTACGCGCGGGCGGACGACGTCTCAGCGGTGTCACCGCGTCATCGCAGCAGATATTGGACCCGCGTTTCGAGCTTCGAGATGTCATCGTTCCAATCGCCATAGATCTCCCAGGATTTGCCAGCAAAACTTATGCGGTTTCGCGCTGCCCAAGCGTGGATCGCTTCGTGTGTTCTCCCGAGCTGATCGTAGGAACCGACGTGGACAGCGGTGGCAACTTTGCCGGCAGGTGTTTCGACCAGTGCCACTTCTCCTGACGACGAAAAGACACGCGTCACTTCCACTCCGAAATCAATGTCCATGGGCGATTGCGGCTGGTCGGGATGATGGTAGAGAAATACGTTGTGCCCATCGCTGCGCAGGCCCTGGTTCCGCCTCAGAAAGTCCCAGACTTGATCTAGAGCGGGACGCCATGTGCTCGAGATCTCTCCGATCGGGACCCGGCGCCGCACGGCCGCAAGCTTCCGAGCGAGCACGCTTTCGATGTGGACTGGGATACTCATATGAGCCAACAGGATAGCAATTCGGGGGAGATCGTCTGTTAATGATTGGAAAATTGTAGACTGCGCTTCCCGGAACCCTATCTGCATCAAAACTGCAACGAAAAAATCAATCAGGAGTACAGCATGCTAAATGCCAAAAAGGCTCTCAGCAGTTTTTCCGTAGACGACATTCACAAAGCCAAGGATTTTTATGGGAATACGCTCGGGCTCGAAGTTGCCGCCGGACCGCAGGGCACATTGGTCCTCGGGGAGGCCAAGGCTATGATTTATCCGAAATCCAACCATCAGCCCGCCACATTCACGGTTCTCAATTTTCCGGTGGATAACGTGGAGAAAGCCGTGGATGAACTCAGCAAACGCGGGGTTCAATTCGAGGTCTACAACGAACCAAATCTGAAGACAGATGGGCGAGGAATCTCCCGCGGAAATGGGCCGACTATTGCATGGTTCAAAGATCCGGCAGGAAACATTTTGTCGGTCCTCGAAGCGGCGTAGCCAATCTACGCCTTTCTAAGAAATCTCTTCCGTGCGTCAAACGACATCGCGAACGCGTCCGCAAAGCTTTCGTGGAGTCGCAAAACGCCGGGCACGCACGTCGTAGCAGGCCTGAGTGGCAAGGTTAACGCCGAACGTCTGCGCGGATCCGTCTACCATCCCCGAGTCTGCAGCAGTTGCGCCTCGTCCATCACGCTGACGGCCAGGCCTTTCATCGCGCTGGGCACGTCCTTCGATACTTCAAGTAATACTTTAGGGTCGTTGTAATGGGTGGTAGCGCGGACGATGGCGCGGGCGCGGCGCTCGGCTTCTTCGGGTGGGGCGAACGTGCTCGAGTCTTGCATAAAGATGCCGCTGCCTACAAAGACGGCTTCGGCGCCTAGCTGCATCACCAGCGAAGCGTCGGCGGGGGTGGCGATGCCTCCAGCGGAGAAGTTTGGCACGGGCAGCTTCCCTTCCTTCGCGACCAGCTTCACCAGCTCGTACGGCGCCTGCAGCTCTTTGGCTTTCGAAAAGAGTTCTTGTTCGCTGAGGACGGTGAGAACCTTCATGTCCTGCACAATCTGGCGGATGTGCTTGACGGCGTGCACGACATCTCCGGTGCCGGCCTCGCCCTTAGTGCGAATCATTGCGGCGCCTTCGGCGATGCGGCGCAGAGCTTCTCCCAGATTGCGTGCGCCGCAGACAAACGGCACCTTAAAGGCGTGCTTATCGACGTGGTGTGCCTCGTCGGCGGGGGTGAGCACTTCGGATTCGTCGACATAGTCGACGCCCAGCTCTTCGAGAATCTGTGCTTCGGCGAAGTGGCCGATGCGGCACTTGGCCATGACCGGGATGGAAACGGCGTCCATGATCTCGCGGATTTTTTTCGGCGAAGCCATACGGGCGACCCCGCCTTCAGCGCGAATTTGCGCGGGCACGCGCTCGAGGGCCATCACGGAGACGGCTCCGGCGCGCTCGGCGATGACGGCCTGCTCGGCGGTGGTGACGTCCATGATGACGCCGCCTTTGAGCATCTCGGCGAGGCCGGTCTTGAGGCGAAGACTGGTGGAACTACCGTTATTTTGGGACATGGGGCTACCTTTTTCGGATCGTGAGGAATGGACGCGAATCGCGTCTTACTCGTATCTATATTTTACAGCCTAAGCCGATTATTCATGCGAAAGCAGGCTGATAAAAAGAACAGTGTTTAGAGACCAGTTCCCCGCCCCGAGCCGGAGGGATACGATCCCAGATTTGATGACCGAGCGCCCCCGGACGAGGCGCCAGGACCTTACGTGTTCGATGGCGAGCCCTAACTGTCAGCAACCGCACCTCAGGCGACGTCCACGGCCCGAGTGAGCGGGCCGTCGCGGGCTGTCCAGTTTACTTGCTCGAGTGGACCCACCACGTAGACCCACGCGATGGCGCCGAGGATCAGCACGGCCACTGTGATGGCGAACGGTGCGAGGAAGCTGCCGGTCTTATCGACGACGCGCCCAGTGAGCGCGGGACAGATTACGCCGGCGAAATTACCGAAGCCGTTCTGGAGCCCGGTCCACTTGCCTGCTGCTTGTGGACCGGCAAGAGTTTGAGAGTAGGCAAAGACACCAACGCCCATCATGCCGCAACCCACGCCTACCCCCAGCAGCCACACGAAATATCGCTCTGGGCCCGCCAGGGCGCAGCCGGCGGTAGCGACAATCGAAATCACGCAGCCTACGCCCATGAAGGTTTTGCGCACGAGTGTCGTCGGACCGCCGCGCCGCATCCAGAAATCGGCGAGCCATCCGGTCACGGCTGCCGAACTGGCGTCGGTGAGGTAATAAACGCCCGCCGCTTTCACCATCGCTCCCATGGAGAGCCCGCGCGCGTGCACCAGATAATAAGGGAGCCACGTAAGCATGAAGTAAAAAAGATAGTTCACGGAAAAGTGGCCGATGGACGCGCCCCAGAAGGAGCGCTGGCGGAGAATCGCCAGGGTATCGGGTTCGGTGGATTGACCGCTCTGCGTGTGCTTGCGGGCCGGCATCCAGTGGAACCAGGCGGGTAGCCAGAGCAGGCTGATCAAGCCGATTCCCAAGAAAATGGGACGCCAGCCGTGCTTCACGATCAGTGGGCCGGCTGCGAACGTTCCGATCGCGGGACCCAAGCGGATCGCGGACATTAGAAGACCATTGGCAAAGCCACGCTCATGCTCAGGCAAGTGATGGGCGAGAATTTTTGAAGTTGACGGAAATGCGACCGACTCCCCGACCCCAAGCAGCAACCGCATCGAGAGCAAGAGCAGGAATCCAGGCACAATGGCGGTGGCGGCGGTGGCCAGCGACCACAAGGAAAATCCGGCGGCGATCACGAAGTTGACTTCGAAGCGATCCACGAGCCATCCGGCAACGAATTGCATGACGGTGTAAGACCAAAAGAAGGCGCCGAGGAGGACGCCCAGCTGCCAGGCGGAGAGGCCAAACTCCTTTTGCACGAGCGGTGCAGCCAGGGAGAGATTGCCGCGATCGACGTAGTTGATCAGGACACAGCCGGCCAGAAGAACAAGCGCGGGTCCGAAGGGGCGGGAGATTTGCGAGTGGCCGGAGGGGTTCGACATGGCAAGGCGACCGAGGCATTTTGCGCCGGCCGCGGCGGTTTTTCAACCCCGAACGAAACAATAAAACTAGAGGAGATGTAATGCGGTCATGTCGGGACTCGGGCCCTCTGCAGGTTTGCCTTCCCTAACCAGGGTAACGAATAGCGGCCATTCGGTCGGAAGACCCTCGCAAGCTAAGGTTGAAAGGCGAGCTGACCACGCATGTGTTCCTAAAACCGGGTGTGGAATTTGCCATCCACCGCTATGGTTCCATTTTGATTGCGCGTTACGCTGGCGGACCAGCGTCTGGAGAACTGATATTCGCCCTGAATAATTTCGTTTTGTGTGTCAGTTACATCGAAAGCAAACGTCATCAGCAGGTTTCCGGTAACCCGTTTTTGCATGGCGACTCGAGCGCCCGGATTGGTGTCATTGCCACCGAGAGTCGGATCAATGGAAAAGCTGGAAAGCCCGGCAAGCTTCTGAATACCGCCGCTGACTTCGCTGGCGGCGCCCTGGGCCAGTAGCGACGTCGCGCTAAAGTTGGAGGTAGAGGTGGCGGCCTGTTGGGGAGTTTGTCCGCGTGCGATTAGGTTGACAATATCGGCTGTCGAGAGCGGTGGATTAGAGATATAGCTGGTCTGCATCTTATCGAGCGGACCGGTAAAGGTAAGTGTCAGGTTGTACTGATCGATGGTTGTGGTCAAGGCAACATTCAGTACCGGCTCTGTGCGATTGGGATTGGAGAACCGAATAACTCCCCGCTGAATCTGGTAGCGCTGATTCATGAGAAAGATGTCGCCGCCAGTGAAATCGGTGTGGCCTATGATCACCGGATTCTCGGCGGTTCCAATTACCTGAAGATTCGCGCTGCCCTGCAAACTGACCTGATTACTCATCACGTCGAGCTGGTTCGAGGTCTGGACCGTGATGTGGAGTTTGAGGTTCTGCGTAAATCCCGGGGTGGGTATGGACTCGGGCGCGGACTCCACCTGACCGGCGATGCTGGTGAGATCAAAATTCGGGGTAAAACTCAGGGTGTTGACGAGTACGCGCCCGGTAAGATTCGAAGCCTGCGTATTTCCGACCAGATTCAGATCGCTGTCGAGGAGTACGCGAATTTGGTCCTGATAGAGAATGCGCACATGGTTCGCCTTCAGGGCAACGTTCATATCCAGCTGAGGACGATAGGCAATCATCCCACTGGCCGAAATCTGCCCGCCGCCAGATTCGCCGGATAGCTGAGCAATCGAGATTTTGTCATGGTCGATATCGAGGACTCCGTTGAGGTTCCGGACTCCAAGCGGCGCGTCCGGATACGCAAGCGCGACATTTTCGAAACGCACCTGGCCGGCAAGCTGAGGGTGAGCCGCCGCTCCGGTCGCCCGGGCATCGAGCAACAGTTTTCCCGAACTCTGAATATCGGAATTAAAGAACCGGAGCAGTTGCATGTCGACGGAACCGTTGGCAGCGAGGGTGACGGGAGTCTGGTCGCGTAAAGGAAGGTCGCCTTGTAGCTTGATGGAGGTGTCCGTGCCGGCGATTTCTGTCGGATCGAGAGTTAGGGTCGAATTCACGTAGCGGAGGCGAACCGGTTTTGTGTTGCCAATCTGCATTCCCTGATACTCGGCTTTCAGTGTGGGAATCAGCAGCTGCGCCTGCATTCGGCTCGGATCGTTCAGTGGACCTTCCGCGGAACCGTGGACCTCGAGAATTCCGGTGGGACCGTTCATTTTCTCGGGACCGTACATCGCGAGCAGGGCCTCGATCGGAATCTGTTTGGTGTCAAAGGTAGCGTGGGTGTAGTAGTCGTCGTTCAGGCTGACGTCGGCGCGCGCTTTCACGTCCGTTTGCACGACTTCGGAATCGAGCGCCAACTGAGCTTTATGATTGGCCACGTTAAGATCAGCTTTGATCCCTGAAATATTCTTCTGCCGAACCTCGAGCTGAGGAATCGCGATGGATGCAGTCAGCTGCGGATTGCTGAGAGTTCCGCGACCATTCGCGATTATCGTGACCGCTCCCGTAATGCCGGCGTTGCGGTCCTCGACGGACTGGAGCTTGGCTAGCTGAATGTCGGGCGCGTTGACCCGGACCTCGTAGGCTTTGCTCTTGGGATTAAACGTTAGATCCGCTTTGGCCGTCCCCGCAACGGCAGCGACCTCCAACGAGGTGTTAATGGCATTGCCATCGCCATTAAATTGAAGCGACAGTTGCCGGAGGTGCTGACCGTAGACTTTGGCCTGAAAGACTCGAATCGATCCATTGCCGGCTGGATTCAGCTGCGATCCATGCACGGAAACATCGATCGAAAGATTCCCCGAGACGGGATAATTCCGATTGGCCAAGTGCATGAGTTCCTGGATCGCCATCTCGCGGCAGCTGATATTCACATGAATGGGATCCGACGGTGTGTAGTGCCAGTTGGAGAGGACTGCTCCTCCAGCAAAGTTCAGATAACCCCGCTCGGCATTCACCAGCGAACCCGCGGTGATGGAAACTCCCGATTTACTCGCCTGGAAGTTCATGCCGAGACTTTTCCAGGTGGTGTTTTCGACCTCGAGGCCGGTGCCCGAGAGCCGGCCATTAATGCGTGGATTCTTCTGGGCGCCCTGGACCGTGATTGTCGCGTCGGCAGAGCCGGCAAGATTCAGCGATTTCATGCTGCCGCCGGTTTCGAGTGCGGCCACGAGCGAATCCAGTTCGCGCAGATCCCGGGCGTGCGCCTCGAGAGTCACATTGAGCTCGTCTCCGGCAGTTCCATTGATATTGACGGTAGTTTGGGGAGTGCGCGCGAACGTGTTGATGAGCGTTGCCAGTTTCCTGCGGCCGTCGTAGGTAACGTGGAATGCCGCATTGAGTGGCACCTTGCTCGACTCGTTGGCGTGCGCGATAGCGCCTTTGAGGGTCACATCGGATCGGGCTTTGAGGTTTTGGATCGTGCCGGCCCAGGAAGCGTCAACTTCGCCCGAGAGATTGCCTTCAATGGGAACCTGGCGAAGGTTCGCGCTGCGCAGGGCGTTTTCTGTCCCGCCCAAAGAAATGGATTCGAGCGTCGCGCGAATATGCGCCACGGGTTTTCGTTCGAGATCGCGCATGGTGGCGACGGCGATGAGATGCCCGCCCAGCAGATCGGCAGCAATCCCGTGCGCGTCGAGATTGCCGTTCGCCAGCTGGAACTGACCTTCGAGATTGCGAATCGCCGTGCGCAGTTCGGGAGTATCGACCCGTAAATCGCGGCTACGCAACTCGCCATCGAGGCTGACGCTGCGAACGAGAGAAGCATTGGCTTGGTACCGGTAGCGCAATGATCCTTCGAGACTGATCTCGCCGTTTGGGAGACTGGGGTTCTTTAGGGCAGCACGAAAATCCTGAGGATGAATCGTGCATCGGTAATGGCCGTTCACGTCGGGATGCGAATAGTCTTGAACCTTCCCCTGCAACTCAATTCTTGACGTTGCCACACTCAAGACCAGGGGCTTGAGCTCGAACTCAGCAGGTGTCGCCGTGAAGCTGGCGTTCAAGTCATGGGGCAGCGGTCTGGTGCCGCTATACTGCAGGCGGCCGTCGCGATAGGAGAGAGTGCCGTCATAAATCTTGCCCAGCAGGCGCGATCGCACTTCGAGTCGCAGATCGTGCAGTTCGGCATCGATCGGGGTGTTCAGGTCGTTGTAATAAATCTCGCCATTGGTCAGGAGCACGTGCTCAATTCCCAGGTCGAAGGGATTGGTTGAGCTGCTGCCATTCGACTGGGGCGGGGTTGGCAGGTTTGTAGTGTTGTCTTTTCTGACCCGGACATGCACCCGCGGGTGGCGAAG
>Ga0126373_10003539_pt1 | contig 11724 bp, 8 predicted proteins | sample PanSoiMetPlot_11_FD_92545 | JGI IMG/M metagenome (GOLD analysis project Ga0126373, IMG submission 92545) | Tropical forest soil microbial communities from Panama - MetaG Plot_11 | ecosystem: Environmental > Terrestrial > Soil > Tropical forest > Bulk soil | place: Panama | collected 2016-02-17
AGAAAATGCTGATGCAATTTTTACAATGGATTTTCAAAATAAGGCTGAGATGATCACTCGTTTTCCCACCGCCAAGAATAAAATCCTGATGTTGAGCAGCTACGCCGAGGGTCAAGAGCGTTATCGCGAAATCATCGACCCTTACTTCGGTGATCTGGACGCAACTCGACGGTGTTTTAAAGTTATTCGTGCGTGTGTTTTTAACCTGACGTCAGCGCTGTCCGCGCACGACCAGAAGCAGTCGTTCGACTCCGACGTTCCGCGCTGACACCGGCGGGCTCTCGTTGTATCGGGACGTGCATTCTATGCACCCGAAAGAACTTTCCAAGAAGGCCGTGCGTGTTCTGGAACAAGTGGCCCGCGTAGTTACCGGACGCCAGTTGGCGGGCCGTAATTTAACGGTCTATGAGGACGATGTATTTCTGACCTCTTACCCGCGTTCCGGGAATACGTGGACTCGATTTCTGATCGGCAATCTGATCTATCAGGACGAGCCGGTTACCTTCCTCAACATCGAGGCGCGCGTTCCTGAGATCTACTTCAATTCAGACCACAGGATGCGTGCGTTACCAAGGCCTCGCATTTTAAAGAGTCATGAGTGCTTTCAGCCGTTTTACCCGAACATAATTTACATCGTTCGAGATCCACGTGATGTTGCCGTGTCTTTTTACCATCACAACCTGAAAGCGCGAAATATACCCGACCAATATCCGATGGATGATTTCGTTCTCCGCTTTCTGGCCGCAGAGTTCGACCGAAGGTGGGGGTCGTGGGCTGATCACGTCCAGAGTTGGCTGCTAATGCGCCAGAACGACCCCAGGTTTATCTTGCTCCGCTACGAAGACATGAAGCGGGATGCAGAACAACAACTATTGCGCATCGCCGATTTTCTCCGCCACAGGTCTTTGCCCAACATCGACAGCAGCCCTGAGAAATTGCGGCAAGCCATTGAACTGAGTTCGCCCGAGCGCATGCGCACGTTGGAAAAGGAACAGGGCGGTAACTGGGTTCTAACGAAATCAACCCGCACGGACAAACCCTTTGTGCGCAGTGCAACGGCGGGAAAGTGGAAGTCAATACTCTCGGCTGCTTCCGTAATGGCCATCGAAACGGCCTGGGGACCGTTAATGCGGCAACTCGGTTATGAGGTTGCGCCCGCAGAAACGATACCAGCGGAAAGAACAATCAATTCTTGACCGCCCGCTGAAGACGAGCCCCAATCCAGTTCTTCACCTCCGCCACTCCGGGGCGTAAGTCACTCATCCAAAGTTCGTCATAGTGCAGCCCGGGATACCAGGGGACGGCAATCCTCAACAGGCTGCTCCAGAAACTCGGATAGCGACCTGGCCAATTGGCTGGCGTTCCATTTCGCACGTTGGTCAAATGTCTCAGTTCGCCGACAATACGACGTGCAGTCGTTCCCTCGCGATAAGGATATGTATCAGGAGGCAGGGTTCCATCTATATACCAGCGAATCAAATGCGCCGGATAGTCAATTCCACTCGCGATCGGCAACGCAATGGAACCCCAGGGTCTGCCATTGATCTCCATAAGCACAAGTCTTCCAGCAGATGTGCGTTTGTACTCAACCATCGCGATGCCTTCAAAACCCACAGCTCGAATCAGGCGGCTGCTCGAATCCAAAAGGCAATCATCCACAGCAATGGCCTGTCGACAACTACTTGCCGACCCTCTCGGATCTACTTCGCGAATCCGCCTCCACGCGAAGGGCAGCAAAACACTCTCACTCGCTACAAAGCAGGAGAAGCCGATGCCACTCCCCGCCGCAAACTGCTGAACCAGAACATCGCCGGCGACCTTCAACCGCTCTGCCGTCTTGCGCCGGAGTTCTTCTTCATCAAACGCGTACGCGACGGAGCCGAAGATCGTTTTCCTCTGGACCCGGCGAACTGAAAATCTATCCTTCACTACAACCGGAAATCGCCAATCTCGTGCGCCCCGCAGGTCGTCGACCTGCGTCAGCAGGAGCGTCGCGGGTATATCAATCCCGAGTGTTGAAGCGAGTTCCACCGTTTTGTACTTGTCGCCAGCCAGTTCGACAGCCGGTCGGGGCGGCAATACAACCTGGCACACACCGTGGAAGGCCTCACGCATTTCCGATAGAGGCTGGAGGGTCCAGTCGGTGATGGGAACAACCAGATCTATCGAATTTTGCCGGACAAATTTTAAGATCGCCTCGACGAATATTTCGGTGTCATCGGTTGAGACGGGATAGTCGAGCTTAAGGCTGCAAAAGCGGGAGAGCTTCGCTGGAGCAAACAAGCCGAGATTTGAGCCCACGGCTACCCAGTGCCCTGCGCGGCCAGCCGAGCGAGTAAATGCAAGGGCGGCTCCGCTATGTCCGTCAAGAACCAGTATTCTCGCCAAGTGGAGTCGCTCCCTACCGATTCCCGCTGTCGGGATTAGCCCGGCCAGCCAGCAAAGGCTTTCTCAAGGTTCCACCGTAATCCGTCTAGCGTCTTGGTCGGACCCAGGCGTTTAAGCTCAAATGGATTGTCACGCTTGTGCGCCAGTCCATTGGTGGTCGTTACGGCCGTCTTGTAACCGGCCCGTTGACTCTCCTCGGTAGTCTGCTGCGTCCAGTTCGGAAATAGCGCCGGACACGGGTACGAAATGTGATGGATAGCGGTGCCGACACGACTTTCCATCTGATGCTTGGACTCGTTCAATTCCTGTCGCATCTCCTCGATCTCGAGAAAAGCGAGGTTCGGATGCGTCATCGTGTGGGATCCGACGATGTGACCATTCTTCGCGAGACCTTTCACCTGCTCCCAGTCCATCATCAAACGTCCGGAGTCGGCTGGCACCTTCGCGTCCAAATCGAATTCTGCCTTTTGGATCTTGCTTTCGAGATTGGCACCGGAGAGTTTGCAATACCGATCACACGCGCTCAAGTAAGCGCGATCGCGTTCTTCTGGGGCAGCTAAACTCCAGGATGTGCCGTCTTCACCTACCCATGTTTTTTTCTTGGTCGTGCGAAAGGCGAAACGCAGCCTGCTCGGCCACGGCAAAGTTTGTCGTTCAACGCAGTCCACGGTGATGTAGAAGGCTGCCGGAACTCCGCAACGGTTCAAAATCGGCATCGCAACTTCATAGTTGTCGGAGTAGCCGTCATCAAACGTTACGACCACGGGACGCTTTGTGAACTCCGTTTCTTCCTTCACATAGCGGCCTGCCTCTTCGAGGCTTACGGGCTGGAAGTCGCGGGCGATTGTCTGCATCTGTGCCTCGAAAACGCGAGCCGAGTGGACAATGTTTCCGATTGAATCGATAACGTCGCCTGGGTTTTCCATGACCGAGTGATACATCAAGATGCCCACTCCACTCCGTGGCTGGCTTGCAAAAAGACGCAAAATTCCGGCGCGGATCAGAATGTTCTTTGCGAAGGTCTTAATGGTCGGCATTTGAAGTTGAGTCAGTCGATGGATCAGTACGAAAAGCCCTCGGCCATCACAAGGAAAGTGTAAACGACGTACTGCGGGCACAACGGTCGAGCGAGGAAAACCATCGTAACCTTTCGAATCACCTGCCGTTGAGCGGAAGATTTTCTACACCGCAGTAGAGTAAGATCGTAGGTAGCTTGTGCAACTGTTTTCATGGTTCCGAGTCGTATTCACTCGGGCGTCTCAGAATCTACTGCTTAGTGCATGATTATCAATGGGTTGGGCGGATCGGACATGCGACGTGGGGCATGTCGATTGCTCTCTGAAGTCTAGTCATTCCTTGCAAAAGTCGGTTGAATTTCCGATGGCCGCAATTTGAACCGGTAGGAGCCATGGCGGATGCAGTTATCGCACCGGGGCCGTAATTCCGGACACATTTCATCAGGCTGTTTTAAGAATACGAACCCAAGGAGGTTCACAGAGTTGACTTCGACCAGCCATCTTATCGCCCCGCATGGCGGGGAATTGGTCAATCTTGTCGTCGATCCGGCACGCGCCGCTGAACTCAAAAGCCACTCCAAAGGATGGCCGTCATGGGACCTCACTCCCCGCCAGGTTTGCGATGTGGAACTTCTTTTGAGCGGCGGGTTTTCGCCGTTGCGCGGCTTCATGAACCGCCCGGATTACGAGGGCGTTGGCCACAACATGAGACTGGCCAATGGCCTGATCTGGCCAATGCCGATCACTCTCGATGTTACGGAGGAATTCGCCAAGAATCTCAAGCCCGGTAGCAGCAAGGTCGCGTTGCGCGATGCCGAAGGTGTGATGCTCGCCGTTCTCAACGTGGAGGACGTTTGGCAACCGGACCGCGCGGCAGAAGCTAAAAGCGTTTTCGGCAGCACGAGTAAAGCTCATCCCGGAGCCGATTACGTGATGAACAAGGCCAACCCCTGGTACGTCGGGGGAAAGCTTGAAGGTCTGCAACCTCCTTCGCATTACGATTTTCGCTCTCTCCGTTTAACACCCGCAGAATTGCGCGCGGAATTCGCCCGCCTTGGGTGGCGTCGAGTCGTTGCATTTCAAACTCGAAACCCAATGCACCGTGCACACCAGGAGCTCACTTTCCGCGCCGCGAAGCAAGTTGAAGCGAACCTTCTGATTCATCCCTCGGTGGGAATGACGAAACCGGGAGACGTGGACTATTTCACGCGTGTCCGTTGCTACGAGTTGCTGTTGCCGAAGTATCCGCATGGGACTGTAAGACTTTCGATGTTGCCTTTGGCCATGCGCATGGGTGGCCCGCGAGAAGCGATTTGGCATGGGCTGATTCGCAAGAATCACGGTTGCACCCACTTCATCGTAGGCCGCGATCATGCCGGTCCGGGCAAGGACACGGACGGCAAACCCTTCTATGGACCTTACGACGCTCAGGAACTGTTCAAGAAAAACGAGTCTGACATTGGCGTCACGATGGTTCCTTTCAACATGATGGTGTACCTGGAAGACCAGGACAAATACGTACCTGACAACGAAGTCCCGAAAGAATCGCGTGTGCTCAACATTTCGGGAACAGAGCTTCGGGAACGCCTGAATGGTGGACGCGACATCCCGGGCTGGTTCACGTATCCGGAGGTTGTTCAGGAGCTCCGTCGCAGCTATCCTCCGCGACACAAGCAGGGAGTGACCATCTTTTTTACGGGCCTTTCGGGCTCGGGCAAGTCGACGATCGCGAATGTCTTACTCACAAAGTTCCTGGAAATGGGAGGGCGCCCGGTCACAATTCTTGATGGCGACCTGGTTCGCAAACATCTTTCCTCGGAACTTGGATTTTCCAAGGAGCATCGCGATATCAACATTCGCCGTATCGGCTACGTGGCCTCTGAGATCACCAAAAATGGTGGGATCGCCATCTGCGCGCCGATCGCTCCATACGAGGCGGTTCGCAAGCAGGTACGCGAGATGATCGAACCGGTAGGTGGGTTCGTGCTAGTGCACGTTGCAACCCCGCTGGAGACTTGCGAACAGCGTGATCGTAAGGGCCTTTACGCGAAGGCGCGCGCCGGCATCGTCAAGGAGTTCACCGGCATCTCAGATCCATACGAGGCGCCTCAGAACGCCGAAGTAGTGATCAACACCGCTGAACTTTCCCCGGAGGAATCGGCGCAGGAAATCATCTTGCACCTGGAACGACAGGGATACATCGGAGCAAACGGGCCGCAAGCCTGATATCGAGGCGGGCGGTCGAACGGTACATGTAGAACACGATGGATTTCATGACCGTCAAAATCCTCGTTGGTTTCCTTGTGGGCACTCTGATCGGCATGACCGGACTGGGTGGCGGTGTTCTGCTGCTGCCCATTCTGATCTTCGGGCTTAGAGTGCCTGCAATCGTCGCGGTCGGCTCCGATGCGCTCTTCAATTTCTTCACTAAAATTCCAGCAAGTCTCGTTCACTTGAAAAAAGGCACCGTTCGCCGCAAGGTGGTGCTGGCCCTTGCGGTGGGAAGTGTCCCCGGCTCAGCTGCTGGAGTCGCCTACCTGACTCACCTTCGCCGCATCTACGGCGCGGGTGTGAACGACGTCATCAAATTGGCGATCGGTATCCTGCTTGTCATCATCCCGCTCCTGCTGATGTTTCAGACCCGCATCGAGGAGCGCATGGTGAACCGGCCACCGACCCTCAAATCGTTCGTCGGAATGACCATCATTGGTCTGTTGTCAGGCTTCCTGGTGGGTATGACCTCGGTCGGGTCCGGCAGCATCATCATGATGATGTTGCTGCTGTTCTACAGCTATCCTCCAAAGGTAAACGTTGGAACCGATATCGTGCACGCAGTTGTACTAACGGGCGTTACCGGATTTTTACACTTTCGGCTCGGCAACGTTGACCCCGGTTTGGTTGGGTCCCTTTTGATCGGGTCAATTCCTGGCGGGCTGGTTGGTTCTTACCTCAGCACGCGTGTTCCTGTCGTCTGGTTACGCCGCATTCTTTGTTTCATCCTTTTGGTCACAGGGGCCCGTATGATTTGGGCCTAGTCGGATCGACACCTCTAATGACTTCTTCTTATTCGGACATTCTCAAAAGAGTTGACGCCGCAATTTCCGCTGCTCGCGAAATATTCGCCCGCTTCTCACCGGGCGCGATCGACGCCGAGTTCAAGGCCGGCCACGATCCCGTAACCGAAGCCGATCGCGCAATCGACGCGGTACTGCGTCAGAACCTGCTCCGTGACCACGAGGGATGGCTATCAGAAGAGAGTGTCGACGATCTTTCTCGCCTGTCAAAAGATCGCGTCTGGGTTGTCGATCCCCTCGATGGAACCCGCGAATTTGTGAAAGGAATCCCGGAGTTCTGCGTCTCGATCGGTTATGTAGTGGATGGTCGGCCGGTGGTGGGCGGTATCCACAATCCGGCTACTCAAGAAACATTCATTGGTGCCATCGATTGCGGCGTTCTCTATAACAGCAAGCCCGCCCACGCGAGCGGGCGCGCAAGCCTTCAAGGCGCCTCAACGCTCGCGAGTCGCAGTGAAATCAAGCGCGGAGAGTGGAAAAGGTTTGAAAACGGGCCATTACAAATTACGGCCATGGGTTCTGTCGCCTACAAACTCGCTCGTGTGGCCGCTGGGCTTGCCGACACTACCTTCACTTTGACGCCCAAGAACGAATGGGACGTTGTCGCGGGTGCAGCCCTGGTGCTGAGCGGGGGGGGCTTTGTCACCACCTTGGACAACGCCCAGTTCAATGCCAACAACAAAAATCCACTGATTTCGGGGTTGATTGCCGGCGGACCAAATCTCAAGAGTGAGTTGCTGACGCTTTTGGCGCCCCACATTCAATTGACTGCGTCTTAAACGTCGCGCTCACGGAAAACGGCTAGGACTCGGTTTCATAGGGAATATATTTCTTGCCCCCCGCCCTGCGAATGGCCAACAGGTCGCCCACGCCCGAGATCCAGCTCTCGAAATCAATCTCGGTGCGAACCTGTGTGTCCACGTAGCGGGGGATCAGCAACATTTCGCTCTGTCGCGTAGCCAGACCGGCATCGCAGGTTGTAGCGGAGATCACCTGTTCTTGCGCCAGCCAACGAATAAACATGGGGCGATAAACACCACTTGGATAGCAGAAGTGCGTCGCCGACTTCGCGACCAGAGCCTGGATCCGTTCGCGATTTTCATGGATTTCCCGCCGGAACAGCACTTCATCTTCGGGCGTGCGATGGCGGTGCGTGTGCAGTTGGACGTCGACGCCACTCTCGGACACCTCTTTGAGTTCACGAGCATTCATGATCTGTAGCAGCCGTTTCGCGATCAAGGCCTGGTAGTCGATTCCCAGGAACTCAGCCAGCCTCGCTGCCAGTAAATCTTTTTCTGAGCCAGTCAACGCCTCTCGATGCGCGAGCCCCATCAGGTTCATAACGATTCCGTGTCGGGCGGCCTCGGTGCGCAAATCCAATGGCGAGTTCAGTCCTAGCTCTCTCGCGTCTTGAATCACCTGACCTCTCTTCTGCCACAACATGTAAGATGTGATCAGGTTGAACACTGGCCGCTGCAGATCGCTGTAGTAGGTAGTGAGGTAAACGGTGACTGGAAAACCATACTTCTTCGCGATCGGATAGGCCTGTTTGTAGAAGTCGTATGTTCCGTCGTCGAACGTGATTGCCACACTCCGAGGTGGCAGTGAACCGGCTCGCAGTTTCTCAAGCGATTCGCCTAAGGGTAGTACGTTGTAGTTCTGACTCTTGAGCATCTCGAACCGCTGTTCGAGAACCGATGGTTCCATGTAGAGACCCGGTCTCCAGCGATGCTCATCATCGAGAGAAACACCGTGGTAGCAAAGGACAAGGAGACGTTGCCGCCGCCAGCGGCTGTCAGCTACCAGGTTAAAAATTCCACCCCGCTTCAAAAGGCGCAGAGCGGCCAGCTTGATATCTCTTACCATCGAACGTCAGATCAACCAATGACAACAATTCAACTTCGCCAACTATCCCAGCATAACTGCGTTCTGTGCTGAACTCCGTTCACCGATGGGTTCACCCTCGATGCAGACTCTTTCCCACAACTCGAGGTTCAACAGGCGCCAAATCCGATTCCCATGGTCACGGCGGCCGCTTCTGTGTTCCGCGAATAATTTCTCAACGGAGTCGCTTTTGAAATATCCGCGTTCTTGGGTCCGGGACTCGAGCAACATCTTTTCGAGACTATCGAGTTGCGGGCCGGCCAACCAAAACGCCCAGGGAGTGGGAAATCCCATTTTCTGCCGATACACGATGTCGTGCGGCAACAGATTTTCGATAGCGGATTTCAGAATGAATTTCCCGGCCAGGCCCTTGATGTCGTATTTCGCCGGAATGCTCGCCGTAAACTGCACGAGTTCATGATCCAGGAAAGGAACTCGGCTCTCTATGGATGCGGCCATGCTCATCTGATCTTGCTTCATCAACAACTCCACCAAATACGTCTTGATATCGGTGTACAGCAGCCGGTGCAGCATATCGCCAGAAGAAGCGTTCCAGTACTGAATCGAACCGCCATATGGGTAGCCCGTCGCCTCGCGTACGTCGTCGCTGAGCAATTCTCGCTGTTCTGCTTCGGAGAATGCTGAATAAAAGTTGTCGAAGTAGAACGACGGCCACGAATTTCCGTCTCGCACAAGAAACGTGTGCTCAAGCTTCCGATACAGCGCAGCCGAAAGCGGTCCTTGTTGAATCCCGCTGCGCACCAGATTCCTGAGCAGTTCAGGCGTGATGGTGCGATAGGCGCGATCCATCCTCGCGTTCATCAGCGTCCAAGCATAACGGGTGTAGCCAGCCAGCGTTTCGTCGCTACCTTCACCAGTAAGAACGACGGTCACGCGTTCCCGCGCCAGTCGCGCCACGAAATACAACGACACGCTCGACGGCCACACAATCGGTTCGTCCTCGTGCCAGATCAATCGCGGAAGGGCCTCGAAGAATTCGTCGCGACTCAGCCGAACTTCGCGGTGTTTCGATCCGATGTGTTGCGCCACTCGGCGAGCAAAGGGAAGCTCGCTGAACTGCTCTTCGCCATATCCGACGGAAAACGTTTCAATTTGTTCTTTTCGGATTTTGGTGGTCAATGCCGCCACTGCGCTTGAATCGAGGCCGCCGCTCAGGAATACGCCCAGCGGCACATCGCTCATCAGATGGCTCGCGACACAGCCCTCAAGAAGTTCCCGATATCGATCGACATAGTAGGACCGCGGACGGCTGCCATCATCCACCTTGACTTCCAGATCCCAGTAGCGCGAGATTATTGGCGCCTGGTCTTCGGTGACCTCCATCACGTGTCCGGGCAAAAGCTTTTGGATTCCCGCGTACATCGTGTGTGGTTCCGGGATATATCCGAAGGCTAGGTATTCGGCCAAGGTCCCGCGATTGAACTCAGGTTTCACGCCGGGGTATGCAAGGATCGTCTTGATCTCGGATCCAAACAGGAACGTGCGGCCGTCATAACGGTAATACAGCAGCTTAATCCCTAGACGGTCACGTGCGATAAACAATTTTCGCTTTCGGCGATCCCAGATCGCGAATGCGAACATGCCGCGCAGATACCTCACGCAATCCCGGCCGTATTCTTCGTACAGGTGAATGATGGTCTCGGTATCACTCTTGCTGCGGTACCGATGTCCGCGAACCTCGAGATCTTTGCGCAGTTCCTGATGGTTGTAAAGTTCGCCGTTGTAGACGATCCACACATCTTCGTCTTCGTTGGCAATCGGCTGATGACCCGTCTGGATGTCGATGATGCTCAGCCGCCGCATTGCCAGGCCCACGTTTCCATCAACGAAAAACCCGTCATCATCGGGGCCGCGATGCACGATGCGCTGGTTCATCGCTGCCAAGGTGTCCCGTTCCGCGCGCCGCGATCTGTCGGTATGGAAGATTCCGCAAATTCCGCACATAACTAAACGTCCGACTCCTGCTTCAGGGCAGAACCGGTCAGCTCCACTTCAACGCGATCCAATGACGCGGAGACGGTTAACGCCTCCAGATCAGAGGAACGCAATTCTGTTCCGCTCCCGGAAGTGCTCATTTCAGCATAATCGACGATCCGTTCACCAGCGAGCACTCGGATACTGCCGAGTTCCGCAAAGGTACCGCCGCAGATAACCAGGAGACGCTCATCGAGGTCTTTGTCCACAGACCAATACAGCACCCGTGCATCGCTTTTCCACTTTCCCAACGACCAATCCGTGGCGCGATCCGCAAAGAAAAAATAGTGCTCCTGTTTTTCCCTTATGTAGCGATAGCCCTGAACACCACCGCTCTCGGCAAAGCGTTCCAACCGTCCGGCTCCTGTCTTCGCCCGCACATTCGGAACAAGCAGTGTCGCAAACTCCATCGGCAAGGTTCCCTGCTTTGCAAATGACAGGATCATGGCCTTTTCCTGAGACCCGTACACGGGGGACCACACCCCACGATGTGCACTCTGCGCCCAGCCATGGGCATCCGCTGTCACCAGGCCCAACGTATCTTGCCCGTCGGCAAAGACGTTGTCATTGACCGACTCAGGCGCCAGATTGGAGCCCAGCTGCCAGAGCAACTCGAGCCGATGGTCGCCATCGCCAAGAGCAACATCGCGGACGAACCAGAACTGTCCCTTGCGATGGAAGACTGCACGACGGTGGATCACTGGATTCGCCAGGCGCTCGTATCCGTCGTGCGAGCCAATAAACAAGTTGAATGAGGGTCCAGACACCCACTGCTCACACTGCACCAAGGGCGCGGACGTCCAACCAAACGGCCCATTGCTTTCCGCCTGGTCTTCCTCATCTACGATCAGCGTGCTATGCGCAGGCGTACCGCGGTAATAAGCACGCTCGTCGCCGTCTCCCACGTACTCGTACGTCCCCGAATCTCTCAGGAAGGTCCGTCCGTCACGAATCAACTGCAGGCTGAGGGCGTCAGCGTGCCCATGGCCCGGTCCATGCGGACCAGCGTCGATGAATAGTTGCTGGCCTGTATCGACGTCGGCCATCAAGTAAAGTCCACTGTCCTGCAAACCGACCGATTCGGTGGTTGGATCGCTGGTCTTCAGCGCCTCGAATTCGTGTAATCCCTTCGAACCCAGCAACCACAACGTTTCTTCGCGCAATGCCCCCACAAAGAATTTGAAGTCACCACGGTGATACAACACCGCCCCGGTACTCAGCGGATCGAGAAGATGCTCAGCACGGTTGCGTCCTCCGTCGAACCACCGGCCGCCGTCGTCATCGCCGATCAGCGGCGGCACGCCGGCACGGCTCAGAACACAAAGCACATCCAGCATCTTCGTCAGAATTCCGTCAAATTCCGCCGA
>Ga0126373_10003540_pt1 | contig 11723 bp, 11 predicted proteins | sample PanSoiMetPlot_11_FD_92545 | JGI IMG/M metagenome (GOLD analysis project Ga0126373, IMG submission 92545) | Tropical forest soil microbial communities from Panama - MetaG Plot_11 | ecosystem: Environmental > Terrestrial > Soil > Tropical forest > Bulk soil | place: Panama | collected 2016-02-17
CCGATCTCAGTAGGAAACCATTCGCGAGACCTAAACTTAAGCGGCATGAGTTGCCAGCAGCCTCCCGGATCAGGACCAAGGATGTTCTCGGCGGGCTGCACCATGAATATTGGCTGGAAGAAATTGCCGCGTGAGATTACATGGCGTTTTTGGGGAGTACAGCGTTCAAATTTGGGGACCCTGGAGATAAACGACCAGGCCTTCGAGCGTACGACTCGAGTTGCAGGGGATGCGATGCTGGCGCACTGCTCACTCCTCGCGGAGTGTCTGAATTGGATCGACCGAAGCGGCCCGAATTGCCGGAAGCAGGCTCGCTGCGAGCGCGATGGTTGAGAGACCTCCTATGGAGATGATCAAGGTCAACGGATCAACAGGCTTGATGCCGTAAAGCAAGGTCCTCACGGTCCTCGCGCAGGCAATAGCGACGGCGGTGCCCACCATGAGCCCTACGGCCACCAACGCGGCGGCCTCGCGTAATACGATGCCAACTACACTTGTCCGTCGTGCTCCGAGAGCGATCCGAAGTCCCATCTCGCCACTGCGTCGAATCACCATGTAGGAAATTATGCCATAGATGCCCACCATTGCGAGCACGGTAGCGAGAGCACCGTAGACTCCCGATAGTGTGGCCATTAGGCGTTCTCGCGTGAGTTTCTCCAGAACCGACGTTCTCAAAACGCTGAAGTTCAAGACAATTTCCGGACTGCTCTTAACCGCAGTATCTTTCAACGACAGAATCAAAGACGCCGGCGCTTCATTGGAACGCACAATGAACGTGGAGTCCGTATCAGCAATCGGCCGCTGGTAAGGAGAAACGAAAACAATCGGAGTGGGCTCATCATGGATGTCACGATACCTAGTGTCGCCTGCGAACCCCACGATGTGGAAGATGCGATCAGGCTTGCCTCCATCCTGGCGTACCCTGAATGTCTTTCCAATGGGATCTGTTTTTCCGAGATAAGTGTGGGCAAAGTGTTCGTTCACAATCGCCACCGGAGGTGAGCTTGCTATATCCCTGTCGTCAAAGTCTCTGCCTGCCAGAAATGGAATCTGGAGGGTTTGAAAATAGCATGAACTCACGGCATTGAAGTACACAAGCTTGCGGGAGACCCCCCGTTCCGGAATATCGATGAACTCGTTCCATCCGTCGCCGTTCAGGGGAACGATCGCGGCTTCGGCGGCAGAAATGACTCCGGGAATGTTCCTCACACTCCTCAGAAGTTCGCGTTTGTAGTCCGCTCGGTTCTGGGCCAGGACATGCAGAGCGGAGAAGTCAAAATCTGCAACCAGCACTCCGTCCTGCTGAAAGCCAGGGTTCAAACTCACAAGATTCCGGAATGTCCGCACGAACAGCAGAGCTGCAACCACGAGGACGAGCGACAGGGCGACCTGCGAAACGATCAATCCTCTTCTTAGCAGGAAATGTTGGCGTCCCGCGAGGCCTCGCCCACTCGCCTTCATTACTGTGCCCGGTTCGACGCGCCCGATACGGATGGCGGGCGCGACGCCGAAAAGGAGGCAGGTCAACGATGCGATCCCAACGGTGAACAGCAGCACGCGCATGTCCGGGTAGAGGGGGAGAAATACCGGGTTTTCTGAGTTGCCAATAAATGCGACGAGAACGCTTCCGAAGACCTGAGCCAAGATCAGCCCAACCGCGGCGCCAACCGATGCCAGGAAGACGTTCTCCGTGAATAACTGACGGATCAGACGGCGTCGGGAGGCTCCCAACGCGAGTCGCAATGCTATCTCGCGTTGCCGCGCTGCCGCGCGGGCCAGCATTAGATTTGCAAGATTGGTGCAAGCGAGCAACAGAACAAGACCTGAAATCGCCAGAAGTGCCCGCAGAGGATCGGCATACTGGGCCCGAAGCTCGGAAACACCTGTAGCTGCCGTTTCCGCTTTGAGCCCGAAGCGCAGATAGTCCTTTCGCTCAGTGGCGTCGTATTCTGGGGGAAGCGTGGCGGCGAATATCCCAGGAGCAATCGAAGCGAGTTGGGCATTCGCCTTGCCAAGTGTCCAGCCCGCATTCAATCGTCCGATTACGTCCAGCCACCAGGTCGTTGCGCTTTGTGTCCATGAGCTTTCCGTGCGAATTGCAGATTCGCTGCAAACCGGCACGGCGACATCGAAATTGCGGCCGATTTCGAGTCCATAGAAGCTCGCAGGCGTAATGCCAATCACTTCAAACGGATGCCCATCGAGGGAGAGTTTACTTCCCACCGCATCCGTACGACCTGCAAATGACCGCTGCCAAAAGGCGTAGCTGATGACGACAGCTCGAAGCCCACATCCGCGATAATCGTCGTTCTCGGTGAGCAAGCGACCCAAAACCGGCTGTATTCCGAGAGTACGGAAGAAACTTCCGCTGACCCACATACCCTGTACGTAGTGCGCTTCGCCACCTCGCCCAAGATCAAATGTTTCTGTACTCCAGGCGCCGATTCCCGAGAAACCCTTTTGCTGCTGCTGTATCTGCTGCCACAAGGCAACGGAGAAATTCTTTTGCCGCGCGACTGTGTTGCCGATTCGCCCGCCATGAATCTCCCGGATGTTGGCCAATTGCTGTGGAGACTGTACGGGCAGAGTGCGAAGAACAACCGCATCCAGCAGTTCGAAAATTGCCGTATTCGCCCCGATCCCGAGTGCCAGGGAGAGAATCGCGACTGCTGCAAAGGTTGGGTTGAGACGGAGCATCCGTATCGCATAACGCAGATCCTTTCCCAGTCCGGCAAGCAGCCTTTCTCGGATATCCTGTCCCGGCGATATTGCCTCGGAAACTGGAGGCAGAAGATCTTTGAGTTCGGTCACAAGTCGCCCGTCATTCAATTCGCTCCGTAACAATCGGCACGCTTCGGCGTCGTCCACCCCTTCATGTCTCATTTCGTCATAGCGGTCTTCCAGATGTTGCGCCAGTTCATCGGCGACCGAAGCCTCCTGAGCCGGGTTGAGATTCAGTCCTACCAGTGCCGCACGGATCTCTTCTGACCAGTCAGGCATGTTCCTCCCCTGTGATTCGGGCGATCGCAAGCACAAAATCGGCCCAGCAATTGCGCTGGTCCTTCAACACTTTCTTTCCTTCGGCAGTGAGCCGATAGTAGCGCCGTCTGCGTTGTCCGTCCTTTTCGACCCATCGCCCTCTGATGAAGCCTCGCTTTTCGAGGCGGTAGAGCAATGGGTAGAAAGAGGCAACATTGAATTTGAGGAGACCTTCAGAGCGCTGTTCGATCAGCTTGCTAATCTCATAACCGTGGCGTGGGCGCTGCTCAACAAGCGAGAGGATAAGCAGTTCTGTACTACCCTTCTTCAATTCTCGTTCGAATAGTTTCGCTCCGATATATTGCATAGCAATATATATTACTGCGTAATAGAGTGTCGTCAAGGGGCTAGGCGCTACTTCTGAGTAGGCGGTCGTCCATGAATTGCAAAACCTTTTCGCGGCAAACATTGGGGCGCGGACATGGAACCCTCAGCGCACTTTTACGATCCGCTCAGACGTAGGCGACGAACAGCAGGGCGGAAGGAGCATCTCGAGGCCGCGCCGTAACCAGGTGGTCAAGGTAGGACGAGGGATCAAGATTGAGGCCAAGATCGAGCAGAAAGTAGTAGACACGCTACATCTACCGACGGGAACGGTGCGTCAGAGGGCACGTCATCTCCGCCATCGGAATATCCGAACTGGCGAGTCCGTGGGGAGTATGAGAATTCCACGAAACGCAGGTTCCCGCGATATCGGGCCGCGGTTTCGATTTTCATCGTTGGGCGTCCGCGCTTTGGAGTAGTTGCGGTGCGACTTGTCCCTTCCAATCTTAGACCGGGAACGCATCCCTCACCTGTAACTCTTTCCAAGTCATAGGAGCGGTCGAGCAAACGACAGTTCGTGCCCGTCTGGATCGGGCATGTGGAAATAGCGTTCCCCCCACGAGGCATTTCGTGGATTCTCCGGATCAAATCCCCGGTCTTTCAGATGATTCCAGAGGGCGTCCACATCCGTGACGTAGAAGATCAGCCGTCCCCAGCGAGGCTCGGGTTTCCCCTGTTCCAGATTGAGGATCGCAGACTGGGTGTCTTTTGCGCGCAGCGAAGAGAACCCCGTGCCTTCTCCACCGTAAAGAAGCTCCATGCCCAGAACATCTCTGTAAAACCGGACAGACTCAGTCATGTTCACAACCCGAAAAGTGACCGCGGAAATTCTCTCGATAGTCGTCGCCATACGAGTTTACCTGGACTCAGCTTGAATCTCCCTTCCGAGAGGCATACCGTAGATTGTGATAGCGGGAGGTGGCCTATGGCCTATGTCATTGCCGAACCTTGCATCGGAACCAAAGACACCGCCTGCGTCGACGCCTGTCCCGTAGATTGTATCCACCCCAAGAAGAACACCAGTTATGACGACGGTCGTCCGACGTTCGACAACGTTCCCCAGCTGTACATTGATCCGGTGGAATGCATCGATTGTGGAGCCTGTGTCCCAGTCTGCCCGGTCTCCGCGATTTTTGCGCTGGACGACCTTCCCGAGAAGTGGAAGCAATATACGGAACTCAACGAGAGCTACGTGAAGGCTGGCAAGTTCACGTCTGAAGAGTTCGCCAAGCACCAAGTCAAGTAGGCTGTTTCGCCGTCTCACGCGTCTTTTGAATCGATAAGGAGTCGTGTAGAGCGGCCCCAGGAATCGGAGGAGCTTCACTAGATAGGTGGGCGGATTCTGGGAAACCTGGCGGACGATAGTGCCGACGGCATCGATAACCGCAGCCTGGAAGACGACAGAGCCCACCCGCAGGCCTGCAAGATTCACCCGCACCCGCTGACCGTCACGTAGCATCCCTACCATTCTTATCCTCAGGGTTCTCGTTGACAATGGTGGTCGGTATGACGGTCCCGTTGCGCGGCGTCGACAGCGGGACTATGCTGTTGTTTCGTCGGCAGGGTGGAGACGGTACAAGGGTTTTCACCGTTTCCTCTGTCTTGGGTCCGGCCAAAGCGCAACGGTGTCAGGCCGGACCACGTCCCGCTCTGCCGCCAAAGCTCTCCTCAGAAGTTTCCGATTGGTTCCCAGTGCACATGCCGCGGCCGTAGCCAATAGAGCAACGCGGCTATTGCGAGCCGCACCGCAGATCGCCCCCACAAAAAATACGCGGGGTCGATGCTCCGAATGTCCGTCATCCACAGCGAAAGAAGCGGCGTTACCGCCAAAATGCAGAGTCCGGCAATAAGCGCGTCCACGACAGCCACGTTGCGCACGGGATTACGTGACATCTTTGCGAGTCAAGAACGGCCTGAGAAAAACTCAGCCGAAAATAGTCAGTCCAATCCAGCCATTCCTGAAAAATCCTGATCACCCATCTACTCTTAGGAAAAAGATTTTCCTTTGGGTTGAAGCGTGTCAACGCCTTGGTTTCGTCAGTTGTGAATTGTCTGCCGAGGCAAGAAATCGGCCAGAACCGATTACGAAGAGTATTGGAATGGCCGACTTTGGTGTTTCTTTCAAGAAGCGTTTCGGCTTCGTAGTTCAGATTGGATAGAGACATGCCCACAGACGAACCGCGTTGCCCGTATTGCCTTCAGGAACAGCGTTACAAGCGCCTGACTGCGGTACAGGATTTTTTCATGTGTGAGAGTTGTGGGCATACTACGAGCGTTGATCATGCGAGCGTGATATGCCGCTGTGACAACTGCGTAAGAGTCAACCCGGTCAAACCTTCAATTCGAGAACACTCGGCCCAAGATGACTAACCACTCTTGATCAGTGCCTCCTAAACCTAGAGGGGCTCTTTCGGTTGGCATTTATGCTCTTTAATGTGCTGGCGCAAAGCCCCCACCGCTCGTTCCTTCGCGCCAACTGTGAGCTATAGTTCCTTATCGAGATGCTTATACTTTTCGGAGTTATCCGAGCGGAACAGTTCAAGCAGAACTTGATCAGCAATGAGGACTAGCCGCAACTGGAAGCGGCGGCGCAGGACAACCGGGCGACGCTGAGAAAAAGCCTCCCCGCTCCTTGCCTTCTCCGGAACGCCGCCATCAGTTATCGTATTCGCAATGGCGGACACAGCCATGCGCCCAGCCGAAGTCGATTAGGCATAGGACGCGTTGCTCTCGACTCAGAGGCACCACAACCTCCAATGGGTCGTTTCCCACAGAGGGCCGGTTTTGGTGGTTGCAGACCGTGGGGAAAGGGCAATCTTGTACGACCCAGCTATCGTAAGTTGTTCTTCTTGTGGGTGTTAAGAATTTGATAATCTGTTTTGCAAAATATACAATCGTATTGGATATTTAGCATATGTGGATTCCGCGTGATATTGAACCCCGTTTACAACGGTCGGCTCGTACTCGTCCGGTTCTCGTGCTTACGGGCGCCCGCCAGACCGGCAAGACGTCCACGTTTCGACGCCTGTTTCCCCAGCACGAGTTCGTTTCGCTTGATTTACCCACCGAGGCCGAACAGGCGGAGAAGGAGCCCGAGAGCTTCCTTCGCCAACATCCCGCGCCGGTCATTATCGATGAAGTGCAGTATGCGCCTGGGTTATTTCGCTACCTCAAGATTGCAGTCGATGCTGGCCGCAGCGACCACGGGCGGTTCCTTCTCACAGGCTCGCAGAAGTTTACCTTGATGAAGAGCGTGTCGGAATCACTTGGCCGGGCGGGCGGACATTGTCCAGCTGGAGACCCTTTCTCTACATGAAATCCAGACGGCTTTACCAAAAACGACGCCCGAGGATGCAATTGTGCGTGGCGGTTTTCCTGAGTTGCACGCCGATCCTGACATTGATCATGTCGCGTTTTACAATTCGTATCTCGCCACATATTTGGAGCGCGATGTACGCTCTCTAGCCAACGTAGGAAGCCTGCGTGATTTCGAGCGCTTTCTGCGAGCTTGTGCGCTGCGTTCTGCAAACCTTCTAAACAAGGCGGATCTGGCTCGCGATGTGGGCATCTCCCCCAGTACTGCTAACCATTGGCTATCTGTCCTAGAGGCTTCGGGCCAAGTTGTGCTGCTTGAGCCGTGGTTCTCGAACCGCACAAAGTCTATTGTGAAGAGTCCCAAGCTCTACTTGGCGGACACGGGCGTGCTTTGCGCGCTGTTGAATATCCAAACTGTGGAAGACCTCCGGCAGGCGCCGGCAACAGGAGCGGTTTGGGAAACATTCGTGTTTGCGCAATTGAGGGCGAGAGAACGCCGGGCAGGACGCGTCGGGAGTTTATTCTTTTGGCGAGACCGCACGCGAGAAGTCGATTTCGTAGTGGATGTCGCCGGGAAGCTGGAACTGTTGGAAGCCAAGTGGAATGAAGTTCCCACGGTTGCCGACAGCGTCAACTTGGAATTTGTCCGCAACGTAGTTGGCAAGTCGCGAATTGCCGGCGGCGTGGTCGTTTGCCGCACGCCCAAAAGCTATGCACTCGGCAACGGCTTTCGGGCACTCCCTGTAGTCGACATTGGCTAGTTTTGCTGTCCAAGCGGAAGACAAACCCATGAACAAACTTCTGCGAGAGCCGAGCGGCAAACGACGCAGTAAACCCGACAATTCCCGTCCGACTGCTCAACGAACCACTCTCGCCTCAATGGTTGGCGAGTGATCCAGTCAAGCAAGTAAGCATCCACCGCCGCACGGCAGGGCTCCATCAGGTCGCATGCCAGACTGTCACGAGCTGAGGTGTCAACGTGCAGAACGCCAAGACCGGGATCGAGTCCTGACGTTGCTGCGGCGAGCCTCGCCTCGGACTCAAGGACCGAATAGGTGTAGTTCAGAATTGCATTCGGTGGATTCGCAGCGAGCCGGGGTGATCCTGTGAGTGGTGAGACTCGGGCTCCGAAGCTCAACCAATGCAGTGGAGTTCGCGGAAGGTCGCTTTTCGGGAAATTGATCGGCAGAGTACTCCATGCCGACCAGTAGACGCGAGCACCTTGTGACTCAATGAGACGAATGGAGCTGATGCTTTCGGCACTCGACAATTCCGTACGAAACCAAGCAATCGAGTCTGCCGTACGCGTGTCCAGAAGCTTGTCTCGCGCAACTTGCTCGTGCCCCAAGAGCTTGCAACTGATTAGCTCGCGCGAAATCTGCAAGGCCGCTCCCGAAGAATGAGACAGGGCCTGGGCGCGTCTGAGTTTTGCTTCGGACGGCCGGACCGGACCAGTGCTCGCTAGAACAGTTCCGTCAGGGTTGAGCATTACAAAGCTTGCATTCTGGTCTGCTAACCATTGAAGAGCAGCAAGAGAAATAAACCCGTCAGAACCGACGATCACAAGTCGTTTCAGCCCATGCCCCACACGGGCGAGCCTGATTTTCCGACGCTCTGGACCAATGCCATCTTCAATTTCAAGATGTCCACATTGCATGCGCACCTTGATCCCATACCGGAACCGCTTTTTTCACGCTAGACCGCCGTTCTGAGTATCCCAACCGTGTATGGGGCCACAACCTAGCACTTTTCTCGCCCGCGCAGAAGACGTTTCCTATCCCATTTCACTGGATACTGAATTTGGCATCCCAAAATGCGAGTATCCCACTTCAAATCGGAATCTTACGACGGAATTGGTGGTTTGAGGATCGCGATTTGAGTGAAGCCCAAATTCCAAAATCAAGTCTTTCTGGAAACCTTGGAACCGGAAATTCCAATGGAACGGGATCAATGATTTCGAGCAACTCTAGGGAGAGGTTTTTGGAAACACAGTATTTTGAGTATTTAACCGGCTGTTTTCAACATCAGTTGTGAGGTCAACGATCATAATCGCTGCAGAACAGCTCGCCCAGCCCGGGAATTCGATTGAATCACTTGCTGAAGACTGGCAGTGACGGGCGCGAGGTGTCCGGCAGCGGACGGTGTATTTCAAGACAGGACAATGGGCGGTGCGGCGGCGCACGCTCTTTCCGAAGCTAGATCGTTGATTTCTATGGATGTAGGCGCATGCCAGAAACGGCTGGATAGTTGCACGAAAGCAGGGTTGTTTTCGTCCGCTAAAGGTCAGGGAGGCTCGTTCAGAAATGACTGGACTCGGCCAGGATCTTCGATTTGGGTTGCGGCAGTTGCGCCGGTCGCCCTCGTTTGCACTGACTGCGATCGTGACGCTGGCATTGGGGATCGGGGCAAACGTGGTCGCATTCGGGGTCCTGAACGCGCTGCTGTTGAAGCCTCTGGACGTACCACAGCCGGCTCGACTCTATAACGTCGAGCAGCAGCAAAACGGGAACGACAATCAGTCGTATCCGGATTACGTGGATCTTCGCAGCCGGAACAGAACGTTCAGCGATATGGCAGCTTATCGGCTCCAAGATGCGGGGCTGAGCATCGGAAACGCGAGCTATAAGTGCTGGTACTACAAAGTCTCGGGAAACTACTTTGACATGCTGGGCGCGAATCCCTTGCGCGGACGATTCTTTCACGAGAGCGACGAGCATGGACCGAATTCGGCTCCCTACATCGTATTGAGCGAGCAATTCTGGGAGCGGAATTTCGGCTCGGATCCGACTATTGCGGGCAGGAAGGTTGAGATCAATAAGCATCCATTTACCGTGATCGGGGTAGCGCCGAGGGAGTTTCATGGAAACGACCTGTTCATCTGGCCGGATTTCTGGATGCCGATCATCGAGGGAGAGGACTACGAAAGCACCGATTTCTTGACATGGCGCGGAAACCACAACCTTTGGATCCTGGGACGACTTAAGCACGACGTTACGGTCCAGCAAGCGACGGACGATCTGAAGGGCGTTGCAAACGAGCTCGCGAAGCAGTATCCGAATACTGACGAGGGTTTGGGCGCGAGGCTGGTGAAGCCCGGGCTGATGGGTGACGTGTTGGGAGGTCCGGCGCGGTCCTTTATTGCGGCCATCATGGCGCTGGCGTTGCTGGTGCTGGTGGCGGCATGCACTAATCTAGCGAGCTTGTTTGCGGCGCGCTCGGCGGATCGCAGCCGGGAACTAGCAATCCGAATGGCAGTGGGATCGAGCCGGTGGCACGTCCTACGACAACTGGTAACTGAGGCAGTGCTGGTGGCGATTGTGGGTGGGACACTGGGAACGTTGTTTTCGAGCGGGTTGCTGAAAGCGTTGACGCAATGGCAGCCGATCGCGGGATTCCCGATCCATGTAACGGTCAATGCCGATGTCCGGGTCTATCTGGTGGCCCTAATCTTGTCGTTCGGAAGCGGCATGTTGTTTGGGCTGGTGCCATTGCGGCAAGTGTGGGCGACGAGCGCGGCGCAACTAATCAAAAGCGGAGCGACTGGAAATGACGTTATCCGGCGATTCACACTTCGCGAGGTGTTGCTTGGCGTCCAAATTGCGCTTTGCACATTATTGGTGACCGCGTCTTTTGTGGCGTTGCGTGGAATGCAGCGGTCGCTTCATGCTCCCCTTGGGTTTGAGCCGAAGGGAGTGGCTTTGGCGGTGACCGATCTGCACATGGGCGGGTATAAGGACGCCGGAGCGTTGCAAGTTCAGAAGAGGATAATCAACGAAGTGGGGCAGATTCCAGGCGTTGAGTCGGTCGGGACCATCAATGAGACGCCGCTCGGGACAGGCGGAAGCAGCACGCGAGTTTACCGGCAGGGAACGAGCGACTTCCGACCGTCGAACAGCCCATTCGGAGCGAAGTATTACGCGATGTCTCCCGGATACTTAACGGCGGCGGGAACGCACTTACTGGTCGGCCGCGACTTCAGTTGGCAAGACAATGACAAGGCTCCGAAAGTAGCGATTGTGAATGCCGAGTTTGCGCGATCGATGTTTGGAGACGTTCGGTCTGCGCTTGGGCAACGGTTTCAAACCGGCGAAAAGGAGTCATACGAGGTGGTGGGCGTTGTGGAGAACGGGAAATACGATTCACTGACGGAAGAGCCGTGGGCGGCGATGTTTTTCCCGTTTGAACAGGATCCAGACAGCGATACGACGCTGGTGGTGCGGTCGCGAGTGGCCGAAGCAGAGCTGGCGCAGAAGATCGGGCATGTGCTGGCGGGAATTGATCCGGCATTGCCGTTTGGAATTTACAGTTGGACGGACGGGCTGGCTCTGGTTTTGTTTCCGGCTCGGGTGGCGACGGCTTGCCTGGGAGTGATGGGATTGCTGGCAGCGGTGCTGGCGGCGACGGGCGTATTCGGGTTAGCGATGTACTCGGTATCGAAGCGCATGCGGGAGTTTGGGATTCGCGTGGCGCTGGGAGCTCTGCCGCGGCACGTGATGCGTTCGGCGTTGGGGCGCACACTGATTTTGCTACTGGCCGGTTCGGCGGCCGGGCTGGTACTCGGGGCATTGGCGAGCCGGTTGTTGGCGCAGATTGTGTATCAAGCGACGCCGCGGGATCCGGTGGTGTTTGTGGGAGTCATGCTGACGATGACTTTGCTTGGATTGATTGCGACGTGGGTTCCAGCGCGTCGGGCGATGGGGATTGATCCGGTGGGACTGCTGCGAGAGGATTAACCGCCCAACTCTTCCTGGTCGGTGTCAGTTCTGGTGTCAGTTGGTTTCGGAATTCGGTGCACGTTCGTGCAGTTTAGTGCGCTTCCCTTTTGTGTAGTCTAGTGATTCTGTTCGATCATGCTCCTCGGTGCATTCCGGTGCGCTTGTGGATTTCGGATTAAGCATCGGCCACCCCGTGGGGGTGGTTGTGTGAGCCAGGAGCTCCAAGGAGTTCCTGGAGAGCGCCTGACGCCCCTGTCGGGTCGTCGCTCGAAGGAGAAACTGGCGTCGAGCGCGCCGAGTCTGGCATGCTGCGAGCGGCAGCATGCAGCA
>Ga0126373_10003541_pt1 | contig 11723 bp, 7 predicted proteins | sample PanSoiMetPlot_11_FD_92545 | JGI IMG/M metagenome (GOLD analysis project Ga0126373, IMG submission 92545) | Tropical forest soil microbial communities from Panama - MetaG Plot_11 | ecosystem: Environmental > Terrestrial > Soil > Tropical forest > Bulk soil | place: Panama | collected 2016-02-17
CCTCACTCTGTTTTTCGCCGCAAAAGGGGCCGCAAGGGCGGCGATGGCCATGAACGGTATCTTATAACCTCTAAACGACAGAATGCTGTGCGCCTCGCGGTCGCTCGTACGCGTTCGGGGAGTCATGACCCATGCGTCGCCGGCGGTGACGCGGCGCTATGGCCGCTGCGGGAGGATGTGCGCGAGATCAATTCGGAAGTGAAAAAAGGGCGCGCCAACAGCCCCAGAGTTACAAGGTTTTCTACAAGGTCGGCCGAAACCGAACGCGATGGCGTGACCTATGCCATTGATTTTATGTGGCTCCCCGGGCCGGACTCGAACCAGCGACCCAGCGGTTAACAGCCGCTTGCTCTACCGACTGAGCTACCGGGGAACAACGGGCCGGATATAACCGAGGTCGCGGCGCTTTGCAAAGGGCGCGAAGGATGAAAACACCGGTTCGCAGGCTCGACCCAGGTTCTGGCGTTGGCGCCTGGGCTCGGGGTGGACCGATGCGGCGGCTGACAGGGCGCAGGGCGCCGATTTTGCGGCATTCGTCGCTATTCTCCAGGGTGCAAACCGGAAAACCAACGGCGGAGAGGACGCTTGCCGCGGGACGACCCCGAGCCCCCAAGCCGGTGGTGGAGCCGATCAAGCAGGAGATAGATCACGGGCGTCGTGTAGAGCGTCAAAATCTGCGAGACGATCAACCCGCCGATGATGGTGATCCCAAGCGGGCGCCGCAATGCCGAACCCGGGCCGCTGGCAATGGCAAGCGGTACGGCACCCAGAATCGCCGCCAGACTGGTCATGAGGATCGGGCGGAAACGCTCGAGGCAAGCGTCGAAGATCGCTCCTTCGGGCGGCCGTCCACCGTCGCGCTCGCGCTCGAGGGCAAAATCCACGAGCATGATGCCGTTCTTCTTCACAATACCGATCAGCAGGACAATGCCGATGAAGGCCATCAATGTTAGCTCGGTTCCGGCGACCTGCAGGGCCAGCAAGGCCCCAAGCCCGGCGGCCGGTAAGGTCGAAATAATGGTGAGGGGATGAGCCAGGCTTTCGTAGAGCACGCCAAGGACGATATAGACGGCTATCAGCGCCGCGACGAGCAAGAGTTGCTGCGCGCCAGCCGATTGAGTCAGCACTTTGGACTCGCCGGCGAACTCGGTGTGGATCCCGTCCGGCAAGTGAAGGCCGGTGACCGTCCGTCGGATTTTTGATATCGCGTCATCGAGCGTCACTGTTGTAGCGAGATTAAACGTGATGGTGATTGACGGGAATTGTCCTTGGTGATTGACAACGAGCGGCGCGATCCCGCGATCGAGCCGCGCAACCGCGGACAATGGAACCTGGTTTGCGGCGATACCAGACATCACGCCGGTGCTGGCGTTTGTGCTCAGCGTGGTGGCGACCGCACCCGCGCAACCGCTGGTGCCAGCGCCCACACTACCGCCGGCGTTGACGTAGACGTGAGACAAGTCCGCGGGGTCGCGCTGATAGCGACGGTCCGTTTCCAGAATGACCCGATATTGGTTGCGCTGCGTATAGATGATCAAAATCTGCGGCTGTGCGAAGGCATCGTTGAGTGCGCTATCGATGTCTTTAATGCTGACGCATAACCGCGATGCCGCGAGCCGGTCAATCACGACATTAGCCTGCAGCCCACCGTGTTCGCGATCGGTCGATACGTCGACCACGCCGGCGATTGTCTTGATGGCTTCAAGAACCCGAGGTGTCCAAGTCTCAAGCTCTGCGAGATCGGGTCCCCACAGCGTAAACTGATATTGGGCCTTGCTCTGTCGCCCCCCAACCCGCATGTCTGATCCTGGAACCATAGACACGTTTAACCCGGCAACGGCCGCCAATTGCGGGCGCAGTCGTTCGATGACCTGCGCGGTGCTCAAACCACCACGTTCCGAAAGCGGTTTCAGGCTGATGAAGAGCCGCCCCTGGTTCATCGATGGATTGAAACTCGAAACGCCAATTGAGGACCCGACACCCGCCACGGCCGGATCCGCCTCGACGACGGCGGCCGCCATCATCTGCAGATCAGTCATCGCCTTGAAGGAAATATCAGGCGAGGCCTCGGTGCTCGCGGACACAAGTCCAGTATCGTCTTCTGGGATAAATCCTTTAGGGATCTTGATATAGAGGTCGACCGTAAGCGCGATCGTGACCACAAAGACCACGAACATGATGAGCTTGTGCCGTAGCACAAAGCTCAGCGTGCGCGCGTATGTGCCGATTGTTTGCGATAGTGCGAAGTCGACAACACGATCGAACCAGGTTGCGTTGCGGCTCGGCGGCTGGCGTACAAAATGCGCGCATATCATCGGCGTCACCGAGAGCGACACGATCGTCGATATCACGATCGCGAAGACAAGCGTCATGGAGAATTCGCGCAGAAATCGCCCTACGATGCCACCCATGAACAGCAGCGGAATGAAGGCGGCGAACAGTGACAAACTGATCGACACCACCGTGAAGCCAATCTGCCGCGAACCCTTGATCGCGGCTCGCAGTGGCGACATTCCAGCTTCAAGATTGCGGAATGTGTTTTCGATCATGACGATAGCGTCGTCGACCACAAATCCGACCGAGACCGCGAGCGCCATCAGCGATAGATTGTCGATTGAGTACCCGACCATCCACATGGCCGCGCAGGTGCCAGCGAGTGAAAGCGGGACCGTAATTCCGGCAGCGATCGTGGGTGTCGGGCGCCGCAGGAACAAGAACACGACAACCATCACCAAGGCGACGGTCGCCGCAAGGGTCAGCTGCATGTGGTGAACTGCGGCACGGATGGTTGTGGTACGGTCGGCGAGCACCGATATCTGCAGGTCTGCCGGAATCCAACCCTTGAGGTCATCGAGAACCCGGTGGATGCGATCCACCGTATCGATGACGTTGGCCTGAGCCTGTTTGGTGACGATCACTAGAACGGAAGGTTGTCCATTGAACCAAGCCGCCGACAGGGTGTTACGCACCCCGGGCTGTATAGACGCAATGGAGGAGAGGCGTACGACGGCGCCGTTGATAGTCCGTACAATGACTGAGTCGTAGTCACGCGGGTTGCGTAGCTGATCGTTGGTGGCGATTGACTGGCCCAAAAGTGGTCCATCAAACGCCCCAACGGGTCCTGTCGCATCGGCAGTGACAATCGCGTTCTTCACATCCTCAAGGCCGACGCCGATGGCGGCGAGGGCAACCGGGTCAACCACCACGCGAGTCGCCGGTTTTTCCGAGCCGGCCACGGTCGCCTGCCCGACACCCTCGACCTGAGAAATGCGTTGGGCGATAATGGTATCGGCGATGTCATAGATCGCGCTCGCCCCGATAGTTTTCGAGGTCAACGCTAGAATAAGCATCGGCGACGCCACTGGATTAACTTTGTTAAAACCAGGAGTTTGTGGAAGATCGAGCGGCAGGTCGGCAGACGCGGCATTGAGTGCTGCTTGTACGTCGCGAGCCGCACCGTCAACGTTGCGCCCGAGGTCAAATTGGAGGGGGATAACTGTCGAGCCGAGCGTGCTAATAGAGGTAAGTTCAGTCAGTCCGGCGATCTCGCCGAGCCGACGCTCGAGTGGCGCAGCGACCGTCGCGGCCATGGTCGCGGGATCGGCGCCCGGCCGGTTTGCCCACACCACGATGGTCGGTAGATCGACACTAGGCAGACTTGCGACTGGAAGGAACAAATAGGCGACCGCGCCGATAACGAACAGGCCCACCGCCAGCAGGGTCGTGGCGATGGGTCTGCGGATGAATGGATAGGAAACATTCATCGACACGCCGCCGGCGTCTTAGTCCGGTGGCACCGCGCCAACGCCGCGTCGATGCTATGGAACGCCGCTTGAAAGGGCTCGCTTGCCAATGTTCGCCGTTGCGCAAGCATCATTCCGCCGGACGCTCAATCAATCGGGGTGGTGAAGCCGTCGGCCGCGCAAACCAAGCGGCGAGCCGAGCGCGCAAACGCCCCATGGCGAGATAGATCACCGGTGTCGTGTAGAGTGTTAGGAGCTGGCTGAGTATCAGGCCGCCGACAATGGTAACCCCCAACGGGAAGCGTAGCTCGGAACCAGTGCCATGCTCGAGTGCCAATGGCAGCGCACCGAACAGGGCTGCGACCGTTGTCATCATAATCGGCCGGAAGCGCAACGCCGAGGCCTTGACGATTGCAGCCCTTGGCGACATTTTCTCCCTGCGTTCGGCTTGCAGCGCGAAGTCGATCATCATGATCGCGTTCTTTTTGACGATACCCATCAACAACACGATGCCGATCAAGGCAACGATCGACAGGTCTTGGCCACAGAGCATCAGCGCCAGGAGCGCGCCGACGCCGGCCGAGGGCAGGGTGGACAGGATCGTCAACGGATGAATGAAACTCTCATAGAGCACCCCGAGAACAATGTAGATCACCGCCACGGCCGCAAGGATCAGCCACGGTTCGCCCGCAAGCGAACGGGAAAACTCGGCAGCATCCCCGGCGTAGGTGCGTGCGATAGATAACGGCATGCCGATGTCGTGTTCGCACGCGTTGATGACCCGCAGCGCGTCGCTAAGCGCCGCTCCGGGGGCAAGGTTGAAGCTAATGGTGTCCGCAGGAAACTGCGCCTGGTGACTAATCACCAATGGTGCAGTGGTGCGTTCTAAAGTCGTGAATGCACTCACAGGCACTTGCGAGCCGTTGGTCGACGGAACGAACAACTTCGATAACGAGCTGGGATCGCGCTGATACTCGGGCGCGGCTTCGAGCACGACGCGATACTGATTGGTTTGCGCATAAATCGTCGAGATTTGCCGCTGTCCAAACGCGTCGTTAAGCGTGTCGATAATCACTTGCATCGAAAGGCCGAGGCGGCCGGCGGTCTCGCGATTGACGTTGATGAAGCTGCGTAGGCCCCCCTCCTGCGCTTCCGACGCAACGTCGCGCAGTAAGGGCTCGGAACGCAATCGGTTCACAAGCTTGGTCGACCAACTAGAAACCGCCTGAGCGTTGGTTCCTGAGAGGGTGTATTGGTACAAGCCGCGGCTTGCGCGGGAACTGATCTGCACATCCTGGACCGGTTGGAAATAAACGACCATTCCAGGAGATTGCACGACCTGCAACTTAAGACGCTCGATGACCTCTCCGACCGACGCTTTCCGGTTGCCGCGCGGTCTCAACGTAATCGTCAGATGTCCGGTGTTCGGCGTGGCATTGAGCGGGCTTACACCGAGCAGCGAGACAACGCCGGTGACATCGGGGTCTTGCCGGATTTTCTCAACGACGCGTTCCTGCAGCCGCGTCATTTCCGCAAACGAGACGGCAGGGCCGCCCTCGGTCACGGCCATGACGAGACCGGTGTCCTGGGGGGGCAGGAAGCCCTTGGGAATAATCACGTAGAGCCAAAGCGTGGCACCCAGCGTGACCGCCGTGACGGCGAGCGTCAGAGTCTGGCGACGCAGCACCCATTCCAGCGACCGGCGGTACCCTTCAACCGTACCGGCGACGAGATTGTTGAACCACCGCGTGAGCCAGTTTCCACGTGTTTCAGTATGGCGGAGCACCCGGCCGCACATCATGGGCGTCAGTGTCAGCGAGACAATGGCGGAGATTACGACCGCGATCGTTAGAGTGAGCGCAAACTCACGGAACATGCGGCCGACCAAGCCGGTCATAACCAGCAGCGGAATAAACACCGCGATCAGCGACATGGTCAGCGAGATTACCGTAAAGCTAATCTCCCGCGCGCCGCGCACCGCCGCCTCAATCGGCGCGAGGCCTTTTTCCAAATGGCGAACAATATTCTCAATCATGACGATCGCGTCGTCGACGACGAAACCAGTCCCAATGGTCAACGCCATCAATGATAGGTTGTCGAGACTAAAGCCGCAAAGCCACATCACCCCGAAGGTCGTCACCAGCGAAAGTGGTAAGGCAACGCCGGCGATAACAGTGGCACGAACGCTGCGCAAGAATATCAGCACAACAAGGACGACAAGGCCGACGGCGAGCGCCAAAGTACGTTCAACGTCGTGGATCGAGGCGCGGATCGTGGTGGTACGATCGTTGACCACAGTGAGCGTCGCACCCACTGGCATCGCCCGCTGTAGGCGTGGCAACTCCGTTTGTACGCGTTGCACTGTTTGAATGACATTGGCGCCGGGTTGACGTTGGACGTCGACAATGACCGCCGGAACGCCCTGGAAACGCCCCGCGACGCGGGAATTCTCCAAACCGTCGACCACGTTGGCGACGTCGCTGAGCATCACGGGCGCGCCGTTGCGATAGGCCACGACCACTGACTTGTAGGCGTCCGCGGCCGAGATCTGATCATTCGCGGCGATGGTATAAGATTGATGGGTGCCATCGAACTGGCCCTTGGGGCCGGCGACATTGGCGTTGGTGATGGCATATCGAAGGTCTTCGAGCGCGAGCCCGTAGCCGGCAAGCCGGGAGAAATCCGCCTGGATGCGAACCGCGGGACGAACGCCGCCTTCGACCGAGACATGGCCCACACCACTTACTTCAGCGAGCCTCTGCGCGAGCAGCGTATCCGCAACGTCGCTCAAATCCCGCATCGACACGGTGTCGGAGGTGAGTGCCAGCGTGACGATGGGGGCGTCTGCTGGATTGACCTTCGAATAGGTCGGAGGATAGGGAAGATTCTTGGGCAAGGTCGAGCCCGCCGCATTGATCGCGGCCTGAACGTCCTGTGCGGCGGCGTCGATGTCGCGGTTGAGGTCAAATTGCAAAGTGATTTGGCTGATTCCGTATGCGCTCGTCGACACCATGCTGGTCAGCGATGGGATCAGGCCAAATTGCCGTTCAAGCGACGCGGTCAGGAGCGAGGCGGTGGTGTCGGGGCTCGCACCGGGAAGTTGGGTGGTGACCTCGATGGTAGGAAAATCCACCTGGGGCAAAGCGGAGACAGGCAGCAACCAGTATCCGAGCGCACCCGTCATTAGTGCTGCCACGCCCAGCAGCGACGTGGCGACGGGGCGGCGGATGAACGGCCCCGACACGCTCATTGCGTGGGGCTCGCCCTGGTGCGAGGCGCCATACCGGAATCGTTGCTCTGGGTACCGCGACGATTGTCGTTGCTGGCAGCCTCCGCGTGCGAACTTTGGCCCGGGGGCGCGCGCCCCACTTGGACTTTACGACCGTTGGCAAGTTGCGCAAACCCAGTTGTTACGACGTCTTCCGACGCGGCGACACCGGTCACGACCGCGCGATTTTCGTCTTGCTGAGCGACAAAGACGGGTCGCACCGACGCGGTGCCGTCAGCCTGCACGACGTACACGAAAGGCCCATTGGGGCCGCGTTGGATTGCGGCACTCGAGACCGTAACGACCCGGCGCAAGGTGTCGATCAGCAGCCTTACATTGACGAACTGCCCAGGCCAGAGCTGCAGGTCCACATTAGGAAACTCAGCTTTGAGCTGCACCGTGCCGGTCGTCGGATCGACCTGATTGTTGATCACCGTGAGGGTACCACGGTCGAGCACGATTTTGCTGTCAGAGGCTGTCGCTTCCGTTGCGAGCGGTCCGGTGCCAAACGCCTTGTTGACGCGGGGGAGAAGTTGCTGCGGCAAGGTGAACAGCACGGCGATCGGTTGAATCTGCGTGACCACGACGATCCCGCTCAGATCGGCGGCATGCACGACGTTGCCCTGGTCGACGAGGCGCAGACCCGTCCGCCCATTAAGCGGTGAAACAATGGTGCAATAGTCAAGATACGTTTTGGCGTTGTCAATCGCACCTTGATCGAGCTTCACCTGCGCTTCCAGCTGCGCAACCATGGCGCGCTGGGTGTCAAGCTGTTGCCTGGTCGCTGCATTGGTCTTGATCAAATTGCTGTACCGCTCTAGATCAAGTCGGGCGTTGGCTAGTTGCGCCTCGTCGAGCGCCTTTTTGGCAACGGCTTGATCGAGTTGAGCTTGATAGGTCCGAGGATCGATCCGCGCGAGAATCTCGCCGGCTTTGACGTCCTGGCCTTCGCGAAAATTGACAGCGGTAAGCGTTCCATCAACCAGCGTATGGACGGTCACCATGTTGAGCGCCCGAACGGTTCCGACGCCGTCGAGATAGACTGGTACGTCGGCAACGCCCGCCTCAGCGGCGAGCACCGGCACCGGTCCGTCAGATTCAATTTGTCCGCCGGCGCGGGGCTGGGGTGGCGCGCTCTTGCCAATGATCGCCCATACGGCGCCGCCGGCCAGTACGCCGACGAACAAGATAGTCAGAAATCGCCGCAATCCACGCATTGCGAACCTAGCAAACAGACTCTCCCGTTGGTCGCGCGTTCCGACGTCACCTATTGACGGATCAGTTGCGCGCTCTTGCGCTTGTCATCTTCAAGCCAACCGCCGCCAAGCGCCTGGAAGAGGCTCACGAAGGCCTCAAGCCTCGCAAATCGCACCTGCGCCAGGGTGTCCTCCTGGGTGAATAGGGTTTCTTCAACAGTGAGCAGTGTGGTCAGATCGATCGTCCCCTGCCGAAGTTTATCAAGTGAGAGATCGTAGGCACGTCGCGATTCTGCCACCGACGCCCGCTGTAATTGCTCCTGGAGCGTGGTCTGCTGGATCGCGACCAGCGCCTTTTCAACATCGGTGAAGGCCGAAATCACCGCCATCCGGTAGTCCTGCAGCAATTCCTCGCGCGTGCCCTTTTGTAGATCGAGCTGGCCGAGCAAAGTACCACCCTCGAAAATGGGCTGCGTCACGCCGGCCGCAAGCGTATACATTGCTGCACCAGGTCCGAACAGGGTTTTAAGCGCCGCGCTCTCAAATCCAGCCGTGCCGGTGAGCGAAATGGTCGGAAAAAAGGCGGTGCGCGCCGCATCCACGTTGGCATCGGCGCTCGCGAGATTGGCCTCGGCCTCGCGAACGTCGGGCCGCCGCTCCAGCAGTTGTGAGGGCAGTCCCGGCGTGACCCGCGGGATCGCGAGGTGATACATGCTGCCGCCCTTGACGCTGAAACCTGCCGGAGCCCGGCCGACCAATAGCGCGAGGGCCGCGGTGTTTTGCTGCACCTGTTCAACCAGTGGCGGAATAGAGGCGCGCTGGATCGCCACCAAGCTCGCCTGCTGCGCGACATCGAGGGCAGCCGCTGTGCCTTGGGCAAATCGATCCTGGATCAGCTTGAGCGTGTCTTCGCTGCTCTTAAGGTTCTTCCTGGCGATATTCAGTCGATCTTGGCCCTCCAAGATGAGAAAATAAGTATTGGCGACGCTCGCAAGTTGCGTCAGGGTGACCACCTCGCGGTCAAACCGCTTGCCGACTGCGGTAAAATCGGCGGCTCGCAGTAATGCGGCGTTGTGTCCCCAGAAGTCAAGCGTATAGCTGGCATTGAGCGCGGTGGAGTAGGTCGTCGATATCCGATGGCTGACCGCCGAGACGCTGTTCCCGACGACCGCCGTCGATATTTGCGATTTTTGGGCATCGGCCGTGGCATTGAGCGTGGGCAGCAGGGCGGCCCCCGCGATCCGGGCTTGTGCATCCGCCTCGACAATGCGAGCGACCGCAGCCGCGATGCTGAAATTCGCGACATCAGCCTGCTGCATCAGGTCGGTCAGTTCCGCGGAACGAAACGTCTGCCACCAATCGAGGGGCGGGGGGGCGGCATTCGGCGCACCGTGTGCGGCCCGATAGGCACGAGGCACTTCGAGTGCGGGATCGAGGCGGTCTTGAGTCAAGACGCACGCCCCCAGCAGCGGCAGCAAAATCACTGCGGCGATGGTGCTCGTCAGACCCCAATGTCGCCCCTTGCGGTTCACGACCGCTCATCTCCCTGATTTAAGTGGGGGGATTTCGCCGGCTTTCACCCGTAAGCGCAAGCCTTAGTAACTGGGCGCGCCCGCGTTATGCACGGGCGGCGTCCACTCTGCGAGTTTGCTGCGGCCGGCTGGCGACATTTCTGTGGCGGCGGTGGCGATCACGTCCTGCAAGGCAGCGTCGAGCGACTGACGCGCGGCGCGCACCTCCGCCATCGCAGAACGCAGCGCGGAAACGTCGAACGGTTCCGCGCGGAGAGTGCTGCGCATGGATTCTTGGGCCTTGCGGTAAGTCGCATGTGCCGATTCCAACATTCTGTCCTTGGTGCGAAACGCGGCGCGCAACTTGTCGGCATCCTCCGTCGGCAGGGTGCTTGCTAGCCGGTCGATGCGCTCGGCAGCACTCCGCCTAGGCTCGATGACAGCGCGCTGATGAGGGTGAAACAGGTGCCTGACCGGCCCTGCACTAATCAACCCCAAGAAGAACAAGTTGAGGGCGAGAGAAATCAATAGAATGACGCGCGACGTGCGATCACCCGGAGTCAACGCCGTTGCCATCAGGGCCTCAATCCGGATAGCGGATCTTGGTCGAAGACGATCATGCTCAGATCCGAATCAGTTCCACCGCTGGATGCCGCCATCCCCCTCACCCCCGGCAAATTGAGATCGCTCAGGCCGACCATGAACCCCAACCCGGCGATACCGGCGAGCGCGGCCACGCGCGGCCAAGCGGGAGCGAAATCGAATTCCAATAGAACCGCCGGAAGCCACCCGCTCATCCAGTGGCGCTGTTGCGGCGGCAGGGGCCCCCCAAGCGCCGCCAACGTGCGCCGCGCCATGGCGTCGCGCGCCTGAGCCGTACCTGTTGGCCCACGCTGCATGTAGCCGACGATCAAGGCATCCAGGTGTCGTGCAATCGCGAGTTCGCGTGCGGCGGCCGGATCGGTGGAAACCAGTCGTCGGGCCGCTTGGACCAGCAGAGGCGGCCAGCGTGACAAATCCGAACCGTAGGTATCGAGAAGGCGGCGAAAGCGCGCAATCCTCATGGCCAGAGCCTTTCTCACTTTATCTCAAGGACCGGGCCGAGCGCCTTACGTAAGGAGCGCCGCGCTCGCACCAGTAAAGTTTCCACGCCCGAGACCGAAGTGCCGAGCACGGTTGCGGTCTCAGCATTGGGCAGTCCCTCATGATAGGTAAGGATAATCGCCGCCCGCTGCCGCTCCGGAAGACCGGCAATCGCAGCCGCAAGCATTCCTTCCGTCTGCCGGGTTTCGAACTCCACACTCGCGTCCGTGCCGGGGTCAATCGGCTCCTCGACGTCGTCGAGCGCTGCAAACGGGGCGCGCCGCTTGCGATTGAGACACAAGTTGACCACGACCCGGTAAAACCAAGTGCGGAAGGCGGCCGCGGGGCGCCAGCGCGGCGCATGGACCCACAGGCGCAAAAGCGCCTCTTGGACGACTTCCTCCGCATCCGCGTCATTCCCCAGGATCCGGCGAGCGAGCCCGAGCGCTCGGGGCAGGTAACGGCGCATGAGAATCTGGAACGCCGGCTGCTCCCCTCTTGCGATCGCGACCATGAGGTCTTCATCGCTTGCCTCGACCATGCGGTCCTGGTCCAGTCGTTCGATTGACCCGGCTCTAGCCACGTCTCGGTCGCGATCCCGCGTTGGCGCGATGCAACATATCCCGAGTTGAGCCGGCAGCGAATGGCGCGAAGCGGTTCCCCCCTCGCGTGAAGGTGGTTTCCAGTACCAGGATGTTGCGACCTGCGCGCGCATAATTCTCAGCGATTACCGAACAGCCCTTCCGGTTCGCATGTCTAAATAACACGGCCCTCAACGAAAACCTGCGTCGGCCGTGATCGCGCCTCTTTGCCGTGCCCGCCAGTTGCCAACGCCTCGCTGAAGGCGACAATTGAACAGAGGGAACCGCAGCCTTAAGGTTACGGTTCACCTTTCGCTTGAGGCTACAGCACAGGAGCAAAG
>Ga0126373_10003542_pt1 | contig 11722 bp, 7 predicted proteins | sample PanSoiMetPlot_11_FD_92545 | JGI IMG/M metagenome (GOLD analysis project Ga0126373, IMG submission 92545) | Tropical forest soil microbial communities from Panama - MetaG Plot_11 | ecosystem: Environmental > Terrestrial > Soil > Tropical forest > Bulk soil | place: Panama | collected 2016-02-17
GATCGCTGTTGATGAGGATGTTGCCCTGCGGTGTGACGACGAGATAGTTTGCGAGCCCCTTGCTGCCGACGTAATACAGGTTACCCGCGATGCGGAATGGTGGAAACGGCTCGGTCCAGTCCTGGCTGGCCTGCGCAAACGTGCTGCCGGCAACGGTCAGGGCGAGAGCGAACACGCGAGAAGCGATCTTCATGTCTTGGCGCATACTGATCCTCGGGAAGAACCGCCGGAAGCTGGGTGCAGGGCGAAGTATAAGCCAAAATCGTCGAGGTGCGGCGAATGCCGCGGTCATGGGCGAGTTTCGCGAACACCTCCGTAAGCCGCAAGCGAAGGCTTGTTCGTCACCGGTTAGAAACCGCCGAGCCTTTGACGCTACTTGCAATTCCTGCATATTTCCTGAAATCTGTCGAAGGGACCGCTCTCCGTCCGTCATACGTTTAGGCATAAGACATAGCCTGAAAAGGAGAAGGCTGATGCAATTCGCCCTGCTGATTTACGACTCCCCGGAAGCCTTTGCGGTACGGAACAGTGAAGGCGCCGACCGGTACATGGGCGCGAGGCGGGCTTACTACAAGGCACTACTCGAGGCGGACGACCCATTGGAAGTGCCAGAGACGGGGACGACCGTGCGAATTAACGACGGAGAGCGGCACGCGAAGGAGCAGGTCGGAAGATTTACCGTTTCACCGGAACTCCAGCGCAGGGTCGAGAAATGAATGGAAGTGGCCCGGAGGCCGCTCATCGCACGATCGAGCGGGTAGCTCGCGAGTCGTACGGCCGCCTGGTGGCGTACCTCTCGTCGCACACCCGCGATGTTGCCAGCGCTGAGGACGCCTTCGGCAACGCATTGGTGGCGGCACTCGCGAGTTGGCCCCGCCATGGCGTGCCGCAAAACCCGGAGGCGTGGTTGCTGACAGCGGCGCGGCATTCGCTCATTGATGTTATTCGTCACCAGCGGGTGGTGTTAGCGAGCGAGCCCACCCTTCATCTGCTCAAAGAAAGCTCCACGGAGGCTGGCTTGTCGACCGAGTTCCCGGACGAACGGCTCAAGCTGCTCTTCGTGTGTGCCCACCCGGCGATCGACCCGGCGATGCACACACCCCTTATGCTACAGGCAGTATTGGGCCTGGATGCGGCGCGCATCGCGCAAGCCTTCCTTATCGCACCGAAGACCATGGGGCAGCGCCTGTTCCGTGCGAAGACAAAAATCCGCAGCGCCGGTATTCCGTTCGAAATCCCGCAAGAGCGTGATCTGCCGGAGCGCCTTGGGGCTGTGCTTGAAGCTATTTACGCCGCCTTCGGGATCGGTTGGGACGATATGTTTGGCATCGACCCGCGTGGCCGCGATCTGGCCGAGGAAGCGATCTGGCTCGCGCGGGTCCTTCTGCAGCTCATGCCCGGCGAGGCTGAGGTGCAAGGCCTGTTAGCTCTCATGCTGCACTGTGAAGCACGGCGCGCGGCGCGCCGGAGGCCTGATGGTCGGTACGTTCCTCTTTCTGAGCAGGACCCCAAGCAATGGTCGCTTCCGCTGATAGAAGAGGCGGAACGCTATCTCAGAGACGCGTTCAAACAAGGACGCTCCGGCCGATTTCAGCTTGAAGCGGCAATTCAGTCCGCGCACGCTGAGCGTGCGCGCAGCGGCCGGACCGACTGGGCAGCGATAGCGCTGTTCTACGAACAGCTGATCCGCATAGCGCCAGCGCTCGGCACACGAGCTGGATACGCCGCCGCGGTTGCGGAGGCGAACGGGCCTGAAGCGGGACTCGCCGTTCTGGAGGCGATTGACGCGGATGCTCGGTCGCAGTATCAGCCGTACTGGGCAGTTCGCGCTCATCTGCTGCAGCGTCTTGGGAAACACCGTGAGGCCGCGGACGCCTACGACCGCGCCATCGGCCTCGCGGAAGACCCCGCAGTGAGAAAGTTCCTGCTCCAGAAACGCGGCTAATTCGACTGTCCTTTAGTCTTCATTCCTATAGTTTCATCCCGTCCAGTCCGGTGCTTTAGTTGTTCGGGCCGGCCTCCGCGTCACCTTCTTCGAAGTTAAACATGTCGAAGAGGTCGGTAATCGCCGGCATGTTTTGGGGAACATAGGGGTCGCCGGAATCGAATACGGGATTTTACAAATTGTCGCGGCTGCGGCCGGACAGTGGCCGGTGAACATCTATAACTACCTCGACCTTGTTCCCGAAGGCCGCCATGAAGATGGCTTACGGCTTCACGATGTCATGGCTCCGCCATCACGGAGCGGCAAATGGTCGGGCGACGCGCCATTGCGTCCGAAGGCGGGTTACCAGAATAAGGAGCACCCTAGCCCGATAATTGCTCTTGTCGCTCGTTGACTTCGGCTCTTCAGCACTTCTAGCATGGCCGCTCCAGGAAGCAAGCCTCTCCAATTGATCGGCCAGACCATCAGGAAGTGTTGAATGAAGAGTTTCACTTCTTTTGACGGAACGCGGATCGCCTATCATGACGAGGGTGAAGGGCCGGCGGTCATCCTACTGCCTGGATTTGGAGTCGATGGCCTGGGCCAGTTCGGGGACTTCGAGCGCATTCTTCCGTTACTTGAAAAACGGCAAGAGATGTTCCGAGAAGTCTTTGGGAGAGCGCCTCCGCTTCCCACCCCTCAACCGCATGGACCCCTGAATGTGAAGGCGACCATCACTCCACGCCGTACCAGCCTACGTTTCAGCACGCCGTAGTCCAGTTCTTCAAGCACAAATGGCGGTTGCGGCCCACACCAGCGACCGAGCGAGAATGAAGTCGGGCAGAACGGCAGAGTCGATTCGATCGATTCGCGAATCGTCGGACGCCGGTAATTCGAATCGCCAGGAGCCTCCCGGGGCTTCTGACAAAGGCCGGCCACACGGGCCTAGGCCTCCGACGGAGGGAAATTGTGCGCATCCGCCGGTCAAGGCGTCTTGGGTTCAGTCGTCGCGTTTGCCGTTGACTTTTGTGTGAGGCGCACAAGCCAGCGCTCTACGTTTTGTTTCTTCTCGGCGTCTGGCACGGCCAAATAGTCTCGCAGTTCCTTTTCAGCCCCCTTCGCATCGCCGCGCCCTTCCAATATCTTGGCCAAGAGCAGTCTGGCGTCGGGAAACTGGTTACAGGTCTGGCGCAACATTTCTATCGCTTCCGCAGGGTTGCGGTCTTCGGTTGCAAGGATCGCACCAAGCATGTAGCGCGCAGTTGGATCGTGCGGATCCAGGTCGACTGCGCGTCGTGCGGCGGCCTCGGCGTCCACGTAACGCTGCTCGAGGAAAAGAGCCACGCTGAGGTTGTTCACTGGCTGCATCACGCGCGGGTCGATATCGATCGCCTTTTGGAACTCCGCTGCGGCTTTTTCATACTCATGGAGTTCGATATAGCGGGCTCCAAGACTGTTGTGTCCCTCCAGGTAGTTGGGATAAATCTTGAGAGCCCTTTCCAGGTGCTGCGCCGAAGAGCGCGTATCGCCTGACCGTAGCGCGTTCTGCGACCGCCGAAGTTCTTTAACCGCTTTTGGTGGGATTAGCAGATCACGCATGGCGACAGTCTCAGTAAACCTCGGCAATTGGGATGGATTATTGGGAACCAGAGAATTAGGGGGTTGCCCGGTCTGCGCCGAAACTCCGGAAATCAGAATCAGAAAAAGAAAGAGAAACACAAGGCGTAAGCTTGCTCTCATGGGATCCTCCGGCCGTGACGCAGAGGCGAGGTGCGTTCGCGGGTTGCATTTGAAAATCAAAGCCAACTAAGATGAGAGGGGGTTAAATGAAAAGCACGGGCCTCGACGGCTAGCGCTTCTCCTAGGGATCGCGTCGCTCCGGCCGCCAAACCAAAAGCGAAGTGATCTGTTTAACCCCTTCTCGATTTTCTCTGATCAACCTGCATGCGTCTGGGCGCTATTTTTGCTTGGCCCCGGACGCTTGGTGGTGCGCTTTTTTTCTTCGCTGCTCCTCTCTTCGCATTTCGACCTCTCTACAGGAGACGCAAAAATAACGCGAAAGTTTCCTCGGTTTGCCCCTCCTCGAGCAAAAAATTTCGTTTTCTGTTGACATATAGGGCTTCTAGGGATATAAGCATAGAACATCTAGGGATTCTATGGAACAAGAAAAAGTCGAAGTCCTCAAGGGCACGCTGGACATGCTGATTCTCAAGGTCGTGGCTTTTGGCCCCATTCACGGCTATGCCATCTCTCAGAGAATTCAGCAGATTTCCAGGGACTTCTTTCAGGTGCCGGAAGGCTCGCTGTACCCGGGCCTACATCGGTTGGAAGACCGGGGATGGCTGCAAGCCAAGTGGCAGGAAACGGAAACTGGACGCGAAGCGAAGTTTTATACGCTTACGCGGGCGGGCCGCAAGCGGCTCAGCGCTGAGATGGTGAATTGGGAGCGGCTGTCGGAAGCGGTCGCCTTGATCTTGAGCACAGCGGAGTAGGAGTTCTCATGACCGGCTGGCTGCGCCGTTTGTTCCACAAGCGCGTCACGGAAGAGCGCCTGGACGCGGAGCTGCGCTTCCATTTGGAGCAGCGCGTCAAGGACTTCATTGCCTCAGGCCTGTCTCCGGCAGAGGCGCGGCGCCGCGCCAACCTGAGATTCGGTGGACTCGAGCAGGTCAAGGAAAACTGCCGCGAAGCGCGCTTTGAGCATTACATCCAGGATCTTCTTCACGATATTCAGTATGCCTTCCGCAGCCTCTACAAGGATCGCCGGTTTGCCTTCGTTGCGGTTCTGGCTCTCGCGCTCGGGATCGGCGCCACCACCGTGACGTTCAGCGTTCTTTATAATGTGGTCGTTGATCCATTTCCCTACCGCGATTTCCAGCACGCGGTGGTCGTTGACCTGCACGATTTGGCCGCTCCTCCCCACGACATTGCCCGCTACCACTACACCATCCCCGAGTTCCTGGCGATCCGCGACCAAAACCGCGTTTTCGATGACATAGTCGGAAACTATCAGTTGAATGTGCTGTATCGAGATGGAAAAGGCACGCGTCGCTTCCTAGGCGGCTACGTAACCACGAATGGCTTCAGCTTTCTTGGCGTTCCGCCATTGCTCGGCAGGTATTTTGCTCCCGGCGACGGCAAGCCCGGCACGCCTTACGTCTTCATGATGAACTATCGGCTTTGGCAAACGGAGTTCCAGGGCAATCCAAAGATTATGGGCCAAACTTTCATTCTGAACGGTAAACCCCGCACCCTTATCGGCATCATGCCCCAACGTTTTAACGGGTACGGCTCGAGCCTGTGGCTTCCCCTGGATCTAGGTCTCGGCGCCGAGGGCACAGTATTTCCCGTGAAAGACCCGGACGTCATATGGGTGTGCGCCCGGCTAAGAAAAGGCGTTAGCTTGCAAGCTGCTGCTGCCGATGTCGACGCCATTTTGCATCGCCTTGCGCAGGCCAACCCGGGCGAGCTTTATCCGCAGCGGTTTAAGATCGTTGTACGCACGCTTCTGGACTTCGTGGTCGGCGATTTCAAGGAAACGCTGTACGCCCTGCTCGCTGCTGTTTCTATGTTGCTTTTGATCGCCTGCGGAAACGTGGCCAACCTCCTGCTGGCAAGGGCCAGCGTGCGCGAAAGAGAGATTGCCGTTCGGGCGTCGCTCGGCGCCAGCCGCGGAAGACTGATTCGCCAGCTCCTGGGGGAAAGTGTGTTGCTCGCGGGCGCGGCCTGCTTCGCGGGCTGCTTGTTGGCCTATTTTGGATTGAAAGGCCTAGTAGCGATCATCCCGCGCGGTCCGATTCCAGAGGAAACGGTGATCGGACTGAATCCAGCGGTTCTTCTGTTCGCGCTCGGGACAGCCGTACTCACGACACTGATTTGTGGCCTTGCACCGGCCCTTCACGCCGTTCGGCGTAACCTCTCGCTGCGCATGTTTGGCAGCGGAAAGGGGACAGCCGGCGGTTTCCACCATGGGAACCTCCGCAGCGGGTTGGTGATAGCGGAGGTGGCGCTCTCCATCGTCCTTCTGACCGGTGCCGGTTTGATGATGCGCGGTTTTTTTGCACTTACTCATGTTGAGTTGGGTTTCGATCCGGCGCGCACACTTTATGCCCGCGTCACCCGCGCCGCGGACTTCTATGACAACGCCGCTCCGTCGGAACTCGAGGTTCCCGGTAAGAAAGCTCTGTTCTTCGAGCAAGTTCGCAAGCGCGTCCAGGCTTTGCCCGGCGTGCTCACCGCCGCTATATCTTTAGACTTCCCTCCGCTAGGTGGAGCGGGCAGCGAGATCACAGTCTCGGGAAAACCTTCGCAACAGTGGGAGTCCATGGTGGACCTGTGCAGTGAAACTTACTTTCAAACGCTTGGGCTTCGCTTGCTGCGCGGTAGACTGCTCTCCGAATCGGATATCGATTCGGCCCGCCATGTAGCCGTCGTCAACCAGGCTTTTGTTCGCACGTACTTCGGAAGCGAGGATCCCCTCAGCCAAAAGATCAAGTTCAACGTCTTCGACCAGCTGCCAGAGACCCCGCATGGCGCCTACTTCGAAGTCGTCGGAGTGATCACCGACTTCAAAAACCGCGGCCTTGTCGCGCCCGTCCGGCCAGAGGCCTTCCTTCCTCACTCCATCACCGGGTTCGATGATCGCATGATCATGGCAACCACCGCGGTGGAGCCGAAGTCCTTGCTTCCGAGCGTCCAGCGCGAGGTGTGGGCCGTGGACTCGAACGCCGCGGTTACCCACAGCGGGTCGATCAAGGATTTCCTGGCCGAGGAAGCTTACATCCAGCCACGGTTTAGCCTGATCACCATCAGCGCCTTTGCGGGCATGGGCTTGGCTCTCGTGCTCATCGGCATTTTTAGTGTGATGGCCTACCACGTCGCGCTGCGCACCCAGGAGATCGGCCTTCGCATGGCGCTTGGCGCGCAACACGGCAGTGTCGTCGCGATGGTTCTTTGGCAGGGGCTGCGTCTCATCTGTCTCGGCATCCTCATCGGGGTGCTGGTCACCGCAGGGCTGGTGCATTTCCTGGCAGGCCAGATCGCCGGTGTTTCAGTCACCGACCCGTTGACGTTCGGTGTGGTTGTAATTGTGTTCCTAGGGGTCGGCCTAGCCGCCTGTCTTCAGCCCGCTCGCCGCGCTGCGCGCTTTGATCCGCTCATTGCACTGCGCTACGAATGATCGCTACCCGTTGGGCGGGTTCCTGTTTGCACAAGACAGTTGCATAGATTCTGTTAACGGCACGAACTTCATGGTTCCGCAACGGGGTTGTGGGAGCCACAGCCGGTTTTGGTCGAGTTGTCGGCAAACCGCAAGGAATTCGACTGCCTGGGTTTCCGGGGAGCCATGTTCTTGGCTCTACGGCGCGTCGATCGCGCTACACTTACGCCCATGCGAACTCTGGAGGGCAAGGTTGCCGTTGTGACCGGCGGGACCTTCGGTGTTGGCCGAGGGATCGCAAGTGAACTCACTCGTCATGGCGCCCAGGTGTTCGTAACTGGCCGCTCGGCGCGGGATGACGCGCCCGATGACGAGCACATCACGCGTATCCGCTGTGACCACCGCGTGGAGCGAGAGGTGACCAGAGCGTTCGAACTTGTCGCCGGTAAAACTCGCGGGATCGACATCCTCGTCAATAGCGTCTGGGGTGGTTACGAGCGTATGGTCGAAAATGGAGTATTTACCTGGACCAAACCGTTCTGGGAACAACCGCTGTGGCGCTGGGACGCGATGTTCAACGCCGGTGTGCGCGCATACTACCAGGCGAGCCAGCTCGCTGCTCCGGCCATGATCGAGAACCGACGCGGGCTGATTGTCAATATCTCGTTCTGGGCGGCCCAGAAGCACATCGCCAACGTCGCTTACGGGGTCTCGAAGGCCGCGACCGACAAGATGACTCAAGATATGGCTGTTGAGCTGCGACCCTTCGGGGTCACCGTGGTGTCGTTGTATCCGGGATTGGTTAGGACGGAGAGGGTCATGGAGGCAGCAGAGTGGCTGGACCTCACCAATTCAGAGTCTCCCGAGTTCATCGGACGTGCGGTTGCCGCACTTGCGGCAGACCCCGAGGTCATCCGGCATACCGGAAGCGTCCTGGTGGCTGCTCGTCTCGCGCCAGAGTACGGTTTCACTGACATTGATGGGAAGGTTCCCCGGGCGTTAACGGTGGCCGATGTCTGACGAGGGCTGCCTCATTTCGTTCGAGCACTCGCATGATCACGAATATCTGAACCCGGCCATCAGGAGAGGCTCGGGAGTTGTGGGTGTTACTTCTTCCCTACCTCGATGAGGTTATCGCCGGGGTTGCGGTCGATCAGCTTGTTGTAGGGGTCGATTCCTGCCAACGAGGGCTTTTCGTCAACCACCATTTCGAAGGCCGCGTTCTCCTGGGTGATCCATTCCTTGTGAAGATTGAGACGCTTCATGTGCTCTTTGCTTCCGCTGAAGACGCCAACATCGATGAGGTCATGAATCGGCATGGGCGTTTCGTTGCCTGAGCCGTCCGCTTTCTTTTTTTGGGCGCTGACCTTCAATGTGACTTTGAACTTTCCATCAGGCGTTGGCACATAGGTCGCGGAAACCGCGCGGTTGTCGTACAGCACGATGGATTCGAACATATCGGTGACGAGGTACTGGAGTTCCGGCGGGGTCTCGTCCCGGAGCGCGGCGACAAAGCCACGGGTATCGGGGAATGGGCCCTTGGCATAGCGGTTCTTCTCGAGGAAATTGCGCAAAGCGAGGTTGACTTTGTCCTCCCCAATGTAATCGGCCAAAGCGAACATCACCAAGGACCCCTTTGAGTACCAGACATAGGGCTCGCGCTGGACCAGGGCCAGCGGCGGCTCGTGCCGGGTCTCCGCCGCCCGCCCGCGGAGATAGCGGTCGAGTTCGTATCGCAAATCCTTGCGGGTCATTTCTTCGCCGTACTTTTTCTCCATCACTTTCAGGGCGGAGTACTCGGCGAGCGATTCGCTCATCATGTTGGAGCCCTGTGTCTCGCTGCCGATCAGTTGATGACCCCACCACTGGTGCGCAAGCTCGTGCGCGGTGACAAAATAGAGCAGGTCGATGTCATCCGCTTTCTTGAGCCGCTCGATGAAGCCGATCTCTTCGGAGTACGGGACGGTGTTGGGAAAAGACTGGGCAAAGGTGCGGTACCGTGGAAACTCCAGGACGCGAAACTGGCCAAATTGATAATCGCCGAAGTTGTTCTCGTAATACGCGAGGCCCAACTTCGAGGAGTCCATCATCTTGTCGAGATTGAACTCGTGACCGGGATGGTAGTAAATCTCGAGGTTGACGTTCTTCCAGCGATCGCGCTTTACGTTGAAGCGCCCGGAAATGAAGGAGAAGAAATCGTTGATCCGCGCATCGCCCATATCGTATTCGAAAAAGTGGCGGCCGTTTTCGCGCCATTCGCGCTTGAGATATCCGGGGGCGATGGCGATCTGATCGGGGGAAGTACTGACGACGCTGTGAAAACGGATCCAGTCGGAGTTCTCGGTGAATAGGTTCAAATTGGAATAGTAGGGATCACCGGGAGGGGCCATCTCCTCAAGTGGCGGAAGACTTTCCTCGCGGCGGCGGACAGGGTCATCCAACTCCATGCTGCGGTTGTACCCGATGTAGGGAAAATAGTTGTTGTCGAAAAACGTTCCGTCATACGCAAATTCCGCGCGCTCGTTGCCGTCTTTGAATCCCCGCGACGTGTAGGAGACGCGGAAGTCCATTTTCAGGCTGCCGCCGGGCTCGAGAGGTTGGTCGAGTTTGTAGATATGGTAGAAATGTCCTTTGTCGCTCAAAGTTTGGTGAAATGGGCGGTCGAACTGAACCTCGTCCAGGGCTTCCTGTCCGTCGGTGACGTGGATTTCGTCGATGAGCTGGCCGGCGCGGTTGACTAAAAGATAGCGGCCGGTTCCGTCGAAAGAGCGCCGCTCGGGGTAAATGTTGACGGCGACATCCACGTCTGTGATTTTTGGCTGGGTCAAGCGCTCGTACTTCTTATAGAGCTTCTCGTACTGCGCTTGATGATCGCGGGCGTATTTGGAGGTGCGAAACTGATTGAGAATGTGAGCGTTGTAATAGAACCATGCGGCAGCGGCCACAGCGAGTGCCGCGAACAGTCCGGCGATAGGAAGGGCTGGCGCCAGGCGCGCACAGGCCATTCGCAGGCGCGCCCGGGCCGTCTCATCTGCTCCGCGCCTTGCGAAGACCACCGCGAGAACCGCCAGTAGACCGCCCACGCACAACCAGTACACCGTAGACCAAAGCAGGGCTTCGACGAAGTGTCCATAGCCGTTCATGTCCGAATAGGTGTAGGGAGTCTGCTCGCCGTACAAGTACAGGCGGTTTTCGATCCCGTAGCGATACAGGACCGGGATCAGAATGAAAAACCCGATTACCAGGGCATGGCCGATGAACTTGTTGCCGAGGAAGGTCTGCAGGAACAAAGCTAGCAAAATAACGATGAGCAGCGAGGGGAGGTAAATCAGATAGAGTTCCTTGAGGTAGTGGATGAACTCGAATCGAAAGTAGCCTTGCAGCGCCTGGGAAATGACGCCGCACACGAGAACGACGGAGACGAGCAGGGCTTCGACGAGAGAGATCGCAAGAAACTTGCTGAGAAAATCGGCCCATCCCTGGACCGGCAACGAATCATGAATCTGCTCGAAGCGAAGGTCGCGCTCCCTCCAGATGACTTCACCTGAATAAAGCGCCCCGACGATAATCAGGAACAGGCCCGCCTGGCCGGACACCACCGACACCATAAGAAAAGTGACGGGCCACACATCGACACCGTTGTTCTCACCGGCAAAATGTCCGCCCACTAGGACAAACACAAGCATGATGAAAGAGATGGCCCAAAAGGGAACCTCGCGGGTGATGTTGAGGAAGCGCATGCGAGTCATGGACAGAAGCTGGAGCCACGTCGTACGCGGCCCGAACAGTTGCCTGGCCGGCAAAAGCGCGACCGCGAATTTTCTGGGCGGCTTTCTTTCTTCGGCTTCTTCTTCGCGGGCAGCTTCGGCGTGTTTGCTGGAGCGGCGGGAGCCGAGGACTTCCGCGGACATGGGGAACAAGGCGAAGGTCACGCCCAGGGCCACGAGCCCCACGGAGAGCCATACCAGGCGGTTGTACAGGAACACGCCGTTCCAATGCAGCAGCAAAGAATTGCGTTCGACCACGGTCCAATAACGCGTGACGTTTTCGAAGACGATGATCCCCAGGGAATCGAACACCGAGGGCCAAAAGCGGTCCAATTTGTTAGTCAAAACGACGCTGAAAAGCTGCACAAGATATAAGGCGAACAAAGCGACGCCTTGCAGGTAGACCACCACGATCCGGCGCGTGAGAGCGGCTACGCCAAAAAAGAGACTGCCCAAGAAAAAGATTTGTACGAGAGTGACGGAAAGGAACGGTTGCAGGTAGTGCCAGAAATGAACGGGCTCAAGCCGCGTCTTGTCGGCCCAAGGCATAAATGTGCCGAGCATGCCGCCCCACATAAAACCGGAAAAGATAAATGCGGTGGTAACCAGCGAGCCCGCCCAGCGGCCGCCGAGATAGGCGAACTTGGAAATCGGTCGGGTGAACAGCAACTGGTAGGTGTCCTGTTGGAAATCACGCAAGATGGCCGGGCCAAAAATGGCGGCGATGAGAATGGCGCCAAACGCGGTCAACTGCACGTAACTAGTGGTTAGGGCGTAAGGACCATTTTTCAGGATTTTCCCGGTGCCGATCGGTCCGAAGTCGCTTACAGAAACTTCAAAAAACATGAGCAGGAAAGGAATGAGGAAGAAGAC
>Ga0126373_10003543_pt1 | contig 11722 bp, 9 predicted proteins | sample PanSoiMetPlot_11_FD_92545 | JGI IMG/M metagenome (GOLD analysis project Ga0126373, IMG submission 92545) | Tropical forest soil microbial communities from Panama - MetaG Plot_11 | ecosystem: Environmental > Terrestrial > Soil > Tropical forest > Bulk soil | place: Panama | collected 2016-02-17
CGCCGCGCATTTCGTACTGGTGCAAATATCGAACGCGATCTGGATGCAAATCCTGGTGAGCATCGCCGGGATCGCTCTGATGACGGTCTTGGCGTACTACCGCTCTTGGTCCAAGGCGATGGACAAACGCCCTTCAAAGCCGGTGCCCGAGGCGGCGCCGAGGCCGGCCGGCTAAAGCGCAGATTATCTAAAGCGCAGATTATACTGGGATACGCCGCGCACCAGCGTCAGGCTGAACCTGATACTGCTGCTTGCTGCTTCGCAGCAAAGCGCAACCTCTCGGCTTCCAATTCGACTCGACTTATCGGTTTGGGCGGATAACAATCCATTCGCCGCGGGGCGGCGCGCCGACCCGATGACGGAACTTCTGATCGGTATTCCTTTAGACGCAAAGGTAAAGAGGTTAGGGCGCGCGCATTGAGGCGTTCCCATCCGTGACGCAGACGAGCGTCTCATCATCGGGATGCGAAACCCAGCAGATGGCGCTTCCATTCGCGCCGACATCCAATCAACCGTGCCAACGATAGATGCAAGGCCGTTCTCTATTGATGTAAGGTCCCGGCCGAAGAGTGCGAAACCATCCGCCGTGCGTCGAGGCGAGGCGGCCGGCATCAAGAACGCCGAAACGGAACGGACTTTGCACCACTGCCGAGGGAGGCGCGCATGGCGCGACCAAATATCCAATACCTCGACTCGTCCATGTTCGCTCAACTTTGTCCGCAATGCGCCTCAAGAATGACGATTCGATCAATTGCGCCGGTCCCGCAGGCTCCCGCGTGCGATGAGATTACCTATGAATGTGTCGCGTGTAACGAGGATACCACCCGGACCGTCGATCGCGGATTCGTTGTCAAGTCGCAGTCGCGAACCAACGAGGCGTTTTGATGGCAGGTCATACCGCCACGTCGCCTCATCCGTAAAACATCACGGGCCGTATCGCGAGACGCCGCCCCGACAAAACAATTTGGAGATCTCAGGAAATCGTCGGTATATCGCAACCTGGCTTGGTTAAAAAAATCTCTTTCATGACTCCACGGATGGTGCTTGCAAGCAATTTGCCGCGCATGGCTCGCCAAAGATGATTGACCCCGAGCACATAGCCACGAAGCTTTACTGGGAAGCGCTCTAGACTAAGACTAGGAAGCTGAGCCGCGGTTCCCGACCGTCAACGCGAGCCCCCGGAAAACCCGCTCGAGCCGATCCCTCGTAAACCGGCATCAACCTGAACAGCAACATTGGTGTGCGTTGAACGGCGCCGCGCCCCTAGTTGCATTATGCTGGCCTACAAAAATTGCACTTACCCGCGAGGGTCCGTGGTCGCGCGGTGTTGTCCTGTTGGCTGCCTCGACATTTTGTTCCCTTCAATTTTGTTCCTTCAATTTTTTATGTTGCTTTGCAGCAAATTAATCGCGGAAACGGCACGCAAAGATTCACTTGACCCCGGACGCCTCAAGGGTTCAACTCCCCCCCTCGGGGACAGGTCCGCACACGAGGAGGCTCCCATGATCTTCCTGATGGTCGAGTGCCCCAGCACCGGTCAGATCATTTCGACCGGGATTACTGACGGCATCGACAGCCTACCCAAGGTCGGCACCCGAACACAGTGCCCTCTGTGCGGCCAAGAGCATTTCTGGACGAGTCGGGAGGTACGGTTTGCGGAGTCCCCATCCGCCAAGCGCAAATCGTCTTACAAATACCAGCGATTCGAATCTTCATTGGCCTGAGTTTGTTACCGAACCTATCGTCGCTCTGTGATCTAGTAACGCAATTGCCGATCGAGGGACGCCCGCTCACGAACGGGCCGCACACCTTGTAAAGCTGACGACAGCGACCTCTCCCGGTAGTGTTGCCTAAAGTCAAGTAGTCTTGCTGCGCGAATCGCCGCGGGCTCTGTCGATTGCGCATCGGCACGGGAATCATGGTTACTGAAATGCGACTTCCGCGAAGCTGCGGAGTTTGCGCGAATGCAGCCGCTCCCGTTCCAGTGACTTCAGCTTTTCCAAAGCATTGAGGCCGATTTTTAGATGCTGGCCGACTCGCTGGCGGTAGAATTCGCTGGCCATGCCAGCAAGTTTAATCTCTCCGTGCAGCGGCTTGTCGGAAATACACAGCAAGGTGCCGTAAGGAACCCGGAAGCGAAAGCCGTTGGCCGCAATGGCAGCCGATTCCATGTCGAGGGCAATGGCGCGCGATTGAGACAGCCGGCGAATGATCGACACGTGATCTCCGAGTTCCCAATTGCGATTGTCGACGCTGGCGACGGTCCCGGTGCGCATGACGCGTTTGAGCTCGAACCCAGCTAATCCAGTGATCTCGCCGACCGCCTGTTCAAGCGCGACCTGCATCTCGGCGAGTGCCGGAATCGGCACCCACAGTGGCACCTCCTCATCAAGCACGTGGTCCTCGCGCACGTAGCCGTGCGCCAAGACGTAATCGCCGAGCTTTTGTGTATTCCTCAATCCTGCGCAATGGCCGAGCATCAGCCAGGCATGCGGCCGCATGACTGCAACATGATCGGTAATGTTGCGGGCATTGGAGGGGCCCGTACCGATGTTGATCAGGGTAACCCCGCTGCACCCCGGCTCAACCAGATGAAAGGCGGGCATCTGCGGCAGCCGTTCCAACGGCACACCGCTTCGAGCCGAATCGCCGAAACGGGCGTTGCGCGTCATCACATTGCCAGGCTCGACGAAGGCATCGCCATCTGGGTGACCTTGAGCCATCCGTTCCCGGGAGATCCGGGCAAAAGCGTCGACGTAAAACTGATAGTTAGTGAAGACAACAAAATTCTGAAAATGTTCGGGGTCGGTGCCAGTGTAATGGTAGAGCCGGTGCAGCGAGTAGTCGACCCGCGCCGCGCGGAACATCGCGAGCGGGTTGGGCGCCCCGGGCGAGAGCGCGAGCGTGCCATTCACAATAGCGTCATCGATGGTGGCTAGATCCGGGGTGTCGAACAGATCCCGCAGTGGCCGATCGGGTGGCGAGTTACTTCGCATGGTGAAGCTCGCCTCGACGTTTATGTCACGCCGATAGGCAAAGTGAATGGGGATCGGCTCGTTGGATTCCTTGATTTCGACGCCGACGCCATGGTTGTGGATGAGGAGCCCAATTTGTTCGGTGAAATACCCGCGGAACAAGTCGGGCCGTGTGACCGTTGTTTCATACACCCCCGGACCGGACACAAATCCATAGGACAGACGTGAGTCGAGCCGTGCAAAGGTCCGTGTCGTAATGCCGACACAGGGGTAAGTCGCGCGCACGCGTTGATCGAGTGGTTTGCCGTTTGCGTAGGCCTCAAAACGATCGCGCAGAAACCCGGTATTTCGTTCGTAGATCTCCTCAAGCCGAGCCACTGCCGCCGCTGCGTCAGTAAAGATCTGGGGTGCGATCGGCTTTGGCGACCAGGTGGCGGACATTGATATGCAAGCTCGAACAACGGCGGAAAGGCGTGGACGATCCCGTGGGCCGGCAAAAAATGCGGCGTGCGTGCCGGACATGACTTTCCCGACCACCCGCGACTTGTCAATATCGCCCGCCGCGACCAACGCATCGCCGCCCACGCGAAGACCCCTTGCCGCGGGCGTAGCGTAGCGCGATTGACCTTGCGGCGTCGGCGGTTCGGTCGCACTTCACCGCGTATCGGCACAGCGGCCCGGAGGGAGCGCGAGGCATCCTTTCGTCGCGGCCCAACATGGCGTTCGGAAGAGCCGATGACCGGCAATTGCGCGCCCGGCCTTGCCACGCAATGGCAGTGTCTAATGGGCGAACAGATAGGCGCAGGAGCGATCGGCCGGATCGTGGGCCATGATGCGGTCGTACAGGGCACCTCCTTCGCCTACGAGAGCGTCAATCTCTTCGGTCCTCAGGAACCCGTTCGCGGCGACGCGCTGCGCAGCGGCTCGAAGCTTGGCTTCATAATCGTCGTGGTTCGCGTAGCGTTGAGCAAGTGATGGGCGCGAGTCGTCGGTCGTTTGGCGTTCGGCCTCGTCATGCGCAAACGGGACAAATGAGCCGTCCCAGCGGGCTGTCGCTGACGCGAAGCCCGTGGCCGCATTCCTGGTGTTGAAGCCGACCCGGGTACCCAGCGGGACCATCAGTTCGGGCAAGTCGATACCACCCGTATCGAGCCCATCGCTATTGGGCTTTGGCACTAAGGTTTCGAACGGCGCGGCTTCGCGCGGCGGTATCAGGTCGGCAATACGTTGAGCAGCAAAACGTCGACCTAGGTCCAAACGCGGCGGCCGCAAATTGCTCTCCGGCGTTACCAGGCCGGGAATTTTTGGAAACGCGGCTTTGTAGGCCGCGACCGTTACAAGGCTCCCGTCGGAGATCCGTGGATAGCGTGATGCTGGCGGCTCGCTGCCATCCCGCACCCAGCGATCCAAAGCCAAGAGCAGCGCACGCAAGGCGCGATAGTGGTTAAGCGGATTGATGCAGTTGGCAAAGAGGCCGCGCTCGCGTTGCCTGCCCATGTAGTGCTGGGCTCCTGCGATGAGATAAATACGAGCATGGGGATCGACGGGGATATCACGCCGACCCGTTGGATCGGTATGGATAAGGGAGGCCGAGCGGTTCCAATACTCCGTCGACTCGTTGGTGAAGAAAAGCTTGGGTACGACGCCAAGCTGTCGTGCCCTGTCAAGCACCGAGCCCTGAGCACCGGTCTGCGGATCGCGCTCCGCAGTCGTGGTGAAAGGGAAGTAATCGGTCGGGTAGATATGGTCTTCCAGCATGCTGGCGTGCCGCGTCGGCATCGCGAAGCGGTAGTCAAAACCGCCCTTGCCACCACCCGCAACATGGATGAAGGCGCCGTCAAACACCCCCTTACCGGCTTCGTCAACGTGAAGTCCGCGCAGCAGCATGGTCTGAATCAGGCGCCCCGACTGCGAGATACCGAATATCAGCGTGTGGGCCGGTGGGGGCGCGCCAGCAAGTGGATGCCCGCGCAGGTAGGAGAGCAGGTCGCGGATCCCAGCGATCCCAACAGCCACAACGACCGGATCGCGGGCCTCATAGGTGAGCTCATAAAGACCACCGGGCCGAAATCCGCTGTCGAGCCGGAGCTGGCGTGGCGTTGCGCCATCGGACTCCGGCACGAAGGACCATTGGGCGCGCGGAATGGTTCGGCGCACGCCTTCGGGGCGGTCGCGCACCGTGAGAGTCGCGTCGTGAGCATCGGGATGGGCCAATGGGTATGGGAGCCCCTCGATCCCCGTGAAGCTTGCTGTCGTGGTCGGCGCATTGACCAGGAACTCGTAGGCAACCTTGCCGGTGATCGGTTTGCCACGTTGGGTTGCGACCGGAGGCTTAAGCACCAATCGCTGCTCGCCGGGATCGGCTGCGACGTCCCAAACCCAGGCCGACCACAAAAGGGTGAACCCCTGTTGCAATAGAAAGCCGTTCCCAAAGTCCCCGGCTGTGGTCGGGTTGTTCGTGGCAGGCGCCTCATCGAGCTGGCTGAGGATGGCGATCCGGCCCCGGTTGTTGACTTCGTAGAGCAAGGTGCCGTTGCCACGCGCAGCCTCGACCGGCCGCACCATGAGAAAGTTCGCACCGAAGCGAACGCGTCCCTGTGCTCCACGCGGCGCCATGGTCAGATCAGCGATCGCTGCGTTGGCGGGCGCGCTCGGATCGAGCGCAAACCAGGCTCGCCCACGGAGCTTTTCGTAACTGCCGGCGGCGCCAAATTCGGCGCCGCCCGCTACCGACTGACGGTCGAGGATCTCAATACGTTCGACCACCGCGCCGGCACTCTGCGACCAAACACACAAGAGGGCCAAGAAACCAAAGACCGAAGGCCGCATGGATCTCTCCTTGGAGCCAAAGCGCGCATGCGCGACCGAGAAGTCGTCGCAATGGCGGTTGCCAGGTCGTCGAGCGGCCCCGCGAGGTCCGCGTCTGTGCACGCGCTGTGCCGGGCTGCCCGTCACCCTTCGGCCCGACCGTATCGGATCGAGCGGCGAAATCAATCGGCGGTGTTGGAGCAACGCCACGCACGATAGACCGAGCCGTCAGTCACCGGCGCCGATGCGGGTGTGGGCTTGGGTCTAAGCCATCAGGTCCATCGAGCAAGTCATAGTTTGTACGGCTCGTGATTGGCTTAAAGAGCACGCGTGGGCGCGGCGGGGACGTTGCTGACGCGAAGGTCGTGGTGGCAAGGCGCGAACAAAGTCCACTCGAGGCGCGACGGGGCGCAATCAAAGTAGGACGACGATCGGCTGGTGAAGCCTTCCAATGAGAGAAGCCCTAAACAGTACAACAATGCCCAAATTCATTTTTCTTTACTTTCAAGTTCGGTTACGCGTGCTTCTAGTGTCAGAACCCTATCAATCAAAGCGCTGAGCAATGACCCGTCAGTGAAATTGCCATAACGCTGTATCGCGTCAGCAACGAACGCTTGCTTCCGTTCGAATTCAGTTCGCCGTTGTTCACTCATTTAGAATTCCCCTCCGATGATCGCACGGGCGAACACCTGTCACTTGTTCGTTCTGCCAAAAACGTTTGACCGTCAATAGCTCGAGCCGAATGCCAGACACGTCCTGCGTCTGTTTAGCACTCCAAATGTGTGGTCGTAACCGGCCACTCACAGGGTCAGTTCCTTGATCAACGCGACTTGAGCAGCAGGCCGGACACGTGGGAGCACCCAGACGGCGAAGAGAACCTCAAAGCTCAGGCTGCCCGCGCCAGCCGAGATCATCGTCATCAGGCAAGCTAAGGCGAAGACCGCAAGGAAATTGATCTCAATCGAGAAGGTCAGGTGAGAATCTTAATGGCGCAAGGCACGCCGACGTCATCTATTCCCGGCGCCACGTTACCTGCAGGACAACCAGAGTGCGCGCCGCCAGATCGCCCTCGCTGCGAGTGTTGCGAACCTTTCGGCTTGCCGCCTCGGTTTTCCACTTCACCCGTTACCGTCACCAATGTGTCAAAAAAGCCCGCGGAAAATGCGCCCCGCAACAACAACTCTAATCGTCCATTCGCCAACGCAAATTTGACTGCACGCCATCCGATATCGGTCGCGGACTGCAAGATCGGCTTTCCCTCAAATTTAATTTTCCGAATCCGCCAGCGCGGATTCCTGCCCCTCAAGCGCCTTGCCGCGCGGGTCTTTGACATTGTCACGCTCCTTCGAGCCACTGGCGCGGCCTGGCCATTTCCATCCAGCAACTTTCCTTGCGAATTCAACGCGCTCATTGGCTGGAATGTGCATTGAAGCTTCGCCGAACGAAGGCACCCAGGCGCGCATACTCGCCAAAAGAATTTTGCCTGGGACGCGTGGGGCTACGTAAATAATGGTTGCAACGAATGACAACGCCGAAGCTACAGACACTGTATTAAAGCTGGAATAGTCAACATAGTGGCTGGCGAACCAGTTTCCACTAAGAAAAAGCGCTCCGAAGACAATTACTTGAGCCAGCGTCGCTGCAGTCCCTGCGCCATTCACGGTTCTCGAAACCTTTGAGAAGGCAAATCCCGTCAAATAAACTGACGCGAGAATAAGCGACGTCACCGTCTGCATAAGGAATTGGGCGGACAGCGATCCCCAGATTATCGCCAAAATGAAAATCAAAACGCCCATCCAGATACCCTACTTACAAATTGCCGTGGACCAAGCGCGAACCACGTCGCCTCATCGTCGTCGCACCCGCAATTGTGATTTCTACGGATCCCGGCGGTGGCGAACGATCTCGTCGCCTTCTCGGAACTTGACAACACCGGCACATTTTCTACCAGCAGGTGATCGCCAAGTTGGCCGAGGCGGCCGCCGGCGTGCGCGTTGAGTACGGCGTTTCGAAGTCCGATGACGCGCGCAACCCGATCGAAGTCATCCCATCCCCTGGAAGACCGAAGAAATACGGCGATCCGATCCTACATCTAACCTTTTGATTTTTCTTGTCGGCTTTGACCTTCTTGGAGTTGCAAGTCGGCTCGGCGTTGCCGCATCGCCGGGGCCCCGGGGGCGCTCGGGCTAAGTGGCAAAGCGCGTCGAAGCAATGCTATGGTCCAGCGACTGGGATGATCCGGGATGCTTGGCGGCTCCTCGGCTATCAACGTTGCCTCGACGATGCGCGCGTACGCGGAACATGTTGAGCATGATCGGATGATGCCCTCATGCCCGCATCGGTTCTCTAAAAATTGGTGAACTGCGCCATGAGGGACCGACCCATCCTTATCGCTGGTGCCGGGATCGGCGGTCTGGCAGGGGCCCTCGGTCTCGCCCAAAGGGGGTTCGATGTTATCGTCCTAGAGAAGTCTTCACGGCTCCGGGAGATCGGAGCGGGCATCCAACCGCGGCCGAATGCATTTCACTCTTTGATTACCTGGGCACGGCGACGCGGCTCGTGTAATGGCTGTGTTCACTCATCAGCGTCGCCTAATGGACGCAATAACTATCGTCAGCATTCCCCTCGATGAACCATTTCGCAAACGGTTCGGAAATCCCTATGCGGTTGTGCATCGCGGCGACTTGCATGGCGTGCTGCTGACTGCCTGCCGTCGCAACGACAAGATCGACTTGAAGGTGAACAGTGGGATCCTGGGCGATGAACAGGACGCCACCACCGTTACCGCTCGCCTGTCATCTGGAGTTTCAGTGAGCGGTTCGGATTTTGATCGGGGCCGAGGGCCTTTGGCCCAACGTGCGCAAACAGGTGGTCGGAGACGCTGCCCCGCGAGTATCAGGTCACACCAGCTATAGAAGTGTGATTGCGGCCGAGCAAATGCCGGCGGAACTGCGCTGGAATGCGGCAACGCTTTGGGCCGGCCCGAATTGCCATATTGTGCACCATCCGCTCTCAGGTTGGAAAGCGTTCAATCTGGTGACCACCTATCACAATGATGCGCCCGAGCCTCTCGCGGGGTTACCGGTCGCCGAACAAGAAGTCCTCAAGGGTTTCATGCATGTGCACAAGCGTGCACGGCAATCGGCCTGCAATGGCTATGGCGGCACCGGGCTAACCGGAGGCGCAATCGCGTCGTTGGTCTTAAGCTTCCCGAGCCCCGATATCACCCTGGCCTCGCCCCCGCGATCGCAGCAATGCACGGGTTTGCGCCGCTGCGACGGCCCGGCTTGTCCGCCGGCAGGCCGACGCGATAGAGTGTTGAGAGCGTGGTCACGATGGACTTGCGTCCAACGTGTTGCTTGCCACCCTCGATGACTCGCCAGACCTGTCAGGAAGCGCCATGCCGACCCGGGTTTATCACCCTATCACACCGCCGCTGTCGCCTGAGCTGATCGGGGGTTGGGGCGGCGTTCCGACGACAATTGCAACGGATGTTTTTTCCGGGCGCAATCTCATCAATCCGGCGATTCGCCCGATCCGCGCGTTTTCGGGTCGTAAGCGCCTGGTTGGCAGGGCGGTGACAGCTTGGTGCGAACCTGCGGACTACGGACCGGTGCACCATGCAATCGCGGTCGCCAAGCCTGGTGAGGTCATCATGATCGCCGCGGGCGGGCGCCTCGATGTCGCAATGATCGGAGAACTGCTTGGCGGAGCGGCACGCCGAAAGAGAATATCCGGCGTTGTTGTTGATGGCGCTGTGCGGGATATTGGCACGCTCACGCAATGGGAGGATTTTGTCGTCTTCGCACGTGGGATTGTGGCCCGCGGTCCCTTGTCGATGGAGCGGGGTTCCGTCAACGACACGGTCGTGCTTGGCGATATTTGCATCGCGCCTGGCGATCTCATCCTCGGAGACGACGATGGGCTCGTGGCGATTGCCCAGGATCAAGCCGAAGGGAAGTTGCAAGCCGCGTTAGCCGTGGTCGAAGCCGAGCGAAAATGGCAGCAGGCTCTTTCTCAGGGCCAAACCACTCTGGAGGTCTTCAAGGTTCCTGCTGCAAGATAATCCATGGGCTCGGGTCGGTCTTAAGCCCAACCGAGATCTCGCCGCGGGCTTTGACCTGATGCTTCAGCATGCTCGCCCGCCCTCGCCTTGCGGCGTCAATGCCGGGGCGTGAGCTTGAGCAGCTGGTCGGCGTTGACGTGCGCCACCTTCTCTAGGTCGACGGGCGCCAAGGGCAACATATCAAGAAAGTCGCGGCCGCGCTGGTTGGTGGAGTATGGATAGTCGATCGAGAACATGATCCGATCGATTCCAAAAACGGCGAGTGCGGCGAAGAATGGCGGCAAGGTGAACATGCCACTTGTGGTTACCCATACCTGGTCGAGAACTGTTTGTGAGATCGAGCGGTTCAAGTGTGGAACCTCGTGAGCAAATATGTCATCGCAGCGGGCAAGCATCGCCGGCAATCCCTCGCCCATATGCCCGATGATCACCCTCAGTCGCGGGTGCCGGTCGAGCGCACCGGATAACACCAAACGCAACAGGTGGACAGCGGTCTCGGAATGCCAGCCCCAGCCTGCGAGGGCCAGCCAAAAACCAGTCTTATGCGGGAGATTGTCGTAATAGGCTTTGCGAACGGACTCCGGGGGAATACTTGGATGCAAATAGATTGGCACATCGAGCTGCTCAGCCCGTGCCAGGATCGGATCGAATTGGCTGTCGTCGAGGAAGAGATCGTCGGTCATACCGTTGATGAGGGCGCCACAGAAGCCGAGGTCGCGTACCGCCCGCTCAAATTCATCGGCCGCCGCGTCCGGTCGGCGCATCGGCAGATGAGCAAAGCCCGCGAAACGATCAGGATGCTGAGATATGGTTCTTGCGAGCGCGTCGTTGATGTCGCGTGCGAGCGAGACGCCTTCCAGGCCATCGACGAGGTCGGCGCCGGGACCTGAGAGCGAGAGCACTTGCGTGGTAATGGCAGCTTGGTCCATTTCGCCAAGCCTGGTGGCGCCGATCTCCGGCAACCGCTGTTCCACGGCTGTACCCCGCCGCCAGCTGTTCCCGACCGGAAACCCACGCCGCGTGATCGCCTCGGGGCTGATTCGGTGCACGAGCGACGGAATCGTGAAGTGTTCCTCTAGGGCGACGATACGCATTGAACGCTCCGTGCTAACTGGCTCGGTGACAGCTCTCTATCGCCGAAGACATCCTTGACGTGCCCTTGACGGCTGCTTGCGCGCCCCCGATTCTCATCAGGCCGCCCAAGGGACAGCAATTCGAAAGCAAATATAGCTTCGTTCGGACCCGGATGCAAAATCAGTCATTGGTCCGCAGTCAGGGCGAAAGACGGCAGTGACGCCTCTGGTGCTCCCGTCGTAAACTCTGTACGCACTGCCTTGACCCTGTAGGCAGATTGACCGACGCTTGCAGAAGCTCAGCCGTTCTCAAGAGAGAACATCCACCCCCGTTAAAATCAAGACATGCTGCCAGATGCGATCGACGTTCCACGCTTTTCGCATGTAGCCACCAATGGAATTAACCTCCACATTGCCGAGGCGGGTTCGACAGACGGTGATCTGCTGTTTCTGCTCCATGGCTTTCCAGAATTCTGGTACGGCTGGCGAAACCACATCGGCCGATTTGCGGCGGCCGGTTTCCGGGTCGTTGTTCCCGATCAGCGTGGATACAATCTCAGTGACAAGCCGAAAGGCATAGCCGCCTATGATCTTGATCGGGCCTGTGCGGATATCGTCGGCCTTGCCGACGGTTTCGGCCGGGGAACCTTCAACATCATCGGACACGATTGGGGCGCGGCCGTAGGGTGGTGGACGGCGACGCGCCATGCTGATCGCATCGAAAGGTTCGCGGCGCTCAATGCCCCGCATCCAGCGGTATGGTACGAGGCGATGCGGAACAATCCGCTGCAGCGGCGAAA
>Ga0126373_10003544_pt1 | contig 11720 bp, 9 predicted proteins | sample PanSoiMetPlot_11_FD_92545 | JGI IMG/M metagenome (GOLD analysis project Ga0126373, IMG submission 92545) | Tropical forest soil microbial communities from Panama - MetaG Plot_11 | ecosystem: Environmental > Terrestrial > Soil > Tropical forest > Bulk soil | place: Panama | collected 2016-02-17
AGCGCGAAGTTGCACACAATACGGTCGCCATGGTCTCATACGTCGGAAGTAGCGGAACGCATCTCAGTCGGGAAACAGATCTCGGTCAAATCCGACCGGTGCCGCTGTCTCAGAACCCGTATAAAGCGAGCGAAACCTACGGCAGCAATGACTGCAATAACCCGGATGCTCTTGGGGTTCCCCAAAGCGGCATGACCCCGAGCGGCGTACCCATAGCCTATGCGGGGTTAGGAGTTTTGAGTCCAGCCGTCAACGTTGGCATCGCGAACTGCAGCGTCAATCCCGACCCGTTTCGCCCCTTCCCTGGCTATGGCGATATCGCTAATCTGCAATTCAAAGCGTCATCTAACTATAACGCTCTGCAGGGCTCGCTCCGCCGCAGCGTGGGCTCGCTGCAACTGAGCTTTGCCTATACCTACAGCCATTCCATCGATGACTCCTCCGATCGCTTCGATACCAGCTTTGTAAACTCTTATGATCCGTCTGCCAATCGCGCCAGTTCCAACTTCGATCAGCGGCATATTTTGACTATTTCCTACGTGTGGGACCTGCCGTTCTTCAAGCAGAAGGGACTAGCGAACAAGGTGCTCGGGGGATGGGAGTTGTCCGGGATAACCTCCTACCAAACCGGTACGCCCTTCAGCGTGATCGTTTCCTCTGATAACGCAGGCGTAGCCAATGGAATCGGGTCATCCGCTTTCGCTGACATCACCGGCAATCCTCGTGCGGGCGTGACCCAGGCCCCTTTCTGTTCCGGTTTTCCGGGTCTGGCGACGTGCCAGCTCGGTCCCCAGATCTATAATCCGAACGCCTATGCTACGCCTCGCGCCCTTACGTTCGGCGATTCGGGCCGCAACAGCCTTACCAATCCGGCTTGGACTAATTGGGATATGTCGCTGTTTAAACACTTCGCCATAACCGAGCGCGTCGCATTTGAGTTCCGTGCCGAAGCCTTTAATGTTTTCAACCACACCCAATGGCTTCCGATCGCCGGAAATTCCGGGTCGGCCGCGAATAATTTGGGAGAAAGCAATAACACGTTCAGCCTTGACCCGACTACGGGCTTCCTGCAGGTAACCGGGGCCCACAATGCCCGCATCCTGCAGTTTGGGGCGAAACTCATCTTCTGAACCGCTTGTGTATCTCGGTCGCCTGACCAGATCACTGTGCACCGACGCGCCTGGCGAGCCGGAGACATCTCGATCACGCGGAATCACGGGGATGCTGTTGGTGAAGCGTTGCGGGGAAGCGTTAGCGAGGTTTCGCAGCGCGGGCGACTCCGCAATCGAACGCCAACAGAGCGTGAGGCAAGCTAAGCCGTTGAAAGATTGGGGCGGAAGGCCGGATAGACGCCCTCATTAGATCTTCGTATCAAGAAGGCCCGTTTTCGGATGCACCCTGTATAAATTGCCAGATGTGGAGCTGACCCCCGAGGAGCGATAAATACACCTGAGATTCGCGATGCGCGTCTCACGGTGGGTAAGGCAGCACCCCCCTACTCCTGGCCCTTCAATGTTCGTCCCAGCTATTCGCTAATAGGCTGTCACGGAGCCTGGATGAAAGTTATCGACCTCGTCTGCGGAGCGGAAAGCGAAGTGAACGAAACGCTGTTTCGTCCGTGGGTCATGCGGAACGGCATGATTTTAGATTTCACCGATCCGCCGGCGCCAATCAAGGGCAAATACAAGTCATTCCCTATCTTGGGGGTACTCCAATGGGGCGGCACCGCCCCGTTTTCGCTGCTATCACAGTTCCCCCTCTCGCTCTGGACTTTCCCGGCCTCACCTCGCAAATTGGTACCACGCGATGAGACGGCGGAATCGCCGTCCATGCGGTTTAGAGGGAGGGAGTTGAGAGGAGTGGAATCCCAGGGCCCAACAAAGATTTAGCCAGATTGATACCGGCCTCGCAGCAGGCGATGGAGTTCGAGTTGGCCGAGTTGAATTTGCCCGTCAATGAGGGTTAATGGAAGGGATTTTATCCCCTATGCGACGCACGCCGGCCACTAGCTTTTGTTGTCCACGGTTCGATCTGCTATTCGTCCCGCCTACGAAATGCAGCACTCAGCACTGTGCGACGGTCGAAGCCCTCAAGTCGTCATCAGGAACGTTGAACTCGTGGAAAGAGATTGCCCAGTATCTGGATCGTGGAGTCCGTACCATTCAACGCTGGGAGCACGTCCTTGCCCTGCCCGTACACCGCATTGGCAAAGGAAAGCGCAGTCCAGTATTTGCTAACCCTTCTGAACTGAATGTCTGGCTCTCGACATTGGTAGACCGCCCCTTGAAACCTCCCCAGTTAGCGTCAACCTGTATTCCGCGTGTCGCCAACCCACTCATTGAAAGCCTTCGACAATCGTGCCTCATCATGCGAAATCTATGTCACACCATGGTGGAAAACAGTGCGCGGCAACGCAGACAAGCAGTATTAGTGAGGGAACAAATGGTTAAGTTGAGGTCACGAATAAACCGCGCTAATCGGAACTTGTTCCCAACCGCCCCCGGCAGTACGGAGCGACCCATGGCTCCCAGTAATCCGCTGCGTCCCCAGCCATCCTGGAGATCCGCCGCCTGACCTGGAGAGGGCTCTCGGGGTGGCATCGTGTTTATTCCTTGTCTCCGGTCTATGCGGAATCGAGGTATTCCGCGAGGTTTTCAGGTCTGGCAAGACTCTCTGATCATTGGCAACTGGGTCACGCAGGCGACCATCTATCTACCCATATTCCCCCTTCATTTTGTGAGGAACCATGGCAGCAAAGATGAACAACCCCTCTTCTAGTTCTCCGACCGGATCGGAGTATGCGCAGATTGGTGATATTCGATCCAGCCGGATCGGCCTTGGAACCTGGGCAATGGGCGGCTTTCAGTGGGGCGGTGCCGACGATGATCAGTCGGTGCGCACCATAAAAGCCGCATTGGACCTTGGGATCACCCTGATCGATACGGCGCCCGCCTACGGCTTCGGACACTCGGAATCCGTGATTGGACGAGCCATTGCCGAACGAGGCCGCCGGGATGAGGTCGTGCTGGCCACCAAGGCAGGCCTGGAGCAGCGGGGCGAGTCGTTGTTCCGCAACTCGACCCGGAAACAGATATTTAAGGAGATCGAGCTTTCACTCCGGCGCTTGCGCACCGACTATATCGATCTTTACCAGGTCCATTGGCCGGATCTGGTCAATCCCTATGAAGAGACCGCCAAGGCTCTCCTTGATCTTCAACAAGCGGGCAAGATCCGTGCGATTGGCGTTTCCAACTACTCCATCGACGCCATGAAGCGATTCCGCCGCGTTGCGCCGCTCGCCTCTGCCCAGCCGCCACTCAACCTCTTCGAGCGGCAGGCACAGCGGGAAATTCTGCCATGGTGCCTTGAAAACGCGGTGGCTACACTAACCTATGGCGCGTTATGCCGCGGATTGCTAAGTGGTGCTATCAACCAAAACACGAAGTTCAAGGGTGACGATCTTCGAAAGACTGACCCGAAATTTCAGCCACCGCGATTCGAGCATTACCTGAAAGCTGTGAACCTTCTCGAGCGATATGCGCAGGAGCGTTACGGAAAAAGTGTGCTTGTCCTGGCGGTTCGTTGGGTGCTTGATCAACCCGGAGTCTCAGTGGCCTTGTGGGGCGCCATTCATCCGCGGGAACTCGATCCCTTGAAGGACATCCTGGGATGGCACCTGGACGATGAGGCTCGTGCCCACATAGATCAAGTCCTCGCGCAGAGTATAAAAGACCCAGTGGGTCCAGAGTTCATGGCTCCCCCGGAACATGCGCCGGATGTGGCAGCCTAGCCGCAAAGCTGGTTGAGATTTCACGTATGCCGGCGGAGAACCCTCTGTTTGACGCCGGCTGATGTGCACTGTCGTTTTTCTTCGCGACAGCAACATATCGGACTTGCAGATCGTGTAAGTTTCTGGACTGACGTCTTGACCTGTAGAGATGAGTCACGATCTTCGGGCGTTTTTCGAGAGTTCCTACAGAGTCTCCTCACCAAGGTGAGCATCCCGCCCGTTCCGCACGCGCAGTCATAGAGTAAATATGAACCCAACTGAATCTTGCCCGAGGTCGGCAGGGAGATCAGGTTAGCCATTAACCGAATTCCGTCTGAAGGGGGCCAGTGTTCGCCGGCTCTTCGTCGTTCTCTTCGTTGAACTTGCGAACAAGGTCTTCGAAAACCGCCCCCCCATGGAAGGTCGTCGCTACCGGTTGGACTCGGGTCGATTCCAGAATCGAGAAACTTGCCGATTAATGCACCGATCGGACTTCGACAGAGTGGGGTTTGGTGGCGGAATCTAAAAAAAATTGTGGGCTGCGCGAGAGATGTTGACATTCAGTGTAAAATTTTGAACCTAGCCACTCTCGTCAGTACTGCCATGCTGTCCAAGTTTGAGTCCGTTCCCACCCTTGCAGTAAATCTCACGCCGGAGGTGAATCCCCATGTCCGCGATTAGAGCCCGCGTTTTACACACCGCGTCAAACGCAGCCTGGACCTTCTCTAAACGTATTAACTCATCCTTTCCGCAAGGCAAAATGCCGCAGCCATGTTGGGCGCCCGGCCCTTTGCCCAGAAGCAGTGAGCGACTGCCTGTGGCTGCCGGTACTCCACGTAAAACTCTTTCCCTGTGTCCCGACTGCAACCGCGAAGCGATTAATGCCGTCAATAGCGGCCGAGCCGACTTAGAGCATTTCAGGAATTCGCCTGGGATAATTGAAGCGGAAATATTCGAGGAAGCCGGCCGTATTCTCATCCGGAAAGCATGCGATAAACACGGTCCCTTCGAAGATGTGCTGTCAAATCAACCAGCCTTTTTCCGCAAAATGGAAAGTTTTGCGTTCGGTAGGGATTTCCGGTGCATCGGCGACGAGGCTGTCCACAATCACGGTGTCAATAGCATCAGGTCAGGGAGAGGCGCATTGCTCATCATCGATCTGACGAACCGCTGCAATATGGTTTGTTCACCATGCTTTATGGACGCAAACGCCTCAACGTACGTTCACGAGTTGACCATGGATGCGGTTAAGCAAATTCTTGATAGAGCGGCGTCATTTAAGCCCCGCCGTGAGATTAATGTCGCTTTCTCTGGGGGAGAGGCAACGCTCTCGCCCATCTTCATCGACGCGATTCGTTATGCCAAGCAGTCGGGTTTCCATCGCATTCACGTCGTCACGAATGGGATTCAATTCTCAAAAGACCGCGAATTCACTCTGGCGGCTAGAGAAGCTGGTTTACATTCGGTTTATCTGCAGCTGGATGGAATGTCGGATGCGAACAACGCGCACCGGGGTGTCGCGAACTACATGGAAGTGAAGCACCGCGCCCTGGAAAACATCGCGGCCGCAGGAATGCGAACCACGTTGGAAGTTACAGTGGCAAATGGATGGAACAATAATGGTCTCGGCGACATCGTCCGTTTCGCCATCCGGAACCCGGAGACGGTTCACGGCATTGTTTTTCAGCCCATCATGTTTGCTGGCCGGGACGAGAAGATCAGCTCCGAGGACCGATACGCGCGCCGCTACCCCGTCTCGCAGATCGCCTATGACCTGCAAGCCCAAACCTCAATTGACTGGCAGCCGTTGCGCGATTGGTTCCCGCTATCGTCCTATGGCGTATTTGCCCACCTTTGCGACGTTCTGAAGCCGGATGCCGAACTGGGTAGCCTATTCAACGACACCCACCCAGATCACGGCATCTTTAGCCCATTGCTGATTGACGCTCACACTCAACAAGCAACCCCGCTTGGAGCCTTGTTCAACATGGAGCAATTCATACACGACGTTGTGGAGATAACGGATTCCGGGAGAGGCCCAGCTGCAACAAAGTCATTGCTTTCTCTGTCCGTGCTCCGCAATTTCAATCCAGAAAAGGCTCCCCGCGATTTCGGTTATGGCGAATTCCGACATTTACTCGAGGACTGTTTCTATCGGATAGCTGGGAGCAGCGATGATTGGTCGCAAAAGGCGTATTCGTTCCGCAGTCGTTGGAGACTTTTGATTGCAAATGCCGTCTGGTTTCAGGATCTTTACAATTACGACCTCTCGACCATTTCTGATTCCACCTATCCCGTGGGCATGGAAGATGGCGAGATTAGCTTTTGCGCTTACAACGGAGGCGGTTGGCGAAAGATAGTCGAGCATAAACACAAGACAGCGAGTCTGGCCGAGTGGCACCGGACGCATTCACGGCATGAGATCTATGCAAAGGGCAAGACAGTGAACTTCGGGTACGCGGGGGCGATTCCTAATCGGCTAGTGCGACTCGATACGGAACCGGCTAACCGCTGTAAATGAGGCATATCTGTAATGACCATCAGGACTCAAAGCGAGTTTTTGGACGATGTTCCGGTCGAAATTCGAGGTTTGCTCGACTGGTATGGCGCGGGGCGACCACAAGCACCGCCAACTCAACAAATGATTCAATTCGCGAGTCAGCTCTTGGGGGCGATTCACGAAGACGGTGCGCTGATACCAATGAATATCGCGGTGTCTGCGCCGCAGATGGTGGGCTTGATTTTGTTCCATCACCTTAGAAGCCCGGACGAAACAGGTGCCTGGTTAAACCTAGGCCTCTCCTTGCGTCGAATGACGATCGACCGTGCGAACGTCCCGAAGGATGTTAAGGAAAAGCGTCTGCTTCTCGCCCTTAGAGCCTTTGAGCGTTCGCGCGAGCTCGAACCGGAGAACTCTGGCAAGAACATCCGAGCGTTCATCGGTGAGGCGTTCACCTATCACCAGCTTGGGTTATACGAGGATGAAGTGCGTTGTTGCGCAAGTGCCGTTTCGGCTGACGAATTAGATCCTAGGCTTTGGCTGTTTTACGGCTTTGCGCTTAACGCGGCTGGAAGAAAGGAACAGGCGCTTTTGATTATGGACAAAGCACACAGTGCTTATCTGCTCAACGGAAAACCGCTTGAGTTGCAGCATATTTTCGCCGGCGTGCAAACCGCGTTTCCTCAGCACAGGGGAACTTGTACAAACCGAATTTCAGGTCGCGTTCTTTTGGGAAATACGTAGGGGCTTAACGGCGGGGTTCGCATGAGCAGGATACATTCTGATCGTTTGAACGCGAAGAAGGTACACCGCGTCTTCGCCGCGGAAGTCAAGAAAGCGGCTAGCCGACTTGGGTACGAGGTTCCGCCTCCATCTGTAATTCCCGCTAAAGTGTTGGGTGCAGAGCCCCTTAGATTCGAAGTTCCGGCTTTTCTTGATTGTGCATTTGGGTATGGGGGTAATCTTCGTTTCGTGCAGTTCGGATATTCATACCGATCTCGCCACTTCGGGTATTCCGACGGCGGAGACGATATTCCTTCGACCGGCGAGAGTGTTTGGCAGTGGTTTCTCCGGCATCCACTGATCTCGCCCAGCTTGCCTGAGGACCGATATCCAACCCTCCACGGCATCTTCCCGGCTGATGAATTGATGAGCGCCGAGACCCCTGAGTTGATCAACGACGAGCATGCCTTAGCGGCTCACCATTACTTGTTGTTGGATCGCCAAGATCTGAAGGCATACGTTGGACGTCGGGAGCAGAACCTGTTGCTCTTTGCCCTCGACGAACCCGAAGACGAGAATGCGGACCCGCACACTCTCTACGTCGACGAACTACTCATGAGTCCAGGTACGGAGAATTACAAGACACCACCCGATGAGGACATGGTGGAAGAAGTCCGGCGGTTTTTCGACGCGCAATTGCGCCGAAAACTTAGAAATGCGTTCGAGTGATGGCCACACTACACAAGTGGGAGGGAGCGAACTAATGGTTCGGCCTTCGCTCCGAACAAGATCTGTAGGTACCCGACTGACGGCCGCAGAATATGCCTCTTTAGAGCGCCAGGCGCAAGCGAGCGGCCAGACCTTGAGCGAGTGGTGCCGCGAAATGATGTTGGCGAGCGCCAATGGACAGGCGCGGAAAAGCCCATCCGTCGGCACCGAGGTGCAGGCGGTCATGGCGGAGCTTCTTGCTCTGCGGACCATCCTGCTCAACGTTTTTTTCAAACAAGCCAATGGCGAGCGTGTGACAGCTGAGCAAATGCAGAACCTCATAGAAAGGGCGGACGCTGACAAACTGAAGAAGGCACTGGAACGGCTACTGAACGGCTCGAAGTCAGCCGAGGGCTGAAAGGGAATTTCATCACGCAAAATCTTCCTGCGAACTTTTGGCAACCCATGGGTTCCTTGTATTTGTAACGCAGGCCAATTGCTGGAGGCGGTAGTTATGGAGCGGTCGTCGCACGCGGTCTGGCGGACGAAATGGCCGTCTTCAAGCATAGGTGCCCTGTTTCTTGCAGGAGCAGCAGGAATCGTTACTTGGTTCTCACTCAATGCTGCAGTCCTCACTCCTCTCCAACGCTATTACTGGGATGAATATCTGAACACCGAGCTGTTTCAGAACCCAAGGGGTGATTACCGGGTTCTCGAGGTTGTGGACCGTCACGGCAGCCACAGGATCGCAGTCGATTCCGACGTGGCGCCAGCCGCAATTCATGGACCCCAACTCGCCCCTTTTTCTTTGTCCTCCCAGGCAAGTCGTTCAGGTGCGGTCGACCTTACCGTGAGCACCGTCCACTACCGAAGCGCACAAATGCACAAGTTACTTGCGAGATCTATCTTTGGCGGGCGTTCGGTGATGCGACTGTTTTCGCCGGCGTGGGGCACCGGACTCGGTGTGTTCGTTCTCTACATTTTCCTTTCCGCGAAAAGCAGGGGACGACATCCGTTGGAGAGTGGGCGGAGGGTCAAAGGGCCCCAGGTCGTGACCGTAAGGGAATTCAACGAATGGAGCCGAGCTGATGGAATTGGTTTCTTAACACTTCATAAGAATGAAATGCTGCGAATTCCCACTTCGTTCGAAAGTAGCCACATGATGATTGTGGGCGATTCGGGAACGGGCAAGAGTGTTCTGCAGCGCCAGATCCTCTTGCAAATCGCTGAGCGGAACGAAACCGCAATCGTTTACGACCCGGCTCTCGAATACACGCCGCAGTTTTACCTGCCGGACAGAGGCGACCTGATCTTGAACCCTCTTGATGCAAGGTGCCCGTACTGGTCACCGAGCGATGAGGTAGCGCACGAGGCAGAGGCCTTGACGCTTGCCGCTTCGTTATTCCCGGACAAGCCTCGAGAGAACAGCTTCTTTGTTGAGGGCCCAAGGAGAATTTTCGCCCACCTGCTGACGCTGCATCCTAGCCCAGTCCAACTGGTGAGGTGGATGAGCGATGAGGCTGAGCTTGACGCCAAGCTCAAGGGAACCGAGCTGGCGACATTCATTTATCGCGCAGCCGGGCCGCAGCGCGGTGGAGTACTTGGGGCATTGAGCATGGTGGTGGACAGCCTAAAGATGCTCCCAAAGGAAAGCGAAGCCAAACAACGCTGGACAACTGTGGAGTGGTCACAGCGGAAAAATGGTTGGATCTTCATCACATCCATCCCGCGGTTTAGAGACCGATTGCTGCCCCTCACAAGTCTATGGCTCGACACGCTGGTACTGCGGCTGATGAACCAGGGTGATGAGAGCCCCCGAAAAGCATGGTTTGTCCTCGACGAGCTTGCGACCCTGCAACGATTACCGCAGTTGCATACTGCGCTGACAGAGAACCGAAAATCAAATAATCCTGTCGTGATCGGCTTCCAAGGACGCAGCCAACTTGAGGTGCGCTATGGGCGCGAAGCAGAAGCGATGCTCTCCCAGCCTGCAACGAAAATCTTCTTGCACACAAGCGAGCCGCATGCGGCCAAGTGGATTTCCGACACAATTGGCGAAGTTGAGGTCGAGCGTCTGAAACAATCGGTGAGCAGGGAACTGTTTCCCCATCTGAGGGGATCGAAAACGTATCACACCGAAAGGCGGACGGAGCCGCTCATTCTTCCCTCAGAGATCAGCGGCCTGCCGCGTCTCAATGCTGTCGCAAAGGTGGACAACTTCGTTGTGCGATTCAGCTTCCCCTATGTGCCGCCTTTAAAGACCCAGGTAGGTTTTGTCCCTCGAGAAAGTGCAACTGCGAGCAAGGCCGAGGTCGTGGACATCAATAAAGCTGCTCGGCAGCCTGTCATAGCTTCGGCTCAGGAACCCAAACTCGACGATGCCAATAAGATCGCCGAATGGCCAGGGCCATTATTTCGATAGCATGCTCACCATTTCCCAACCGTTAAGCGCAGCGCAAGCTGAGTCGTACCATAAGGAAGAGTTTGCGAATGCTGGATCCAACTACTACTCGGAAGGTGATCGGATTGTCGGTGAGTGGCATGGCAAGCTCGCGGATCAGTGGACTCTGCGCGGCGAGGTGACAGGGGAGCAGTTTTCGCGCCTTGCACACGGCCAGCATCCGATTACCGGCGAACAACTGGTCCGCCATCAACCCTCGCGCGAATACATTAACGCAAAGGGCAAGGCAGTGAGAGCAATGGGGCATCGCGCGGGTTGGGATGCCACTTTCTCGGCGCCGAAAAGTGTGTCTATTACCGCGCTTGTAGGAGGAGATGACGCCGTCAGGGAGGCGCACCGCGAGAGTGTAAAGCTCGCCTTGAACGAACTAGAAAAATATGTTCAAGCGCGCATCGGAGGGAACTATCCACCGCAAACCACCGGGAAGTGGGTTGCTGCTTGTTTTGAGCACGATAGCGCGCGCCCGGTTAACGGCTATGCCGCTCCGCAACTCCATACCCATGTTGTCTTCTTTAATGTCACCGAAACCGAGAATGGCGAACCGCGTGCGCTGCAACCGCACGAACTTTACCGTTCTCAGCAGTATGGCACGGCAATTTATCGGTCGGAGCTCGCCTCGCAATTGAGAGAACTGGGTTATGACGTTCAGCAAGGCAAGAGCTGCCAGCCGGAGATTAAGGGCTACAGCAAGGAATATCTGGAAAAGTCAAGCCCGCGTAGTCAGCAGATCAAAGAACATCTCGAACAATACGGAGTCTTCGGCGCAGCCGCGGCGCAACTTGCTGCACATCAAACACGCGATAGTAAATCAAGTTCTTTTGGGCATCAGGAGATGCGGGAGAAGCACCGCGAACTAGCGCACCGCTATGGAAATCAATCGGAACGTGTCATTCGCGAAGCACAGGCGCGCGCGGTCGAGGAACAAAATCCGGATCAGAGGCGTCAGCGGATCGAATCTGCTCTCACGTATTCCCGTGACAAGAATGTAGAACGCCAGGCGGTTGTTGATGAACGCGAACTGCTGCGCGACTCGCTTAGGCATTCAATGGGCTACGCCACTTTTGCGGACGTAAAGGAACGTTTCGAAAACCGCATCTCGCACGGTGACCTGATCGAAAGGGAAACCAGAAGCCCAGGGCGTGCGTTTACCACAGATCAAATGATCGCTTGCGAGCGCGACACGATTGCCGTAATGCGAGCTGGTCAAAATCAATATGAACCACTCGTGAGCTCTAACATCAGGCTAGAGATCGAGCAAAAACATTCGCAACTGAGCGCCAGTCAGAGTGTCTCTGTTGAGCAGATACTCTCCAATCAGGACAAAATCATAGCCATGGAGGGCGCTGCTGGCGCCGGCAAAACCACATCACTCGCCGCGATCCGCGAGGCCGCAGAACGGGAAGGCTTTGAGGTGCGAGGTCTCGCGCCAACGTCACGTGCGGCTCAAAAGCTGGCGGAGTCGGGTATCGAATGCGGCACTCTACAGCGCCATCTCAGTCGTGATGAGCAGACCGATCAGAGGCGACTTTACATTCTGGACGAATCAAGCCTGGCCAGCA
>Ga0126373_10003546_pt1 | contig 11711 bp, 11 predicted proteins | sample PanSoiMetPlot_11_FD_92545 | JGI IMG/M metagenome (GOLD analysis project Ga0126373, IMG submission 92545) | Tropical forest soil microbial communities from Panama - MetaG Plot_11 | ecosystem: Environmental > Terrestrial > Soil > Tropical forest > Bulk soil | place: Panama | collected 2016-02-17
CTGGGATTGGGCCGCGGCGCAGATAAGGCTGAGAGAAAGGAGCAGTGCGAGGGCTCGAGACATGACCTCAAAAGTATGTCACGAAGCACAAAAGGAGACCGAGTTGTGAAGACACGGTCTCCTGTTGTGGAGGTGCTGATGTTTAGAGACCCTTCTTCACGAGGAAGAGGATGAGGTCTTTGACGCGATTGGAGTAGCCCCATTCGTTGTCGTACCAGCTGATGACCTTGCCGGTCGAGCCGATGACCTTGGTCAGCTTGGAGTCAACGATAGAGGAGAGCGCGTTGCCCTTGAAGTCGGAGCTTACGAGTTCTTCGTCTGTGTAGCCGAGGATACCCTTGAGCGGGCCTTCTGCGGCGGCTTTGAGGGCTGCGTTGACGGTCTTGACGTCGATGGGCTTCGCGGTGACGAAGGTGAGGTCGACGACCGAGACGTTGGGGGTGGGGACGCGGACTGCGAAGCCGTCTAGCTTGCCGTCCATATCGGGGATGACGAGTTTGAGGGCCTTGGCGGCGCCGGTGCTCGAAGGGATCATCGAGAGGGCGGCGGCGCGGGCGCGGCGGAGGTCCTTGTGCGGCGTGTCGAGGATGACCTGGTCGTTGGTGTAGCTGTGAATCGTGGTCATGATGCCCGACTGGATGCCGAAGGCGTCGTGAATAACTTTGACGACCGGGGCGAGGCAGTTTGTCGTGCAGGAGGCGTTGGAGATGATGTTGTGCTTCGCGGCGTCGTACTTGCCTTCGTTGACGCCGAGGACGACGGTGATGTCCTCGTGGGTGGCCGGGGCGGAGATGATGACCTTCTTGACGGTGGAGCCGAGGTGGGCCTTCGCCTTTTCGGCGTCGGTGAAGAAGCCGGTGGACTCGACGACGATCTGGGCGCCAACGCTGGCCCAGTCGAGCTTGGCGGGGTCTTTTTCGGCGAAGACCTTGATCTTCTTGCCGTCGACGGTGATGGAGTCTGCGTCGTGAGAGATCTCGTTTGGAAGGTTTCCGAGGATGGAGTCGTACTTGAGGAGGTGCGCCAGGGTGGCCGGGGTGGTGAGGTCGTTTACGGCGACGAAGTCGATGTCGGGATTGCCAATGGCGCTGCGGAAGACGTTACGTCCGATACGGCCGAAGCCGTTGATACCTACCTTTACAGCCATGATTACGATTGCTCCTATCGAAATGAGTGCTTTAAGTGATTGTAGAACGAGACGAAATGGCCCGCAGGCCATCTGGCCAGATATCGCCGTCGGGGTGTGGATTATAAAAATATCGGCCGTGCATGCAGGGCACGATTCTGGGAGCTGGAAAATCCTCAGAAGTCGAAGAATTTTTCTCGCAGAGCGTCTTCGTAACGCTGTTTAGCGACTTTTGCATTCTTGCGTGCATCTTCCTCTCGGAAGCCTGCCGCCTCCCATGCGTCAATCTCGGCAACCGAGTGCTCGGTCGAGGCCAGAGTCTCTTCTTCGCGGATGATCTTGATCCACTCTTCTACAGCGGCTTTGTAGTCAGCCTGCAATTGGTCCAGCGTCTCGGTTGAAACTTCCATTGTTCACCTCGATAGCGGCCAAGGTATTGAAGAATGATGAAATGAGTGTGTAATTTTTCGAAAAGGATAGGCTTCGTCAGCAGGGTGATGGCGTTGCAGGTTCGGAGATTTGCGAGGGTCTTCGGGCCTCTGTTATAAGCGACATATGCGCGAACTGCGCGATTGGATGCGCGAGAAGATGAGACGACGCCCTAGACGTGGGCCGAACGATTCGGAGTCCACAGGGAAGAGCGGACAGGAGTTACCGGCGAACCAGCCAGCTCCATTGAGACCGGCCTATCCCGATGCGCCACAGGCACGTGCCGTGGAGTCTGAGCCTGAAGCTGCGGTGGTAGAGAATATGGAGCCTGTGGTTGTGCCTGAGCCTGAGCCTGCATCGGAGCCGAAGATGGTGGTGGAGACGCAGCCTGAGTCGCTTGCGACTCCTCCGGCAGAGCCAACTGCGGCGAAGTCGCCAAAGGGCTATGTGGTGCTGGCGATTGGGTTGCCGGGATCAGGCAAGACGACGTGGTATAAGCGACGCGGGGTGACTCCGCTGTCGAGCGATATGCTGCGGACGATTCTGTTTGACGACATCACGGAGCAGCGGTACCAGGGGCTGGTGTTTTCAACGCTACGCAGTCTGCTGCGGGCGAGGCTGATCGCCAAGATGCCGTGGAACTACGTGGATGCCACGAACCTTTCGCCGCATGAGCGGCGGCAGTGGATCAAGATGGCGAAGAGCTTCGGCTACGAGGTGCAGGCGGTGTTCTTCGATGTGCCGCTGGCCGTGTGCATGGAGCGAAACCGGAAGCGTGACCGCGCGGTGACCGACGAGGTGATGATCAAGATGTCGGAGCGGCTGAGGCCTCCGACTTTCAAGGAAGGGTTTGAGAAGATCACCGTGGTGCGGGTGAAGGGGCAGCCGGGAACCGAGCCTGCGGCTCCGGTTGCAGCGCCCACTGAAGCAGTGGAGTAGCAAAGACTGTAGAGGTCAGTTTTGTAGGCAGATCGATAAGCAGGGGACATGCCCAAGGGTGACGTTGAGTTCGCGAAGGTGAGCTACACGTTTGCCGGCGGGCATATTCTATTGCGCGATATCTCGCTCAAACTTGCTGCGGGAACGACTACGGCTCTGCTTGGGAGAAGTGGGTCGGGCAAGACGACGCTGTTGCGGATGGTGAACGGGCTGGTTCGGCCTACGGTGGGGCAGGTGCTTGTCGACGGGCTGGATGTTGGCTCGGTCGATGTCATCGAGCTGCGGCGTGGGATTGGTTATGTGATCCAGGAGACTGGGCTGTTTCCCCACATGACGGTGGAGCGGAACGTGGGGCTGGCGCTGGAATTGGCTGGGCGGCCAGAGGCAGAGATCGTGGGCCGTGCGGCCGAGGTAGTAGGGTTGGTCGGGCTGGATTATTCGCAGTTCAGGGCGCGGTATCCGTGGCAGCTTTCGGGTGGGCAGAGGCAGAGAGTTGGGCTGGCAAGGGCGCTTGCTAGCGATCCAAAGGTGCTGTTGATGGATGAACCGTTTGGGGCGCTGGATCCGCTGACACGTGCGGAGATGCAGGCGATGCTCAAGGGACTGCTGGAGCAGGTGGGAAAGACGGCGTTGCTGGTGACGCACGACCTGAATGAGGCGCTTTATTTGGCCGGTAGAGTGGTGTTTGTCGAGCATGGGCAAGTTATTGCGGACTTGGCCGCAGGCGATGTTTTGGACTCGGAAAACTCTTATGTAAAAGATTATGTTTCTGCCGTACATCACGGATTAATTGCATGATGCAACTTCTCGGGGTTCATGGATGGGAAATCGCACGGCTTACGTTTGAGCATCTCTGGCTGACTTTGAGCGCGATGCTGTTTGCAGTTGGAATTGGGCTGCCGTTGGGGATTCTTCTTACGCGAAGGCAAAGGCTGGCCGGGCCGGTGATAGGGTTTGCGAATGTAGTGCAGACGATTCCGAGCCTGGCGTTGTTTGGGTTACTGCTGCCGGTGCCGTGGCTGGGGGAGAATGCTGCGAGGCTGGCCATCGTGGCTTTGACGGGATACGCGTTGCTTCCGATTTTGCGGAACACATACGCAGGGATTGGGAGTGTTGACGCCGCGTTGATCGATGTTGCCAACGCCATGGGGATGACGGGATCGCAACGACTAATGAAGGTGGAGCTGCCAATGGCAGCGAGTGTGATTCTGGCGGGAGTGCGGACGGCTACTGTGACTTGCGTCGGGGTAGCTACGATTGCGGCGGCGATTGGTGCGGGTGGGCTAGGGGAGCTGATCTTTCGTGGCGTTGCCAGCGTAGATAACGGGCTGGTGCTGGCGGGGGCGATTCCAGCGGCTTTGCTGGCACTCGCGGCGGATGCTGGGTTGGGATGGTTTGAGCGGCGGGTTGCGGTGCGGCGTGCATGAGGAGCGAGTCAGCACGTCAGCGAGTCTGCAAGTCGGCCGCTCGATGGCTAAGAGGGCTTGTTGGTGACGTCTGGATCGGCCTGTTGCTCTTCGGCATTGCATGTGCGCCGCCACGGTCTTCGCGGGTTGTGATTGGGGCGAAGAATTTTACTGAGCAGGTTGTGCTGGGGGAGTTGCTGGCGCAGGAGATTGAGGCGGTCACAGGACAACCGGTAGAGCGGAGATTTTACTTGGCTGGGAGTTACCTGTGTCAGCAGGCGCTCGTGAGCGGGCGGATCGATGCCTATGTGGAGTACACCGGGACGGCGCTGACGGCGATTCTAAAGGAGCCACTGCCTCCGGTTGGGCAGCGAGATGAGGGTCATGTATTTGCGGCGGTGCAGCGGTTGTATGCAGAGCGCTATGGAGTTCGCGTTGAGCAGGGGCTGGGGTTTGAGAATACGTTTGCGATGGTTGTTCGTGGGGACGAGGCGCAGAAGTGGGGGTTGCGAACGATCTCAGATGCGGTTCCGCATGCCAGCAATATGCGGTTGGGCGTAGGGTATGAATTTGAGCAGAGACCGGACGGATTGCGCGGATTGGAGGCGGACTATGGGTTGAGGTTTGCGGGTGCTCCGCGGACAATGGATTTGGGGTTGTTGTATCGCGCTCTTACTTCCGAGCAAGTGGATATGGTGGCTGGGAATTCGACGGATGGGCCGATTCGGGCACTGAGGCTGGTGATGCTTGTGGATGACAGGCATTATTTCCCACCCTATGAGGCGGTGCCGCTGGTGAGGGAGGATTCGTTGAAGCGGCATCCTGGGATTCAGGTGGCGATGGACCGGTTAACGGGGAAGGTGTCGGCGGAGGAGATGCGCGGGATGAACGATGCCGTGGATGGTCAGCATAGGGATGTGGGTGAAGTTGTAAGGGAGTTTCGGAGGAGCAAAGGGCTCTGAGTTTGGCGGAACTTTGCGGAGTGTTGAGCAGGCGAGATTTCGCGAGACTTGCTTCAGCGGTTGGATTTGATGGCCGTGGAGGTGAGAGATGGCTGAGATTCGAGTGATTGCATTACCGACGGAGACGGTGAAGAGGGTGCTGGCGACGAAGGAGTCGCCGGGATATGGGCATCCGGCGTATACGGAACTAGCAAAGGGGTACGGGCCTTGCCGCCATTGCCTCAAGACGTTTCGCGTGGGCGAGGAGATGCGAACGCTGTTTACGTGCAATCCGTTTTATATGGTGGCTCCGGTGCCTGCGCCTGGGCCGGTGTTCATCCATACGGAGGGATGCGACCGATATAACGAGATGGCCGGTTATCCGAGGCAAATGCTCCACTATCCGTCGTTGATGGATGGCTATGACTCCGAGCAGCGACTGGTGACGCAGCGTGCGGCGGCGGGAGGGAATCATGAGATGGTGTTGCGTGAGATATTCGAAGACGCGGCAGTGCGGTATGTTCTTGTGCGCGATCTCGAGGCGGGCTGCTTTGATTTTCGCGTCGAGCGGATGGAGGTTTGTTGATGATGGAGCAGAAGGTTGAACCGTGGCTGCGGGGAACGCGGACCGATGTTGATGCTGTGAGGCGCGGAGTGATTCATGCGCTTGAACTCGCAGCAGAAGACATCTCGAAGTGGTGCGATGGCTTGAGCGATGGGGAGATTGAGGCGAGGCCGATGGGCTTGCCGCCAGTGGGATTTCATCTGCGGCATATTGCGCGATCGCTGGATCGACTGCTGACCTATGCGGAGGGACAGCAATTGAGTGAGCGGCAAGTGAAGCAACTGAAGACCGAGTTGGAGGATGGTGCGGGCAGGGAAGGCACCTTCATGGAGTTCGCTGAAGCGATCGAGGTTTCGGTAGCTCGGATTTTGAAGATCGTCCCCAACAGCTATGGCGAAGAGCGCGGAGTGGGGAAGAAGAAGCTGCCGACGACGGTGGGAGGGCTGCTCGTCCATTGTGCCGATCATACGCAGCGGCACGCCGGGCAGGCGGTGACGACGGCGAAGATCGTCATGGAGATGCGGCCGAGTATTGAGGTGGCTACTTCGATTTGAAGGTCGCCAGTTGCTCTAGCTCGCTGTTGACGGTCTCTTTGGGGAGTGGAACGTAGGCGAGCGCGGAGCACTCTTTCTGTCCGGTGGTGAGCATCCACTGTAGGAAGTCGGCGACGGCAGATTTTGTGCCGGGATCAGGAATCGACTGGGGAATGAGCAGCCATGTGAAGCTGGTGATGGGGTAAGCATTGTTGCCGGGTGCGTTGGTGAGTGAGGAGTTGTTTATGCCGGTTCCGTCAGGGGCAGCGCTGGCTGCTGCCGCGAGACTGATTAGATTTGCTTGAATGAATCGGCCTGCGGCGTTGCGAACGCTTCCGTAGGTCAATTGTCGTTGGATGGCGTAGGTAAGTTCGGTGTAGCCGATCGAGTCGGGGGTCTGGACGACCGCACCAGCCATTCCATCGTTGCCTTGTGCTCGTTTACCAGTGGGCCAGTTGATGGTGGTTCCGCTGCCGACAGCGCTCTTCCAACCGGGGATGGTCTTGGTCAGGAAGTCGGTCCAGGCGAAGGTGGTGCCGCTTCCATCGGAGCGGTGGATCACGACGATCTCATGATCGGGGAGGGAGACGTGAGGATTGACGGCGGTGATCATGGGGTCGTTCCAGCGGCGGATCTTGCCCATGTAGATTGCGGCGAGTACCTCAGGGGTGAAGCGGAGATCGGGGCCAACGTTGGCTAAATGGTAGACCGGCACAACGGCTCCAAGCACGGTCGCGAACTGGAGTACGGGGGCGGGCAACGAGGTGATCTGCGCGGGGGAGAGGGGAACATCGGATGCAGCAAAGGTGAGTGTGCCGTCGTGGAGTTGCTGGATTCCTGCTTCAGAGCCGACAGGATCGTAGGTGATGAAGATGTTCGGATGGTGCTGCCGGAATGAGGCGAACCAGGCTTGGTAGAGCGGCGCGGGAAAAGTGGCGCCAGCGACTTTGAGGGTGAGGGAGGAGTTCTGGACGGTGGGCGTCGATGACGGGGCCGTCGTCTCATGATGTGCCGCCAGCAATGCCTTGACGAGCTGGGTGGCCAGATCCTGTTGGATGCTGGAGGAAGCGTATCTGCTTGGAGTTACAAGATCAGACCAGAGGGTATCGCCGTTTTTGCTTGTGACTTGTGCTGACAGGAAGCCAGCGTATACGGGATAAGCATTAGCGGGAGCGCGTGGATTGACGGAGACGTAGCCTCGGACCCAGGTTTCGCCGGTGCCTTTGAGTACGGCATCGGCGTTGGCCTGGTCGGGGGCTATCTCGAATTGTTGATTCTGGCGCAGGCCATCGATGATCTGCTGGCGAAGTTGGGGGCCGCCGAGTTTGCCTGTGAAGGTATCGACGTAGATCCTTTTCACCTGATAGAGGCGGTCTGGACGGCGACCCGAAGCCTGAGGCTGGGCAAATGCAGCTAGGAGAGAAACCAGACTCGCGGCGATCGCGGCCGATCGAATGAGAAGGCGGAGCGTCATGGAGACTCTTTCAACGTGAGAAGAGTATCACCTTGAGGTTTGTAGTTGGTGAAGACGTGATGCGAGCTGCTTCCCGGTTCTTAAGCAGATCACTTGTGCTTGTTGAGCAGGCCCCCCAGGGCATTCGTGAGAGAGTCGGTCGTGCTGTTCGTCTTGCCGGGGGTGGATTTGCCTCCAAGATAGCTGCTGGCAGCGCTGGTTGCCAGGCCGCTGAGGTCAGGAGAAAACGTCGGGTTGGAAGTTGTGCCGCCGATGGCCACGGGGATTCCGTTCTTAAGCGCGGCTCCAGCCACGCCACCGGCTGCACCTGCAGTCGCTCCGCCGGGAATCATGCCCATAAGCTGGCCAGCTATGCCTCCTGCGCTGGCAGCGCCGTTGGCGCCTCCACTTCCTCCTGAAAGAACTGTGGGCTTGAGGATGACGTTGTAGTTGAGGGCTCCGGCGGCGCTGATGGTTCCTGCTCCGGTAGCAGAGCCCAGAGCGGGGACGACGAGCGAGACGTTGTCGGTGCGGACGTTGCCGCCGTTGATGCTGACGTTAGCACTCAGAGAGCGGATGGCGGTTACTGAGCCAGTCTTCGTGCCGGTGAGGGCTGTGACGGCGGAGAGCTTGGAGCCGAGGTCGAAGCCGGAGAGATTGGTGTTGTCGAGGCGTACCGGGCCGGTGATGATCGGCTCGGCGGTGGATCCGGTGACGTGGAGGTTAGTGGTAAGGGTTCCGCCCTGGAGACGCGAGCCACTGGGCAGGTGAACGCCGACAGAAGGGAGGAGGGCTTCGAGTTCGTCGATGGGGACGGATTGGCCGCTAACCTGGAGATTGATGGCGGTGGTTGGGCCGCTGGTCTGGTATGTGCCAGTTGTGTTGATGACCGCTCTGCCGATGGTGATGACGCCCCGCTGGAGTTGACCGGTCAGGGCCTGGAGATTTTGCACGACGCCTAGTTGAAGGTCCACTGGTTTGGCGGACGGAGAGCCGTTCTTTGCCAGGCGCAAGCCTTGAACGTTGGCTGAGGCATTGGCGTTGAGGTTTTTTCCATCCGAAAGAGCTTTGAGATCGACGTTAGCGACGCCACTGATGCCGGCGTCGGAGGCTACTATTCCACTGGTAGCGAGATCGAGATGGCCGAGAGTGGCATGCGTGTTGAGCGGAGTCGCGACGGCGTTGCTCTGGTTGAAAGGCCCTATGGAGCCATTAGCGGTAAGTGAACCGCCTCCGGGCATCTGGGCGCTCAACTTGAATGGAGAGGATGCGGTGGGCGTGACATTGGTGATTTCGGCGTTGAGTTGCTGGTAGACGGCTGGAGTAGCGTGGCCGGGAGGTGTGATGGTGAGCGTGCCGTTTTTAATTTCCAACCGTTCGGCGGTGAGGTTGTTGAGCATGCTGTTTTTGTCGGACGCTGGTGGCGCAGTGGCTTGGGTGGGTGCATTGTTTCGGACGACGACAAGCCGGGGAGTGTCGATGAGGAGATTGGCTACGTGGAGTTCCTTGCCATTCCAGACGGCTTGAGTGTCGATGGCGTTGATGAGGCCCGTGATACCAGCGGTTGAGTCGACAAAGCCCGCAGCGAGGGGATCGAGATGCTTGACTTCGAGATGGGCCGTAAAGGGAGTCAGCGCTGCATCATGTTGATCGATTGGGCCTGCGTTGCCACTGAGGGAGACGGTGCCATCACCGGGTAGGTGCGCAGAGGCGGTGAATGGAAATGATTTTTGGAAGGAGAAGTCCTTGGCTTCGAGGCTGAGGTGATCGTAGGTGCGGCGTGGTGCGGCTGGTGCTCCGGGAGCGGGCGTGATCTGGACCGTCAACTGGCCGTTAGTGATGGAGAGCTCGGAGACGGTGAGATTGGGGATCATGGCGCTGGAGCCTTGATTGGCTGAGGCGCTCTGCTGCGCGCTGCCGATGGTCGAGTAGTTCCACTTACCGTTGGCGGCGTGGAGGAGGGAAATCTTCGGCGAATCAATTGCGAACCCGGTGATGTGGATCTCGTGGCTGAGGATGAGGGGGAGCATCTCGACGCCGATCTTCACGCTAGATGCCTGCAGAAATGGCTGCGTGTTGAAGGCTGGGTCATCGGCTATCGAGGCGTTTTCAGCGACCAGGCTGCCGGAGAAGACTGAGAGGTCGAGCTTGCCCAGGGTGACTTTGCGACCGAGGGAGCTGGTGAGGGCAGACTCTATGCGGTTGCGGAAGCTGTCAGCGTTGAGGAAGAGAGGAACGGAGAGGATGGCGAGCAGAATGAGGGCGACGATGCTGCCGAGCGCGATCAGTAGAGTGCGGCGGGGAACTGCCATGCGGGACCTCTCATTACGTGCGAAGTAACGAACGCCATTTCTTCTGGCAGAAATGATAGGTCTGGAGTTTACTCGACGCCGAACGCTAATGCACGATCAGCCGACGAGGTGGCCCATCTTGTCGCGCTTGGTCTGGAGGTAGCGCTCGTATGTGGGCTCCGTGGGGACAACCGCCGAGATGCGCTCTGCTACCTTGATGCCGGCGAGTTCGAGAGCCTCGACCTTGGCGGGGTTGTTGGTGATGAGACGAACAGCCTCTACTCCCAGTTGCTTGAGAACCTCGGCAGGGAGTTCAAACTCGCGACAGTCGGCTTTGTAGCCGAGTTCGAGATTGGCTTCGATAGTGTCGCGTCCGCGGTCCTGGAGTTCGTATGCGCGAAGCTTGGCCATAAGGCCGATCCCGCGGCCCTCCTGCTGTTCGTACAGAAGGATGCCGGAACCGGCCTCGGAGATCATGGTGAGCGCTAGCTCGAGCTGCTGGCGGCAGTCGCAGCGCAAGGAGTGGAAGACGTCTCCTGTGAGGCACTGGGAGTGGATGCGGACAATGGGCGGCTCGCTGTGGATATCGCCCATCACGAGGGCTACGGCGCCTTCGACGCGGCGAGCGGGTGCGGGAACGGTGTCGTTGCAGGGCTCGGGATTGTCAATGACGCCCTCGAATCCGAGAATGCGGAAGTGTCCCCAGCGGGTTGGGAAGTCGGCATCGGCTACTTTACGCACGGACGAAAAGGGCATGGCCTGATTATACGGTTGCGTTCTCACAAATATTGGATTCTGCTGGCTGTGAGTTCGATGCAGCAGTTGCCGGTAGACGGCGTAAAGTAGTGATGTGACGCATATCCCGCAATCGCTGATTCTGATCACGCTGCTTGTCGAGCTGGGCGTGGCGGCTGCGGTGTCGAGTTCGCTGGCGCGGTCGAAGACCTTCAAAAACCTCTTATTGATGCCACGCCGGACGCCGCAACAGACCGTAGCGCTGGTAGCTATGATCTGCGCGCCGCTAACGCTTGGTGTATTGGTTCGCACGATGGTGCCGAATTTTCTGGCGGCGGACCTGTCGTTTGAGACCACGATTCTCCTGGGAATTCTGGTGGGGCCGCTTTCAGCGATGGCAGGTGGGGCGGTGCTGGCACTTCCTGCGATGCTGCATCATGAGTACTGGACGCTGCCGGTAAACCTTGCCGTGGCTGCCGTGGCGGGAGCCTTTGGAAGGTTTGCCGATGCAGAGGACGTTTGGTCGTTTTCTCCGATGATCGACCTGAGCATCTACCGCTGGGTGACCCGCAACCTGCGGCGGCCGCATTTTGATCGCCAGATTCTTTTGCTGGTCCTGATCGCTGGCATGCAACTCTGCACGAGCATGCTGGCGCGATTCAATCCCCGCCGCTACTTTGATCTGCATTCGGATGAGTGGTGGGTGCAGTTGCTGATCTGTGCAAATGCTCCGATCCTGGTCGGGATCCCTCTGAAGATATGGAACGCGGTGCGTATCGAGAGAAAGCTCGAGGAGCAGGGAAGGCTGTTGCTGGAGGCCCGGCTGGATGCGTTGCAGCGGCAGATCAATCCTCACTTTTTGTTCAACACACTGAACTCAATCACTTCACTGGTGCGCTCACAGCCGGAGCTGGCGCGCGAGATGATCGTGAAGCTGGCGAATATTCTGCGCGTGCTATTGAAAGACCGCGACGCCTTTGTGCCCTTTCATGAGGAGCTGGCGTTCACTGACGACTATCTGGACATTGAGGTGGTGAGGTTCGGGGAGAAGCTGAAAGTGGTCAAGGAGATTGCTCCGGAGACGCTGGATGTGGTGGTACCCGGAATGCTGCTGCAGCCGCTGATTGAGAACAGCATCAAGCATGGGCTGGAACCCAGGATCAGCGGCGGGAAGGTGACGATCTGCAGCCGGATTACCGGCGACGAAATGCTGATGCTGGAAGTTGAAGACGTTGGCGTGGGAATGTCGCTCGTGCGTCACCAGATTTCGATTGTCAGTGGAGAAGCGCCTAC
>Ga0126373_10003547_pt1 | contig 11710 bp, 10 predicted proteins | sample PanSoiMetPlot_11_FD_92545 | JGI IMG/M metagenome (GOLD analysis project Ga0126373, IMG submission 92545) | Tropical forest soil microbial communities from Panama - MetaG Plot_11 | ecosystem: Environmental > Terrestrial > Soil > Tropical forest > Bulk soil | place: Panama | collected 2016-02-17
CGAAGAGACTCAGTGTGATTCTCTTCTTTACACGTTTGATTGAGATCCATCATGGATCTCGACCGGGGTCGTTTGAGGATTGCGGGGCCGTCAATAGGACAAATACGCCAAAGACAGGAAGGGATGCGGGCATGATTGAAAAAAGCCTTTGGCTGCGATGAGTTGATCATTTCTTCCTGCGTGCTTCCGCGCCCGCGGTCAGGTTCTACACAAGGGCGCGGATTCAAGCACTGCAGCAGAATTCAGGCTGCCCGACCGCCTCTGACAACTTCCAGGTCCGCTATTGTGGTCCAGTGACCGAGTTCTCCCTCGTACACAAATTCTTGCAGGATGTACCGGGTGCTATCACCCACATGCTCCTGGTTGTGCCGTCGGTGAGCGTGCACCTCGTTGGGATTGCGCCATACAATTTGCAGCTTCGTCGAGTTCGTATGTCCGCATACGGTGTCTAAGCCAAACATTTTTACCTCCCGATCAGGCCTTCTTCATGACCTTGATCATTGTGTGAAGCAATTCAACGAGAGCTCTGGAGCGCCGACTTCAATGCTGGACGGAATCCATTCGTTCCCAACTCGCCTTTACTCCGGTTCTGCTTGAGTTGTTCGTTCACGATTGGCAGTTTGACAAATCGCCAGCCAGGGCGCATCACGAGATGCAGTATTTTTTTGCTACCTCGGGCGTTTGTACATCACGTACCCCGTTTGAGTCAGCGATACGCACGATTATGGGGATCTTGTTTTTGTCTCCAAGGCAGGCGCGCTTGATAACCGTAAGGAATTTTTGCAATGTACGCGGGCAGGAAATTGGAAGGATTCCTGGGCATACCCCGAATGAGGTATTTCGCGCACCGCGTCCTTAGGTAGCAAAAAAGTACTGTATCCCGTGATGTGTTGTTGGCGCAGAACATGCGAAAGTTTCTATTGAACGGAGATCACTGGCCAGGCAGGAGACACCAATGACGCAGCGCCGTGATTGGCGAGACCGCGCCGGGACTCATGAGCCGACTTTATGGAGATACTCGCGGCCACAATTGACTTCCTCTTCGGATGCCACCACAGGCGCCTGAGCCGCGTATTCACGATTGAGAACCAGACTTATCGCGTATGCTGCAACTGCGGAGCAAAGTTCAAGTACTCGCTGGCAAGCATGTGTATTGAATCACGACTGGAAAAATGCCTTCAATGAATGCTCATCACATGCCGCATGGAAGTTTATGAAAAATACGAGGAAGGTGTTGTCGCCGCTCAGCGTAGCGCCCCTGTTTAAAACTTGGCATCCAACCCTGTCAATATTTATACAAGTGGCAGCATATTGACACTGGTCTCACCACCAAACATAACTTATCAACTCTAAAGTTTTTCTTTTCAGATACATGACCACGCAGCGGTTTGGGGCTTAAGGTGCTCTATCCCTGTGAAAGTGATCGCGGAGAACCATCGCTGTCGGAATCTCGCACTTGCTGTCATAGAAACAGGAAAGAATGGAGACTGAGCATGGCTACCGCCTCCACAACTACCGCAAATCCAACCTCGAACTCTTCCGCTCCGGCCGCCGGTAACACGGCGGCCCCTGCCCCATCAAGCAAACCGCAGCCGGCTTCGCGCAAGTACATCGAAGCGCAACTCAGGCCCGGATTGAAAGGGTGAAGGTTTTCCCGGGAGCTGCTGGCGTTGCGTACGGAAGCAAGCCGAGTGTCGGCGCAACAAACGAGAAAGGAATTGCTTTGAAATCACGGGCAGATTCGGCAGTCGCGCAAGAACTCGATGCCAGGACGCTCCTTCTGCAATCACAATTGGATTACGTCCAGGCTTACGATGAAATGACTCACGCCATGGGGCGCACGCCTGAATAGAGTGCCCGGAATCGTCAGGGGTGTTCTGGCAGGCAGGCCAGCAATCAGATATTCGGAGTTGCGGCGGAATTACGCGAGCTCAGTTACCTTTATCATGGGCGCCATCTTCGTAAATGCCTGAGACTTGTTAGCCCTCATATTTCATTTCCACGTGGCGAACGATCCCGAGCTTCCGCATGCGGAAGTAAACTGTCGAACGGTTCATTCCTAGAAGCGCCGCCGCGCCCTTGGGACCGCCCATGACCCAGTTGGTTTGCTTAAGAACAGACAAAATGTGGGCGCGTTCAGCCTCTTCAATCGTTTGGGGCTTGGTTTTGGCTGGACCGGCCACAACGCGAGCTGGCAGGTCTCCGAGCGGCACTCGCAACACTGGGCCAGAAGACAGGATGACCGCACGTTCAATCAGGTTCTGCAATTCACGAACATTTCCCGGCCATGGATAGCGCACCAGAGTACTCATAGTCTCAGAGGGAATGGTGTCAATCACCCGATTCATACGCTTGGCGAAGTGTTGGACGAAATGGCGCACCAATAAGGGAATGTCTTCCTGGCGTTCACGCAAGGCGGGAACGCGCATAGGAAATACGTTTAGACGATAAAACAAGTCGGAACGGAATTTTTGCTGTTCCACCATTTCTGAAAGGTCGCGGTTCGTGGCCGCGATCAGGCGGGCATCCGATCGGATGGTGCGTGTGCTGCCAAGGCGTTCGAATTCCCGCTCCTGAAGAACCCGCAGCAGCTTGGTCTGAAGTTCGAGCGGAATCTCGCCAATTTCATCAAGAAAGACCGTTCCCTTATGGGCAACCTCAAATCGTCCAATGCGTTGAACCACCGCGCCAGTGAAAGCGCCTTTCTCATGGCCAAAAAGTTCACTCTCCAGGAGTCCCGTGGGAATCGCCGCACAGTTCAGTTTGACGAGCGCATGGGACTGCCGCTTGCTGACATTGTGGATGGCCCTGGCAATGAGTTCCTTCCCTGTCCCTGTCTCACCGTAGATCAAAACGGTTGAATCTGTGGGCGCGACGGTCTGGACTTGTTTGAGAACGCGGCGTATCGCCGCACTCTTTCCAACGATCTCTTCAAAATTGATTTCGCTGCGAACTTCATCATCCAGATCAACTCTTTCTTCCGCTAGTCTCTCCTTCAGATGTTTGATCTCCTGGTGTGCCAGCGCATTTTCCACCACCATCGCTATCAGTTTCGCAACTTGCATCAGAAAATCGAGTTCGTCCTGAGTGTATCGGGTATTTGTGCATCTACTCAGGACCAGGGCGCCCAGTACCCCATGGCGGCCCGAAATGGGCAGCATGCAGCCGGTCTTGAAGTCGGCGGTGAGCGGCACGGGATTAGTGTCCGTGACGCGTGTGCAGGCCTCTTCGATGTTGCCGGCCCAGAGTTTCCCTGTCCGCAATACGGCGCCCGCAATGGTGCCCTCGAGCGCGATGGGCATTCCCTCCACAGGAGTCTCTGTACCCGGAGGGAAGTCGAACGCATACACGCGGAGTTCCGCAGTGTCAGCGTCGCGTAAGAAAACGCAAGCGCCATCGGACGGAATGGCGGCCCGGACATTTATCATCGCTACCCGCATTACCTCTCGAAGATCCGAATTTGCGAGCACTTGGTTCGTCAACTCGACAAGCAATTTCAGACAAGCCTTGTCGCGCTGCACCGACGTTTGTTCTCCCAAACGACCTATTCTTTCCAGTTCCGCCAGTGTGCCGGGTATGAAGTGGGGATCGCTGCATTCTGTATTGCGCCAGGAGAGATCAGTTGAGTTCATATTTTGCTCCGGAAGTGACATCAACCTTGCTTATGGATCAAATGCCCTCGTGACCAAAACGGCTGGCCTGCCAACTTTGGATGTTCGTTACGCATGCTACTTTCGCAAATCTGCCGCTAACAACACATCACGCAATGCAGTATTTTTTAGCTACCTCATAAGGGTTCGTGAAGGTCTAACCCATTTGGGGTAGCAACGGTTCTCATACCGAATGCGGTATCGGCTTGCCACTCTGCCGGGGATACGGAAAAATCCCGCAATTTGGAATGTTCCGCTCAAGACGGTCGCATATACTAATCGCGGTATAGAGGAGGGAATAATGGCTGGAAAAGGTGAATCTGCTGATGCAGTCTATAAAATAGTTGAGGTAGTTGGAACCAGCACAAAATCCTGGGAAGATGCGGCGCAGAATGCGGTGGAGACTGCTGCTAAAACGCTGCGCGACCTGCGCATCGCCGAGGTCGTGAAGATGGACATGAAGGTCGAAAACGGCAAGATACAGGCGTTCCGCACGCGCGTACTGCTCTCCTTCAAATACGAGGACTAAGAATCCATTCCCCCCTCGGGACTATCAACCGAAAGAGGGTTGCAAGGTCGTAAATTCGTTCGGGCTGCCTTGCTCGGATCGCTCCTGACATTCTATGCAGTTGCTGGTCCACGGCAGGGCCTGCAGACGCTTTAGGCCGATTGCCACACCGCAGGTTACGCAGACACCAAAATCGCCGTTCTGAACGCGTTCCAGCGCGAGTTCCACTTTGCGCAATTTGGTCCGGTTCTCGCTATTGCGCGCGAACAGAGCCTCTTTCGTGGAGTTGAGAACAGAAGCATCGACCTCATCCGCCGGGGCAGAATTAGCCAGGGCCCGTATTTCGTTCTCCGCCTTTTCAAGGGCCTGCCGCAGGTCGAGCTGCATCTCCCGGAGACCACCCTTGAAGAGCTGAAGCACGTTCTTAGGAATTGGACAGTCTGATGCTTGGCTCATGGCGTCAAAGTCGAATCCTTTCCAGTCTCTTGTGTGGGCTGAGGCAAGGCTGATTGTTTGAGAGATTTGGCTATGTTGTGTGCCAGGTTGTGGGTAACCCGCAGGTTGCTGCCAATAAACCGGACATTGCCTGCAACAGTCTGCTCCAGCACCACGTGGCCATCGCGCGTGACTAACTGGACGCGAACTCTCAATTTGGTCGCCCCACTGATGGTAGTAACGGCCCGCCGCGTTTCGCTGCCCGCCGTGTACTTCTCTACAACGGTCTTCAGGACGAGCAGGCGCGAGACGTCATTTGCATTGCGATCGCCGCTGCGGAATACCTGTTTGAACTGTTTGCTTTTGCTCAGCTCTTGCAGAAGATTTTCGTAAATAGCTGCGGAGAAAGATGGCTCCAGATTCGCTCCTGCAGGGTCAACTCTTTCAATTTGCAGGCTCCATTGCTCGGCTGTCTGGGACTTGGCAAACGCAAGGGGAACGAATAGCTGAAGCTGCAACACAAAAAGCGCGAGAACCACTATCGGAAGGGCTCTGCAAAGCGTGTGCAACCGCGTCACGGTGCTCGTTGGCCCGGGAAATTCTTGTCTATTTGTTTTCATTTTTGACCTCCGGAGCGCTTTGCGGCTCGGCTGGATTTGCCTGCGGTGCGAGATGTGCACCGCTGGCTATCAGTCCGGTTTTCAAAGTTTGGCCTTGTCCCTTGTTCAGCCTGAATATGGCGCCGTGAAAGCCGCCGTTGGGATCTAGATACTCGATCGTCAGGCTGTCATACTTCTTGTGAGTGAAGAGACTCACGACTCGCCCTCCGCCAAATGGAACCGCAGTCTTGCCCAACATCAGCGGTACGCCGCCTACCTGATCATCCTCCGAACCGATAGAGATGTTTTGAATCGAACTTACGCTCACCTGGGCAGCAATGCTTCCGTCCCGCCGAAATTGCAGCGCATCTCCCGAAATTATTAATTCTCCGCCAGCGTTGTGCTGCGCACTCTCAAAACCAAGAACATGTGTGACATGTATGGATGAGCCCGCGCCCGAACTCTCTGACTTGTTCTGCGTCTGGCCAAGTGAGTTCGCGCCCAGGCAAAGCACAACGACCAGGCAGGCTAATCCGCGCCCCGCCCAACGATTGCTAGACAGGGTCTGCCTGGATGTAATGGAATTCCCATTCATAAGTCTCTCTCTTCCCGAGTCTTAGATTTTTCACCTCGTTAACCCCCTGAGAGCAAGCAATCATGATTCCGAAACTGCCGCCAGGCAGCTTTCAAGTGCAAAGTATGAGTAAACAAGGTACATAGGGTCGGTGACGTGGCGCCGCCGTCTCAGGTATCGGCATCAATTTTGCCAGCAGGTTGTCAGTTGTGAGCAGACTGACACCTTTAAGGGGACGGTTGGCTAAGGGGACGGTTGGCGCAGCGTAGCGATGGCCAGAGCTTCAACCGGGCTCGATGCTTCCCCTGTCAGTGGGTTGTCAACCGCTAGTCCGCTAGCAATGGCAACCCGCAACACTGTCTCCAACCGGCGGTGCTTCCTGTGTCATCGTCTTGAAAGTCAACTACTTGCTAACGCAACGAGCATTCGGCAGTCCGGATATCCGATTGCTCTCAGCAGACATACGCGAGTAGTGCAGATCTTTGGATGTGAGGATCAGACCGATGGAAGACTCACAAATGCCGTACTGATTCGCTGCAAAAAGGCCGCTGGTTGGTGTAGGCTTTTTGCACCGTTTCAGCGGCCTTCGAAATCCATACGATTGCCGCCGTTTTCCCAGGTTTGCTCGGGGACTTGCATGAGAGCCCGGTCCATCGTCGGCGTTTTGCTGAAGGGCATGCTGTTTGTGGCGTTCTGCCTTGCCCTGAACAGTTGCCGTTCACGTCAGAACGACTCGTCGCCCTCCATCGAGTTCACCAGGATCCCCCCCGCGGCGCAGGGTGGCCGCGAGCGGGTCGATACTATCTCAGGTCGCGTTATTGGCGCTCGTCCAGGGCAGCAGATCGTGATCTATGCGCACAGTGGGCCCTGGTGGGTTCAGCCGTGGCCTGATCAAGCTCGTATTCCTATTAAGTCGGACTCGACTTGGAGCACCCCGACCCATCTCGGATGGGAGTATGCCGCACTGTTGGTCGGTCCAGATTACCGTCCGCCTCCGACTATGGATGCGGCGCCATCGCAAGGTGGTTCTGTGGCGCTGATAAAGATCGTCAAAGGCGTTGGTGAGCCTCAGTTCGCACCCACCAAACAGGTTCATTTCAGCGGCTACGATTGGAATGTTCGCACCATCGCGAGCGATCGCGGAGGAATGAACAATCTCTACGATGCTGACAACGCCTGGACTGATGCGAGTGGAGCTTTGCATCTTCGCATCAGGAAGAAAGGCGACCGCTGGTCTTGTGCAGAAGTCTTCCTTACGCGGAGCCTTGGGTATGGAAACTACATTCTGGTAGTGCGCGACACTTCTCATCTGGAGCCGGCAGCAGTTCTGAATATGAATACCTACGACGAGTGGGCGGGAGAACTCCATTTCCGTGAATTGGACCTTGCGATCGGCCGCTGGGGCCAGGCCCGTGAGAAAAATGCCCAGTATGTAATTCAGCCTTTTTACGTCCCTGGCAACCTGGTTGAGTTTGCCGAGCCTCCCGGTACTCTGACGCATTCGTTGCATTGGGAGTCCGGACGCGCTACCTTCAAGACCGTCAGAGGCCCTTCCATGCAGGCTGGAGCACCTCTGGTGTTGGAGCACGTGTTCACCTCTGGAGTGCCTGCTCCGGGGCGCGAGCAGCTTTACCTCGCGTTTTTTGTAGTCGCGAGCGAAAAGAATCCCATGCAAAGCGAGAATGAGGTTGTTATTGAGAAATTCGAGTACCTCCCGTAAGGGAGCTTTCGTAAGGCGGCGGCTGTTCCATTGGTTTCTGACTGGGGTCGCGCTCGTGTGTTCAGTTCTGCCCGCCCATGCTATTGATCCTGATCGCGCGATCTCCCAGTACATTCGTGATCGCTGGGCCAGCGACAAAGGATTTCCCGGCGGGTCGGTTTCGGCGATCACACAAACTGCCGACGGGTACTTGTGGATCGGTACTGAGAAGGGGCTGATTCGCTTTGATGGATTGAACTTCCAGCTTTTTGATCATGCGGTCCCGAGTTCCCTCCCCATTGGGCCGATTCAGGAACTCATGGCTGACGGCGACGGAAATTTGTGGATCGTGTTACAGAATACCCAGATTCTGCGGTACCACGACGGGAAATTTGAGCTCGGGCGCGGGGAGGTAGAGTTCGGAATCACTTCTGTCGGTCGGCGCAGAGACGGTACCGTCCTGCTCTCCTCGCTCGCCCTTGGCACTCTCGCATACCGTGCTGGAAAATATGAAATTCTCACATCTTCATCTGAACTGGCGGCCCCTGAAAAAAAAACAACGGAAGCGGATACTCGCAATACCCGCCTCAGTTTAGCCATAGGTTTCCGACCTCAGCGATTTGCCGATCCAAACTCAGCCGTCACCGCAATAGCGGAAACCGCCGACGGCAGGCTGTGGCTGGGCACGCGGGACAAAGGGCTCTTCTACATGAGCCAGGGACGGGTGTTTGCGGCCGGTAAGGGGCTACCCAACCGCCAGATCAACTGCATCCTCGCCGTTCAAAACCAGGAGCTGTGGATCGGAACGGACACTGGGATGGTGCGGTGGAACGGCACTGCACTAACCTCCTCGGGAATTCCGGACGCACTCCGTCATACCCGGGTCTTCTCAATGATCCGCGACCGTAACTCGAACATTTGGGTCGGCGCCGCGGCTGGATTGATTCGCGTCAACCCCCAGGGAGTTTCCACAGATCGAACTGGCCCTCAAACCACTCGGGCGGTAACTGCACTTTTCGAAGATCGTGAAGGAAATCTGTGGACAGGAGGTCTTTCAGGGATTCAACGGCTGCGGGATAGCGCCTTTGTCACCTACTCAGTCGCGGATGGTTTTCCTTCAGAAAGAAATGGGCCGGTTTACGTGGACCAGCAGGGGCGCACGTGGTTTGCTCCGTTGGATGGTGGGCTGTACTGGACAAAAGGAGAACAGACTGAAAGTGTGCGCGATGCCAGGCTGGCCCGAGACGTCGTTTATTCAATTTCAGGCCGCGGAAACGAATTGTGGATTGGCCGACAACGAGCCGGCCTCACGCTGCTTCGCGTGAGCGGTCGCTCGGTTACGGCCAGGAACTACACCCAGGCCGATGGACTCGCTCAAAATAGTGTTTATGCGGTACATCAAAGTAGTGACGGAACGGTGTGGGCAGGCACTCTCGATGCTGGGGTGAGTGCATTCAGGAACGGCCGCTTTACAACCTACAGCACTGCCAATGGTCTGTCGTCCAATACAGTTACTTCGATTACGGAGAGTCCTGACGCCACCATGTGGTTTGCCACCTCGAATGGCCTCAACGCTTTCTCCAACGGCAGATGGCGTGTCTTCACCGTTAAAGAAGGCCTGCCTTCAGCCGATCTCAACTGCGTGCTGGCGGATTCCACGGGAGTCCTCTGGATCGGCAGTACTGCCGGCATCGCCTTCCTTGTTTCGGATCATGTCCAGGTCCCGCTTGAGGCGCCGGGATCGCTGCGCGAACCAGTATTCGGAATCGCGGAAGACAGAAACGGGTGGCTGTGGATCGCAACTTCGAATCATGTCCTCCGTGTGCAACGCAACGGATTGTTGAGAGGTGGGCACAGCAACGCGGATGTCCGCGAATACTCTCTTACCGATGGGCTGCTGGGTACGGAAGGCGTAAAGCGTCATCAATCTGTTGTTGCGGATGCTCTGGGGAGAATTTGGTTCTCCATGAATCGTGGCCTTTCCGTTGTCGACCCGAACCAGGCAACCGCCAGCTCTGTGCCCGGGCTGGTTCACTTAGAGTCAATCACGGTGGATGGCAATGCGGTCGATCCTCAAGCTCCAATTCGCTTTTCGTCTGCTCGCCAGAGGGTCACGTTCAGCTACACCGGGTTGAGTCTTTCCAATTCCGAGCGTGTTCGCTACCGTTATCGTCTGGACCCTTTTGATCGCGATTGGAGCGAGCCTACGGCGATACGAACCGCCAATTACACGAATCTCAGCCCGGGATCATACCGCTTTCGCGTCATCTCTTCGAACAGTGACGAGTTGTGGAACGGCGCTGAAGCTGCCGTTGGGCTTGCAGTAACGCCAACTGTTTGGCAAACGTGGTGGCTTCGGTTGGGTCTCGTTCTGTGCGCCGGACTCGTCACTCTGGCGGTCTATCGCCTGCGCATGCATGAGGTCAGGCGGCTTCTCAACGCTCGGTTTGAAGAACGACTCGCTGAGCGGACGCGGGTCGCTCAGGAACTGCACGATACGCTGCTTCAGGGCATAATCAGCACGTCTATGCAGCTCCACGTCGCAGTGGACCAATTGCCTTCGGACTCACCCGCGCAGCCCGCCCTGAACCGTGTTTTGCAATTGATGGGACAAGTCATCCAGGAAGGGCGCAACACAGTGAAGGGTCTCCGGTCCTATTCGAGCAAGGCCGATGATCTGAAGCAGGCATTCTTGCGAATTATCGAGGATGTCGGGATGGATGGGCAGGTGGACTTCCGCGTCGTCCTGGAGGGCAAACCCGTCCCATTGCGCGCTCCAATTCGCGATGATATTTACAGCATCGGCCGGGAAGCGTTGGTGAATGCCTTCCGCCATTCCCATGCCCGCGCTATCGAAGTGGCGCTCGGATACGAGCCCGGTCAGATGAGGATTGTGGTGCGAGATAACGGACGCGGAATCGACCAGCAAATACTGGTGTCCGGGCGCGAAGGTCACTGGGGGCTCTCCGGTATGCGTGAGCGGGCTGAGAGAATCGGCGCTCATCTGAAGGTTTTGAGCCGCGTTGGAATGGGAACAGAAGTTGAGTTATGCGTGCCGGCGCGAGTTGCTTTTGAATCCCAAGCTGGCAAGGATGCGTCTAAGCGGTTTGCTTGGCTGTTTGCGCGAAAATCAGACGAGCGTATTCCACAAGCCGGCAAGCGGACGTGACATATGAAAGAAGCAAACCGAATCCGAGTTTTCAGCGTCGATGACCATCCCCTCCTGCACCAGGGAATTGCCGCCGTCATCAGAAGCCAGCCTGACATGCAGTTAGTAGCGGAGGCCTCCAATGGTCGGGAAGCAATCCAACGCTTTCGTGAGCACAAGCCTGACGTCACGCTCATGGACCTCCGCCTCCCGGACATGAATGGCATTGATGCCATGATTGCCATACGCGAAGAATTTCCCGAAGCTCGCGTGATCATTTTGACAACGTTTGAAGGCGACGTGACTATTCAGCGTGCTCTTGAGGCCGGGGCCCGCGCTTATGTGTCCAAGACCATGCCGCCAAAAGAACTGGTGGAGGTAATTCGGCAGGTCCATGCCGGAAAGAAGCGTATACCTCCGGAGATCGCCGCACACCTTGCCGAACATTACAGCGACGAAACCCTCACTGATCGTGAAGTCGAGGTGCTCCAGCAGATTGCGCAAGGGAACGCCAATCGCGACATCGCCGGCAAGCTTTTCATCTCAGAAGAGACCGTAAAAGTCCATGTCAAGCACATCATGGAAAAGCTGGGCGCCGCCGACCGCACCCAGGCAGTCGCCATTGGTGTCCGCCGCGGCATCATTCAAATCTGAGTCCTATTGAGCTACAGCGTTTTCACGGTTGCTATATCCCGGGCAGTGGGTGGAGCAGGCATTTATGCCTGCATTGCAGCCCCACAGACCCTCCGGCTTAGCCGCTGAGGGAAAGGTGGTTGGTACATCAACCACGGAAATGCTCTAACCGTAATAACCCAAAAGTGTTATGAAAATTTGCCAATCGCTAGGGATGTGCCTGCATTCAGAGCGGATTAACCTGCTTCTGCAAACCAGCAGGGAGGCACAATTCTGCAGAGTCTCTTCTTTAGCTTCGCGGGCGGCCGCCCCGGAGCGGGTCTGCTGCTGTTGCGAGCAGTGATCGGGATAGTAATCCTGGTCCGGGCTGGCGCCTGGATGGCAGACTGGAACAACCTTACCTTCCTCGGTAGGGCAGTGACTTTATTGCTGCTTGCGAGTGGCGCCTCACTCTTAATCGGCTA
>Ga0126373_10003548_pt1 | contig 11710 bp, 8 predicted proteins | sample PanSoiMetPlot_11_FD_92545 | JGI IMG/M metagenome (GOLD analysis project Ga0126373, IMG submission 92545) | Tropical forest soil microbial communities from Panama - MetaG Plot_11 | ecosystem: Environmental > Terrestrial > Soil > Tropical forest > Bulk soil | place: Panama | collected 2016-02-17
TCGGCGGCGGCGCGCTCTGGGATTCTGCGAATCCGCGGCGCCGCTCTTGCCGTCGATCTGCGCTCGGCGCCTTTGTGGCGGTCGCCTCTCGGTGTTCTCAAGATTGATGGGACGCGCGAGGCCGTCGCGCGAGCGCTGGAGATGGCTGGCGAGACGCTTCGTCAAGACGGTCGCAGCGACCTTTTCGTCCGCCTCGCCGGCGCACGGCTCGCGGTTCTCGTGGCAGCGACGCGAGCGCTCGACGCGTCGGCCACGGAGAAAGCGATGTCGGGCCTTGTCGGACTCGGCGATGGCCTCACCCCCGCCGGTGACGACTACCTTATCGGTTATTTCGCCGGCCTTTGGGCTTGCACCGGCGCAGATCGGTCGCGCGGGAATTTCGTGGTCGCCCTGAGCGAATGGCTGAAGCGAATTGCGCTGTGTGCTGGCAAGACAAGCCGCGTCTACCTTGAAGCGGCTGCCGACGGCGAAGTTTCGGAGCGTCTTTTCGACCTCGCCAACAGTGTCGCCGGAGGGGCGGACAGCGCCGCCGTCAATCGTGCGGCTGCAGCGGCGTTGGCGGTCGGCCACAGTTCGGGCGCCTGCAGCATCAGTGGATTTCTTCAAGCGTGTGCTTGCTGGAGTGACGACCTCCGAAGTCGGCGACACTGAATGCCGTGCGGCGAGGGTTTGCGGCGGCCCTCGCCTGCTTTTGCCCGGCTACGCTTCCTGGGCAGAGGCTGTCGTCTTTGCCGTAGCCGTTTGAACACTTTCCTCGCGCATCGACACACCAAGGCATATTGCGGCGAGTAAAAGGTAGCCGAGAGCGACCATTGGCGAGGCCGCCCAGTCGAGCTGCGCGCCATGAATAAAGCCGAAGAACGATAGGATGGCGGCGGCGCCGGCGTAGGCAGCTGCCTTCATGAACTCTCGCTCAATGATGAAGACTGCGATGGCGCCTAGCATCAGCCCGGCTAGCACGGCCCCGCCGCCGAGGAGCTGCATGCCATGATAGACGACGCCAGCGTCCATCAGCTTGCCCATTCCGAGTTGCGACGCGCTGGTCCCCGCGGCGTTGAGCGCGCCGTCGATCTGGGTCTGACCCCAGGCGGCGATATTCGGGATGAGTGCCAAGACGACGGCTGGCGCATGCTTGGAGGGTACGGCTTGGAAAGCCTGCGCGCCGATCACCAGGCCGATATAAAGTAGGATCGGCAGGATCGCAACGAGCGGGACAACCGCCAAAAGCAATGCGGTCAACCCCAGGAAGCAGACGATGGCGATGACCACGCCGGTCGCCAATGAATAGCCGATGCGACCGCCGACCGCCTTCCAGCCGGGGTGGCCGATATAGACCGCCGGCGGGAACGGACTGCCGAGCAGCGAGCCGACGATCGCGCCGATACCGTCAGCCAGCAAGATGTTGCGCAGACTGTAGTTGTCGCCAGCCGCCGACGCGCTTTCGACGTTGTTCATGCCCTCGGTGAAATTGTAGATGCCGAGCGGAATCGCGGTGACAAGCAGCGGCGCGATATTGGCGAGGCCTGTGATCACATCTGTGGTTGGCTTCGGCAAATGAAGTCCGAACTGCGCAAAGGAGGCCGAGACTTGCGCGCCGTTGACGACGTCTGTCCACCCCAGGATCGCGGCGATCCAGGCGATCACCGTGCCAACCACCACGGCGGCGAGGCCGCCAGGGACGCCGCCGGGCAGCCGGATATTGGCGGTCCACGCCATCAGCACGATTCCGAAGGATATGAAGGAGATCCATGGGACCTCCCACATCTGGAAGGCGGGCCTGAGCGAGATAAAGGCGATCGAAATGCCGGCAAGTGTGCCCAGCATCGCGGCGCGCGGCGTTAGCCGGCGAATTGTTGGTCCGATGAAGGCGCCGATCAGCACGATGACGCCGATGATGAAAGCCCAAGCGAGCCCTTCTTGCCAGGCGAGCAGCGCGTCGTTGGTTTTCAGATAAACAGGCAACATGATCACGAAAACGACGATGAACATATGCGGCACGCTTGGGCCATAAGGCATGGCCGTCACATCGCCGCGTTTCTCGGTCTGGGCCAGACGATAGGCAAGATAGGCATAGTAGAGATTGCCGAGCGGAAGCGCGATGCCTAGCGCCGGTAGGATACGGCCGAAGACGATGTCACCCGGCAGTTTGATGACGCCGAGGCAGAGGCCCGTGAGCACGATGACGTTGAGCACAACGTTCGTGAACAGACCGAAAAATCCATTCCAATCGCCGGGCACCCACCAGCGAATGGGAGTTGTGGTTTCGCGTTGCATCGTCATCGGCTTCCCCCTTCCATCGCGGCGCGGTCTTGTGATCCCGCCACGTCAAACCGCCGCTGCGTGGTCACGCCGCGGCTTGACCCTTCGACTCCAGAACCGGCAGAAGATCAGCCGAGGCACCGACCCATCCGAAAATGCCGCCCTGCGCCTTCACCATCTCGAGCGCCGATTTCTGAAACTCCGGGAAATAAGAGGCGACGCAATCTTCAAGCACGAGGCAGTCGTACCCACGGTCATTGGCTTCGCGTACTGTAGTCGAGACGCAGACCTCGGTGGTGACGCCACATACGATGAGCTGTTTGATCCCCCGGCTTTTGAGGATGGCGTCGAGATCGGTGGCGTAAAAAGCGCCTTTGCCCGGTTTGTCGACCACAGGCTCGCCGGCAGCAGGCTTCAGTTCGTCGATGATGTCGTGGCCGTGCTCGCCGCGAACCAGGATGCGGCCCATCGGGCCGGGATCGCCAATGCCCGCCGCAAGCCGGCCGCGCGCCTTCTTGGCTGGCGGCAAATCGGCGAGGTCGGGACGATGGCCTTCGCGCGTATGAATAACGAGGATACCGGCCTTGCGCGCCGCATTCAGCACCCGAATTGTCGGCGGCACGGCCTTGCGCAAGAGAGAGACGTCATTGCCGAGCGCTTCGCCAAACCCGCCCGAATCGACGAAATCGCGCTGCATATCGATGATAACCAGGGCGACAGTCGACGGTTGAAACTCGAATTCATAAGGTTCGGCGCGAACTGCAGACATGATTTGCCTCACGCGGGTTGCTGCTCAGCCATGAGATAGCGGCGCCAGCTGCCGAGATCGGTGATGTCGCGCGCATCTTTCGTTCCATGCGCTTCGCAGATGAAGCCCTTCACATACTCGCCGTCTTCAAGCTCCAGCGAGCCGATGCCCAAGGGTCCGGGAATGCCGGCGACGAAGCTACCGAAGGTGGCGACCGGCACTTCCCACACCTCAACCTCGATCGCGCGACCATTCTCGACACGCAACAGGCCTGGCCGGGCCGGTGGTCCGCCGGGCAGCGCAAACAAACGATAGGCGGCCGCAGTGCGGCAACGGCGATAAAGACGAGCGCCACGTTCTGTGAGTTGGTGATTGAGCGGCAGTCCGGACATATGCGCGCCGCATACGGCGAGGCGGACCACGCGCTGCGAAGCGCTCGTTTGTCCCGACCGTTTCGGCGGCAAATTGTGACCGAGCGCGCCCAGCTTGAGGTTCTGCTCACGGTGTAGCGCGTCGGCGAGCGCACACAGCGCTTGATCGCTCCAGGCCGGCGCCGCCAGGGTGGCCCCGAAGGCCAAGCCGTCAGATTGGATGCCAGCGGGCGTCGCGACCGCGGCCAGGTCGAGGAGGTTCATGAAATTCGTGTAGTAGCCGAGGTTGGAGTTGAGCTTGATTGGATCGGCGAGCATTTCAGCGATCGTGTAGTGACGACCGGCAGTCGGCGTGACGAGAACGTCGATCGTCCGCCAAACGGGCTCGACGACGCGCTGCAACTCCTTCAAACGATAGTACGCCGCGAAAGCATCGGCAGCGAGCGGTGTTGCACCGCCGCCGATAATTTGACGCGTGACCGGGCAGAGCGCGTCCGCATGTCGATCGACGAAATCGCGGATGGCGACATAGCGCTCGGCGACCCAGGGTCCTTCATAGAGCAGCCGCGCCGTCTCCAGGAACGGCGCAAAGTCGATCTCGACGAGTTCGCCGCCCATTTTCTGGATCCGGCGCAGCAAGACGTCGAAAAGCCGGGCGCCCTCGGTGTTGCCAAAATAGTCGAGCTGGCTCGATTCGGGGACCCCGAAGCGCGTGCCTTTGATCTCCTGCGGGCATGAATGGCGCGACGCGTCCGAGATACGCGAGAAAGGATCGGCCGCATCGAAGCGTCCCGCCACGGCAAGGACGTCGCGCGCGTCGTCGGCAGTGAGAGCGAAGATCGAGACGCAATCGAGCGAACGGCACGCCGGCACAACGCCGCGAGTGCTGATGAACCCCTTTGTCGGCTTGAGGCCGATAAGATTGTTGAACGCGGCCGGCACGCGGCCCGATCCGGCGGTGTCGGTTCCCAGCGAAAAGCTCACCAGACCGGCCGCGACAGCGACCGCCGAACCGGAGCTCGAGCCGCCGGAGATATGGGCCGAGGATAATGCGCTTGCGGGCGCGCCATATGGCGAGCGCGTTCCGTTCAAGCCCGTGGCGAATTGATCGAGATTGGTCTTGCCGATCGGCATGGCGCCGGCGTCGACGAGCCGTTGGACGACCGTAGCCGAATCGCGCGCAACGTACGCGAAGGACGGACAGGCGGCCGTTGTGGGGGTGCCGGCGAGATCGATATTGTCCTTGATCGCGAAAGGTACACCGTAGAGTGGCTTGCCAGCGGCGCCCTTTGCCTCGAGGTTTCGCGCCATCGCCATCAACGCGTCGCGGGAGAGCCGATGGATCCAGACGTGGTCGTCGCCGCGCGCGTCAATGCGCGCCAGAATGCCTTCGACAAGGCGCGAAGGGGTCAGCCCGTCTCGATAGAGATTGGCTAAGTTCGCCAAATCCAAACTGTCGCCGGTTGTGAACGGCCGCCCTCCCGGAAAATTATTCGCGACCAATTCAGCGCCTCCTTTCGGGCTTGCGGTCACGTTTGTATTCGATTTAGTATACATAGCCGCATGCGAGGCGCCCATAGCTAAAATGCGACTCCATTCAGAAACTTGTGAGGAAGCGCCGACGGCGGGCGTTCCGATCGGGGCGTCATTTGCCGCTTTGTCCGAAATCGAAGGACGCGGCGGAACCGGCCGGGCCTCTTCGGCGGCAATCTCGAAAGACGCCCAGGACGAGGGCGCGGACGTCCCAGCGACGGAAGCGGAGACATTAAATGACGAGCGCCGCTAAGGTCGTCCGCAATTTCTACCGGGACTCAGTTGCACTGATGCAGCTTTCCTCGAGCCTCAGAAAGTTGCCGCACATCCGGCAAGCCTCCGCCGTGATGGCGTCGGAAGCCAATCTCGCTCTTTTGCGCGAAGCGGGATTGCTCGCCGGCGCTGTGGAAGCCGGCCCCAACGATCTCTTGATCGCGCTTGAAGGCGACGAAGAGGCGGCTCTCGCGGCGGCCGTCGCCGAGGCCGAGAAGGCGCTCGACCGCAAGGCCCCCGCCAGCGCGGGCGGGCCGCGTCGCGAGCCGCCGCGCAGCCTCGAAATGGGTCTCGACCTTATGCCGTCGGCGAATCTCGCACTGATCTCGACGCCCGGCGACTACGCCGCGGCCGAGGCCATGAAGGCTCTACGGTTCGGCCTCAACGTCATGATGTTCAGCGACAATGTGTCCGTCGAGGAAGAGATCGAGCTGAAGCGTTACGCCCGCGCTCATGACCTGATCGTCATGGGTCCCGACTGCGGAACGGCGATCATCGGCGGCATTCCGCTGGGCTTTGCCAATGTGGTTCGCCGCGGCGACATCGGCGTTGTCGCAGCTTCCGGTACCGGCTTGCAGCAAGTGACTTGCCTGGTCGACCGCCTCGGCGCGGGGATTAGTCAGGCGGTCGGCACGGGCGGTCATGATCTCAGCCGGGCGGTCGGCGGCGTCACCTTCTTGCAAGGCCTAAAAGCTCTCGCCGGCGATGACGCGACGCAGGTCATCGTACTCATTTCAAAACCTCCCGCCCCGGAGGTCGCCGCCACCGTACTCGCCGAAGCGCGAAAAGCTGGCAAGCCCGTCGTGGTGAATTTCCTCGGCGCGGACCCGCAGTCGATCGCCGGCCCCAACCTTACCCCTGTGAAGACCCTCGAAGACGCGGCGGTTTGCGCTGTCGCTCTTTCAAAGGGCGAGCAGCGAGACCGTCTGGCGCTCGCCGTGCCGCCGTTCGAACCGCCGCATCTTGCCGCGGGACAACGCTTTATACGCGGCCTCTACAGCGGCGGCACTTTCTGCTACGAGGCGACGTTGTTGCTCGGCGAAGCCTTGCAGCAAGTATATTCTAATACGCCGGTCGGACGCGCCAAAGCGCTCGACGACATGTGGAAAAGCCGGGCCCATACGCTTGTCGATCTCGGCGACGACGTGTTCACGCGCGGCAGGCCGCATCCGATGATCGACCACAGGCTGCGCAATGAGCGCGTTGCCAACGAAGCGCGCGATCCTGAGACTGCGGTCATTCTGCTCGACGTAGTCATCGGCTACGGCGCTCATGCCGATCCGGCGGCGGAAATGGCGCCAGTCGTGCGGGACGCGATCGCGCAATCCGCGGCGGCGGGACGGACTCTTTCCGTCGTCGGCTTTGTCTGCGGTACGAAATCCGATCCCCAATCGCTTGCCGACCAGGAAGCAAGGCTGCGCGGCGCCGGCATGATGCTGACACAGAGCAACGCCCAGGCAGTTCGCTTGGCCGCGCGAACCGTTGCGCAAGCCGCGGAGAGCAAGCTTTCTCAGGCGGGGAGCGCCTAAGGATGGATCTGTTTCGCCAGGACCCTCAAGTGCTGAACGTCGGCCTTGCGTCTTTCAGGGACGCCATCGCGCAGGCGGGCGGCGCGGTCACGCAAATCGAATGGGCGCCGCCGGCGAACGGCGATCGCGCCGTCGGACGGGCGCTCGCGCGCCTGGTCAATGACCCGACGGTCGAGGCCGCGAATCGCGTCGCTTATAAAGCCTATCTCGCAGCCCAGCCGGTGCTTGTCGGCATCGGCGTCGCGATCGAGGCAATCGCAACGATGAGGCCGCGCCTTATCCTTCATTCCGGGCCGCCGATCGCCTGGGATCGCATGTGCGGTCCGATGCGCGGCGCGATAGTCGGCGCGCTCCTGCTTGAAGGCTGGGCGGCGGACATTCGACAAGCGCAAGACCTCGCCGCCAGTGGCGCGATTGCATTTGAGCCCTGTCATCATCATGGCGCAGTCGGTCCGATGGCGGGCGTGATCAGCCCTTCGATGTCGGTGTGGATTGTACGCGAGACCGTCAGCGGCGGCCTGGCCTTTAGCAATCTCAACGAGGGACTGGGCAAGGTGCTGCGATTCGGCGCCAACAGCGCCGAAGTCATCGATCGGTTGAGGTGGATGGCGGGCAGTCTGCGCCAGACTCTCGCCTTAGCGCTCGCCGAGACAGGCCCGATCGATCTGAAGCCGCTGATGGCCCAGGCCTTGCACATGGGCGACGAAATTCACAATCGCAATTCCGCCGCGACGGCACTTTTGCTGAAGCGCCTGGCTCCGGCCATGCTGCGATCGAACGCGAGCCGCGAGGACGTCGCGGCGGCGATCGATTTCATCGCCGGCAACGATCATTTCTTCCTCAATCTCTCGATGGCGGCGTGCAAGGCGATGCTGGACGCGGCGCGCGGCGTCGCCGGCAGCAGCATGATCACGGCCATGGCTCGCAACGGCGTCGATTTCGGCGTTCAGATCGCCGGCGCAGGCGATCGCTGGTTTACGAGCCCGGCGCCTGTGGTCGACGGCTTGTACTTTCCCGGCTACTCGATCGCTGACGCGGCGCCCGATCTCGGCGACAGCGCGATCACCGAGACCGCTGGCCTGGGCGGTTTCTCGATGGCGGCGGCACCAGCCATCGTCAATTTCGTCGGCGGCACTCCGGACGACGCGATCGCCAATACCGCCGCGATGGGCCTCATAACGCTCGGACAGAATAGCGCATTCACCCTGCCGGCGATGAACTTCGGCAGCGCTCCCGCGGGCGTCGACGTGCGTAAGGTGGTCGACAACGGAATTCTGCCGATCATCAACACTGGAATCGCCCATCGCGAGGCGGGAATTGGTCAGATCGGCGCCGGCATCACCCGGGCGCCCCTCGGCTGCTTTACGCAGGCTCTGAGCGCGCTGGCCGACAGTTTGCCAGAGACCTAACGACGAGGATATGGATCGGGGAGGAGTGAATGGCGTCGGACAAGATGCTTGCGGTCGTGGCGATTGGGGGCAACTCGCTCATCATCGACAAAGACCATCTCTCGATACCCAATCAGTACGAAGCCGCAGCGCTGACGGCACATCACATCGCCGACATGATCGAGGCGGGCTGGAACGTCATCGTCACGCACGGCAACGGCCCGCAGATGGGTTTTATTCTGCGCCGTTCGGAGCTCGCCATCCACGAGGTCGCACCGGTGCCGATGGATTACGCCGGTGCCGATCTCCAGGGCGCTATCGGCTACATGTTCGTCAAAGCCTTCCGCAATGAATTCCGCAAGCGTGGCCTTCGTCGCGAGCCTGTTGCGGTAGTCACTGAGACCCTGGTCGATCGTAGCGATCCCGCCTTCAAGGACCCGACAAAGCCGATCGGATCGCACATGGACGAGGCTCGCGCCAAGGCGCTGGCCGCGCAGCAAGGTTGGGTCGTGAAGGAGGACGCCGGGCGCGGCTGGAGGCGCGTCGTGCCTTCGCCCACTCCTCGAAAGATCATCGACTATCAAGCAATCGAGCATCTGGCGCGCGCCAATTTCGTCGTCATCGGTTGCGGCGGCGGGGGTATCCCAGTCGTTGAGAGCGATGACGGCGATTTGCAAGGCGTGGAAGCAGTAATCGACAAGGACCTGGCCTCGAGTCTACTCGCTCGCTCGATCGGCGCGGACCTTTTCATGCTATCGACCGGCGTCGAGCGCGTCGCGATCGACTTCAACACGCCGCGCCAGCGCTGGCTCGATCGCCTGAGCGTCAGCGAGGCCCGACGGTACTATGCGGAAGACCAGTTCGACAAAGGCAGCATGGGGCCGAAGATCCAGGCCCTGTGCGAATATTTGGAAGGTGGCGGCAAGGAAGGACTGATCACAAATCCGGCCAATATAGGCCGCGCGATCGCGGGCGAAACCGGGACGAGGATGGTTCGAGATTAGGCCGCGAAGTGGCCCGGTAGGAGATCACGTGGCGTTCCGACCCCGCTCTCGATGCGCTTCGATCGCGAAAGGGCTGCGGGTGCCCATGAGGTCCGGCGTCACAGGCGTCTTCGCGGCTTTGGGCTGGCGTCGGCTCCGTCTCAGGCTGGATCAGCAGGTGGAGGCGTGGACAGGCGGCGAGCGACAGCACCGCACGGTGGTGTCAAAGCGGTCCCCGTTGGGCGTCTGGCTTGAGGCGCGAAGAAGTCGAATGAAATCAAGTGGCTGGGGGACTAAGATTCGAACCTAGACTAATGGAGTCCAGAGTCCTCACCGGACCATTGATTCTTAAAGAAGAATTTTCCCAACTGCGGCACAATCGGCTCCGAAGCGTCAATGGGTTGCGTTTGATTTCCCAACTGGGCTTTGGGGGAAGAAAACGCTGGAGGAAGTCACCGAACGACTTCCCCGGTTCATCGACGAGGCGTCCTTGCCAAAAACCTATCCGATCATCCGTGATCGTCAATATCGAGAGCCACGATGGGTTGCTCAAGCGGCCAATTTGCGGCCTCGATTACCGGCAAAACCGGCCACGGGGCGTGAAATAGCGAGGACACAGCGTCGCCCTTGACATCGGTGACTTCCGGGCCTCGGTTATCGGGAGCAGGACCTGTCGTTCACCCGACAGGCGACGGCTGGATCAGTCATGTACGGCTATATCGTGCGTCGGCTCGCCTTTGGGGCGCTTGCGGTGATCGGCGTATCCGTTGTTGTGTTTGTCGTGCTCCGCGTCTTGCCCGGCGATCCGCTTGTCGCAATCTTCGGTAGCGAAGGCTTCACCAAGCTCAGTGAAGCCGAACGCGCACGGTATATGGCCGACCTAGGGCTGAGCGACCCGCTGCCGGTGCAGTATGTCCATTGGGTGTATGACATCACTCGCGGCAATCTTGGACACTCGTTCTTCCGCGCTGAGAGCGTCGCCGAGATGATAGCGCGCCGCGGGCCGTTGACAGCGGAGATTGCGCTGATCTCGGTCGTGCTGTCGTGGATTGTCGGCATTCCGGTGGCTGTCATCAGCGCCTTGCGCCCCAACAGCTGGGCCGACAACATCTCGCGGTTCCTCAGCATCCTGTTCCTTGCGGTACCCGGTTTCTGGCTCGGCATGTTAATCGTGCTAGGCTTGTTGTTTGTATTCGGCTATCGCGCACCGCTCGCCGGCGTGTCATTGTTCGTCGATCCGTGGGCCAATCTGCAGATCGTCATCGGACCGGCAATCGTGCTGGGGCTCGGCCAGGGCGCCTATATCGCGCGCATGGCGCGCTCCAGCCTGCTGGAGGTGATCCGCGAGGACTACATCCGCACGGCTCGCGCCAAAGGGCTGAACCGCCGGCTCGTCGTTGCGCTGCATGCACTGCCCAACGCGCTCCTGCCCGTGGTGACGCTGTCGGGTATCCTGCTCGGTTTCGTGCTAGCCGGCTCGATTCCTGTGGAGCGCGCCTTCGGCACGCCCGGCCTCGGCTATGCCATGGCGATCGCGGTGAGCGAGCGCGACGTGTTCGTGATGCAGAACCTGGTCTTCCTCTATGCGATCGTATTCGTCGTCCTGAACATCCTGGTCGATCTGATTTCCGCCTGGCTCGACCCGAGGATCCGCTACGGATGAGCACCGCCACCCGCGACACCGCGTTTGCCCAACCGCAGGACATCCCCGACGCGGCGCCGTCGCTGTTGCGGCGGACGGCGCGCGGGCTACGGCGGTTTGCGCGCCGCTCGCCGATGTCGGCCTTCTGGGCATGCATTGCCGCCGCTATCATCGGCATGGCGGTCGCCGCCCCGGTGGTTGCCCCGTACGATCCGTTGAAGTCCGATTTCCGCGCGATGACAAAACCGCCGTCGGAGCGCCACTACTTCGGCAGCGACCAGATCGGCCGCGACACGCTGAGCCGCGTCATCCATGCCAGCCGCGCATCGCTCACGGTTGCGATCGGCGCGGTCGTGCTGGGGACCACGTTGGGCGCCCTGTGGGGCCTCGCCTGCGGTTATTTCGGCGGACGGTTTGACATCATCAGTCAACGAATCATCGAATTCCTGCAATCGTTTCCCGATCTCATCCTGGCGATGGCCATTGCCATGGCGCTTGGTGCTGGCATGGGAACCGTCATCGTCGCCATCGCGATTACGCGCATTCCGTTCGGCGGGCGGGTGATCCGTGCGGTCGTGCTGTCGGTCAAGGAAATGGCCTATGTCGAGGCGGCGCGCGGCCTCGGGGCCTCGCATCTGCGCATCATGGCACAGCACATCCTGCCCCAGTGCCTTGCGCCCTATTTGATCCTGGCGACGACACACCTCGGTGTGGCAATCATCATCGAGGCCTCCCTGGGCTTCCTCGGGGTCGGCATCCCGCCACCGACCCCAACCTGGGGCAACATGCTGGCGGATTCTCTCAACGCCGGATTGGTGCCGCCATGGTGGCTCGTGCTGTTCCCGGGAGCGGCGATCACCGTGACGGTGCTCGCGTTCAATCTCCTAGGCGACGGCATTCGCGACATCCTCGACCCACGCCTTCGCGGCGCAGTCTGAGCGTGAGCGCCAACGGGATCGACGCGAGGGACCTATGCCAGCGGAA
>Ga0126373_10003549_pt1 | contig 11709 bp, 10 predicted proteins | sample PanSoiMetPlot_11_FD_92545 | JGI IMG/M metagenome (GOLD analysis project Ga0126373, IMG submission 92545) | Tropical forest soil microbial communities from Panama - MetaG Plot_11 | ecosystem: Environmental > Terrestrial > Soil > Tropical forest > Bulk soil | place: Panama | collected 2016-02-17
CGCGCGAACGATCGTGGTGCAACTGGCGTTGGGCCGATTGGTGATGGCGCCCGCTGCTGGTGCTGGCGTTGGACAGGTGGTGGTCTTCGCGACTGTGCGAACTACGACGGTTGCAACCGCCGCGCCACCGGCCGCCACGCCTGCGACCAGCAATCCACCCGGTGCAGCAGGAGCAACGAGGGGTGGCGGCTGAACCTTCACAGATTCGACCATAGCCGAAAGCTGGGCAGGCGGCACCGCAACGGGCTGGGAGGGCGAGGAGTTTCCGCGAATCGTGGAGACTTGTCCGCCCTTCATCAGCACACAATTCGCCTGGTTATCGCACAGCTTGCAGGTACCTTCCAAACAAAGCAGCGTCATCTGTCGAAAATCGTTGGCGGCTAAAGGATTCTGCGGCAGCGAGATGTCCGCCGCATACGCATCGCCCAACGTCCCGGGGACAGGCTTCAACGATGGAACCCAGGCCGTTGGTGTCGTGTTCGGAGAAGGAGAGGCTTCGAAGCCGACGATCATCTCCGTGCCGACTACGCCTGCGACGCCGACGGAGGTGCGGATCTGGAAATGCGAATCGGGCTTGACGAGCTTCACTGCCTTGGCGCGAACGCGGCCGTAGTTGAGGTCGAGATCGGTTTGCTGGGCGCCGGCGTCGTGCTTCGCGACGGTGAGATTCGAGTCGGAGCCGACGTTCAGGACTGAGCCATCCGTGAGAGCGATGCGGGCGCGCGCCAGGTGGCCGGTGTTGACGACGTCGCCCCACATGACCGGCGTGGACTTGGCTGCGGTCAATTGCTGCGAAGCGCGAACGACGTACGCGGTCGGAACCACGAGCGTTATTGTTCCGGCCGACTGGCCGGCTTGCGCGGCGACGTCGGCCGGAAGCGCCAACACGGAAATCATCAGCACCGCAACGAGGGCATAAAGCGGTCCGCGGGCGTTCATCGTCAATCCTCCCCGGGGCGCGTGGCGGGCTGGGCAATACGGCAACCCGACGAGCGAACCATTCCGGAATGCGGTTCTCTTGGAAAGCCTCTGTAGAATCGGGCCAAAAAATACCACAGGTTTTTGGGCGGCGCCTAGCAAAATTGGCCGCGCTTGGGCACAAAGCGTCACCGGAAGAAGCGCATTTCCAATTCCAATGCAACACGACGTTGGCTGGTCAGTTCCCTGTCGTTTGCCTGGGCTGCGCAGAAGCCTGACGCATTTGAGCCATCATCTGGCGCGTGGCTTCATTGGTGCCGGGAGCACGACGTTCGCGCCACGCCTCGAAGCGGGCGCAGTGCTTTTCGAGGTTTTCGGCGGTGTGGGGATTTTTGAACATCGTGCGCCACGCGCCGATCACGGGCTTGAAATTCTCCCAGACGACCCACTGCTCGCCGCTGTTCTCGAAGAAGAACTCCTCGTCGATCAAGCCGCGATTCACGATGCTGGCGACCATCTCCCAGTAGCTGAGTACCTGGCGCATGAACGCGTTCTCTTTGCTGCCCGGAGGGCATAGCTTCAGGACATCTTCGGGAGTGGAGGGATGAAATTGCCCGATAAACCATTCACGCGCTTCGCGGAGGCGCGGCTCGCGGCGGACGTCGTACAAACGAAGCATCAGGTTGACCTGTTCGTGCGTGACTTCGCCCATGTATTTTCTCCTTGGTTGGGTGTGGTGGATGAACTGCGCGTTATCGATTCGAAGAGTTCAGCAACTCGGATGGCACTTCGCCCTGCACACTGAGCTTGTGCAGGTGCGTCATCTGAATGCGAGATTGCTCGAAACCGAGCTTGATGCGACGGCGCAGCTCCCGCGCGACTTCTTCCTTGCGATTGAGCGCGGTGCGAACCTGCATGCGCAGTACGGTGCCTTCGAGCGTGAGCGATTCAACGCCGAGAACGCGCGGGCCGTCGATGAGCGCCTGCGACCAGCCGGTGTCCTCGCGAAAATCGCCCGCTACTTTTTCGAGGGTCGCGAGGGCGCGGCCAACGTGTTCGTCGGAGGGGATGACAACGTCAACGAAAGTTTGCTGCCAATCGCGGCTGAGGTTGGCGACCTGGCCGACCAACGAATTCGGGATGGTAATGACGGCGCCGCTCGCATTGCGAATCACGGTGCGTCTAAGAGTGAGGTGCTCGACGCGGCCGATTTCGCCGTTGAGCTGGATCAAGTCGCCGATGACGTACTGGTCCTCGAAGACAATAAAGAAGCCGTTCGCGATATCCTTAATCAGGTTTTGCGCGCCGATGCCGACCACGAGGCCAGCGATTCCGGCGGCGGCCAGGAACGAGCCCCACTTGAAACCGAGCTCGGCGAGCACTTCGGTGATGGCGACACCGACAGTAACCGCGGTAAAGATGCTGTAGAGCATGCCGGCCATCGTGCGGGTCTGTTGCTCGCGCATCTGGGCAACGCGCGTAGGAGATTTCGATATCTGAATCAAACGGTTGGTGAGGGCGCGGAGCAGCCGGATCAGAATGATGGCAAGAACGATTGTCGCGACGATCCGAGCTGCAGCCGGGCCGGCGGTATGCATCCAATGATTTAGCGAATCGGCCATAAGAGCTGAAGGAACGCGATTATATCACCGGGTTTGGAGCGCAGCGGAAATCCGCAGGATTGTGTTGATCGAACGAGTGGAGTAGGGCCATGAATTCAACGAGAAGATATTTTGTTCAGGCTGTGTTGGGGGCGCCTCTTGCGGGTGTTGCTTTTGAGGCTTTGGCGTGGCGCACGATGGCGCAACAAGGGCCGACGTCACAGCAGCCGCCGCGGTCCCCGTTTCCTCAGGGGCCGGCGGAAAAGACTCTTCCCGATGAGCCGAAAATCGATCCGAAACTCATCCTGAAGCACAATCAGCAGCAGATTCACGACGACATATTGAGGCTTTACGATCTAGCCGGACAACTGAAGGAGCAAGTGAACAAAACGGATTCGTCGAATGTCTTATCCCTGGGGCTGGTGCAGAAAGCCGAGGAAGTGGAAAAGCTGGCGAAGCAGATCAAGACGCTCGCGCGCGGATCGTGATGACCCAAACGCATATTACCGAAGTAAAGACAAATACCGAACATGAGCAAGTGCTGAGGCTGGAGGATCCGGCTTCGGGCCTTCGCGCGTATCTCGCGATTCACAGCACGGCGCTGGGTCCGGCGCTGGGCGGGATTCGGATTCGCACCTACAGGAGCGACGAGGAGGCGCTCAGCGATGCGTTGAGGCTGTCGCGCGCGATGACATACAAAACAGCTCTCGCTGAGCTTCGGGCAGGCGGCGGAAAGACCGTAATCCTAGAACATGCCGGACAAAGCCGCGCCGCGGCCTTTGAAGCCTTGGGCGATGCGATTGAGTCTTTGGGCGGGCGGTATTTTTCAGGACCGGATGTGGGCGTGACGGGGGCGGATCTTGCGGCGGCGCGACGGCGGACGCGTTTCGTGGCCGATGAAACGTCGCCTGAACTGGGAAATATTGCGGAACATACGGCGATCGGAATCTGGCATGGGATGCGTGCTTGCATCGAGTTTGCGGGGCTTCGCCGGGCGCGAGTGGCGATTCAGGGCGTTGGCGAGGTGGGTCGGCGGCTGGCGCTGATCTTGAAGAACGAGGGCGCGGAGCTGGCAATTGCGGATGTGGATTTCGCGCGGGCTTCGCACGTAGCCGAAGAGTGCGGTGCGCGGGTGTCGGCACCCGACGAGGTTCTGTTTGCCGACTGCGATGTGGTGGCGCCGTGCGCGCTCGGCGGCGTGATCAACTCAAAGACAATTCCGAGGCTGGGAGCGCGAATCGTGTGTGGATCCGCGAATAATGTGCTGGGCGACGTTGCGGATGCGAACGAATTGCACCGTCGCGGGATCTTGTATGCGCCGGACTATCTGGTGAATGCGGGGGGCGTGATTCGCGGCTCGGATTTTTATCTGCTCGGGCTGCGGGACAGCGCGGCGAGCGTTTCGAGAATCTACGACCGGACGAAGCGCGTGCTGGGACTCGCGAGAGAGAGGAACTGCTCGCCGCTGCGTATCGCCGACAGCCAAGCCGAAGAACGATGGCGTGGCGCGCAGCGAACCGCTGTTTCGTGAGCGGCGCCGGGGACGATTCTTTTGCGGGTGTCGGACAAGAAAGGTAAAATCTGGATTGCTGGTTTGAAACGCGCCCGTAGCTCAGTTGGATAGAGCGTGTGCCTCCGGAGCACAAGGTCAGGGGTTCAAATCCCTTCGGGCGCGCCACTCCTCAATTTTTCGCTCTCTGGAAGATCAGATCGAACGGCTCTCTATATGTGGGATAAAGACTTACGGCATCCACTTTGCAGTTCGAAAGCACAATTCGGAGTAACCTGGCTTTTTCCGCCGGTGGCTGCTTAAGATAAAGAAAAACTCCCGTGTGTCTACTGGTTCCAAGTAGCTGATTGACTCGCTCCCAGACGTTAGGAGGGTGACCGGACATGGTTCCAGTCGAAGGCCTATTCGAGGCGCACATTGCCGTCCGGGACATCGAGCGGTCGATCGGATTCTACCGCGATGTCGTTGGTTTAGAACTCGGGATTGCCCAATTGGAACGACCTGCGGCCTTTTTTTGGGTCGGCGGGCGCGGCAAATCCATGCTGGGCATGTTCACTTCAGGAAGCTGGCCCATCAAGACAATGCAACATCATGTGTCGTTTCAGGTCAGGTTGGAAGACATCTTAGTGGCTCCTCAAAGGCTTCGGTCTGCGGGCATCACTCCCCATGGGCGTCCTCCTTTGGGAGGCCGCGGAGAGCCAATTGACGAGCCAATTGTCTTTGCTTGGATGCCCGCTGCATCCGTATTCTTCGATGACCCGGATGGGAACCTCTTGGAGTACATCTGCATGCTTCCTGAGGCGCCACGACCTGAAGTGGGAGTCGTCTCGTGGAGTGAATGGAAGGGAGTTCATCGGAATCGGCCCTGCGCCCCGGGTTCGAACGGGGTGACTCCCATCCAGCGGCTCTTTGAAGCGCACATCAGCATTCGCAATCTAGAGCGCTCGGTCGCCTTCTACCGAGATGTCGTAGGGCTAGAGGTGGGGATCAACCAATTACAATCGGAAGTCGGAATGGGTGGAGCTCTTCTCTGGGTCGGCGGTCGCGGCCGGTCAATGTTGGGCGTTTTCTCTCTGGGTGCGACCTGGCCGCTCACAATCATGCAACACCATGTCGCTTTTCAAGTTAAGCTGGAAGATGTTTTAGCGGCTCCCCGAGAACTTCGATCCGCAAGTCTCACTCCTTTGGGAGGCCAAAGAGAGGCGATTGATGAGCCAATCGTCTTTGCTTGGATGCCCGCTGCGTCGGTATTCTTCGATGATCCAGACGGAAACCTCTTGGAATACATCTGCATGCTCCCTGAGCCGCCGCAGCCAGAATCGGGATTGTTGCCATGGAGTGAATGGCAAAGGTCGTGATTGAGCGTGGTCGAATCCGCTAGCGAGTTCTGAGCGATAAGGCGATTGGGGTAAGCTCCAGCGTGTTAAACGCGCTCATGACGGACGACGTTGAACTTTTCATCCTCCGATGGAGGCTGAAAGTACGCACTGATGGCTTCAAAATCCGCGTCCCTGATCCAAGGGGTGCCACCAGGCAGTCCCGCGCTTCGACTACGAAGCTGACTTTTGCACATGGCGTCTGATGCGTCGACAAAGTGCAACTCATGCTCAACATTCGCACGTTCTATCAAGACGCGAAACCACGCACGCTGCCCCTTGGTATTGCCGGGAAAATCGAGCACGACAGAGATCCCCTTCGACAAAAGAGCGCAAACGTGTGGCGCAAGCGCGTTCTTCAACCGAGAAGAGCACTTCAAGAACTCCGGAATGTCGGTGATCTCCCCAGGAAACAGGGCGTCCAAGAAATCGTCCTGCACGAGAAGGACAGCGCTTTCTCGGTGTGCCAAATCCTTTGCGAGAGTGGATTTGCCTGCCGCCATCTTCCCGCAAAAGAAGATCAACTTCGCTGAGGGGTTCATGCTCCTGCACGCCTGGCCTGGCTGCCGTTCATTCCACCATTGCGATTAAATCGCTTCATGGGTGGAAATTTCCCTTCTCATCCGGAGCACTGTGGAAACTCAGTTGTAGCCAATGGGTTGGTATTCGACAATGTGCCCGGCTACGGCGCTGGCGGCGACAGTCAGGGGACTTGCGAGGTACATCTCACCAGGACCGCTGCGTCCCGGAAAGTTTCTGTTCTGTGCGCTGATGACGACTTGAGCCGGCCCGGTGGACACGCCCGGACCTGCGTTAATGCAAGCGCCGCAGCTCGGCTCGATCATTTTCGCCCCACTTTTCTGAAAGATTTCTAGATAGCCTTTTTTGACGCAGTATTCGCGTGTCCTCTGCGATCCGAACTGAATGTAGAACTGCACCGAATCCGCTACGCGCCTGCCATGCGCTAGGGCCTCAGCCAGCACGCGAGCGTACATGTCCATGTCCTCATTCTTGCCCGCCGTGCAGGTCCCGCCATAGGCGATATCGATGGAGACCGACGCACCCAGGTCACAGATGTATTTCCCGTTTCCCGGATCGCCCGGAGTCGCCACCATCGGCCTGATCTCTTTAGCATCGAGCTCAATCACTTCGGCGTATTGCGCTCCGGGATCGCTGCCAAGACCAACAATGAGTTTCTCGGCTTCAACTCGCTTCATACCGCGGCGCTCGATGAGAAAATCAACCACCTTGTTGTCGGGCGCCACAATCCCCGTAAATCCGCCAATCTCAGCGGCCATGTTTGTCATGGTGGCGCGCTCGTCAACACTTAGTTCCTGAATCGCATCGCCGGCGTATTCGATCACCTTTGCGAGCGCTTTGCCGCTGCGCACGTAGTCGAGCGCCAGAATCTTGAGTATGAAATCCTTAGCGGTAACGTTCGGATGCCGCCTGCCGCGCACCACGATTTTGACCGATTCAGGCACCTTCACCCGTACGTCTTTCGTGATCCACGTGTTGAACACATCCGTCGTGCCGATGCCGAACGCTATGCAGCCTATCGCACCGACATGGGGCGTATGCGAATCGGACCCAACATTTACTTGCCCTGGCAGCGCATACGTTTCCAGCATGACGGAGTGGCAAATGCCCTCCGATCCTTTCCGGTCTTTGAGCTCTCCGTGAAGCTGGATTCCCTGGGCTTTCGCGAAGTCCTGCTGCTTGAACTTGAGCTGCGTGGCCAAATCGAGCAGGCCCATCTTGCGCTTCTCTTCGGACAACACCTCATCGAGAAATGTTAGATGATCGCGGAAAAACTTGATAGAACCGGGGTCCGCTACAGGGACCTCTTCCCCGACCAACCGCTCGTAAAAAATCGACGCCATCGGCGTGACATATTCATGGCTGAAGCGGAGATCGACTCGTGTGAAGCCAGTGTCACCGGGCTTTACATAAGGCACCCCAACGGTCCCGTCCGCACTGACCATATGACGCGCAAGAATCTTTTCCGACAACGTCATGGGTCGCCGTTGAGTCTCAAACGGGGGCAGAAGAACCTTCTTCTGGAGTCGCGCGACATTGAACTCGAATAGGCCGCCATATTCGATCACCTGTTTCGTGATCAGATCTTCGCCTTGGGCGAACTCCGCAAATGCGATCGACTCTCCTTTGCGAATGTTTTCGATGAGCGAGAAATTTGTCGAAGTAAGTACGCCCAGGTTCTGGCAGTTTTGCTTGTAGATGCGCTCTATGTTCTCAGCGATGACCAGTTGAATCCCGGCAGCACGTTCTGCATAGGGCGACTGCTCGCGGCTCGACCCCTTGCCGCGCCGCTTGCCGCTGACTGCAACCGCGAATCCGCCCCGCTTTATGTCGCCGCGGTGGATAGGCATTTCCCTGCCACACTTCAACCCCGTGTAAGGAAACTCGCCCAACGTCTCATCGTAGTAGAAGCAGTTATGGACGGGAGTGATTTCATCCGTCGAAATATCGTCACGGAGCTTGGGATTATCCGCGGGATTCTTTGTGTCCCAGGGCATATCCCAGCCGGCAATCTGGCGCCGGATGAGTTCAGGATCTTCCGTGAGGAAAAGAATGCGGCCCTTCAAGAGCACCACTGAAGGGCGCTTCTCCGTGTGTCGATTCAGAAGAGATGGAACCATTGGCGTACCTACGACTGCAAGAGCGGATCATAATCTTGCTAAGGCATTGTGCAATGGGGAGGCGAAGAATAACATTTATATGCTCCTGGAGATAACACAATGAAGAGAGATTTCGACTTCAATCTTCTTCCCGCCGCTGTGGCGCTCTATGAAGAGCGCAACGTGACGCTGGCGGCAAGGAAACTCGGCCTAAGCCAGCCCGCGCTTAGTGAGATGCTCGGGAAATTGCGCAAAATGATTGACGATGAACTTTTTATTAAGACGGGTCACGGGATGGTCCCCACTCCGCGGGCGCACTCCCTCGTGGCCGTTGCGCGCGACTCCCTGATACGCATTAACCAGGAACTCCTCGCAGGAAAGACCTTCAATGCGGGCGTCAGCAAGACAACTTTTACCTTGGCATTAACCGAAGTCCAAGAACTGGTCTTCTTTCCGAAGATCATCAAGGCGCTCCAACTTCTCGCGCCCCACACCCACAGTCGCTCGGTCAACCCCCCAGCCCATGAAGTGCTTCGTGGTTTAGAGAACGGGGAAATTGATCTGGCGATTGGTTTGTTCCCAGAGCTCGAGAAGCATCGATTTTTTAAGCAGAGACTGCTCGTATATGGCCCGGTATGCTTGATGCGCTCCGACCATCCCTTTAAGGGCCATTCTCTTTCTCTCAAGCAGTACCTCGCGCTCGGGCATGTAGAGGTGGATCCAGGGCCGCGTACAGGACCCTTCTGGAAGCAGATGTTCCGACAAGAAAAAATGAGCCGTCGGATCGTAGTTACCATTACCCGCTATACCTGTCTTCCCAGCATCCTTCAAGAATCTGATTTGATCGCAACCGTCAGCCGTCCCGCGGGAATTTATTTCTCGAAGGAATGTAAGAACTTGAGGTTTGTAACTGCGCCCTTCCGGGCAGCACAGATCAGAATCCATCAGCACTGGCACGCGAGGTTTCAGCACGACGGCAGGAGTCGATGGATTCGCAAAGTAGTGGCGGATCTGTATCAGAACGAAGGTGCCCCGCATGGTCCGAGTGTCAAACGTTAGCACGGGCAGCTAGAAGGGGCATGTAATGCTTAAGGGGCCGACAACCGACTAGAAGCCATCTCATAAATACCTCAGGAGGATGACGGCGCAAGCAAGCTGCACCATCCCGAGGAGATTCTCTGGGTAGTATTCCCAGCGAATGACGACGCGACGAAAGTTATGGAGCCAAGCAAACAAACGCTCGATCTTCCAACGGCGCCGGTAACGGCGCAGCACCCGGCCGTCTTCTTCACTACGTTCGATGCTCCGGGTGCGGGCGCTGGCCCTGGCCAGGGCACCAATACCGCACTGGCAACTGGCATTAACCCGGCTGGGGTGATCGCGGGATGTATCATTGACGCGAACAACGTGGGTCACGGCTACGTGCGCGCTTCTGACGGCACCATCACAACATACAGCGTTTCCGGCGCGGGCACCGCCCCCGGCCAAGGGACTATCTGCTCTAGCATCAACCCCGCAGGGGAGACCACGGCACCCTACGTTGACGCGAGCGGTGTGAACCACGGCTACGTGCGCGCTCCGGACGGTACCATCACTACCTTCAACGTTCCGGGCGCGGGTACCGCTCCCGGCCAGGGGACTCTGGCCGGAACCAACAACCAGGCGGGGGCGATCGTCGGCCAAGAGATTGATTCGAACGGAGTGGGCCACGGCTTCCTGCGTGCTCCAGACGGCGCCATAACCACCTTCGATGTTCCAGGCGCGGGTACCAGCGCCGGCCAGGGGACCTTTCCCACGACCAACAACCCGGTCGATGCGGTCACCGGGTGGGAAATTGACTCGAGCGGGGTGGCTCACGGCTTCCTGCCGACACCCTAGGTACCAGAAACCGTGATCGAGACCCTTTGGTTTTTGCACGACAGCCGTCAGTTTCCGGGTAGCCTGTCCGACAAGCGAGCTAAATTCCGACGGAGTGGCTCGGCTGTGGGAACCTTCGTAGCTGTCATTGCGTATACCTATCCATGCGATCCGTCTCTTCCGCCCTGCTCGTTTTTGTGCTCGCAGTCCCCGTTCTAGCCGAGCAGCCTACAGCGATCCCGTTCACCACCAACCCCGACGGCCTAGTCCTGGTTGAGGCCCATGCTGGGGACTTGCCCATCCAGGTCATCTTCGACACCGGCGCGGGCCTAGACGTCCTCGCCCCCAGCATCATCGAAAAGCTTCACGGCCGCCCCGCAGGTGTCTTTACTGGCTTCCGCATGACCGGCGAACGCCCCGACGTTCAGCTCTTCATCATTCCGTCAATTTCGGTCGGCCCGATGGTCAAGCACGACGCCCTGGTCGGCAGCTGGGACGTGCTGGACAAGTTTCAGCTCGCCGGTATCATCTCGGTCAACGATTTCCGTTCGACGCCCTTCACTTTCGACTTCGCCAAGAAGCAGCTCGTCTTCGAGACACCGAAATCGCTGCGTGCGCGCCGGGCCGCCGGTGCTGCCTCGCCGCTTCAGTTCGACGACTACCGCGGAATCGCTCTCGACCTTTTCTCCAACTTCCTCATTGCCGGCCATCCCGGCCGCTGCGAGGTCGACACTGGCAGCCCTAGCGCCACCTTGAGCACCCGCTACATGTCGCTATTAGGGATTGCAACAGATGCGCCCGGCGTGCAGAAGGAAGAAGGTCGCACCATAACAGGCGCGCCCGAGACCAAGTACCGCGCCACCGTGCCCCGGCTCGCGCTCGCCTCGGCTCCGGCGGTAGTGCAGCCGAGCCCAGCCGTCGCCTTTTCCGACATCATCTACGACTGCGTCGTCGGCGTGGACTTCTGGCGCGACCGCGCCCTCACCTTCGATACCGTCCATCGCAACCTGATCGTCTCCGAATGAAAGACATATGCCGTTACTGGCGACTCTTTGACCCGCTAGCCCACTTGTCCGCATAGTGGCAACCCGGATTGCGACCTGAAAGCTGTTTCGAATGATTGTCTGACGAAATCGATCAGACCGTGCGTCCCATTGCAGGTAGCCTACGAGGTTGGAGCGGCGGCGCACAGTTAGCGAGCGCCGGGGAGATACCAGCATAAGGTGGAGAGGGGCTAGGCTTGGTAGTAGGGGGTTTTCTTGCCATCGTTTCCGTACAGGTGCTTTCGGTAACCGAGGGTAGGTTGAACTGTGTAGTCTCCGCCACGATTTCACGGCTCCAAAAAGTTCTAAAATCGTCCCTTCTGGGGCGCGCCACAGCCCTGTTATGCAACTCGCCATCCTGCCTGTTTCTTTCCTGCGATGAATCGAGCGCGACGCTAAGATTTAGGCAGAGGATCCGTCGCGGCAACGAGCCGGCTGACCTGTTGACCGCGAATTTCCTCGCGAATTCATGCCAAGCGAACAAAACCAAAGGCCGGGTCTGCGCGCGGCGCAGGAGTGGGAGCGCCTGGAACGGGCGGAATCCGCCTTGTGGCGAAATAGTTTGCTGCTGCTGGGCATACTTGCGATTGCTTTCGCCGGATTGTTCTGGGAGATGGCGTCGGCGATGGGACCGCGCTCGCTGGCCGTGGCGGTAGCGCTGTTGGTGCTCGTCGGCGGGTATAGCGCGTACGTTGGGAGGAAGAGGCGCGAAATTGCCGAGCTACGCCGTCTGCTCCGCGGGATTGAGGATGGATCCGGGCAGAC
>Ga0126373_10003550_pt1 | contig 11706 bp, 11 predicted proteins | sample PanSoiMetPlot_11_FD_92545 | JGI IMG/M metagenome (GOLD analysis project Ga0126373, IMG submission 92545) | Tropical forest soil microbial communities from Panama - MetaG Plot_11 | ecosystem: Environmental > Terrestrial > Soil > Tropical forest > Bulk soil | place: Panama | collected 2016-02-17
GGGCGCACGCACGTCGAACACATGGGCTTGCCGCAATTGCGGCAGTAACCGACAGCGTCCACATCGGTATGGACGGCACAATTCATGGCACTCTCCTGTCCACCAGCGCGCCACTCAAAGTCGGGAATTCGCAGGCCAGCACGCGGAGATTTCTGCCAAACTCATCGGCGCGGTTCTGCTGTTTCGGGGAGGACGGATTGGAATTTTCCGTATGGCCCGGCTCCTTCTTGGGAGAGGACTGGGGAATTGTGTCTTCGCGCAGGGCGGGGTTTTGATCCGTCTCATTGATGCGCGACTGAATTTCGTAAACAACGCGGAGGTCGCTGACGAACTTCGTGCTGCGCGCGTAGACCACATGGACCCAGCTATCGGCATTGCGATAAATGGTTGCCGGAGCAAGGTCCGCGAGCTTGGGCCTGCGCCAGTTGAATCCGGTCGCGGTTAGCAGCAAGGCGATCGTGGCGGCCACGGAAACGGCGCTGTACACGAAGCGCGGCGATTGCAAGCCGCGCAGCCAGCGCTTGGCGTTGCGCCAGGTTTGCGGTCCCTGGGTAGCGGTCAAAATCGAATTGACAAGCCGCGGAGAAGGTTCTACCGGTTCGAGCCTGCGCAAGGTGCCGAGGACATGAGAAACACTGGCGACCAGCGGAGCGCAACGCGCACATCCGTTTACGTGGTGATCGAAAGCGGCTTGCTCGGCGGGCTCCAGGAGGCCGTCGAGGTAGTCGCTCAAGCGCGCTTCGGTTTCTTCGCAAATCCAGGTCATACCATGCTCCGTGCCAGAAAAGCATCGCACTCGCTCGCAACCGGACAGGTTCTCGGCGCTGCTAGAAAACCGTTGTTCATGATGGACGCACTCCCATCTGGTGCAAAATCCTTGCCAACTCGATGCGCCCGCGATTGATGCGCGACTTTACCGTTCCTTCCGGTACCGCCAGCACTCTCTGGATTTCGATGTATTCCAGTTGCTGCAGGTCGCGCAAGATCACCGCCTCGCGCAGCTCCGGCGAAAGCCGCGTCAGTGCGCTTTGCACCTGCCCGCTCAGCTCGCCGACCAACGCCTGCTCATCCGGGCGGCGCGCAACAGACTCCTTGTTTTCCACGACCGGCATGGCATCGTCGAGAGAATCCGTCACACGGTCCCTCTTCGTTCTACGGTAATGGTCAATCAGCAAATTGCGCGTCACGCTGGTCATCCATGTGGCGAAACCGCCATGAGCCGATCGATAACTGGCCAAAGTACGATAAACCCGGAGGAATACATCCTGCGTAAGATCCTCGGCCTCCGTGCGGTTGCCGGTGAACCTATAGCAGATGTTAAAGATGCGGCGCGTATGGCGGCGCACAAGTTCCTCCCAGGCCGACCCGTCGCCCTGGAGGCATTGCTGGACAAGTTGGGCATCCTGCTCCAACGTATCACGAGCCTCTAAACCTACTACGGTGCAAGGCGTGTCTGCGAGCCGGCTTCTCTCTCAAAAAACCGCTGGCAGTCCGTCTCGGCCTGCCAACTATGGAACGAAAACTGCTGAGAAAATGTTCCCTTTCAAACCGGGCCAGGCTTTCAACCGTCATTGCGGGCATCTTACTGGAGGAGCCCGAGGAGAAACAAGCGAATCCCGCCGAGTAGGACATCGGAACCTTGGAACTTGCGCCGCACCTGCGGCACTGTTGGTTCCCGAGCGTTCGGCCAGCTCGAGGCTGCGCCAACAAGCGGTGAAATTGGCGTTGGATAGACTAGCTACCCCGTAACAGACCGATAATACACGGCTTACTTATATTATTGAACGTGTTCAGAATTTCCGTGAACGGACCCTGCTCGTTCGACTATAATTTGAACATGTTCAGAAAACGCGGATCCGCGACCAAGACATCCAGGTCGGTCGGGGAAAGAACCAGGGAGCTGATTTTCGCGAAGGCCCTCGAGCTGTTTCGCAAGCGCGGCTTTGAGCTGACCACCATGAGGGACATTGCCGATCTCGCGGGAGTGGCTACCGGAGCGGCTTACTACTATTTTGAGAGCAAGGAAGCGATTGCCGCCGTCTACTACCGGCAAGTTCAAAGTTTGCATGCGGCCAAGGTACGGGAAGAGCTTGCGGGGATGGAAGGGTTGCGCGAGAGGCTTGCAAGGGCGGTGCACTTGAAACTAGAAATCTTGAAGCCCGATAGGAAATTTCTCGGCGCGCTCTTCCGCTATACCGGAGAGCCGGGACACCCACTCTCGATATTTGGAATGGGAACCAGGACCGAACGAAAGCAAAGCGTCGAGATCTTTCGCGAAGCGCTGGGCGGCGCGGAACTCACCGAAGAATGGAAAGACTTGTTGGCGTGGGGTATGTGGCTTGCCCATTTGGGGATGATTCTTTTCTTCGTCTATGACCAATCGGAAGGGCAAAGGAAATCACACAACCTCGTGGACCATTTTGCGGACATCGTGGCCGGGCTTGTGGAATGGACAAACTCGGCGCTGGTGCGGCCGTTGCTCAAGCCGTTCCAGGGGAAAATGGTCGAGATGGTGCGCGACGCGGGCTGGAGCGAGGAAGCCTAGGGCTTTTGGAAGACGCCCCAAGCAAGGAGAAACGATGACCGATACGCATGAAGCAGTCACTCACTGGTTTCCGACATCCGTGGCCGACAAGAGGCCGTCGGCGTGGTGGTATTGGGGACGGGCGGTATATGTCAGCCTCCGAGGACTCCTTGCGGGATACCCGTTCACACCAGATGTTGTCTCCGGAGCGGAAATTGAGATGGAACATTTGCGCGCGCCAAATCGCTGTCCAAGCGGCACCGGGATGGCTGGGGTTTTCCTGTGGGATACGCCGGGTAATTGCCGCCTTGAAGCGCACGATGAATCGCTGAAACGAGAACTTTTCCAGCATGCCGCGGCGTGGAACATCGGGATTGCGCAGTTTCCGCCCGGGCGACTGCGCGAGACGACCGCTTTGCGGAAGTTCCTTCCGGGTTGGGGGGAACCACTGGAACCCTGGGGCGATTATCTGGACGGACTGTCGAGCGAAGCCGCGCTGCGCACCGGGAAAGAGGCGGCGGCACGGCTAGAGGAAAAAACTGAGAACGACCTGAGTGAAATCGGAGGCGCGGTTTCTCGTCGAGCCCCGGCCGACCGAGCGCCGATCTATGGGGAGAGAGGAGCCTGCGGAAGCGCGTTAAGAGAATTACCTCAAAAAGCTTCCATGCAAAAACGGGTGGGGGAGACCCGGGGGCCAAGGAAGCCGGTCGGCGGGATTTCTTATAGCAGAGAGTCGAGGGCGTTGCTGCTTTGCTCGAGATCTCCGGATCGTCGCTTAGCGAACTTGACGCGATGATGTGCTCCCGATAGTCTGGCCGACGCATGCGAACGTCGTCGAGGAAACTTTTGATCATCCTGGCCGGTCTGATCCTGGCTGGGTTTGTGGTTTATCAGTCCGGCGGATTCATCCGTAAAGCCAATTTCAGCGGACAGAAACTGCTGCACGCGGTTGCTGGGGCAAATCTGTATTTGTTGCTGCTCTCGGTTGTGGTGATTTACGTTTGCTACGCCGTTCGAGCGCTGCGCTGGCAATTATTTCAAGGCAATCTTGGATCTTCCCGATTCTGGATTATTTACAAGATGACGCTGGCGGGATTCGCCGCAATCTTCATCTTGGGACGCCCCGGGGAGCCGGTTCGGCCTTTATTGCTTTCGCGAAAAGAGAGGCTGCCGATCGCGGATATGTTCGGCATCTATGCGCTCGAAAGAATCTTTGACTTTGCGAGCACCGCTGTTATCGCCGGCCTGGCCTTACTTTTCTTCAAATCGCACCAGGGCGCGGGGGAGACCACCACGGCACTGGGCACGGCAGCAAAAACGACGGGAAGGGCCCTTTTCGCAGGGGTAACCGTGGCGGTGGGGTTACTTGTGTACTTGCGGCTGCACGGTACGGCGGCATTGGAGAGGCGGCTCCAGGGGTGGCTCCAGGCGCACGGCTGGCGACGATCCATCGCCGGGATATTGCTCGGGTTTGTGCGTGGAGTACAGGCTGTGCGCAACATGAGCGAGCTGCTGCTAGCCATCTTTTATTCCGGAGTGCATTGGTTCCTAGTGCTGCTGGTGTACTACTGGGGTTCGCGCAGTTTTGGCGGCAGGCTCGGGATGCTTACCCTGGGTGAGGTCATGCTGGTTATGGCGTTCTCGCTTGTGGGGTCCGCGGTGCAATTGCCTGCCGTAGGGGGCGGCGCGCAATTGGCTTCGGTGCTTGTGTTTACGAAGATATTTGGGGTAGAAACGGAGCCGGCGACCGCCGCCGCGATTGTTCTCTGGCTGATTGGCTTCGCAGCGTGCAGCCTCGCGGGTGTGCCGTTCTTGATTCAGGAAGGACTGTCGTTGGGCAAGTTGCGCGAGCTGGCGCATGAGAAAGAAGTGCCGGGCGAAACAGCCCGGTAAGCACGGTAAGGAGATGGGCCTCGTGAAGTGTCCCTTTTGCGCGCACGTAGATGACAAGGTGATCGATTCGCGAGAAGGCCGCGGCGGGGACACCATCCGCCGGCGGCGCGAATGCTTGAAATGCAGCCGGCGCTTCACGACCTACGAACGGATCGATGAAATTCCCTATATGGTCATCAAGAAGGACGGACGGCGCGAGCGCTTCGAGCGGCAGAAGATACTGCAGGGACTCTTGAAAGCATGCGAAAAGCGCCCGGTGGCCACACCGAAGCTGGAAGGGATGGTTGACGAGATCGAAGCGGTGGTTCACGACTGTACCGAGCGTGAACTGACAACGACGGAAATCGGCGAAATGATCATGCACCGGCTGAAGAAGCTCGACAAAGTGGCATACGTGCGCTTCGCTTCGGTGTACATGGACTTTAAGGACGTACAGGAGTTCATGAGCGAGCTGAAAAATCTGTTGAAAGATCGGGGCGTAAGGAAATGATGGCGTCCTGATTTTTCGCCGCTCCGGTGGGAAGACACATTCTTCGAAGCGAGGGAAAAGTGAATCGTAGAAGCTTTCTGAAGTCTGCGGCGAGCAGCGTCGCGGTAGGGGCAACGATGGTAAACCGGGGGCGATATGTGCTGTTTGCTGGTGGACCGGCATACCCGGCACGGGCGATTGAGCTGGTCGAGCGGTCCACGGTCATCGATATGCTTGCTCCACTTTGGATCAGTCCAAGCAAGACCATGAAGATGCTCGGCAACCCGGACAATTTCACCGCCGAGGACTATGCCCCCTACAAAGATTCCAGCATTAATGTCTTCCACATCGCCATCGGTACGGGTGGTCCGGATGCTTACCTTGAGACGCTGAAATTTCTCTCCGGGTATGACAGCTTCCTGGCGCGGCACGATGCGTGGTTCGAACGCGTGGACACTCCGGCACGCCTCGATGGCGTCAAAGCCTCGGGGAAAGTGGGCCTCCTCCTGGGGATTCAAAACTCAGAGCATTTTCGCAAGGTGGATGACGTCGATTATTTCTATGGGCTCGGCCAGCGTGTCTCGCAGCTCACCTACAATGCCCGCACGCTCATCGGCAATGGCTCGACCGAGCGGCGTGACGACGGCTTGTCGGACTTTGGCGTCAGCATTGTGGAGCGCATGGGCAAAATCGGCATGGCGGTGGATGTCTCCCATTGCGGAGACAAGACCACTTTGGATGCCTTTGAGGTGTCTAAAAAGCCGGTGCTCGTAACGCACTCGAATTGCCGCGCGTTGAATCCGAATTATCCGCGCTGCAAGACGGACGAAGCCATCAAAGCCATGGCCACCAAGGGCGGCGTCATGGGCATCACGGAAGTCCGCATGTTCGTCAGCCCGAAAGAGCCCACCGGCGTGGATGCCATGATGGACCACTTCGACTATGTCGCGAAGCTTGTGGGCGTCGAACACGTCGGGGTGGGCAGCGACATCGACCTGCTGGGCTATGACGCCTTGCCACCCGACGAATACAAGCAGCTCAAGGCCGGTTACAAAAGCAGCTACAGCTTCCGCGACAAGATCGACATCGACGGCTACAACTTCGCCAAGCGGCCTTTCGATCTTGCCGAAGCGTTAATCCGGCGGAAGTACAGCGACGCCCATATCGAGGCCATTCTCGGTGGCAACTTCCGCCGCGTTCTCAAGGAAATCTGGACGCTCTAGCGGCCCGGAGTCGAGGAACCCGGTTATCGGGGCCAGACGCCGGCGGTGAAGGACTTGATGGTCTGGAAGCCCAGCTTCTCGTAAAGCTGTACGGCGGTGCGATTGTCGGAAGTGACGGTGAGGGTTAATTCCCGGAATTTCATCGAACGCAGCGCCTCCGCGGAAGTTTGCATGAGCATGCGGCCGATGCCGTGTCCTTGAAACCCGGGCAAGACACAGATTTGCGTGGTGTGGCCGACCGCGGAAGAGACTTCGCTGGTTAGAACGGCGGCCACCAGTTCGTCGCTTCCGGGCTCGTGAAGGACAAAAGAGGCCCCGGGAACAAACTGCCCGCAACCGGGCAGCAGGATAATGTTCTTGAGAAATTTCAGCGCCCCGGTGCGGCTGCGGTATTGATCGTTGATTTCGCCGTCCACGTGATTCGCGTAGGCCAGGTAAATCAGCTTGGCGCAAGGTTCAAAGTAGCGGTCGTTCCAGCGGGCAAGCCGCAGGCCACCCGAAGCGCCCGCTTTCGATTCCGCCATCCTATGCAAGTCCAAAAGCATGAATTGGCGCGTGTAAAGACGAAAGCCGTGATCGAGGAGCGGCGCGTCTACCGGACCGCTGAAAGGCATGAGTTGCGCTTCAATCCGCATGAGATGAGGAATTGCGCGCATGGAGTAGAGCATTTCCTCCAGCAGCCTCCGTCCCAGGGCTTCCTGCGCAAATCTGCACGAGACATAAAGGCCACCGATCAGCCCTTTTTGCTCTTCCAGGACGTAGAAGGAATATCCCGCCGCCGCACCGTTCTCGAACGCCGCGCAACCGGCGAGGGCGCGTGCTTCCATAAACCGCTTGATCAGCTCGAGCGCTCCGCGGTAGTCCCAATGCAGCTCATCGCGCCAGTGCCGCGCCTCTTCCTCGAGGAGCGGCTCGATCTGACGCACGGTGGTCTGCCGCAAGTCGATGATATTCATGGGTGCCCGGATTTGGTGAGCCCCTGCCATGATGGCTCTATCATAGCTGATTCGCGGAGGCCAGGCCTGAATCGGGGCGGATTGCGGGATACGAATCCGACACAGGGTTATAGGCTTTCCGAAGTACATGCAAAGGGATGTGCTACGATGGCCTTCATTAAATCTGTTTACCAATGAGGAGCTTTCTGTAAGAGGCGCCGCGATCCTTAGCGGCTCAAGCGACGCATGCACATCTTCTCTGAACTGCGGTATCCATCGCGGTGGTACACGAAAATATTGATGCTTCTCCTGGCGCTCGGGTTTTTTGCCGTGCTGGCGACGTCGGCCATCTCGGGGTTTCTCATGTATCGCATCGTTAAGCCGCAGCGCAGTGCCCCCGAGATCAGCCTGGCGAGCTTTCCGGGACATCCCGAGGTCGTGGATTTTACGGTGCCGGACGTGGGTCAGCGGGAAGGATGGTTTTTCCCCGGCGTGCGCCGTGGACCGACCATCGTTTTATGCCATGGTTACGGATCCAGCCGTGGCGAATTGCTGACGCTGGTCACCGCCCTTCAAGACCACCAGTACAATGTGTTTGTTTTTGATTTTGCCGCGCACGGAGCGAATTCGGGCGCGTCCACGCTGGGTTACCGCGAAGCTGACGAGTTGCGCAAGGCGGTAGACGTTCTCGCGGCCCGCGGCGACCTGGATCCTGCACGCTTCGGATTGTGGGGGTACAACCTCGGCGCTTACGCCGCATTGCGCGAAGCTGAGGGCGACAAGCGCATTCGCGCGGTGATACTGGATTCCGTGTACGACGATCCCCAGCAGATGGTGAAAATCGGGGTCGAGCGCAACGGCTTGGGCACGTTTCCCTTCATGATCCGCGCTACCCAGCTCATTTTTGGCTATTTGAACAGCACCCACCGCCACGATCCGCCGCCTTCGAACAAGCTAGCTGCGCTTAGCGGCATTCCCACGCTGTTCATTCAAGCACTGGACGATCCCGACCTGGCGGCCGTCACGCGAGACATGTTCCTGAAGGCTCCCGAGCCGCGGGACCAGGCCATCATTCCTCACGGTAATTTTGTTGACTTGAGCGAGGAAGAAAAGCGCGACTACGAAAACCGCGTGGTTTCATTTTTTCTTCTCCGCCTTCCGGTCATCCCGGTCAGGCCCCCCGAGTGACCCGGGCATGAGGATGTGATAGAGAAACACTCCGGTGTGCTCTTCGTTAAAGGGCACCGGTTCACACGCGAAAGGAACGGGAGTCAGGTTTCTGCAGCGGGGCACATCCGTCAGGACGTATTCCTTCCCGAGATTCTCCCGATTCCAGTCCTTAATCTCTTCGTGCAAATAGAAATTCATGCCGTAGTGCTGGCCCGGGCTCATCCACCCCACGGCTAGCTCGCCGAGCGGAATATTCTGGAGTTGCAATTGACGGGCGAGTGTTTTTCCGGACGGATCGAACCTAAAGAACGAGGGCGCGATGTAATAAGCGAGCATCGCGGCGGCCAGAATGGGTACGACAGAGGTGGCAGCTCGCAGGGGAAGGAAGACCCTTTTGCGGGCCGGCCTGGCAAAAAAGGCCAGAAGAAGGTTGGCGGCTCCGATCAGGGCGACAATGACGCATACCCCGGTGACAAATCTCGGATTTCCCCTGGAAAAATGCGGAGCCAGAAATTCGATAAACGCGAGAGGAAGGAACAACAAAAGCGAGAAAAGCCACAGGGCGACGCGAAGAAGCCAGCGAGGAATCTTTGGCACGGCGGTGAGGGAATGGGCGAGGATCAAGACCAGGGCCGGGAGCGCGGGGAGGATGTAGCCCGGAAGCTTAGAGCGGGATAAAGAAAAAAAGAGCAAGCAGAATCCTGCCCAACAGGTTAGATACCACGTTGATTCTCGCGCGAAACGCGTGCGAAACACACGGATAGCTCCATGGACCGAGGACCACAGAAAGACCACGGTCCAGGGCAGGAGCGCCACCAATACAACGGGCAGATAAAACCAAAACGGCTGGAGGTGATGGAATTCGGGCGTCAGGTAACGTTTGAAATTGTGCTCGATGAAGAAGACGCGCAGGAAATCTGGATTGCGCCGAGCGCACAGAACATACCAGGGCAAGGCCGTGGCGCAGAAAGCCGTAATCGCCGCAGGGTGTAGGAGCCGCAGCGCGTGGTGCCGGCGTTTGGTGACCCATGCCCAGAAGAACACAGCGCCACCCGAGAGAAGAATGGCCGCCGGACCTTTGGCCAGAACCGCGAGCCCCAGAAAAAAGCCAAAGAAAATCAATGCGAGCCAGGGTGTACGCGGGAGGATGGGCGTGTTTTCGTTGTGGGTCAGGTCAAGGACTACAGCGGCGCAAACCATGGTCAGGGTGAGCATGCCGCTGAACGGCATATCTGTTGCCGCCGCGTGCGAAAAGCCGACCATGCCGACGGTCGTGGGCAGCAAGAGCAGCAGCCATTGCGCAGTCTCCACGCCGTAAAGACGCAACGCTAGCCAGGCCATCGCCAGAGTTGCCAGCAGCGCGGAAATTGCGCTTGGTAACCGCGCAGCGGTCTCGCTCACGCCGAACCATTTGAAGGAAAGCCCCGCGCCCCAGTAATAAAGCGGCGGCTTCTCGAACCACGGCTGTCCGTAAAGCCGCGGCGTGACCCAGTCATGCGTTTCCGCCATGGCCCGGGCGATCCAGGCGTAGCGCGGCTCATCCGGGCCGATGAGTCCTAGCACGCCAAGATGGCTGAAGTAGCAGACGTAAAAGATGATCGAGAGGACCGCGCTCCACGCAATCAGGGCGCCTCTGGTCATGCTGGCATTCTCGGGTGTAGGGCTGCCTGGTTTCTTCACGGAAAGTTGAGTCTAACATTGAAAGACTTTCTTCCAGCGCGGGACCTCTTGCATACTGTCGCGCAATGGTTCTCATATGCCATTTGGTTTCGCCATGAGGGAGTGGCTCGAATACGGGGCCGTGTGGTTGACCGTCAAGGGATTGGGCCTTTTACCCAGACCCTTGGCGCGTGCGATTGCCGAGGTTCTCACGCGGTTTGTTTACGTTCTTTTCCCAAGATTGCGGAAGACCGCAGAAACCAACTTGCTCCTCGCCTTCCCGGATTGGACCGACGCGCAGCGACAATCCGTAATCGGAGGAATGCTGCGCAATCTCGGTTGGATGGCAGTTGAATTCGCGCGCTTTCCGAAATACAACCGGCAAAATATCGAGCAAATCATTGTTCTGGACGGACATGAAAATTTTCTTGAAGGCCAGCGCCGAGGAAATGGCGTGCTCTACTTAACCGGCCACATTGGTGCGTGGGAGCTTTCTTCCTTTGCGCATGCCCTCTACGGCTTTCCTCTCCATTACATGGCGCGGCCGATCGAGAATCGCCGGATCGACGCGCTGGTCAATGGCTATCGCTGCCTCTCCGGGAACCGGCCGATCTTCAAGAACGAATCGGCGCGCGTTACCCTCAAGGTTTTGAAAGCTGCCGGGACGATTGGCATTCTTGCGGACCAGAACACCATGCCGTCGGAGGCCGTCTTCGTCGACTTTTTTGGAAAAGCGGCCAGCACCACGACGGGGATCGCGCGCCTAGCGCTCCACACCGGCGCTGCCATTGTGCCCGGGTACGCCGTTTGGGACGGCCAGCTTGGCAAGTACCGGCTCCGCTTCGAGCGTCCCGTGGAGTTGACTCGAACGGGCGACGTGGAACGCGATATTCTCGAAAACACGCAGAAGTTTACAAGACTGCTCGAAGAGGTCATTCGAAAATATCCGGACCAGTGGGTTTGGGTCCACGGCCGGTGGAACACACGCCCCGACGGAGAGCCGTCCGTATATGATTTTTCGTGAGGCTGAACATGAGACGAACAGCGAGAGAACTAGCGGACGCACTTGGCACCACACTCGAAGGCGACGGCGCCCTGGAAATCGCGGGCGTGGCCGCGCCCGAGCGAGCGGCCAGGCGCGATGTGATTTATGTTGACTCCGCGAAGCACGCCGAGCGGGCCGCCGCTTCCCAGGCCCTTTGCGTGATTGCCTGCGAAGGCCTGCATTTGCCGGGCAAAACCGTGTTGCGGACGGCCAATCCGAAGGTGGCATTTTCCAAGGCTGCGGCGCTGCTCCTAGATCGCCCGGCGATTGCCTCGGGAATTCATCCGACCGCTGTCGTCGCGCCGCTCGCGCGGGTTTCAGAAAGCGCCAGCATCGGGCCATACGCGGTGATCGGAGAGGATGCGCACGTGGGCGAGGAAACGCAGATAGGGGCTCACTGTGTGATCGGGGCGGGCTGTTGGGTTGGCGAAAACTGCCGCATTCATCCGCGGGTGACCCTGTATCACCACGTACGCATAGGCCATCGCGTGGAAATTCACTCCGGCGCCGTGATAGGCGCCGACGGTTTTGGCTATGCTTTCTCAGAAGGGAGGCCGTGGAAGTTCCCGCAGGTTGGTATTGTGGAGATTGGCGACGACGTTGAGATTGGTGCAAACACCACGATTGACCGTGGTTCGCTCGATGACACGCGCATTGCGGAGGGTGTGAAACTCGACAACCTGGTGCACGTTGGTCACAACTGCCAGATTGGCGCGCACACAGTGGTGGCCGCGCAGGTGGGGTTCTCCGGCTCGTGCATCGTCGGCAAGAATGTTGTCATCGGAGGA
>Ga0126373_10003551_pt1 | contig 11706 bp, 10 predicted proteins | sample PanSoiMetPlot_11_FD_92545 | JGI IMG/M metagenome (GOLD analysis project Ga0126373, IMG submission 92545) | Tropical forest soil microbial communities from Panama - MetaG Plot_11 | ecosystem: Environmental > Terrestrial > Soil > Tropical forest > Bulk soil | place: Panama | collected 2016-02-17
CCAGCATGATGTGCTCGCACGCCAGCGCCAGCTCATACCCCCCGCCCGACGCGGTCCCGTTCAGCGCCGCCAGCCACACCTGCCCGGAGTTCGCGGCCGCGTCCTCGATCGCGAGGCGGGTCTCGTTGGTGAACTTGCAGAAATTCACCTTCCAGGGGTGCGCCGCACCCGCCAGCATCCGGATGTTCGCGCCGGCGCAGAACACCTTGTCCTTGCCGCTGGTCAGCACAACCGCGCGGACTTCCGGGTGCTCAAACCGCAGCCGCTGCACCGCGTCGTACAGCTCGATGTCAACGCCTAGGTCGTAGGAATTCAGCTTCAGCTCATACCCCGGCGCCAGGCCACCCGCCTCGTCCACGTCCATGGTCAGCGTGGCTACCGGCCCGTCCACGGCGAGCCGCCAGTGCCGGTACCGGGCCGGCTCGGTCCGGAAGTCAACCAGCGGCTGCTCGTTGGTCACGCTCACCCTCCCATTCTGCGCCTGTCGCCATAGTCAACTGATGCGCGTCTCAACGTCAATAAGCCGTAGCATATTCGCCACCGGCCACGGACGGAGTCCGGCAGGCGTCAGCCGATGGTGTTGAGGCTCGTCCACTCGCGGCGCGCCCGGCCTGACCAGTGCTCATGAAGGTCGGCGAACAACCGCGCCGCGGCGAGCCCACTCCACCGCGCCGGCAGCAACTCGCGCGGGAGGGCCGGATCGACCGACGGGAAGCGCCGCCAGGCGTGCACCAGCTCGAGCTGCCGCACGAGCACGTCCTTCGGCTCGCGGTCGGCGAATTCTCCGATGAACTTCTCGTACTGGTCCTCGACAGCGGTCAGGTCGAAGGCCTGCGTCACCATGTCCCGGACGTCGCCGAGCTCGGTGCGCGTCGCCAGGAACACATGCGTGTCCAGCGCCACGCCCGCGTCCCGCAGAACCCCGCGGGCCTCCTGTTCGCGGTCTGGATGCGGACTGATCCAGAGCCCAGCGCCGAGGGTGCCAAACCCAGCCCAGCTGAGCCGGGTACGCACCACGTGCCGCGCCCGCCGGTCTGCCTCCGGGATACGCGTCACGACCAGGAGCCACCGGCCATCCCAGTCGGGCGCCGGTCCGGCGAAGGAGTAGATCCGCTCCGCACCGTCGGTCAGCAGCCGCCGCGCGCTGCCGGTCAGTCGCCATCGGGTGCGCCGGCCGATCTTTTCCGCGTCCAGCCAGCCGGCTGCCGCGGTCCGCATGAGCGCCTGCCGCGTCGCCTTCTCCTCGACCCCGAGCCGGGCGAACACAGCCAGGACCGCGGAGGTCCACGCCGTCCCGTCCCCCGGCAGTACCAGCTCGCCCAGCAGCGTGAACAGCAGGCCACGAGCGCTGGCCGCGCCGGCCTCGTGTCGCCGCGAGAGGGCCGGACTGGCGTCGTTCCGGGCGGCCCCCGAAGGCCTCGTGACGGGCATGATGACGGGAGATTATCAAGATCCGCAGCCCGCGGGCGCGAGCGTGACCGTCGCGTATCTGGCGGGGGCGCTGTGCTGGCAGGCACTGTGCTGGCCGGCGTTGGCCCGTCCGGCAGCACGTTCAGCCCTCGCGCGGCATCTCCGGTGCAGACGGCAGCTGGCCCGGAAGCGTGACGCCCGCGGCGGCGGCCATGCGCTCACCCTTCCGCTTCTGGTAATTGCCGTAGATGATCGTCCATGCCGTGAGAATGGCCACGAACACAAATGGCGTGATCTTGGAAAGCGCCAGCGCCGTCCCGGTCGAGGTGTTGTAGATGATGAAGACGCGGAGGGCGGCCTCGAAGAGAAAGCCGCAACCCCACACAACCGTGATGGTCCGGAAGACACGCCGGTAGCCCTCGTATTCCCACAGCTGGACCATCTCCCGGCCTTGAGTGGTGTCAGGTCCGACGAATTCCAGCGCGAAGGTGAACATCAGCGGACGCCGCGCCCGCAGCGAGCCCACGCACGCGACGCCCAGGACGCCGGTCGGCACCGATCCCTCGACCAGGAGCAGCCTGGCGCTGTGACTGACAAGACCAAGCACCGTGCCCACACCGATCCCGCCGAGGACGACGGCACCGATAACATCAAGCCTGCGATTCCGGAGTGCTCCGATCCCCACGCCTAGTGCCGGGAAGACGCCGCTGATCAGCAGTGCCTCCACGGCTGTCAGGCCGGCGGAGCGCAGCAGGTAGTAGGTCGCGAGTGGAGCGGCAATGTCGAAGAAAACGATCCTCGAGATCGCGACAAGCCGACCGCCCGTCACCGGAGCGCTCTCGGCGTCTTGCCCGGCGTCTCGGCTGGTGTCCACGCGACAGAGCCTTTCGTTTCGGTGCGAGGGCCGCCCGGCCCCCGCTCGGGCGGTCGCCAGCCGCCATTCAGCTGAAATGGCGCGCTCCTTCGCAGGGCAGCATAGGTCGTTTCGACCTATGCTGCAAGGTAGGGTCGGAGCCGTGGCCGACGTGCAGCTCACTGCTTTCGAGCACATCTTGCTGGGTCTGATCTGCCGCGCGCCGTCGTCCGGCTACGACCTGAAGAGGCGCTTCGCCGGCTCCCCGATTGGCGTCTACCAGCCCAGCTCCGGCGCCCTTTACCCGGCGCTGCGCCGCCTGGAGCACAAGAGCCTGGTGCGGGCTCCCGCCGCGCCCACCGGCCCTGACCGTCAGGCCCGACCTCGCCACGTGTATGAGCCGACCGAACTGGGCGTGACAGCCCACACAAGCTGGCTTCGCGCACGGGTCACACCCGACACCGTCGCCCGCGACCTCGGTCTCCACCTGATGCGCTTCGTGATGATGGAGCACCTGCTGCCACTGGACGAGGTGCTCACGTTGCTACGGGACCTCGCTGACGCGCTCGCTGTGTTTAACGCTGAGCTGGAGCGGCACCTTGCAGCCACCGAGCCCAACGGGCACGCCAGGCTAGCGCTCGGCCATGGGCTGGCGGTGCACCGTGCCAGCCTCGAATGGGCGGAGCAAACCATCGCGGCCCTCTCCGCTTCCCCGCCACTCTCTGCGTAGCGAGACAGTCAGGGATGACGGACAATCAGACCCGGATGCCGCGACGATCGGCAGCCGTCTTCGGAGTGTGCCGCACGTCGCCCGGCTGGCCGATGGCCCTGCGCCAGCAGGCGAATTCCAGCACGATGCCGTCAGGGTCCTGGAAGTAGAACGACCGCACGAATACGCCAGGGTGGAGCTCGCGGGCGACCCCGAGCTCACTGTCGTCGTGGTCAAGGATCGGGCTGACCCGAACGCCCTTGGCCTTCAGCTTGGCGCGGTACTCGAGGAATTTTTCTTCGGGCACGTTGAACGCGACGTGGTTCATCGAGCCGACCGCGCTGGTCCACTCCCCAACGCCGGGCAACGTGACCGGAGCGGACACACCGGGAACCGGATCGGGGTTGTCCGGGAACCAGAAGAACGCCAGCGCGTTGCCTCCGCCCATGTCGAAAAAGAAATGCTGGCCGGAGCCGGCCGGCAGGTCGATCGTCTTGATGAGACGCATGCCGAGCACCTGGGTGTAGAACTCGACCGTGACCTGCATGTCGGAGCACACCAGCGCCAGGTGGTTGACGCCACCGAGGTCGAATTCCTCGTTCCGCCACTCCATACCGACCTCCCGCGTCTGGCGCCAGCTTTAGAGCCGAATCTAAGCTCAGGCTCACTCTCACGCCAGAGCAGCAGGGGATCGGAGCGAGGCGATGACCGAGATCGTGCGGGAATTCATCGGCCTGCCGTCACCCGTAGTGGGCCGGGCCGGGGCCGGCGGCCATCCGTGCCAGGGCATCTACCACAGGCCTGCCGGCGGGCAGCCCCCGACCGCGTTCATCGCGACGCACTACAACGTCGACTTCTCCGAGCACTACCTGGCGGGCTACCTGGCCGATAGGGGATTCGGCTTCCTCGGCTGGAATACCCGGTTCCGCGGCGACGAGGCCCATTTCCTGCTCGACCACGCGCTCGCCGACATCGGCGTCGGCGTGCGCTGGCTGCGCGAGCAAGCCGGTGTCGAGCGGGTGGTCCTGCTCGGCAACTCCGGGGGTGGCTCGCTGATGGCGGCGTACCAGTCGCAAGCGACGGTGCCCACCATCGAGCCCGTTACTGGCATGCGCCCGCTGCAGTCAATCGAGGACCTGATGCCGGGTGATCTCTTCGTCGCGCTGGCCGCGCACAGCGGCCGGCCGGAGGTCCTGACCAGCTGGCTCGACGCATCGGTGACCGATGAAGCCGACCCACTGTCGGTCGATCGGGATCTCGACCCGTACGACCGCCGGAACGGCCCGCCGTTCAGCCCGGAGTTCCAGGTCCGCTACCGCGCGGCGCAGCGCGCTCGCAACGAGCGGATCACGGGCTGGGCGCTGGATCAGCTCGGCCGGCTGGCGGGTACGCGAGCAAGGGACAGGCTGTTCACCTTGCCACGGACCTGGGCGGACCTGAGAATGATCGACCCGTCGATCGAGCCGTCCGACCGCCGGCCCAACTGGTGCTACCTCGGCGACCCGGTCAGCGCCAACTACGGCGTGTACGGCATCGGCACCGTCAGCACCCTGCGTACCTGGCTGTCGATGTGGAGTCTGCGCGCCTCGCAGTGCACCGCCGCGCCGCACTTGGCCCGGATCACCGTGCCGTCCCTTGTGGTACACGCCACCGCGGACACCGGGGTGTTCGACAGCGACGCCCGGAGTCTCTACGACGCGCTGGCGGCCGAGGACAAGAGCCTGGCCGCGATCAGGGCAGATCACTACCTGCTGGAGCCTGCCGGAGCGCGCGCCCAGGCAGCCGACCTCATCGCCACGTGGGTGACCAGCCGGATCGGGTAACTCGCGCTGGTGGTTCCGGCCGCGCGCTGCGAAGTGACACGTAAGTACGGTTCGCGGTTGTCCTTGCCATCGTGAGGCAGGTGCGGCACATTGTCGCCCAAATGCTTATGACGCCACATAGCCGCCATGCCGCACATTGGCAGCTCGCTGGCGTTCCATCGGGAGGCAAATAATGCTTGCGGCAGTTGTTATCGCCTTCATCGCGGTAGCAATCGCGATCGGACTGGCAGTGGCGGCGCTGGTGAGAATCGCCGAGCTTCGGCGCAGCCTCGAGGGCCTCGCACCGAAGCTGGCGGACGACGTCAAGGCTGGCGCGGAATTTGCTGCCAGCGTGGCGAGCAGCAAGGTCGCGGACGCTGTCACGCAGCTCACGATCAGCCGGGAGGACTATGACAAGGCGATCGGGTCTCAACGCCGGCGGACCGATCTGCTCTACCTGTCGGCTGATGCGGGCGTGACCAAGGCTGACCGGATGGTGACCGATCTGGAACGCTACGCCGTCCGCACGCTGGAGCATCAGGTCACCAGCGAGCCAGCACCCGTGATCCTGCGTGCGGGCCTGTACTCGCGCCAGCCAGCAGTGCTCGATGTCGTACCCGACCTCATGGACAGCTTCCTGACCGCGCTCGGAGCCGACCTGATGTACCGCCAGGACGACGGCAAGGACGGGTGGAAGTTCTATGTGCGCTGGCCGCAAAGTTCGGACGAGCCCGCGAGCCTGCTCGCCACGCTGCTCACGCAGGCATCGACGGGCACCACCGGCTCAGCACCCGAATCCGGGGCTGCCGAATTGCGAGCGCTGCTGAGCGTGCTGATCCACGGCGGCCTGGCCGCGCTCACCCTCGGGCCGCTGGTCGTGGCGAACACGCCGGCGGGAACCGCGGCCGGATTCGCCCCGGCCGGCTGGCGCGGCCTCACCGAAGATCAGAAGCAGACCGCGGTCACCGGCGTCGGCGCCGCCATCATGACCTCGATCGGCGCGACAGGCATCGTCGATCTGAGCGACTAGCCGGCTAGCAGCATTCGCGCCTCGTCCGGCGATGGCAACGGCAGGTGGGTAAACCTGATCCTGGCCGGGGGTGCTGGCAACGTAATCGCCAGCGCGGCTGCAGGCAGACTGGTAGCAGGATCGATGTCGATCCACAGTCCGCCGCCGAGCGACTTTTCCAGCAGGACCACGATCTCCAGGGCGCGGGCCGCTCGCATGCCGAGGCCGGCCGTCTGAGCTTGCCTGGCAGGGCTCACCTGCCGGAACACCGCGCGACGGGCGTGTGAGAGCACGCTCTCCAGGCTGAGGAACGGACGCTCGGCAATGGCCCCGGCACCGACAATCACGGCTGCCGCCGGAGGCGGTGACTCGCCATCGGCCGCCGCCTGCTCCGGCCGCAGCTGAACGGGCGGGGCCACGAGCCTGGTTACCGGACGCCCCGGGCCAACCTCGGCCGCCGATACGTCCAGCATGAGCTGCCCGCGCGAGAGCCTGAATGACTCGTACTGCTTCTCGGTCAGTTCGACCGGGTCGCCGGGCGCGACCAGCGCCAGCATCAGCACGTCGCACAGGGCCTGCTCGTCTGCGCCCAGCGCCGGAACAAGCTGTGCCCGGATCGCCTCGTCAGCAATCGTCCGCACGACCTGCGCGGTGACGCCCCCGCCAGATCCCAGCGCGGCCAGATCCGGCAGATTGACTCGCCCGCGGTGCGCGAAGTCAGCAAAATCCGCCACCTGCTGGCGCAGGTCCTGCAAGACCCCAGGAGGCACGTGGCTGCGATCGGGAACGGCCGGCTCGGCGACCTCGGAGGTATCGCTCACGACCTTTTCCTCCCCCTTCGTGGCAGGTCCGCTGAGAGCGTCAGAGTCGCCGCCCTCCGGGTAATTCCCAGCCGAGCCGTTACCGCGGTCGAAGGAGGGAGACACCACTTCTATGCCGCCCAGCCGCATTGGCTCGGTGCGCCTGCGATCATTGGTCATAACTGCATATGGTCCACTGCGCATGGCATAAGGGCAAATGCTGGCTTCGCCGCCGCTTTGGCGGAACGGCTATCGCCGCCGCTTTGGCGGCAGGGCCGGGCCGCCCTTCATGCGGCTTTCGACACGCTGCCGCAGCCAGTCTCGGACCGCTGCCGCACCGGCACCGGTGTTCGGTGACGCCCCGGCCGCGTCAGCATGCGCCAGATAACCACTCGCAGGCGACGCGCTGCTCGCAGACGGCTCGCCCGGCGCAACTCGCGCTGCACGACCCGCCCGTGCAGCAGGCGCCACTCAAGCTCGCAGAGCGCCCGCCGCGGCCCGCCGAGCGGCGGCCTGGGCAGCCGGGGCGGGTACATCTGCTGGTACAACTGACCCGCCAGCGCCACCGCCGATGCCACCGCAGCATCCACCATCTCTGCTGGCTCTGCCGCCAGCGGCACCAGTCGTGCCGTGTCGCAGTCGGCCAGCAGCTCGGCGACGTCGCCCACTACATGCACGCCAGTGTCGCGCAGGCCCCTGCTGAGGAGTTCCGCCTGATCGGCGGCCCAGGCCAGCAGCTCGGGTGGCACCGCAGGATGCCGGTTGCCCGGCTGCGAGCGCAGCACGTCCTGCGCGAGGACGCTCTTGACATTTCTGGTGTAAAACCATTCCGGCACGTCCGCCCTGAGCCGCTCATTAACGCGCCGCAAGAATTCGGTCTCCGCGTAGCCCAGGGACGAATTTGACCGCGCCTGGCTCAGGTCTACGCCGTCGGGATCAACACCGAGAACCGAAGCGAGCCGGGCCCACAGCAATTGCGGTGAACGGTGTCGTGGCGTGGTGATGATATGCACATGATCAGCCGGAATATGCCGCAACCAGAGCCGGAGGATCGCGAGCGTGTCGTGGACGGCCCAGAACTCAGAACGGTCGCGGCGGTCCGAAGCCGGCGCCGTCCCGCTGACGCCACGCAGCCATGTCTCCCAGTCGAGACTGTCACCGCACTTCACCGTCTCCTGCCACTCAGCTGGCAGCACGGCGTCAAGAGCGCGCGCCGTGACGATGACGTGCACGTCGGCTGGTGCCAGCGACCGGACGGCACGCTCCACCTGCTGCTCGGTGCACGCTGCCAGCAGCTCGTCAGTGATGACCGCAGCAACCGGCGCGCGCAGCGCCTGGGCAGCGAGCACATCCCACTCCCCCGCCCACGGATCGGCCAGGTCTGACGCCTGCCGTGGCTCGTCCCGCAGGTCCCGGCGGGCCCTGATGTGATCGCGCTGGTTGTAGCCGGGCAGCACGACGCCCCTCGCGGCGAGGACCCGCCGGTTGGCCCACAGCACGTCCTGCAGGAACGTGGTGCCTGTCTTCGGCTCGCCGACATGCACGTAGACCCGGCAGGGGGAGCGGCCGGGGTCACCGCCTAACGGGCCGCTGGTCCGGCCGCTCACGCGCTTGTCGTAAATGATCAATCTAAGCCTTGTTTTGGTGTCATCGGCGGCCGATGCCGCAGGTTTCCGGATAGCCGCGCCGAAATGCAGCAGCGCCATGCTAATGCGAATGGCAGTCCCAGATAATGCGAATGCCGGAGGTCATGAGAGCACCCTGACCCGAAACGGCCTAATGATGAACTGGAATTCCGTTATTACCAAAACCTGCCAGGCTTATCCGGCCATATCAGTGAGCGCGGTCCTTGCGCACACACAGCCGCATGTTGCTGGGCGTGCGGAGCCGCCGCCTGTAACCTCACCCTGAGGCAAGCCCGCAGCGGACCTAATGAGGAGAAGTATGTTCGCCCGTCAGCACGCCCTCGAGCACCCAGACAAGCCGGCCATCGTCATGGCGACTTCCGGCGACACCCTCACGTTCGCCGAGTACGAGGCTCGCTGCAACGCCACGGCGCACCTGCTCCGCTCGGCCGGGCTGCAGCGCGGCGACCATATCGCGGTGTTCATGGAGAACCAGCCCAGGCTGCTCGAGATCGAGGGTGCGGCAGAGCGCGCGGGTCTGTACTACACGCTGATCAACGTCTACCTCGCACCCGACGAGGTGGCCTACATCATCACGAACTCGCGGTCCCGGCTGCTGTTTAGCTCGGCTGCCCGGCAGCCCGTGGCGGTGGCGGCGGCCGCCCAGTGCCCGCAGCTCGAGGGTCTGTTCGTGACCGACACCGACAGCCCGCCGCCCGGCTGGCAGTCCTACGAGACCGCCGTCACCGGCCTGCCGGCCGATCCCATCCCCGACGAATCGCTAGGCGCGGCGATGCTGTACTCCTCCGGCACGACCGGCCAGCCCAAGGGCATCCTGCGACAGCTACCCGACGCAGCGCCCAGCGAGCCGCTGCCGGTCATGCAGTTCGTGACCGCCATGTTCGGCTTCCGGCCAGGCATGACCTACCTCAACCCGGCACCGCTGTATCACTCGGCGCCGCAGGCGAGCGTGGGCGCCTCGATCCGGCTCGGCGCCACGAACGTCGTGATGGAGCACTTCGATGCGCAGCAGTGGCTGGCGCTCGTGGAGCGGTACCGGGTGACCAACTGCCAGATGGTTCCGTCGATGTTCTCCCGGCTGCTGCGACTGCCCGCCGAGGTCCGCGAGCGCTACGACACCTCCTCGCTCGAGTGCATCGTGCACGCGGCCGCCCCGTGCCCTGAGCACGTCAAGCGCGGGATGATCGACTGGCTCGGTCCCATCGTCACCGAGTACTACGGCGCGACCGAGGCCAACGGCTTCACCTTTTGCGACAGCGCGCAGTGGCTCGCGCACCCCGGCACGGTCGGCAGCACTATCCTCGGCGAGCTGCTCATCCTCGATGAGGACGGCCACCAGTGCCCGACGGGGACGGACGGGACAGTCTGGTTCCGCGGCGCAACCGCGTTCCAGTACTTCCAGGAGCCGGAGAAAACGGCCGCGAGCCGGACGAGGGACGGGACGACGAGCACCGTCGGCGACGTCGGCCACGTCGACAACGAGGGGTATCTGTATCTCACCGACCGCAAGAGCTACATGATCATCTCCGGCGGCGTCAACATCTACCCGCAGGAGACCGAGAACCTGCTGTCCGGGCACCCGGCCGTGCTCGACGTCGCCGTCATCGGCGTGCCGAACGAGGACCTGGGCGAAGAGGTCAAGGCGGTCGTCCAGCTAGCTGACCCGGACTCGGCCGGACCGGAGCTCGCAGAGGAGCTCATCTCGTACTGCCGGGACCGGATGGCGCATTTCAAGTGCCCGCGAACGGTGGACTTCGTGGCGGAGCTGCCTCGCACCGAGACCGGCAAGCTGGTTAAGCGCCTGCTGCGGGACAAGTACTGGGCCGGCCATAAGACCTCAATCGTGTAGCCGCACCCGCGGGACGCGGTCCCGTGGGTGCGGCTGTAAATCTGCGGTCAGCCGGCCGAGGCCAGGCCCAGCGCAGCTCGCAGTGCGGTCGCGGCGCGCTGCGTCACTGCGGCATCCGCCCTGGTACGGGCCTCCCATCGGGGAATCGCTGGCAACGGCTGCAGGGCGAGTGCTCCGATGTCCGTGGCCAGCACCTCGTCGGCCTGCACGAACCTGGCGACTGCGGCCTGCAGGCTCCCGGAGGCGCCCGCGGTCAGCAGGTCGGAGTCAAGCCGGTCGAGGGCGGTCACATACGGCAGGTCGATGACGGCCACCGCAGGCGTCGTGGCGTGCTTCGGGTCTACCGCGCGCACGCCGGCCTCCCACGTCCGAGCGGCGCTCGTCACCCGCAACTCGTCGGTCAGGAAAAGTCGCCGCAGCCGGGCCACGCTGACGGGCGCGGGCGGCCCCGCAAGGAAATCTCCGACCTCGACCGCGAACGGCGTGCCCTCTTGGAACAGGAATCCGTGGCCGGCGTCGGGATAGAGCAACAGCCGAGATCCGGCGATTCGGCTAGCGATCGCGTCGTCGTTCGACACTGCGTCGAGCCGGTCGTTGGTACCGTCAGCCACGAGGGTGCGCGCGGCGATCTGGCCGGTCCGCTGTCCGGCCGGGTCGGTGCCATGGAACCAGGCGAGCGCCGCCTGCCCCTGCGCTGCGATGACAGCCCGGGAGGCGGGGATCGCGGCCGGGTATGCCGCACCGCCACCGGCTGCCGCGTCAAAAGCCATCATCTGATTGGGCGGGTACAGCGCCGCGCTGGCGAGAGCAGCGTTTCCGCTCGTCAGCGCGTTAATCTCGGACTGCGGCGGAATCACCGTGCCGGTACCGGGGAACGACGCGCACAGCACAAGCCCGCGCACCTGCACCGGATGCAGAACCGCCAGGGCCTGCGCGATCATGCCGCCCATCGAGTAACCGAGCACATCTGGCCGCGCCAGGCCGAGGGCCGTGATGAGCGCGCTGGCCTGGTCGGCCATCGTGTCGATCGTCAGCGCAGAGCGCAACAACTGCGTCGAACCAATCCCGGCGTTGTCGAAGACGACCACCCGGAACCGCGTCGCCAGCGTGTCGACGAAACGCGGGTCCCAGTCCTCCATGGCGCCGCCGTAGCCCATGATCATGAGCAGCGGCGAGCCATGTCCGACGACTCGGTAGCCGACCGCGCCCAGCCTGGTGCGCGCGATCCGCGCCGGCGCCGCCACCACGGAGTCCGCCGTCGCGGTCAGATGGCCCGAAGCTGACGCCCCGGCCTGCGCGCCGAACGCCCCGGTCCAGTAAGTCTTCGGTGCACCGCACCCGGCCAGCATGGCCACTGTCGCGGCAGACACGGCTGCCATTCCGGCCAGCGCCAGCCGGACAGCGGTCGCCCGCCCGGATGCGCGTCCGAGTCCGCTGAACCTTGTCCGGGCAGCGCCCGACCCTTCTCGTTCGTCTTGTCGCCCGGTCATGTCGGCCTCCCCGGCATACTTTGCGCCACAAACTTTGTACTGCAAAGCTACGTTGCTTTGTAGCGCAAAGTCAAGGTCGGATTTCACACCCGACCACGCCCGGCCGCGCCCGGCGCATGCCGTTCTGTCCTTGCATGC
>Ga0126373_10003552_pt1 | contig 11700 bp, 11 predicted proteins | sample PanSoiMetPlot_11_FD_92545 | JGI IMG/M metagenome (GOLD analysis project Ga0126373, IMG submission 92545) | Tropical forest soil microbial communities from Panama - MetaG Plot_11 | ecosystem: Environmental > Terrestrial > Soil > Tropical forest > Bulk soil | place: Panama | collected 2016-02-17
GGCACACCGTGGGTGCGGACGCATTGCGCCGCGGCGTGCCGGGCCGCTGCCTGGCTGGTGCTGTGCGCGCTACCGGATGTGCCAGCAGCTCCGGAAAGGCTCGGTAGCGCCGCGCTGTGGTGGGACGCGGTGCACGCACCGAGCGCGGCGAGCATCGCGGCGGCCAACCCTGCGATGATCTTCATCCTGCCCTCCCTGTTCGCTGGTCCGCGACGCCGGAGCGCTCCCGACGTCGCGGCGATTGCAGGTCTACGCCGAACGGCATGACAGCAGCCCGACGCCGTTTGTTAGGGCGATGTCATCCGCGAGGGCGCACCATTACCGGGTGCGGGTACTTGTGGCCGAGGATCACGTCACGCTCGCCGCGCGCATCGCTGAGGGGCTACGCGACGCCGGCATGGCGGTCGACGTCGTGCATGACGGTGCCGCCTGCCTTTCTGCCGTCGCTGACATCGACTACGACGTACTTGTGCTGGATCGGGATCTACCCCGCATACACGGCGACAGCGTCTGCCGGACGCTGGTCCGCGACGGGCCGCGCACCCGCATCCTCATGCTGACTGCAGCCGCTGACGTGGACGATCGGGTGGATGGGCTGGAGCTGGGCGCCGATGACTACCTCGGGAAGCCGTTCGCGTTCCACGAGCTTGTCGCCCGGATTCGCGCGCTTGCCCGCCGCGAACCGTCGGCGCCGCCGGCCGTCCGGCTCGGTGACCTCGTCGTCGATCGGGCCCGCTACCGGGCCAGCCGCGGCGGGCAGCCGCTTCCGTTGACGCGCAAGGAGTTCGGCATCCTGGAGCGTCTGGTCGCCGCCAACGGTTCGGTCGTCAGCGCCGAGGAGCTGATCGAACACGTCTGGGACGCCCACCTCGATCCGTTCAGCAACACGGTCGCCGTGACCGTCGCGAGGCTTCGTCGCAAGCTCGGTGAGCCGCCGCTGATCGAGACGGTTATCGGCGCTGGTTACCGGCTGTGAAGCGTCCCCGCCTGACAGCCCGGGGCCGCCTGACCCTGGTGTACGGCGGATTGTTCACGCTCGGTGGCGCGGTCTTGGTGACGGTCACCTACCTGCTCGTCGCGCACACCTTGCCAACCGCCAACGGGACGCGCACCCCGAAGGTCGACGCGGCAATCGTCGCCCAGTGCAACAAGGCCAAGTTGTCGGGGGACACCAACATGGCGGCCAAGTGCGCCGCAGCGTTCCAGGCCGGCGTCAACGCCGGGGCGAACGCGCAGCGCGACACTGCGCTCAACCACCTGCTCGTCTACTCACTGATCGCGCTCGCAGGGGTCAGCGCGCTGGCAGCCCTCGCCGGGTGGCTGCTCGCCGGACGCATCCTGCGGCCAGTGCACCAACTCACCGCCGCGGCGCGGGCTGCCAGCGAGCACAACCTGTCGCAGCGGCTCGCGCTGGGCGGTCCGCGTGACGAACTGCGCGAGCTCGCCGACACGTTCGACGACATGCTCGCCCGCCTCGACGCCGCGTTCGCCAGCCAGAACCGCTTCATCTCCAACGCCAGCCACGAGCTGCGCACGCCGCTCACGGTCATGCGCACTACGGTCGATGTCGTGCTGTCCAAGCCCGCGCCGACGCGAGAGGAACTGATCGCCATGGGCACCGACGTGCGCCAGGCGGTGGACCACGCCGAGGCGCTCATCGACACCCTGCTCACCCTGGCGCGAAACGAGCGCGGTCTTACGACACGTCAGCCGGTCGATCTGGCGATGCTCGCCGAGGACGCCGTCGATACGATCACCATCGAAGGGCTGCGGGTGACGGCGGCGTTGCAGCCGGCTCTCGTCAGCGGCGATCCGCTGTTGCTCGAACGGCTCGTGGCCAACCTCGTCGACAACGCCGCCCGGCACAACATCCCGGACGGACTGGTGTCGGTGGGCACCGCCGCCGACAACGGAGTCGCTGAGCTCCGTATCACCAACACCGGGCCGATCGTGCCGGCCGATCGAGTCGATGCGTTGTTCGAGCCGTTCACCCGCTTGGACGAGCGCACCGGCGACGGTGTCGGGCTGGGCCTTGCCCTGGTCGCGTCGATCGGCGCGATACACGACGCCACGATCAGCGCTGCCCCGCGCCCCGGCGGCGGGCTCGACATTACTGTGCGCATCCCGCGCTGACCCTGCCGATCGCGGCTATGAACCGATCGGTGCCTGCGATCGGCGCTGCGCTAGCCGGCAGCCTCCGCAGGCTGCTGCTCCACGAGTTCGCCTTCGATCATGATCTGAATCTCGTCGCTGACCACGAAACGCCCGTCCAGCATCATGTCGAAACTGAGGCCGAACTCCTTGCGATTGATCTTGCCGGAGGCGCTGTAGGCGATCCGGTGCCCCATCATCGGATCGCTGAATTCCCCGTACTTGATCACCTGCAACGTCAACGGGTGGGTGATGCCCTTGACGGTCAGGTCACCGGTCAGTGTGTACCGGTCGGTGCCCGCGGCTTCGATCCTGGTGCTCTTGAAGGTGATCGTCGGAAACTTGTCGACCTCGAGGAAGTTCGACGAGCGGAGGTCGTTGTCCCGGGCTTCGTTGTGGGTGCGGATGCTGGCCGTCTGCATGGTCACCTCGACCGACGACGCATCCGGGTGATCGGGGTCGATGTCGGCGACCGCCTTGACCTCGGCGAAGTGGCCACGCACGGTCATCATCCCCAAGTGCTTCGCGGCGAACTCGACTTGGGTGTGGAACGGATCCAGCTGCCAGTCGGCCACAGCGCCATCTCCTTCGTCTCATGCCTTCACGCGATGCGAACTGGGCGAGCGCTCAACTAACGCCGTGAGCATAGACCCGACCGATCGGGTCATCGGTCCGATTTCACCATTGTGTGGCACTGAGCGTTAGCGAGCCCTCACTCTTCGTCAGCGAATCGCGCCGTATTGTGCCCAAACTGCGGAAGGCGTAGCCAGACCGTAGACGTACGCGTCTTTGCCTAATACGGTTTTCGCACGTGCGCGGCAGAAGTGAGCAGAGCAAGACAAAGGCAGATGATATCTGCCGTAGAGCACGCTAAGGGGACCGCCGTGGACGAGATGTCGTCGGAACGCTTCCGCGAGCGCTTGCTGGCTGGCGAGCGCGTAGCCGTCGGCGGCGGCCAGCTCGTCTCGTCCGGCACCTCCAGCCCGTCGGCGGCGCCCCCCGTCGTGCATTTGTCGATCAGCGGCGTGAGCGCAGGACCGCCAGTGGGGCGTTCGGCTCGCTGGCAGCCGCAGAACTGGCGACTGCGCACCAAGCTGATCGCGCTCACGGTCGTCCCTCTTGGGCTGGCGCTCGTGCTGGGCGGGATCCTCATCGTCCGAGCGGCCAGCGACTCGCATGCCACCGCGCTCCGCGAGATCGCCATTATTGGCGGAATCGCGTTGATTGCGCTGCTGCTGCTGCTGGTGCTGGCCAGCTCGATCCTCAAGCCGTTGCGTGTGCTGCGCGCGTCCGCGTTCGATGTCGCGGACCGCCGGCTACCGGCGGCCATCGAGCTGCTGCGAACCAGCGATGGCCGCTCGGGAAACGTCAAGATAGAGCCGGTCCCGGTGTACTCGCGCGAGGACGTGGGCCAGGTGGCCCGGGCATTCGACGCGGTGCACAGCGAGGCGGTGCGGCTGGCGACCGAGCAAGCCGCCCTGCGCGCGAACGTCAACGACATGTTCGTCAACTTGTCTCGTCGCAGCCAGAGCCTCGTCGAGCGCCAACTGCGGCTGATCGACGAGCTGGAGCTGGGCGAGCAGGACGCCGATCGGCTGGCTGCCCTGTTCCGGCTGGATCATCTCGCCACGCGTATGCGGCGCAACGGCGAAAACCTGCTGGTCCTGGCCGGCGCCGAGCTGCGCCAGCGCAGCGGCGAGCCGGTGCCGATCCTCGACGTGTTGCGCGCTTCGGTGTCCGAGATCGAGGACTATCAACGCGTGACCGTCCAACCACCGACGCGAGCGAAGATAGCGGGCCGCGCCGTGAACGACATCGTGCACCTGGTCGCTGAGCTGCTCGACAACGCCACCTCCTACTCCGATCCGGAGTCGCATGTGACGCTAAGTGCCCGGATGACCGACTACGGCGGTCTAGTGATCGAGATCTGTGACGAAGGCACGGGCATCCCACGCGCTCGCCTCGTCGAGATCAACCAGCGGCTGTCCGCACCCCCTCCGGTCGATGTGTCCGTGTCCCGGCAGATGGGCTTGTTCGTCGTCGGCAAGCTCGCCACTCGGCACGGCATCATGGTCGAACTCGCGGCCGCGGACGGCTCAGGTGTCACGGTGACCGTCACGCTGCCGCCGGAGCTGATCGCCGACGGGTCGGGGGTTGTCGGCGTCATTGACGACCGCCCGCTGACACCGCAGTTGCCGACTCCTGACGGGCTGCTGCGCAGCGAGCCGCTACCACTCCCGCGCCGCCAGCCTGCCTACGTAAGCTCCATTCCGCACTCCGACGGAATCCTGGACGACCCGGCCGCCGCTGCTGCAAGCACGCTCGACACACCGATCTTCAACGCCATGCTCTCCAAGTGGTTCACCGGCCGAACGGAGCCGTCACTCGCGATGCCGCCGGACCCGGAATACGCGGTCGCAGCGCAAGAGACTCCGACAAGCGACGGCTGGGAGTCCGAGGCTGATGCCGGGTGGCACGCAGCCGATGCGGCCAGCACCCCGGTCGCGGACGAGCTCACCGCGGCCGGCCTTCCGAAGCGGCGTCCAGGGGCGTTCCTGGTACCGGGCAGCGTCGGTCCCGCCGCCACGGCGCAGCCGGCCCCGGCCGGCGCGCGCAGCGCGGACAGCGTTCGCGATCGGATGTCCAGCTTCCAGCGCGGCCTTAACCTGGGCAGGCACTCGCAGGCCGCTAATCCGGCCGAGCCGGACCCGGGCAACGGCGTCCACCAATCGTGGCAGGCCAGAGGTGAGTGGCCCAATGACCAGACCGCGGAGGACAGTCGCTGATGGTTGAACCAGGTCAGCCCGGGTCTGATCCCGGGCGCTTCGGGTGGCTGCTTACCAACTTCGTCGACCGTGTGGCGGGCGTCAGCCACGCTGTCGTCGTGTCGTCTGACGGATTGCTGCTCACGTCCTCGACCGGATTGCCGCGCGACCGAGCCGACCAGCTCGCGGCCGTTGCATCGGGCATGTCCAGCCTGACCCGCGGTGCCGCGCGCGTGTTCGGCGCCGGCGAAGTGATGCAGACGGTCATCGAAATGCAGCTCGGCTGTATGTTGTTGATGTCTATCGCTGACGGATCGTGCCTGGCGGTGCTCGCGTCACCGGATTGCGACATGGGCTTGGTGGCCTATGAGATGACCCTCCTGGTCGACCGGGCCGGGCAGTTGCTGACCCCCGAGCTGCGAAGCCAGCTGCGCACCGCCGTGGGCTGACGGTTGGCACAGGTCATGACAGCGCCAGGCGTCGGAGATCCCGCCTCGATCGTGCGGCCGTATACCCGCACGGGCGGGCGTACCCGGTCGAGCCTGGATCTCCCGATGGAGGCTCTGATAACGACCACGGGGCCCAGCACTGCCTCCGATCGATACAGCCATCCGGACCACCGCGAGATCGCGATCTTGTGTCAGGATGTGCGCTCGGTCGCCGAGGTCGCGGCCCTGCTCGGCGTCCCGCTGGGCGTCGCCCGGGTGCTCATCGCGGACATGGCACGACTTGGACTGGTCACCGTGCAGAACAGTGCGCCACCGGGCGGCGGCGCGCCGGACCTAGCTTTGCTGGAAAGGGTGCTCAGTGGACTTCGGCGCCTCTAACGCATATCCGGAATCCAATGGCGATGCGAAATCGCCGCGCCGGCGCACCTCCACCAAGATCGTGGTCGCCGGCGGATTCGGGGTCGGCAAAACGACGTTCGTCGGCTCCGTGTCCGAGATCGTCCCGCTGACCACGGAGGCGGTGATGACCGAAGCGAGCGCCGCCGTCGACGACCTTGCGGCGACGCCGCACAAGACGACGACCACCGTCGCCATGGACTTCGGCCGCGTCTCCCTTGACCGTGAGCTGATCCTCTATCTGTTCGGGACCCCCGGCCAGCATCGGTTCTGGTTCATGTGGGACGAGCTGGTGCACGGCGCGATAGGCGCGGTCGTGCTCGTCGACTCCCGGCGGCTCGCCGATTCGTTCCCCGCCGTCGACTTCTTCGAAGACCGCAGGCTGCCCTACATCGTGGCGCTGAACCTGTTCGACGGCGTCCAAACGCACGATCTCCCCGACGTCCGCGAGGCCATGTCGATCCACCCGGACATCCCGACCATCACCTGCGACGCCCGGCGGCGTCAGTCCACCAAGCAAACCTTGATCACCCTGGTCGAACACGTCGTCCGGCTGCGCACTCGGGCAGCCGCAGCCTCAACAACAGCGTGACCGCCTTCCGTCGACCGGCGATCCCTGCCAGCCCGCGTCAGCGGGCTAACCGCTGCGGCGTGCGTCGAACTGTACCGATTTGACAGGAAGTCGCCAGATCGGAGTGGACGGGGGTGCCCTACTCTGTAACGAATCTTGGGGGCTGTCCGACGAATCAGGACAGGCTATACTACGGGCCGGATCATCTATGTGGGCGGTACTAGACCTCGCATTCGGAGGGAGAGATGGCGATGGTGGTTCCGCTCCCGCAGTCGTTCGAACCAGTGGTAGGGCCTCGTCAGGTCCCGCCGCCTCCTACAAGGCAGGTCATCGCACGTGCCGGTGCGCAGGATTCGGAGGCTGTAGACCAGAGGCGGTGTGCGGTCGCCGCTTCGCCTGGGCCATGCTCCGCGTGAGAGGGTATTGCCGAATGCTGGCTGGTTACCTCGCTGAATTGCGGAGGCGGCTGTATCCCGGGCCGGGACTGCCGCATCCGATTGGTTTCCCAGCCGCCACCGATATCGACTTCAGAGACCTCGCCGACCTGCATAACACGATCATCAACAACATCGGTGACCCCGAGAAGGACGGTCGTGAACCTAGGAATTCCAAGGCGATCGAACGCGCCGTCGTCGGACAACTGATCGAGCTGTTCGGTGGTGACCTTCGCGACTGCTGGGGCTATGTCACCCAGGCCGGAAGCACCGAAGGCAATCAGTTTGGCCTTTGGCTTGCTCGCGAGCACTTTCCGACTGCCGCGCTGTACTTCTCGGCCGCGGCGCATTACAGCGTGCCCAAGGCCGCACGCATCCTTCGCATGTCGGGGGACTGTGTCAGGGTCGCGGCAGATGATTCTGGCGAGATGGACTATGACGACCTTGCGAAGGCCGTGACGGCGCGGGTGGATCGTCCGGCGATCGTGGTTGCCACCGTTGGGACCACGATGACCGAGGCCGTCGACGATGTCGCGCGAATTCACACTGCCCTCGACCGGGCCGGCGTGCAGAGCCGACATGTACATGTTGACGGTGCACTCTCCGGCGTGCCGCTCGCGCTCGATGGGGGCCCCATCGCCCGGCTGCTGTCGAGGTCGGAGACCGGAGCGGCGAACTATGACGCCGACAGTGTGTGCATCTCCGGGCACAAGTTCTTCGCAACGCCCCACCCCAATGGTGTCGTGCTTGCGCGGCGTGAACATGTTTGGCGAGTCAGCCACGCGGTGGACTACGTCGACGGCATCGATGCAACGTGGTCCGGATCCAGAACTGGACACAACGCGGTCGAACTGTGGCTCGCTCTAGAGGTTGGTTTGGACGGCCACCGGCAGCGTGTCGCTCGGTCACGTGCGCTCGCAGCCTATCTACATCAGCGGCTTGTTGCGGCGGGGTGGACCGCCTGGCGGCATCCGCACGCATTCACAGTGATGCTGGAATCGCCTCCGCTCACGATCCTCAATCGATGGTCGCTAGCTACAAGCGGTGGCTGGAGCCATGTCATCTGTGTGCCTGGGCTGTCTCGGGGAACGATTGAGCACTTTCTCAATGAGCTGGGCACGAATCCGAACGCCGGTCACGGCCGGAAGATTGCCCCAGTCATTCAAGGACTCGCCGCGACAGCCTGAAAGGAACCGAGCGTGCCAGTCACCTCCTGCCCGCGGCCCGAGGCCGCCTGGACGCTGCATGCATGGCTACAGGGACATCGAGCACCCGACTGCGAACCGTACGGGCAGCTTCGTGCGGCGGGGTCAGCGCCGTGACCCTTCCTTCCTCCCCACACGGACTGGCCCGGAAGAGCCTGGGCTCACCCGGGCTGTCGGTGCTCGGGGTATCTGCATCCGCGCCGATGACCGTGGTCGCCGGTGCGGTCATTGCCACGTTCGCAACTACCGGCGTCCTTGGTGTGCCGCTCGCCTTCATCCTGCTCACTATTCCTCTGCTGCTCGTCAGTGTGGGACTGGTCGCAATGAGCAGGGACATGGCGCACACCGGAGCTTTCTATGCGTTCCTCGCGCGCGGGCTCGGCCGTAGCTGGGGACTCTCGGCCGCTGTAGTGGCGCTGGTGGCATACAACGCTATTCAAATCTGCCTCTACGGCTTGTTCGGCGCCACCGTGGTAGACATCCTAAAAACCGGAACCTGGTGGGAGTGGGCAGCCGCAGTCTGGCTGATCGTCGCTCTGCTCGGAATCCGCCACATCGAAGTAAACACACGTATAATTGCGATCGTCCTAACGGTTGAGATAGCCGTTATTGGAATGCTCATCGCAGCGGCACTCACGCACCCGGCCGCGACAACAAGCGGCAGCAGCATGACGGCCCTGAAACCGTCCGCCTTATTTACGAACGGCGTCGGCGTCGTGCTTGCCTTCACCGTCGCATCCTTCGTTGGCTTCGAGAGCGTGATCGCCTACCGCGAAGAAGCGCGCGAGTGGCGAGCGGTTCGGCGCGCCGCAATTGGCGCTGTGGTGTTTCTAGGTGCGTTTTATGCGCTCGCTAGCTGGTCGCTGACGATTACTGTCGGCCCGGCCCATATCATCGACGCCGCCCGAGACCCAAGTGCTGGATTGCCGTTCTCGATCCTCGAGGTCCACTATGGTTCGTTCTGGTCCGGGCTGGGCCAGGCGGTCCTGATCACGAGCATCTTCGGCGCAATGATCAGCTTCCACAACGTGGTCGCTCGATATACGTTCGGATTGGCGCGTGAAGGAGTTCTGCCCGGACGTCTCGGCATTATCGGCGGGTCGATTGGTGGTGTGCCGATTGGGGGTTCCATTGCGCAATCTGTAACAGCCGCAATCACGGTCCTCATCTTCATGGCTCTTCACGCTGATCCGATCACAGCCTTGTTCACACTGCTGTCCGTCGTTGCCGCCATCGGCGTGTTGCTACTGATGATCGGCGCCGCCTTTGCGGTCATCCGGTTCTATCGCTTGTCGGCGAACCCTCCTGGCCGGTGGCATCGTCTTACCGCACCGGGCCTCGGCGCTGCCGGACTGATCGTCGTTCTTGTGATCACATCGGCAAACCTGACCGCACTTACTGGTCAGGCCACGCAGGCTCGGTGGTTGTTGCCCGGTGTGATTCTCGCGGCGGCCGTCGGCGGCGCCATGTGGGCGCTGGTGCTACGCGCCCGTCGTCCTGGGGTCTACATGGCTATCGGCTACGGCGATCCCAAGCCACTTGCTGTGCTCGACCGCTCCCTAGCCCACCTAGAGCTTTGACGTAACGCTACCAACGACACAACGGGGACTGTGATTGACAGTGGAACCGTCGATTCCGCGCCATGAGATACCACCCGCGCTCTGGTTTGCCACCACATCGAACCAGGACGAGGGCGGCGATGAATCCCGGGCCGCCGAGCCGCCGAAGACCGGACAACATGACATTGACCCTCTGGAGCCGAATAGGCTGCGGGGCGAAATCGTCGACCGGCTCCGCCTGGTCGCCCGCCGACATGCGCGCCACCAGGCCGATCGCCGCTGGAGGGGTGAATTCCCGTTGGCGCGACACGTGGTGGTCTTCTTCTACCGTGAGCCCGGCCCTTCCGACATCTACGGCTTGGTGCGCGTTGCCACCCGCTTGGAGAAGGACGGTGCCGAGGTCGCCGATCCATACGGGTTCGTCACTCAGTTGCATGACCTTGCCCACGAGTACGTCGGCCGGGGTAGGTTCGACCCGCGCACGCAGCTATCCAATCGAGTCGAGCCAGACTTGTCATCGGCTGCGGCATACGTTGGTCTCGGAGTAACAACGTTAGATCCCGATGACGTCGAGCTTCATATCCCTGAGGACGTCTACAGCGACGAGCGACCATTCCGAGGAATTGCCGTCCTGTACGACGGCACCAGACTGCTCGTGCGTTGGAATGGTGGACTGGAGCCGGTACGCACTCAGACTACGCACACACTCGACGCCGGCGGTGCCTCGACGCGTATATGGGAGTACCTACCGCGAGACGCGCTCCACCCAGCTGCGACCGAGGCCGGGCGCATTGCATCGGCCGCCGCCGGGCTGCACGAACTGATCATGCATCTCTACTACCCCGCTGGCCTGGATGCGGCGGGAATGGCCGCGCCATTGACCGTCTCCGGTGCACAGGCCTCCCGCGCGATAGTTGGGTAGTCCCAGCCGAGCTGCTCCCGCAGCGTCGCGTCGAATCTCGTTTTCAGGGCTCGGTCGTTGGCGACAATGCCAAGCCAGGTCGTGGGTTTGATGGCACGCCCTCGTCGGGGCTGATGCTCGAGTGCAGCGTCGAGCATTAGCGCCCGGCTGCTTAACGGACGGTTGACGGCGCGGTACGACCGGGTGATGTGCAGCCAAACATTCGGGCCGAGCCCAGGACGGCCCGACCGAGTGTGGCGCCGACGGGCCGGCCGGCGGGCGGCAATATCCGCCCGAAATCCGAGGCCGTATCTCGTCGGGCAGCTGAGCGAGACGGGTAGGCCAGCGGTTATGGAACCGCCTGTGACGCCTCAGCTGAGCGTCGTCGTGAGGCCGGTCGGCAGGCTATAGTCCGGTCGTTTCACTTGCCGACCGGGGAGAGGCGATGAAGGGTCGGGCATTGCTTCTCGCCGTTGCGGTTACTGCCGGCGCGGTATTTCTGCCGGGGGCGGCGGCGGCACCGACGCCGGATCTCACGCCATTGGTTAGTCAGTCGATATCGGCCGGAGTGCACTACACGAAATATCATTGGCGCCATTCGACCGCGGCAATTTATGTCGCTCAGGTAATGAACAAGAGCGACGCTTCGTTCAAGGTAATGTCGGCACACAACCTTATCGGTGGCGGTCGCGAAACTGTCAGCTCGATGTGCGCCCGAACGGCCGGCTGCATCGCGGCGGTCAATGGCGACTTCTGGGACCTGACACACCCGAGCGCAGCCGTTTTGGGCGGTGTGGTCGTGGGCGGGGAGATGTGGCGGTCCCCGAACCGAACCGGCCAGCAGGTCAGTGTCACCCCGCCGCAACTCGGGCTCATCTGGTCGGGTGAACTGACCGACAGGGACGGGACGACGCTGCAGCTGGCCGGCGTCAACACCGACCCCGTACCGAATGCGACGGTTCTCTACACACCCCGCTACGGAGAGGAGATCGGCGCTCGCGGGAACACGGCGTTCACGGCGGTCGCGCCCGCGCAGCTACTGGGTCGACTCGGGCGCAAGACGCCGGTGTCTGCTCTGCGGTCAGGTGCCCGCGGCACCTGGGTTCGCAGCGGCCAGGCCGGCTTCGTCGCGAGTGGACCAGCGGTCACTGAGTTGCGAAAACTGTTCCGCGTCGGTGGCGTGACGCTGACGCTGTCGACCAGCGAGCCCACGACCGAGAACATCGGCTATCACCCGGTGGTCATGCGCGACGGCAAGCTGATCCGCAC
>Ga0126373_10003554_pt1 | contig 11700 bp, 14 predicted proteins | sample PanSoiMetPlot_11_FD_92545 | JGI IMG/M metagenome (GOLD analysis project Ga0126373, IMG submission 92545) | Tropical forest soil microbial communities from Panama - MetaG Plot_11 | ecosystem: Environmental > Terrestrial > Soil > Tropical forest > Bulk soil | place: Panama | collected 2016-02-17
CGCCTATCGAAGGCATGTCGACCAAGTTGAAGCTCCTGTTGTGCTTGGCTGAGACGGGAGTAAAATCTCCGCTGAAAGGCCAAGTGACCTCAGTTGGCTGGAGGTTTCGTAGTTCATCCCAAAAGTGTGCCGTGACTGTGCCGCTTGCTTCGAATTCCTACACGCTAAATAGCCTGTTTTCAGTTGCGCTGCCAAGTGCTCCCGTGCGGGCTTTGTTCTTTGCAAGTTATTGACCTGTCAGCGTTGTTACACGTTGCAAGGTCCTCACATCGGTCAATCGGCCGTTAGCCGACCTAAAGGAGTTCTCCACTACAATGGCCATTAACATCAATGACTTGCCCGCAACCAGCCCGCACGGGAGTGACTTCGCACACTATGAAGAATTCTGGGACTTGCATCTGATCCGTACGGGACACGCGGCCCAGCAACGGCACACCGTGACACGTGTTTCTGGCCGCGGCTGATTCTTGGATGTAGGATTTGCGAAATTAGCCACGCTGAGGGCAGTAAAGCCCTCCGGCGTAAACCCATCACGGGAGTTACCAACTCCCGGAGGGAGATCCGTCATGCAAATGCTACATCCGTTCTGCGGCTCTATCCAGCACTATGAGCAACAACTTTCCAATCCCAATCGGTATCGACCTGACCACTGTCCGCTCTGCCACGCGCAAGATCCACTTCGAGCGCATGGGTTTTATTGCCGCACCTTGGTGGATGTGCAGTACGACGGATCCATCCGCGTGCGTCGTTATCTATGCCTTCTCTGTAAAAGGACCGTTTCTCTGCTGCCCGAGTTCGTCTTGCCCTACCAGCGTTTCAGCATTCGGGTGATCGGTTTGTTCTTGGTGTCGCGCCTGCTCTCCAGGCGCACTTTAGGGGAAGCGGCAGGAGCGGCCTCTCAACCTAACATGCCTTATCAACGCGGCCAGTTCTGGGTGCGGCGATTCAATCAGCAAGCCACGGCTTTGTGCGCTGTCTTGGCCAGCTTAACTACCGTGCTGGCAGCAAGAGATCTTCTGCCCCGGGCGTTACAGATGTTGGAGGCGATCGGCTGGATCCCGGCACATCGTTTCCTTTTCGGCGAACTACGTGCGCACTTGCTATTCTGGCCGCGCTTTCTCATTCCTCACGGCTGTCGTGTCAACTTGTCACCAACTCCACCCAGTTCCTGAGCAAAAACACACAACGCTTGCCTTGGCGGCAAACCGCATGCTGGCTAGGGTGGCCGAGGTCGAGGCGGTCATCATGGATGCGCGGATCGAAAAAATCGCCTTGTTCCGCTATGGGCTTATCGCTCCTCTGGTTTTGGAGATGCTGCCGCACGGTGAACTCACGCGGCGGGCTGAGGAGATCGCCGCGCGCAAGTACGAGATCCCCTACTCCGAGCGCACTTCGTTTTCGGTTGACACCCTGCTCGATTGGGTGCTGCGCTATCGCCGCGGTGGCGTTTCAGCCCTGGCTCGGAAAGAGCGATGCGATCGCGGGCAATCGCGTGTCGTTCCACCCCAGCTGGCCGAACTGATCGAACGCCTGAAACGCGAGAACCCACATCGCACCGGCATGACTCTGCTTCGAGAACTGGCGCTCGTATCAGGGACCGACTCTCCAAGCATCTCGGCCCCGACTCTGTATCGGTTCCTCAAAGAACGCGGTTTGACCACCCGCCAGCTGCTGGCTGCACCGGCGCATAAGAAGTTCGAAGCGGAACGAAGCAATCAAATCTGGCAATCTGACATGTTGTTCGGCCTTACGTCCAGCGTTCTGGCGGCGGGCGCATGCAGGCCTTCTTGTATGCCGTTCTCGACGATGCCAGCCGTCTGATCGCGCACGCCCAGTTTTATGCTCACCCAGGGCCCGACGACTTCCTCGATTGCTTGCGGCAGGCGGTTGCGGCGCGCGGTGTTTGCATCCGATTGTACGTGGACGATGCTAAGGTTTTTCGCAGCTCCCAGTTGGCACGCATCGGCGAATCCATTCACATCCTCATCATTCACGCTCCACCGCAGCAGGCCCAAGTACGTAGCAAGATTGAACGTTTTTTTAGGACTTTGCGGGAACAGTTTCTGGCCAATCTGGATCCGCAACGAACCCTTTCGCTCGAAGAGTTAAACCAGCGCCTCTGGGTTTGGATCGAGCAGGTCTATCACCACTCCGAGCACGGCTGTTTGGGCACTAGTCCTTTGTTACGCTGGCGGCGAGACATCGAATATGTTCGGCAACTTCCCCCTGCGACCGATCTGCGCCGCCTGTTCTTCTATCGGCTGAATCGGCTTGTGCGGCGCGATTCGACTTTCAAACTGAGGGGTCAGTTCTATGAAGCTCCTCCTTCGTTAGAAGGCGAAACCATCGAAGTACGTTTTGATCCACTCGATCCCTCCGAGGTGGAGATCTACTTCCACGGGGAAGCGCAAGGTTTGGCGCGACCGGTCGATGCCGCAATCAACGCACAGCTGACTTCCCTCAAGTCTGTTCCCGTCCGAGTTCCCCCCGACTGGCAGTACTTTTGTGGAGGTCCTCGAGCAAAAACACCGCAAACAGAACCAGAGAAGGAGCACGACAAGGACAAAGAAACAAAGGAAAAGGAGTAACTAATGAAACAAAGGAAAAGGAGTAACTAATCCATATGGAAAACTTTCTTCGTTTGTAAGAAAACACCTTTGCAGGACCCCCTCAATCCGAAGCAGTTGTTTAACTCACAAGCTTGGGAACCAGGTCGAGGCTCACTGAGAAGCACAAAGTTCGACGCTTCCGAGGCTGCCGAAGATGGCCACTGACGCACAATCAAAGGAGCCGACTCAGATCGAAAGAAAACCACCGAAGCAGGAACGGCGCACCCTGCACATCCTCAAATTCCACATACAATACCGAGGCCGATATCCGAGAGACCCCGAATTCGTTCTCCCCAATTGGTATCGGGACTTTGAGCTCGCAGACAAGACAACCCTTGAACAGCTCGCAACGATAATACTTCAGATTCTTGGCTGGTCTGAAGACCACCTCTACGAATTCAAGATCAAGCATTATTGCTACGTGAATTTCGGCAATGATGGCGATTACTATGTCGACGCGAAAGAGGCGTGCGTATCCTGCGCGATTCCGATGAACCAGCTCGATTTCACCAGAGGAGATTCATTTGAATTTATCTTTGACTTCGGCGAATTGCATACGTTTCGCGTTATCGTCCTCGCAATGTATCCGATCAGCCTCAAGAGTTCTTCAATACCACGCGTCCTATCCTACCGAGGCAAGAACATCCTTCAATATCCAGGCGTTTTATCCAGGCAGGCCGCTTGCGCTGCTCGGAGTCGGCCACCTACGGTAGGTCACCCAGGTCGCCCGAAAGATCGATGGCGTATTCGCTTCGTTCGTCAAGGAGACAAGCTGCAACTTGTTAAGTGGCGAGAATCCAACGATAAGCGTCTCTGGCAAAAGGCGGTTACCATTCTGGATAATCGCAGCCTTACCCCGGAAGAAATAGCCAAGAGCACAGAGTTGCCCCTTGCTACCATCCGAGACTGGATAACGACCTACAACCATCGGGGATTGGCAGGGCTCAATCCTCCGCGCAAAAAGAGATCTCCCGGAAAGAGGGGAGCTGCCCTAGAACGGAAGAGGGCAAGAGTTCTTGGCCTCATTCACCGCCGGCCCCAAACTTTCGGAATCAACCGGGCCAGTTGGAATCATGCCTCTTTGGCCACCGCGTACAAGCAACACTACGAAGAGACGATTTCAAAAAGCACTGTCGGTACAATCCTCCAGAAAGCTGGCTACAAGATCAAAAAAGCACGCCGGGTGCTTTCCAGTCCTGATCCCGAGTATCGAGAAAAGGTGGACCTAGTTCTGAGCACTCTTCGAAATCTTCAGCCAACGAGCTTTTCTTCTTCATTGATGAATTGGGTCCATTGAGAGTAAAGAAATACGGGGTCGCGGATTTGTTCACGAGAAGGACGAGCGCACCGTTCCACAAGAACAACCGAACAAGGGCTCGGTGACCATGTCGGGAGCGCTGAACGCAACGACGAACCAGGTAAGCTGGCTGTACTCCAGCGCAAAAGATACGCAGGCCATGATCGATCTCATTGAGATTCTCTTCAATCAGCATCCGTTTACGAGCCGGATCTATTTGACCTGGGATGCCGCTTCCTGGCACAAATCGGGATTGCTTGTGGAGTGGCTCGACGCGTTTAACGCCGAAACTACCGCGTCAGGTTTCGGGTCTACTATTCATCTTGTTCCGCTCCCGACGTCTTCTCAGTTTTTGGATGTAATTGAGGCGGTGTTCAGCGGCATGAAGAAAGCTGTGATCCATCATTCAGATTATCAATCCGAACATGAAATGAAGACGGCCATTTCAAGACACTTCATCGAGCGCAACGGTTACTTCCGTGATAATCCGAAGCGGGCCGGCAAAAAGATTTGGGACATCGATTTCTTCCAGGACATGGAGAGCCTCAACTCCGGAAACTATCGTGAATGGTGATTGCGCGATGGCCGAAAGTCTGTTCCTCATAGACTCCACATTTCTTCTGGAGATGAGCCGCAATACCTTTTGCGGCACTCCGCTCATGCCGGACTCGAGTGGCCGTGACATGACAATGCTTTTTGGGTTCGCTCGCGAGCTGCTGCGCCTACGCAAGCAACTCGGCATGCGAAAGGCTCTCATCGTCCTTGGTGATGATCGACCATGCCTGCCTGACTCACTTACCTCTGACGCTATCGATCTTCTACAGCGGCTCCACGTGCCCGTCCTTTATCCCAAGGGTGTCCGCGTGGGAGATGCCTCTGCTGCTCTGGCGGAGCACTGCACCTGGATAGTAACAGGGAACAAATCAATGCTTCAGCTTATCAGTGATCGGTGTGGTGTCATCATCCGGACGAAGGGTAATGAGCTGGGGGTTGTCACGGTGGCCTCCATAAAAGATCAGCTCGGTGTTAGTCCTATTCAGGTGCCATCTTTGTTCGCTTTAACTGGAAAGAAGGGGCATGATCCGATACTCACACAAAGACAGGCTGTGCGCCTCCTCGAACTGCACGGAACTCTCGAAACCGTTTTGCAGAAAGCCGCAGCGGGCGATCTCGGACAAGCTGGCCGCAAGCTAGTTAAAAGGTGTGACGCTCTCCGTGAACGCTGCCGTGAGCTTGAATTCAAGGCGGCAGCGCTTTGGGAGATGAAAGGCAGGGATGCGGAAGCGAACTTTATCGAAAAGGCGGAAGCTGCCGCTTCCGTCTTAAGGGAGTATGGATTCTGGTCGCTGGTTCGCCTTCTGCCATTTCCAGAGCGGGAGTTGGTGAGTCGCATAAACTTAGCAGATGAGAATGCTCCGTGGCACGATTACAGAGCTGCTCGCACACAGGCAGAATTGGATGAACTCCATAAGATGGTCGAGGCCGCAGAGGTGTGTGCGCTGGATACTGAGGCCAGCGACAAAGACCCGAGGAATGCGGTGCTCTACGGCGTCGCGTTTTCCGTCAGGGAGAGGCAGTCTGTATATGTGCCCCTGATGGAGCCGGATCTGAATGGACTACCTCAGGAAGAAGTTCGACCTGCCCTCGCAAGAATATTCAGGATCAAAACCAAATTTGTTGGACACAACATCAAGTTTGATTATCTGATTTTGCGGAAGCATGGCATGCACCTGCGAAACATACACTTCGATACGATGCTGGCGGCCGGCGAGTGCTTTGGCGATTGGGAATTTTTTAACCTTGGCGAAGTGACACGGAGATTATTGGGCACAAAAATCAAACGGTACAGCGACATCATCAAAAAAGAGCAAACATTCCTTGACGTTCCCTTCAAAGATCTCGTCGAACATGCATGTACTGACGCTGATATGTCGCTCCGGTTATTTCATCTTCTGACCGTCGAGCTTCGAAATCGTCAGTTGGAAGACAGGTTCCTAAGCCAGAGAATGGGTATGTTAGTGAGGCTCGCCGCAATGGAATGTGAGGGTGTCCGAATCGATGTAAAGAGGATTGAGATGTCGATAAATCATCTTCGGGAGGACGCGGATGAGCTGAAAAAGTTGATCTTTCAGGAGGCTGGCTGCGAATTCGATCTGGATTCTCGTGCCGGTACTTCGGATGCCCTGAGAAACGTTGAAGCCTTACGGGAATGGATAACGTCTCGTGCGCTAACCCAGTCCGGAATGGAGCAACTCGCGTGGCGTCATCGGCTCGTCGAGCAGATTGTAAAGTACAGGAGAGTTTGTAAGCGCCTGCGTGAACTCGATGCAATACGGAATGCAGCGAGGAGAGGAAGGGTTTTTCCGCTGTTTAGCCAACTGCGTGTACCACACATGAGTGCAACCTCGTCGAGCCCAAATCTCGATGAAGCACTGCGAGCGAATGCGGTCAGGGACGCACTCTTAAGCCGAGACTACCCAAGTCCCAAGCGGGCATTGCAGAGATTGCAGCAGATCACCGACGACGAAGTCTTGCGCACGGACCTAAGCTGTTGTGCGCGAGCAGACTTCCGGTGCGACAAGGAGCCATTGCTTTTCGGTTTGGACCATACGGATGTACTGCTCTCAATTGCTATTGGCCTTCCTGATGCAGCGGTGTGCCGTCGTTTCCTTCTCAGTCCTGAGAAGGCAATGAGGATTAGGGCAAATCTGCGGCTGCGGTATCTGGCTGTCTTCGAATGGCTTGATCGTTTTCGCAGGGAGTCGATCGCAAGAGGTTACGCCGAACATGATGGCCGGCGGATATATTTAGAGGGTCTTCGGAGCTCCAATATCGAGAAAAAGAACGCGGCCGCATCGTCTGCCGTCAGATGGCTTGTGCGCTATTGAGAACTCTTAATGCAATGAGGTATCGCCTTTTAGTACCTACCAATCCTTGTAATTCCCGGCTCGAAATGCATCGAAATCTTGAAAGAAATCAAAGTTCCAGATTTTCTTACCGACTCGCCTGGGGTTGTGTCTGAAATGCTCATTCCTCTCACTGAAATACTTTGAGATCGCGAGCTTCATGTGCGCAGCGTCCGAATAGTCGGAGTTATTGATGACTGCTCGCGTCATACCGCTCAGAACTCCCTCAATCACATTGAGAAACTGTGCGGATGTAGGAAGCGGTACCAATTCGATGATCGGGCCAACCGATAACGCTTTAGTTTCATCGTTGAACTGATCCAACGCTTCAAGAAATGGACCGGAATTGTGCCATGCGACAGCGTCCCAAGTGATGTAGAGTTTCGTCTTTGTGTAGTACTGGTTGTACAAGATTTCGATCATGTCCATCATGGCATGTGAATCTTTTGGTTCGAGAAAGCACCACGTTACCTGATTTGTCGTGGCACTGACTGCGGCAATCAGCGATACATTGCCCCGAGAGACTTGGTGACGAGGAATAGTTGCGTGGTCGCTTCGAAATGCCTTTCCTCCACGCTTCCTGACCTGTATCGGTCCCCACTCATCCAGGAAGAAAAACATTTCATTCTCGCCAAGGCAGCGCAAGGTATTCAGCAACAGCTCAACCTTTTCGTGGTAACGGGGATCTGGGCTTGTAAGCACTCGTCGCGCCTTTCCATCTGTAACCAGCGCACCGCAGGATTCTGGCAAGGGTGCTTTTGGAAATGATCTCACGGTACGATTGCTCGTAAGCTTTAAGGAGTGCGAGTTGCGACCAATTTGTGCGGTTGATGCCAAAGGCGGCTGGCTTATGATGGAAGACTTCGAGGATGCGTTTTGTTCGGTCGGAATACTGAGCTTCCGGGCGCATGTAGCGAGTCGTATTCCAGGCGAAAAGCTTTTCGGGCCCGACTTCAAGATACATCTTGTAGTATCGCCTCGTAGGCGAGCGTGAAGATCGAAGCGCCGCTGCAATCACAGAATTCGAAATGCCCCGTTTTCTTGCGAGAATGGTTGCTGCTTTCTTACGATGTCGAGATCGGCCATGTTTCAGCTGGGAAAACAGGAATTGGAGATCGGCAGCAGGAGAAAGCTGAGACTGAAGGCTTTCCACGGAGTGTCGTCCGTTGACCAGCTCCAGCAACCATTGTCGTGCCGCCACGACGGAGCGTCTGGGATCGCAGGCGCGATTAAACAGGTCATTCTTCCGGCAGAAAGCAGTTAGTGTTGAATATCGGACGGTCTTACCGGCGTCAGCCAATGCCCGATGTACTTTGACAGCGTTTCCGTCAAATTTTGCCAGCATCTGCGCGATTCTTTCACGGTGAGGATCGAGTTTACTCGGACGATGATTGATTGGAGGCTCGTCCGAACCGATTCTTGCGACTTCCCTCACAGAATCGCGGCTCAAGGAGAGAAGGCGTGAGATACAACGAAGACTGTGACCCTTCTTCCGGAGTAGAAGAATGGCGCCACGCGTTTGTTTGTCAAGCATGTCAACGACACCTCGGTCAGCTTTGGTTCGCGGCCAATCATGCGAACCGCGTCCGTAGTCCCCGCTGCACCTGATGTGAACGGGAGACCAACGGAAACACATGCACTGTCTCGATCGCCGTCCGCAACAATAATCTCAGAATGCTCGCATTGTTCAATGAGAGAGCAACTCTTGCAAATAAAAAGGACTTGGAGTAGATCTTTTCGTGCCTTGCCCGGTCCGGCACACTTCAAAGGGATTCCCATATTGGGCAGCATTTCTTCCAAATGCGGCATTCGTGCTCCAAGAGCCCATTTGGCGCTTCCCCGTTCGTGTTTTCAACAAGTTGGGCAATCCGCTCTCCGCTGGAAGGTAACCTCAACACCCTGAAATCGTCGCGTTCTCATACAGTGGTCGAAATTGGAACTCCCTCCGAACCATCTTTTGCGTTCTATGCTCGTTTAGGCATAATATAAGGATGATCGCTTCAGCCAGCATCAAGCCCGTCGTTTGGATCGGAAGCACGAGGACAGACCTCGCGTCCTTTCCAGAAGATGTAAAGGATGCGATTGGCTACGCGCTCTACATAGCGCAACGTGGCGGAAAGCACCCCGATGCTAAGCCGCTTCGGGGCTTTGGTGGCGCAGGCATCGTGGAAATCGTGGAAGACCACGCGGGCGATACTTATCGCGCCGTATACACGGTCCGCTTGGCGGGTCGCATATATGTCTTACATGTGTTTCAGAAGAAATCAAAGGGCGGGATCAAGACGCCGAAAGCGGAGATTGAGCTAATCAAATCGCGTCTCAAGCGAGCCGAAGAAGAACACGCCAGATGGTCAGAGGCTCGGAAGGAGCAGGCATGAGCAGGAGAATCGAGGTCGAAGAAGGCAGCGGGAACGTCTTCACCGACATTGGACTAACCAACCCCGAGGAACGTCTCGCCAAGGCAGACCTTGCGATCAGAATTAGCGAGGCCATTCGCACGCGGCGACTAACCCAAACTCGCGCCGCGCATATGCTGGGGATTGATCAGCCCAAGATTTCGCGCCTTTTGCGAGGTCAGCTATCTGGTTTCTCGACCGAACGACTTATATATTTTCTGACCTTGCTTGGCCGAGATGTTGAGATCATAGTAAAGCCCGCGCGATCACGCCGCCAAGGGCATCTGCGCGTCGTTGCGACAGTGTGACTTTTCTCTCTCACTCAACAAATCCTGCGATGCCGGCAGAGTCACGCCGGTGTGAGGCTTCTCCGGAATTTGTTTGGGTGCATGACCGTTTCGACCATTTCGAAAGCGCTTCCCGTGCCTCGAAATGATCACTATAACGAGCATTCACGCCGTAAAGATTCCGTGACGCCAGTCTCCACCTTCAAAAAAGAACACCATCGTTGCGAATTCATTCGGAGCGTGCCAGCGATAGCTGAGTACTTCGCGTTATAAAGTCTGCGATCGTCTCAAGATCACGGACGCTGCTAACCGGACCACAGCTTGAACATAGATTTCTGCCTGGAAGCGTGGACGGCTTGGATGAGCTCGATTGCCTTGGATCGAATCCCGATCAATTGATCAATTGGCAACGGTCGTGTGGATCTGGTTGGCGTAAGCCTTCATTGTAAGTCCCAATTCCGGAAAAGAGTGGAATTTCAAGACAATTGCGCTCACCGCATCCCTGGCACGGCGCCAGAGGGTACTCATGAGCCATCTTCCATGTTTGTCTGTTTGGGAAAGGATCGTGTCGAAGGACACTTGTTTAGTCCCCGCCTCATCGGCCTCGATGAGTTCCAGCGTTACATTTCTGATCTAACAGCGAGCATCAGGGACGAGCTGCGCCACGGTCACTGTGCCTGGCGGCCGTTGTGTAGAGGCTGAAAGCTGTCAGAACCAATCAGGTCATCAGAGGAACGGAACAGTTTTGTGTACCGATTTTAAACGGATCCGTTCGAGAACCAGTGAGCTATGATGTGGTCGTTCTCACGATTGCATAGTGAAGAACACGCGAGTGCTTCCGTGCGGGCAGCAAGGAGGAAACTCGTGAAGCTCTTTCGAAAAGCAAAGTCCAAGTTTTACTGGTATGACTTCACGGTGCGAGGCCGTCGTTACCGAGGGTCAACTCAGGAGACGAAGTCAGTTAGGGCGGTGAAGGCAGCGAGCCTAAAACTGGCTTCGGCGATGGAAAACACAGATCCACTTCCAAGCAGGCCCACCGCTCTCAATGATTTGGGTGACCGCTTTCTCGATTGGGTGGACGGCGGCAGGCTGGAAGAGATGACCAAGAAGCTCTACCGCAATGGCTGGCGGCTGCTGAAGGCGACACTAGCGGCAGACATGCGAGTCGACCACGTCACAGGCGATTGCACCGAGCAGTTGAAATTTCCCGGCTCGGCAGCGAATGCCAACTGCGCTTTGCGAACATTACGGCGAATACTCCACAAAGCGGAGGAGTGGGAGATGATCGGTCATGCTCCAAAAATCAAAATGATGAAGGAGCATGGGCGGCACCTTCGGCTTGACGATGACGCGGAAAAGAGATTGTTCGAAGGAGCTAAGGCCTGCACGTGGCGGAGGCGAACCTTTGAACTCTTCCGCGATATCGTGATCTTGATGCGAGATACCGGGATGAGGAACCAAAGGGAACTCTACCGCATGCGCATCGAAGATCTCGATTGGGGAAATCGCGTGATCTTTGTGCCGGACAGCAAGACTCCGGAAGGACGGCGACTTGTACCTATGAGCCGCCGCGTCTTCGAGCTCTTGCGTGCAAGGCGCGGCACAAGGACAGAAGGCTGGGTGTTTCCTTCCAAGCGTTCTGCTTCGGGTCACCTGTGCTCCATCGATCGCCTGTTTCGAGAGGCGCGGCAGCAAGCCGGCTTCCGAAAGAACTGGTTCTCTATTGTGCCCGTCATGACTACGGCACTCGGGTCCTTATGCGAACCGGGAACCTGGCTGCTGTCATGCGCACAATGGGTCATCGAGACGTAAAGACTGCCATGCATTATCAACATCCCGAATTAGAAGTCGTTCGTGCCGCGCTCGATTACGGCATGCCGAACGACAATACTGAAATGGGGCCTAGCGAAAACGGGTTACGGCACCTTTTGGGTCACACCCGACAACCAATAACCTCGGCAAGCCATTGACCACTCTGGCGATTGTGCGTGAGAAGAAAATTCTTCACGGCTAATCGGCCGTCACTCGTCCACCCTCGTTGATCCTTTTTCAGAATTGCACCACCAGTGGACGGCTCTGACGTTACTTGGATGATCGTCGCGCCATGCGCCTCCCATTCCCTTGGGATCTTCATGATCGGCCACCACGTCGGTGTAGTCCTTAAATTCAAAATGGCAAATCGCACAAATCCTGTCCTGCTCGACA
>Ga0126373_10003555_pt1 | contig 11697 bp, 15 predicted proteins | sample PanSoiMetPlot_11_FD_92545 | JGI IMG/M metagenome (GOLD analysis project Ga0126373, IMG submission 92545) | Tropical forest soil microbial communities from Panama - MetaG Plot_11 | ecosystem: Environmental > Terrestrial > Soil > Tropical forest > Bulk soil | place: Panama | collected 2016-02-17
AGTTCCCTCCGCAGCGCCCCCTCGACCCGGTCGGTGAAGACTCTCGTCTCCCCGAGGAACTCGGCGACCTCGGGCCCGGTGAAGACGGGGTAGTGCGCGGTAAGCAGCCGATCCGGCGCGATGCCCTGCAGCCGCTGGATGGTCGCAAGGTAGGTGTCCAGGTAGCGGTAGGTCGGCGGGAACGCCGGGCGCCCGTCGGCCAGCGGCACGGCGCTCCCCAGTACCGCGTCCCCGACCACCGCGGACCGGCTGCGCGGATCGTAGATGCTCAAATGGCCGCGGGAGTGTCCCGGGGTGTGCAGCAGGTCGACGCTCCAGCCGGAGCCGAGGCAGAACCGCTCACCGCCGGACAAGCCGAGATCCATGGGCACCTGACGGGTGTTGGCTGCGACGAAAAGCCGGGTCTGGGCCGGCTCGGTGATGCCGTCCGCGGCGAGTTCGTCGTAACGGCTTGCGAACAAAAGGTCCGCATCCTCGATCAGCGGCCGGTCAAGCTCGTGACAGCACAGCGCTGCCGCGGGTACGAGATCGCGCACCGCCCCGTTGCCGCCGTGATGATCCCAGTCGCAGTGGCTGTTGATGACGTAGCGGATCCGCGCGGGATCAACGCCCGTACGCCGGAGATAGGGCACGACATGGGCGGTCACGGCCCGCGTGATGGCCGTGTCGAACAGCAGCGCGGCCCGGGTGCCCGCGAACAGGAAGACGCAGTTGACCCGTTCCCCCAGCGGCGTCTCGATTCGGTGGATCCCCTCAGCAACCTCCATGAGTCCTCCGTCCCGCTTCCTGCACGATGGCCAGGCGCGGGCGGCTCACAGCACGCCGAACCGGTCATAGGCGGCTCGCAGCGTGCTGCCCGCCTCCAGCGCCTCCCGTAGCCGGTGCTCCTTCGATGCCTTGGCCAGAGCCAGGCGGATGGTGTCGTCGATGAGTTCGGCCGGGATGACGACCGCCCCGTCGGCGTCGGCCACCACGAGGTCTCCCGGGCGGACGGGCAGGCCGCCCACGACGGCGGGCTGCCGCCACCCGGTCACCGCGGCCCGGCCCTTGCAGTCCAGCGGCAGCGTACCCCGGCACCACACCGGGTAGCCGAGGGCAGCGATGCTGCGCGTGTCGCGGCAGTACCCGTCGATCAGGGTGCCGCGGGCACCGCGGACACGGGCCGCCGTGGAGAACAGTTCGCCCCAGCAGGCGGCGCGGGCCGAGCCGCCCGCGGCGACGAGAATGACCTCTCCCGGCCGGACGTCGTCGAGCGCGCCGATCTCGCCGGCGTAGGGCTCGGCGGCGATCAGCCCGACCTCGGTGACCAGGAACGGGTTGGCGAGGCCAGCGATCACGCCCGCCCGCCCGAGCGGGCGGATGGCGGGGTCCAGGACGTGGTCGCGGTGCCCCAGGTCGTCCAGGATGTCCGACACGACCGCCGTATACAGCCGACTCACGACCCGGTCCGGCAACACACGGCTGCCTCCGCCCGTGCTCACCGGGCATCCTCCGGCCGCACCAGGATCTTCAGGTGCTTCCCGGGTTCGTCGCGCAGCAGGGCCAGGCCGCTGCGAGCGACTCCCTTGAACTGCCACCGAACAGCCGACCTGCCCCAACGACCGCCAACGACCTTGGCGCCGGGAGTTCGCATCGAGGGGGTCAGGGGTTTCAAATCCGCTCAGCTCCACGCATGTCAGAGGCCGGTTGTGATCTTGTGACCGGCCCTGGCCTCTGGGCCGCTGGCGGCGGGCAGCACATTCCCGCTCGATTCGATCTCATGTTTGACCACCAGCGCATCACCGGAATAGCCCCCTTGGGTGCATGGTGAGGCTGGCCAGGTTCTGCAGCGAACCCGGGTCGAGGGCATTGCCGTCACACAGCTGCCTGATCCGAAAGCAGATGTCGTAGAGCCAGACCCGCTCGGTGAGGTGCTCGCGGTCAAAGAGCTCGGGGTAGCCAGCTCGGAGCCAGGTGAGTACCGGCGGCTCCCGGGCCTGAATACCGGCGTCGTCCCCGCTGATTGTCGCGAATTCAAGATCCGGCGGGCCGAGCCGCGCCCATTCTAGGTCAAGCAACGCGCCCAGGCGTCCCTGGTGCCACAGCACGTTGGAGAAGCTGGCATCACCATGGACCACCACGCCATCGTCGAACTCGGCGTCGCTGACCAGCGGCTGCAGTTCCTGGATCCGCATCCGCGCCCGGCCAGCCAGATCGCTATCCATGCCGGGCTGTTCGTCCAGCCAGTCCAGCAAGGCGAACACCCGCGCGATGGGCAGCGGCACGATGCCCGCGCCGACGATGTCATCGGGGATGACCAGCGCGGGCAGGGGTGCCTGCCGCAACTGCTCCCAGACCACCGGCGGCGGCTTCCACGCGTGCAAGGCCCGCAGCGCGCCCGCAAGAGCGACGACGGCATCGCGTTGCTGCTGGCCCGACAGCCGGGACCAGACCAGATCGAGGCGCTCTCCCGGGAGCCGCCGGACAACCATCCACGTCAGGCCCTCAGTACATCCGGAAGCCAGGACCGTGGCGTGAGGGACCGCGGCCGGAAGCGACCCCAGCAGCATCCCCTCGCGAAGCAGACGCTGCTGGTCACCTCGCCAGCACACCCGCAGCACCGATCCGCCCGCCAGCCAGATATCGTTCGACCAGCTCTCGGCCAGCACAGCGCCGCCCATGTCAACAGGCACGGCCGAGCGGACGATCTCCAACCGGGCAGCCGGATCGTCCACCCGGCCACCGTACGTCATCGCTGACGGCCCGAAGCAGCGCCCAGGCTGCCCCAGCGTAATGGGGTACTGGCCGGCTGGCCGGGATGACGATGTCAGTGCGGGGCGTTACATTGTGCACAGACGTGCAGCCAGGGAGGTGGGCACCAATGACCGCGGCGGCACACGAGCCGTACCCGCACGTCATAGAGGCGACGCCCAGCGACCTGCGGGAGTCGATCCGGCTCGCGGAACAGCGATCCGGGTATACCTACGACCAGCTGGCCGAGCAGGCCCGCACGGGCAACTTCGCGTCGTTCAAGGCGCGGCTGGCCTGGATCGCCGTCGGGGGCCTCCGAGAGATCGTGAACTGCTGAGCCGGTTTGACCTGCGCGGCGAAGCGGAGGCGTTCGCAGCCGAGCTGACCTCGCTGCTTAACCACACGATCACTCATCGCATCCACATAACCGCGGTCACCGACCGCGACGGCCAGCAGGCGCGCATCGGCCCCGGCCTCAAGCGCAGAGACCTGGCAGACCCGGCCCTGATCCGGCTCCGCGGCGAGCCTTCCTTGTACCTGGGGATGCTGTTCAAGATGGCTGCCGATGACGCTGGCAGCTACCCGATGATCCGGTCCTCCGTGCTGTACCTAGCCGCCGACCCCGATGGTGCGCAGCTCATGCTGCACTACGACTACGAGCGCGACAAGCCCGGCGGCTACCCGGAGGCGCACCTGCAGGTGTGCGCGACCTCCGAGGCGTGGGAAGAAGTAACGAAGCGTCGCGGGCCGCGCGGGCGGCAGCTCGAGCGCCTGCACCTGCCAGTCGGCGGCAGGCGATTCCGGCCCACGGTCGAGGATCTCATCGAGTTCCTGATCACAGAGAAGCTCGCAGATGGCAACCCCGGCTGGCAGGAGCACGTCCGGCGTGGGCGCGAGGGATTCGAGCGGCGCCAGCTCCGCGCGGCTATCCGGAGACATCCTGAGGATGCGACCTCGGCGCTGCGCGACCTCGGGCACATCTGATCACCGCACGGACGGGTGGCGTAAGCGCACAATGGCATCATGACCACGCCCGAGCCCAGGACCCGCTGCTGCGAGGGCTGCGGGCACTGGTTCATTCCGGGGCGGCCTTGCCCGTAATCCGCGGTGGCTCCCGGACCGTCCTCTAATCACGGGTCAGGACCGGGAGGCGCCCATGGGCTTGCTATGGCGGTTGTTTGCCCCGAAGGGGCTCAAGCGGGCACGCAGGAAGATCCGCCGGGCCGCGCACCCTATCCGCACCGCCAGCTGGGCATTGTCCCCGAAGCCGGTGAAGAAGGCCCGGCGGGCGGCGTTCAAGGTCGCGCATCCTGGTGAGGCGCTCGAGTGGGCGGTCGAAGACCAGGTGATGCGCTCGGTCCGCCGCGGCCGGCTCAAGGTCAGCCCGGTCGTGGCCTCAGACGGCGCGACGTCGGCGCAGGTCCGGGCCTGGGCGAGGCGGCACGGGTACCAGGTCGCCGGGGGCGGCAGGCTCCCGGCACATATTGTCGCCGCGTACGAGGCCGCGCACCCTAAGCGCCGGTGACGCAGGCGCACAATGGCTCCATGGTGATCGTGGAGCGCACCTGCGCAGGCTGCGGGCACCGCTTCCGCGTCGACCGTGACCAGCCCGACCGTTACTGCAGCGGGATCTGCGCTGGCACCCCGAGCGTGTTTTCGATGATCGCCGCGGCGCAGCAGGCCGCCCGGGTCGAGGCCGCCCGGCAGTAACTGCCCAGGAGCGTACGCTTCGGCCATGGCCCTCCTGCAGGCCACGCTGATCACCGCCATCGCCACAGCAGTCCTGGCGCTCTTCGCGATGGTCACAGGGTTCTTCGCGGTCCTCGCGTTCCGCAAGCAGTCCGCCGAGGTGGCCGCGATCGAGCAGCAGGCAAAAGACCAGCAGAACCTCATCCGCCAGCAAGGCGAGCTGCTGCAGATCCAGTCCGGCCAGCTAGAGCTTCAGCGGCAGCACTTTGAACTCCAAGTGGAGGAACTCAAGGCATCTATCGTGGAGCGGCAGCAGAAGGCCATAGAGGAGTGGGTCAGGAAGCAGCAGTGGCCACACTGACAACTGCAGAACTCGCTCATCCCCGCAGGGGCAGCGCTCGCGTGGCACGCCGAGCCTGTGGTCGGTGCTCGCCGCAGCACAGCAGCTCGCGCGGCTGGCCAGCCGCGACAGAGTTAGCTGAGCCTACGGTTCCGCGGCGGCCCGGGGTCGACATGCGCCTGTATCGGGACGGCGTCCCACACCTCGCCTGCCTCCCCGCGGCACGTTGCCTCGAGGCGCAACGTGTCAGGGCCCTTGTCATCGACCTCGACTCTCCAGATGGCCGTGTCGCGGGGATGCAGACCGGACGGCTCGCCGCTTTGCGGGTCACAGGCGAAGGCGCGATAGGCGCGCTGACCCGGAGACACGGGGTAGACGCCATATATGTCGACCGCGAACGATACGCCCTGAAGTGACCCGCCAGCCTCGTACGGGATCCTCACATCCATGGCGGCCAGCGGCTCATCCGACTCCAGCGTCACGGTCAGCCGGTACGTGCTGCCAATCCGCCCGACATGGCCGCTCAGCCGGGGACGCCGCTCCCCGTGGCGTCGGCCCGCCTCGATTGCCCGGACGCCCGTGGCCGCGTCGGCGCTCACGCGCGTGTACCAGACGCTGGCAGCGGAGACGACGATTGCCACCACCGACAGCACCAGCGCCGCGACTGCCATAGGGGAAACCTAGCGCCCGCCCGACGTCACACGCCGATGTGCGCGAAGGATGCGCGCAAGAGAACGGCAGCGGCCACCATTGAGACCGTGACAACGCCGGACAGAAGCGGACGGGGCACCCCCTCCGAGGAGCTCGCCCGGGAGGCTGCCGAAGCCCACGCCGACCTCGCCCAGGCAGCCGCCGACCCCCGGCTGCCACGGCGCGAGCGCACGATCTTCCGCGCCGCCGGCGACATGTCCCCCGTTAACGCGGCAGCCGGCATCCGCGCCGAGGACAGCCTCGCCGGCATCCGCGCCGAGGACAGCCTGGCCGGCATCCGCGAGAAGTACAGCGAGATGTCGGCCATCCTCTTCGGCGACGACATGGCCAAGCTCGCCGCAGTCCTGCGGAAGCGCCTCACCCGCGAGCCGCGAACTCGGGCTCAAGCTCAACGTCCACCCCCGCCACATGGCACGCACCGGCCCGGGGAGCGGGCGGGCCAGGGCGGCGAGTATCGCCCGGTCGGCCCAGCCCAACTTGGGCCTGGGGTTCTGCCGCCGCAGCACGGCGAGCTCGTGGCGCAGCACCAGCAGCTCGGCATCCTTCGACGCCGCCGAGCGTGCCAGCAGCGCCATCCAGCCGACCAGGCGCAGGCACACCAGGTAGATCATCCGTCTGCTGCGCGGACCGCGGCTGACACGTGCCTGGTGGCGTGGCTGCGGGTGGGAGGGTAAGGCAAGTCTGTCCGTCCCGGCATAGCCACGTATGCATCTAGCCAGGCCGCGGTCCCCTCTAGATCAGCAAAAGCGGCGGCCTGTTTCGGGGGGTGCCGGCCGGTGCCGAATATGCAGCGGCCCCTGGGCGGCACGCAGGGACGGGGTGTCACGGAGGATCTGGTGGGTTCAGTTCGCTGGCCCGGGCCGCCTTCAGGTTCTCGGCCCGAGCCTGGCCAGTCGCCGGTGCCAGCGGATTTGCCCGGGGGAAAGGCGTTGATCGCCCGCATCGGCGCTGCCCGGCGCCGGCACCTTACAGCGCTTCATGCCTCTGCCCGCCCGAAGGGACAGGGAACCAGCCAACGGGGAAAGGAAATCAGCTCATGGACGCCAATGCACTGAGCACCAGGACCGGGGGCAAGCTGCTCGCCTTGGCATTGCCGCGCAAGGACAGGCAGCAGGATGCCGAGACTATCAGGCTGCTGCGGTTGGGCATCGGTGCGGTCGGGGTCTTCCTGCCGGCCGGGCTGATCGCGGTGAACTGGGTCCGGCACTTCTGGCAGCGCGGACCGGCGTTCGTGATCATCCCGACGTCGATGAGCGGCTCGTACTGGACCACGGCCCGGGATGTCTTCGTCGGCTCGCTGTGCGCGATCGGCGTCTTCTTGATCGGCTACCGGCGGACCAGGCTACAGGACATCTGCAGCACCGCGGCGGGCATCTGCGCGCTGCTGGTGGCCTTCAACCCTACCGCGCCAGGGTCCGGCACGCCGGGCGAGCCGCAGTGGGTGAACTACCTGCACCACATCGCAGCCGGCACGCTGCTGCTCACCCTCGGCGCGTTCTGCTTCGTGTTCCTTGTCGAATACCGCAGGGCCGGGGCACCCGGCCGGCCCGCTGGCATGATCTACCTCACCAGCGGCTGCGCCGTCATGACCGCGGTCATCGCCGCCTTGATCACCGGCCTCCTGGGTATGGGCAGCAACTGGCCACTGCTTTACGTGCTGGAGGCTATCGCGGTCTTCTCCTTCGGCGCCGCCTGGATCACCGCCAGCCTGGACGACCAGGCCGGCTTCCCCGCGACGAGGCATCCGGCAGGTAGCCGGGCCAGCGCTCCCCTGCCCGCCGACACCGCGCCCGCCATATGAACATCGCCTAGACCGCGGCCGGTGCAGCGGAGCACACGCAAGTAAGCCTTGGCAGACACGCCACAAGCCCGCCAGCCCAGCTTGACAGCGGCCACGACGTTCCCCCGTGGGCGCGCCAAACTGGCGACGTGCCACGTTACGAAGGGAAGCCCACACTCGCAGATCCGGTCGATGTCGGGCGCATCTCGACCTAATCTGCGCGTTTCAGTTAGTAATCGCCGCGGGGCTGCCGGTCGCCCTGAACGGCGGGACTGCGCGCTCAGCGCAATATCAGGGTCGATTACGAATTGTGAGCACCATCTGATCATCGGTGCGCGCCGAGCGCCGAATAGGAATGCCTACTTGTCCCATAGGTTATCGATGCTCGTTCCGCGCAGATCATCCATTATGGCCGATCAAGATCGTTTACCGCATGGACTGCGCGGTGCGGCCGCGCGTGTTTCGTCGCCGGCTCGTGCGTTGCCGTCAGCCGAGGCGGGGTAAGCCGCTGGCTGGCAGGATGAAACCAGGTTCCCGGTGAGTCACGCCAAGATCAGCGTGTGGGGACCGCGGTGAGCAAGCCGCGCCAGAACAGGACCCGTCGTCCCGGGCCACCGCGCCCGAGCCGGTCGAGGTCGCGATGCCAATGCCGGTGAGCCAAACTGGCGGGAAGACTTCGATGAAGACCATCGACGTGCACACCGAGCTGCCCACCACCGCCGACGCGGTCTGGCAGGCGATGCAGCACGCCGCCTCCTTCCTGTACGTCAACCGAGGCCTGTTCGGCTTCCCCGCGCTGGCGGGCCGTACCGCGCCCGTCCGCGAGGGCGAGAAAGTTACTGGCTGGATCATGCTGTTCCACCTGATCCCGCTGTGGCGGCACACCATCGGCGTGGTCGAGGTCGACCAGGCCACCCGCACGCTCCGCTCGCGTGAGCGGGGCGGCATCCTCCGAGCCTGGAACCACACCCTGCACGTCGAGCCGGTGGACGGCCAGCACTGCCGCTACAGCGACACCGTGGACATCGACGCCGGCCCCTGGACCGGCCTGGTCGCGGCCGCGGCCGTGTGGATCTACCGCTACCGGCAGCGCCGCTGGCACCGGCTGGTCGGCAACCACCTGCTGCCGGCCGGACCCCGCTACAGCCCCCCAGCAGACACCTGACCGGCCGCGGCACGTCACCGCTGAACCAGGTAACCACCTGCTGCAACACAGCCACCTCTCACCGGGCCGGATGCGCTGCGCCGCGGCGGAACCGATCTGCCGGCCGGGGTTCGGCCAGGGTTATCCCGCGCCTGCGCAGCTGACCGCCTGCTGCCCGGCCACCGCCTTGCAGCGCGTGATCAAGCACGCTGGAACTGCGGCCCGAGGCGGTTTCTGCTTGGCCTGCGCGCCGGCCCGCCGCAGCGGTCTGCGCGCAGCGGCCGATCAGGGCGAGGGGCACCAGCCAGAACCCGGCCCCGGTCCGCGAGCCGATGCCCCGGCGCCTTGGCGTGGGCCAGGACACTCGCCGGGCACTCAGGCCGGCCCGGAGGGCGCTTTGTCCCCCGGTGGCGGTGACACCGGCGGTGACGCCTTGCGGAGGGTGAACCGCACCGCGGTGCGGGCGAGGCTGGGCGTGAGAATGGCCTGGTCGACGGGAAGGCCGCGCAGCGTGTCGCGAAGTTCGGGCAGGCGCATCATCAGCAAGGCCGCTCCCTCGGCCTGGTGCAGCAGGCGCAGCGGAGCGGCGGACAGCAGGTCGTACCCGACCACATGCCCGCCCGGGCGCGCCACCCGGACCGCCTCGGCCATGGCCTGCTCCCACTTCAGGGTGTGGTGCAGCATGATCCAGCTGAGCACCATGTCGAACGAGCTGTCGGGGAAGGGCAGGGCGGTGGCGTCGGCCCGGCGGGCGGTCACCCGGGTCGCCGAACGGCGCCGGCCGGCCGGCCGCGGTGGCGGCCATCGGGGGGTCGACGTCGGTGACAGTCATCGTGACGCCTCGGGCAGGAGCCGAGGAGCCCGCCGGCCATGGCGCCGCCGCCCGCGCCGACCTCCAGGATCTGGCCTTCGGGCCGCATGCCCTGCAGCGCCCACGCAAGCACGGCACGCTGGGTGAAGACCCGCCATGGCGCGCTCCGGCAAAACGCCGCTTCCAGCCGCGACATGGCCGGCATCGGCCCCTGCCGGTGATCAGCCCAAGGGCGCAGGCGGTTCGCGCGGCCGCCACAACGCACTCAGGTTACAAAACTGCAGCCGAGGCCCGGGGAAGTTGAACAGGCCCGGGGATGGGCCGTGTAGTTCTGGCTAGGGCGACAGTACCTGCGATGCGAACCACCGCGGCACCCCGGCCAAGCAGGGCACGTTCACCTGGACCGTGCACGTCACCCTGTTCGGGGCCAGCACGCCGACCACCGACGGGACCTACAGCATCACCGTCGGCCCGCCGCCGCCGCCGACGATCACCTTCCCGGTCCCCTGCTGCAATGCCGGCACGGTCGGCTCTGCCTACTTCCAGAACTTCTTCTCCTCCGGCGGGGCCGGCCCGTTCACCTGGACGATAACCGCCGGCGATCTCCCGCCCGGCGTGAAGCAGACCTCGCCGAACGCCCCGCAGGTGACCGGCAACAACCTGACCGGCACGCCGACCAAGGCCGGCACTCACCTTCACCCGTCAAGGTCCCGGCACGCCCGGCGCCCGGTCACCGCGGAGCCGGCCCCTGCCGCTGGAGCCGGCCGGCCGGGCTTAGACCACGCCCAGGCTCCGAGCATGAAAATGCGCGAGCCTGCCTCCGGTGAGGCAGGCTCGCGCTACGGACGGCGGGTCAGGCTGTGGCGTCGGTTTAATCCTTTGGTCAGCTGTTGAGGGCGAATGTAGCCGCTTCGCTGATCTGCTTACTCCCGCCGCAGGGGTAGCCAGGGAAACAATTATTCGTCGACTTTGCTTTTACCGACGCTGGCAGGCTGACCGAGACGCTCGACCCTGGAGCGAACGACTGCGTCGACGTCTGGGTGCTGCACTGCCCAGGCCCGGACAGGGGGGTAACACAGACCTCCAGGGTCGCGGTGAGGCCGTTGGCGGTGTCCGGTTGGACGAACTGGATCGTGGAGAAGCTGCTGCTGCTGATGCTGCAGCTGGGGAGCGGGCAGTTGTATCCCCAGTTGTAGACGACCGAACCGGACGAGGGGTTGGCAATGGCCACCCCGTTTTGCGTCCAGTTCCACGCCGCATTGCAGCCGCCATCGCCGCTGCAGGTCAGGCTCCACGTGTAGGTGTGTGACGCGAACGCCGGTTGCGCGAAGGCCACCGGCACGGACGCGGCCCCGCCGAGGATGAGGGCTGCCGCCGCGAGGGCGCGTCCAGCCCGAAGATACCTGTGCATCGAGATCCCTCGAATCGTGCTAGCCGTGGTCAACGGCCCCCGGGAGGGTGAGACGACCGGATCTCGGGAATTTCACCTGCCTGCCCACGCAGACGTCTCTCGCCGGCCGATCGTCTGCGCCTACCCTGGCCCTACGCAGGTGACACGGCCGGCCGGCCATCCTGGTTCATGCGCGGCCACCCACATCGGGTCCCCGCCGGACGACCAGAAAACATCCCCTCGGCCTGGACCCGAAGCAGCGGGCCGGGTCGCTGTCGGGCGGGCAGCGGGCCCAGCTCGCCCTCACCCTGGCCCTGGCCAAGCGGTCCGAGCTCCTCCTCCTCGACGAGCCGGTCGCCAGCCTGGATCCGCTGGCCCGGCGGGAGTTCCTGCGGCGCCTGATGGAGTCGGTCGCCGAACACGGCACCAGCGTGGTGCTGTCCTCGCACCTGGTCGCCGACCTGGAGCGGGTCTGCGACTACCTGGTGGTGCTCGTCGCGTCCCGGGTCCGGGTCGCCGGGGAGGTCAGCGCGCTGCTGGCCTCGCACCGCCGGCTGTCCGGGCCGCGCCGCGACCTGCGCACCCTTCCCGCGGGCCAGGACGTCATCGAGGAAAGCCACACCGACAAGCAGACCCTCCTCCTGGTCCGCACCAGCGAGCCGGTCTGTGACCCGGCCTGGACCGTCACGCCGGTCAGCCTGGAGGACCTGGTCCTCGCTTACATGAACCCGGCCAACGACATCCCTGCCCGCCGGCCGCCGCTAGGAGTGGTGTCATGATCAGGCTCACCTGGCGCCAGTTCCGCACCCAGGCACAGGTAGCGACCGCCGCGCTGGCGGCAATCGCGATCACCTTCGCAGTCGCCCGGCCGTCTCTGACCCGCATGTATTCCGCCAGCGGACTCGCCGCATGCCAGGCCCCCAGCCACTGCGGCAGGCTCGCCGCCGGCTTCATCAGCCAGGTACGCGCCGACGCCGCTTATCCCGTCCTGTACGCCATGGGCGTCATCGTCATGTTTCTCGTCCCCGCCGTCATCGGCATGTTCTGGGGGGCGCCGCTGATCGCCCGCGAGCTGGAAGACCGCACCTGCCGGCTCGCCTGG
>Ga0126373_10003556_pt1 | contig 11697 bp, 8 predicted proteins | sample PanSoiMetPlot_11_FD_92545 | JGI IMG/M metagenome (GOLD analysis project Ga0126373, IMG submission 92545) | Tropical forest soil microbial communities from Panama - MetaG Plot_11 | ecosystem: Environmental > Terrestrial > Soil > Tropical forest > Bulk soil | place: Panama | collected 2016-02-17
GAAAAATATCGCCAATTTGTCGTTGATATGTTGATGGGCGCCTGCGTCGTTCTGATCGTTGAACCGCACGCAGACGACATAACGGCTCACGGCACCGCCGATCGGCTTGAGTACGGGTTCAGAGACCGAGGCATCATGGAATTTGGGATCATTCATGCTGGTGCGCAGCAAACGTAGCACGTCGGACTGATAGTCGTTGGGAAAGGTATTGAGCGCCGCTTCGTTCTCGGCCTCGATCTCCGCACGCGAGTGCGGGGCGCAGCCGCCAAGCGAGAGGGCCAGTGCCAGCAAGAACCAACGCATTGTCACGACGCCCATTGGGCGAATCCTATGGGGGCTTACCCACCCCAGATGTGCCCGGACAGGGGAATCCGGTTTGACGGCATCGAGGGCGCGCTCGCATTTGAGTATGGCAATTCCTTCATGGCCACATCGGGAGGCGGCCAGCGCGGACACCGTGGCCGGAGCCCAAGACGGCCGTCGCGTCCGTCACAGCTCGCATAGCGCCCCAGCGACGGTAGTCTAGGGTGGGATTGGCTGTGCACGATTGACGCCGCGCCCAATCCGGTGCACGCCAGATCCGAAGGGGACAGGGATGCCCACAGGCCGTCGTCGTCGGCCTGATCCCTGCATTGGCAATCAAGGTACCGACGGGCGTCCGTGCGCTTGCGGCGTCGCGCTCTGCGATTCGCAGGCCATCCGGCTCAAGGCCGGCGACCTCAGTGCCTGAGCCTGCCACGCAGGAGGGCTATGACGCCCGCGGGGACCAGTCTCGCCATCTGCCCTGATTCTGCCGTGATCCGATTTTTGACCGTCGAGTATGTCGCGAATGAAAGCTTTGACCCCGCTTGCCGCCATGTTGGGACTCGCGCTTTTGACCGGGCTCACCGCCTACTATGGCTTTGCATCGGTGGGTCAAGCGGTGGCGAGCGCCGGATGGGGCGCCGCAGTTGTCGTCTTGGCCCGAGCCGTCGGGGTCTCCGGCGCGGGCATCGGTTGGGCCCTCTTGATCCCGGGAGCCGTCGCCCAACGGCCGGGACTGTTCGTGGGGGTCCGCTTCATCCGCGAGGCGATCAATTGTCTGTTCCCCGTTGCTCAGGTCGGCGGCGATCTCGTGGGGGCTCGACTACTGACATTCTTTAACGTCGGGCCGGGCCTGGCGCTTGCGAGTGTCCTGGTAGACATCTTTATCCAGGTCGCCACCCTGTTGGTCTTTGTCGTTGCCGGCGTGGGAATCCTGCTTGCGAAATCCGACGGTCATGGGCTGGCACTGGCAGTGTCGTACGGGCTGCTGGTAGCGGTCCCGGCCATTGCCGGGTTCTTCGTGGTCTTGAGATTGGGAGCCTCGCAATCACTGGCAGTGCGGCTGGCGCGACTCGTCGAGCGACGCGAATGGCCTGCGGTTGAGCATGTCACGAGTCTGTCGCAAAACCTGGAAGCTCTGTGGCAGCGCCGCAACGGGCTCTCTGGATCGCTCGTGGTTCATGGCGGCCTGTGGGTGTTCGGCGCCACCGAAGTCTGGGTGGCGCTGGCCTTCATGGGACACCCAGTGACGGTGATTGACGCGGTCGCCATAGAAAGCGTCGGACAGGCGGTTCGTGCGGCGGCGTTTGCCATGCCGGGAGGACTCGGCGTCCAAGACGGTGGCCTCATCGCTGTCTGCGGGGTGTTCGGCGTGCCCCCCGAAGTGGCTCTGGCGCTGGCGTTGGTCAAGCGCATCGCCGAACTCGTATTGGGCGTGCCGGGACTGCTGGCATGGCAGGCGCTGGAGGGCCGACGACTGGTGGTCGAAAAAAGTAGAGGGCGACCGTGAGGAGCCCGTGGCGCGTGTGGCCGCAATGCATCACGGTTCGTCTTTCGAACGGGCCAAACGTCAGCCGGCTAGTTCGGGCGATGACGGGGGAGTAGGGTGAAGCCCTTCTTAATCACGCCCCCCAACTGGTTTCCCATGGAATTCCCCTACCAGCAAGCCGCCGCGTGGCTATCGTTTTTGTGCTTTCTCGCGGCAGCCTTCGGGTGCTTTTACGCTTTGGTAATCGCTTGGCTCTCGCGACGCCTGTCGCCGGGGGCCGAGGCCCCAGGGGGGCCCTATCCCGCGGTCACCCTGCTCAAGCCACTGCATGGCGCCGAACCGGGACTTGAGGACAATCTCATCTCTTTCTGCCTCCAAGATTATCCAGGGCCCGTGCAAATTGTGTTCGGGGTCCAAGATCCAGCGGACCCGGCTATTGCCGTCGTTCGTCGGCTGGTTGACCGATTTCCCGATCTCGACATCGAACTGGTTATCGACCCTCATCGGCACGGGGCTAACCGCAAGATCTCGAATCTGGTCAATATGGCGAGCCGCGTCCGCCATCGGGTCATTGTGCTATCCGACAGCGACATCCGCGTGGGAACCGACTACTTGCGAAGCGTTGTGCCGGCGCTCGAGGAGCCCGGCGTGGGATTGGCGACCTGCCTCTATCGGGGAGGGTGGACGACCTCGCCGTGGTCGCGACTCGCCGCGCAGACCATTGACTATCACTTTTTGCCGAGTGTGCTTTTTGGCCTTGAATTTGGCTTAGCCCGTCCGTGTTTCGGCTCCACCATCGCGCTGCGGCAAAGTACGCTCGAGCAGATCGGCGGATTCGAGGCCTTTGTCGACCAGTTGGCCGACGACTATGCGATGGGCGAGTGCGTGCGCGAACTCGGACTCAAAGTTGTCATGCCGCCTTACCTTGTGACGCACGTCTGCAGCGAGCGCAGCGCCCCTGACCTCGTCGGTCACGAGTTACGTTGGGCACGAACCATCCGCCTGCTCGACCCGGCAGGCTACGCGGGGTCCGGCGTCACCCACGCGCTGCCGTTTGCCGTCCTCGGCGCCGCTTTAGGGGCGTTCGCGCCCGCGGGGCTCGTTATGATCGCCTCGGCGCTTGCCTGTCGTCTCATTCTCCAGATGCATATCGACGACGCGCTGAAGGTGCGCGACAATCGGTTTTGGTGGGGCCCGATCCGTGACCTGCTGTCGTTCGGGATTTTTGCTGCGAGTTTTTTCGGCAAGGCGGTCACTTGGCGGGGAAAGCGCTATAACGTCCGGGCCGACGGCACGCTGGTGTATATGGGTGAAATCGGGTCATGATGCGGACGTTGTTCCTCCAAGCACCGTCGTTCGAGGGGTTCGACGGGGGGGCAGGGTCGCGGTATCAGGCCCGGCGCGAGATCAGCTCGTTCTGGTATCCGACCTGGCTCGCGCAGCCGGCGGCGCTGGTCGAGGGCAGCCGGCTCATCGACGCGCCTGCGCACCGTATCAAGCTGCCCCAAGTGGTCGCCTGCGCGCGCGACTACGATCTCCTCGTGGTGCACACGTCAACGCCATCATTTGCGACCGACCTCAAAACCATCGAGGCACTCAAAGCCGCCAACCCCTCGCTCAAGGCGGGTCTGATCGGCGCCAGGGTCGCCGTCGACGCGGAAGGAAGCCTGCGCGCTGCCACCGTCGTCGATTTTGTCGCGCGCAACGAATTCGACTTCACCATCAAGGAGGTTGCGGCGGGACGCCCATGGAGTGAGATCACTGGCCTCTCGTATCGTAATGCGGATGGCGTCATCGTGCACAACGAGGACCGCGCGATCCTTGAAACCATGGACGCGCTGCCGTTCGTGACACCCGTCTACAAACGCAACCTCGACGTCAGGAAATACTTCATCGGCTATCTGCTGCATCCGTATCTGTCGCTCTATACAGGTCGCGGCTGCAAATCGCGCTGCACGTTCTGCCTGTGGCCGCAGACTGTGGGCGGCCATCGATACCGCACGCGCAGCGTTGGTCATGTGGTTGAGGAGATCGCCTGGGCGCAGAAGGCGTTTCCCGAGGTTCGTGAGTTCTTTTTTGATGATGACACGTTCACTGACAACGCGCCGCGCGCCGAAGCCATTGCCAAAGAGCTCGGCAAGCTCGGCGTGACTTGGTCATGCAACGCCAAGCCCAATGTTCCTCGCGAGACACTCAAGGTGCTCCGCGACAATGGCCTGCGGCTCCTGCTGGTGGGATACGAATCCGGCAACCAGCAGATTCTGCATAACATCAAGAAAGGAATCCGGATCGAGTTCGCGCGAAAATTCACCAAGGACTGCCGCGAACTTGGAATCACCATCCACGGAACCTTTATCATGGGACTTCCCGGCGAGACCCGGGAGACCATTGAGGAGACGATTCGCTACGCCCGCGAGATCAATCCGCATACGATCCAGGTATCGCTCGCGGCGCCCTATCCGGGCACGTTCCTTCACAAGCAAGCATTGGAGAACGGTTGGCTCAAAGACGCGGATGCCGAGCTAGTCGATGAGGGCGGCGTGCAAATCGCTCCAATCAGCTATCCGCATTTATCCCATACCGAGATCTTCGATTCAGTGGAAGAACTGTACCGCCGTTTCTATTTCCGCACCACGAAGATCGCCGCGATTGTTGGCGAGATGTTGGCTAGCCCTCAGATGATGCAACGTCGCCTGCGTGAAGGTCTGGAGTTCTTCGAGTTTCTGCGCGAGCGGCGGAGGGTTGCGCGCTGAAGCAGCTGATCGTCACTGCCGACGATTTCGGTCTTGCATCTGAAGTCAACGAGGCGATCGAGGCCGCTCACCGCCACGGTATTCTCACCGCGGCGAGTTTGATGGTTTCAGGCGCGGCGGCCGCCGACGCGGTGCGCCGCGCCCGGTTGCTCCCTTCGCTGAAGGTCGGTCTGCACCTGGCGCTGGTCGATAGCCGGCCGGTCTCACCCGCCGCCTCAGTACCGGATCTGATCGATGCGGACGGGAATTTTCGTCGGGACATGGTCGCGACGAGCATCGCGATCGCACTCAATGCCAAAGTTCGTCGCCAGGTCGCGCTGGAAATTGCCGCACAGTTCGCACACTTTCAGGCAACCGGCCTTCAGCTTGACCACGTCGACGCGCACAAACATTTTCACCTGCATCCCATGATCGCCGCGCTGGTCTGCCGGATCGGGCGCCAATATGGCATGCGCGCGCTGCGCGCGCCGGTCGAGCCGGCGGCGAGCGTGTGGCGCGCCGAACAGGCGCTCGTCCCTGCGGCCCGCCCGCGCCGCAACCTGTCGATTATTCCGGTGAACCTGACGCGTCGCTTCGCGACGAAACTGCAGCGTCAGATTCGCCGTCAGGGGTTTAAAACTGCCGACCAGGTGTTCGGCTTGGCATGGTCGGGCGCCATCAATGCTGCGCGCCTATGCGCGCTCATCCCACATTTGCCCGAGGGCGTGACCGAGATTTATTGCCACCCCGCGACCGCCAATGCCTTTGTGGGTGGCGCACCGGGCTATCGCTACCGCGACGAGCTTGCCGCTCTGCTCGCGCCGTGCGTCGCCGAAGTCGTGCAGGCAAACGGCCTTCGCCTCACCGCCTATTCCGACCTCGCATGACCTGGCCGCGGGGATGAAGCGGTTTGGGTCATTCCCTCACGAGCGATCCATCGCCCTTGCGTGGGTCATCGTTTCAGATATCCGGCTCGACGGAACCAGTCGATGGCATCGGCTAACGCCTCGTCATAAGGACGCGCTCGATACCCCAATTCGCGCTCGGCTTTAGCCGACGTAAAGTACATGCGGTACTTCGCCATGCGCAGGCCACTGACGGTCGCAAAGGGCTCCCGGCCAGTGACCTGGGCGGCCGCCTCGGCTGCGAACGCCAGCGGAAACAGCAGGCCACGCGGAATCCGCAGTCTCGGCGGCGATCGGCCTACGAGGCGCGCGATGTCGCCCAGCATCTGCGCGAGCGAGACGTTCTGCCCACCGAGAACGTAGCGCTCCCCAATCCGCCCTTGGCACAAGGCGGCGACGTGCCCTGCAGCCACATCGTCAACATGGACGAGGTTAAGGCCGGTGTCGACAAACCCTGGCATCCGGCCGGACGCGGCCTCGACGATGATTCGCCCGGTCGGGGTCGGGCGAACGTCGCGTGGTCCAATCGGCGCCGAGGGATTGACAATGACGGCAGGAAGGCCGCTGTCGGCGATCAGGGTCTCCACCAGCCGTTCGGCCAGTACTTTGCTCTGCTTGTAGGCGGAGATTGCCCCGGATGGCTGCAGTGGCGAGGATTCGTCGCTCGATTCCCCGTTCGGGCGGGGCGCCAACGTTGCGACGCTGCTGGTATAGACGATGCGCTCGACAGCGGCGCGCTGCGCTGCGAGCATCACCGTGCGCGTGCCCTCAACGTTGGTGCGCAACAGATCGCTCGGTTGCCGCGCCCAGAGTCGGTAATCGGCCGCCACGTGAAACACATAGCGGACGCCGGCGACCGCACGCGTGACGGATTCGGCAGCGTTGATATCCCCTTCGGCATATTCCACGCGGAGCCCGGCAAGCTGGGCGCGGGGGCTGGTCGGCCGCAGGAGCGCCCGCACGCGCCACCCGGCTTCGACTAAATGCTTCACAAGCGCCGAGCCGATAAAGCCGCTCGCGCCGGTGACCAGGACCAGATCGCCCTTGCTCGTGGGCACCTCCGCGCCCGGATGATGCGCCGCCGTCATCAGGACGCCCAGCGCAGCGGGCGCTCGCGCCGGCTACCGGCACGCCCAGGACCATCGCTGGCGCTCAGGCGCGTGTCGACGAAGCGTGTCGGGCCAACAGCGCGCGGGTTGGCATCGGCCCGGGCGCCTCGCTCCCGGATGAACCCACGCTTGCACACCGCTTTGAAGAGCGCACCCATGACCTTGCTGGCGAAGCCCAGCGACTGCTTCCCAGGTTCTGCTCGATTGTGAGCACGGTCTCGTCTAGCGTTCATCCATCGGGTCTCACGTCCCCGTCTGACGCGAGAAGTCCAAGATCCCGCAGCGATATGCGATAGGGGCGCTATGCCTGCACTTGGCTCCTGCTTCAACGGCCTGGCATTTCACTTGCGTCAGCAGTCCGATCTCATCGGGCGTAGAGGTTCAGGCCCGCTCCTTCTACCAGGAAACAGCGTTTAGACTGCGTCACTTTCGCAGCTTGCCGAAGTGTTGCAAACGCCCGCCTTTTCACAGTGTCAGTTTTACGTTGGGGCTTCACGTCGACAAACGGCAACCTGAAATGCCAAACGCCGTGGGCCATTTGCGGTTCGCGAAGCCCGAGCCCAGATAGGACGAACCCAACGGCAAATCAAGCGTGCGAAACACGATGAACGTACGGGGAGGGCCATCGCGTCTGCTTGCTGTTTGACTGGCAATCCAACTCGCTAAGGCGGCAGGATCGAGGTCGCCGAGAACCCGATAAACGGCACGGTCAGGCGGTGAGGGACGTAAGTTGCGTCGTAACCCATTTCACTGGCATCGGGGTTGAACGGCGTGCGTGGCTTGTAGCTCGTATCGGTCTCAACTCCCAACGAAAATGCCCCGAGACTGGGCCGGGTGGCCGGTGCGTCAGGTTCAACCGATCTCTTGGGGACCGCCGAGATAGTATGCCGATCGGCGCCGTGGGTTGGCAGACGCGTGTCAAAGTATCGAGCGGCCGCGCTCGAGGAACGATGTTCGGCCGCACCGTCCTTGCGCCCGTGCCCCTTTCCGGTTGCCGTATCCTTCGTCGGCGCCGGGACGTTGGGTTTGATGGCCTCCGCGGTTTGGCCGAACGTCGTTGGGTCCAGCAGCCGCTGATCGCTGCTCGCACCCGGCGGCTGCGCCATAGCGCCCGCACCACACCCCAGCGTGATCATCGCGGCGGACACGAGCCCCGAGGCACACGCACGCCATGAAGACATGAAAACCCCCTCCCAAAATTCAAACTAGCACGTTGGCAGCCGCCAACACCAGCAGTTCACGGCTCGGTTGTCCCCACTCCACTTCGCCATTTTGGGCGCACCAATTCGGTGAGACCGCCTGCCATATCATTCCCGGCCGGCAGGAGAGTCGTCAGCCTTGGTTTGGCGGCAAGATGATGGCGAAATGCGGTGGCAAAGAGGCAGTGACGCGCTTCGCTCACTAAAGCGAGCCGGATCCAGGGCCGCCCTTCTGGGCTTTCTCGGCGCTCTCCCGCACAAGCGTGGCCGGTCCCGCCGCGTCGCGGATTATCCCGGAGGCGCTTGTGGGCCGGCAACCCCGTGCCTAGTCCGAGCCCGGATCCCCCGGCGGGCACCGAGCTTGTGCGAACCCGCCTTACCGCCCTCGTCGTCGAGCACCATTGAAAAGCCGGTCGAGAGCGTCGGCCCGGTCGCCGCTAACCGATGCGCGCTGGCCCTTGGGCGCCTGCGCCAAACGGCTCCGCGCAAACAAAGCGGATCCACTCGCACGCCTCGCCCCACCGGAACACCCAGGTTCGATTAAAGTGCTGATCCCACTTCGGCCGCCTCTCGGGGGCGGCAAGGTTATTTTCGAGCTGCAATCGAGTGATGCCGCAAAAGCAGACCCGTGCTGCGGCCTTGAAATAATCAAGCGGCGACCACCGGCAGCCGGTCCGGAACTATTATGCGGGATTGCAAACTCTCCAAGCCTGACGCGAATTGGGGCAACGCGCACGACCGTTAGCGCCAATGATAACTCCTCGTGGGGCATGAACCCGCCCCAAGCTTTTCCGTAAAAATGAAATGGTTCAAATCTCGGCAAAATACGAGGCAAAGAAGCCAGCAAGCCGCGCCCGCGTCGCGCGATTGCCGGCGCTTTGTCCCCTTGTTGCCGCGCTAGTCAGCGCCCGGCGTTGGCGCAACAGAGCAAGTCTGCGGCCCGTTCGCCGATCATGCCGCTCGGAGCCTGAGTATTGCCGCTCACCAACGTTGGCATAATAGAGGCGTCAGCAACTCGCAGCTTGTCAACACCGCGAACCCGTAACTGCGGATCGAGGACGGCGCGAGCATCCCCGCCCATGCGACAGGTGCCGCCGGGATGATAGATCGTGTCCGCATGGGCGCGAATAACGGCGTGAAGCTCCTCATCTTGCACGTCATCACCGTCGTGAATCGGGCAACCGACAAAGGGCCTCATGGCGCGCGCGCGCAAAATGCGTCGCACCAAGGTCGCACCCCGCACCAGGGTTTCCATGTCTTCTGGATCAGAGAGAAATTGCGGATCGATCAGGGGGGCACTGCGTATGTCGGCCCCCGTCAGCCGCACAGTGCCGCGGCTCTTGGGTCGCAGCACACAGACGTGCACGCAATAGCCGCGCGCCAGATGCCAGTTGCGGCCATGGTTGTCGACGAGAGCGATACAGAAATGCAGCTGGATATCGGGCCGGTCGAGCCCCGGATGGGTTTTGAGGAAGCCGCCGGCCTCGGCGATGTTACTGGTCAGCAGCCCGGTGCCCTGGCGCTTGAACTCCCGCCAGCCGCGCCAAATCTGTGACAACATTGACGGCGTGAGTCCCACAAGGTCGCGGCTCGCGAGACGCCGGTTGATCGCGTAATCGATATGGTCTTGCAGGTTGCCTCCGACCGCCGGGCTGTCAAGCACGACATCGATGCCGAACGAGCGAAGATGTCCGGCAGGGCCGATCCCCGAGCACATCAGAAGTTGCGGCGAGCCGAACGCGCCGGCGCAAACGATGACTTCGGCGTTGGCATGCACCCTTTGCGTGCGCCCGTCACGTTGTATCACCACGCCGGCGGCGCGGCGTCTATCAAAGACAATGCGCTCCACTTGGCAGTGGGCCAATACATGCAGGTTCGCTCGCGGACTCAAGTAGGCGCGGGCGGCCTGGTAGCGCCGGCCGTTCCGCTGCAAGACTTGGTAAAATCCGACGCCTTCCTGCGTCGGGCCGTTGAAATCCGGGTTGCGCACAAAGCCCGTTTCGACCGCTGCATCGAGGAAGGCGGCCGCCACCGGATTGGGTGTACGCAAGTCGGCAACATGCAGCGCCCCACCCGTTCCGTGCAGCGCGTTGGGGCCGCGCTCGTTGTGCTCCGCGCGCTTGAAGATCGGCAAGACGTCGTGCCACGACCACCCCTCGCAGCCGGCCTCGCGCGCCCAGCCGTCATAGTCTTGCGGTTGACCGCGCACGTAGACCATGGCGTTGATGAGGCTGCTACCGCCGAGGCCGCGGCCTCGCGGCTGAAATCCGCGGCGCCCGTTCAGGCCCGGCTGGGGCACGGTCGAGTAGGCGTAGTTGCGCGCGGATTTCCGGGGCACGTGGAGTGCCATACCCAGCGGGATGTCCGAGGCCCACCCGGCGCGCGCCGGGCCCGCCTCGAGCAACGCGATTCGCGCATCCGAGCAGCGCTGCGCCAGCCGGGACGCGAGCGCACAGCCAGCGGGGCCGCCACCGACAATGATGTAGTCATAGACCGCCGTCATCGACGCCTGTTTTCATCCGAGTCGGCCGCAGCTGACCACACACGATCGACCTTGACCACATCACGCAGGTCCGCCATGCCGGTCGGGGCCCTGCCGCGAACCCAGACATGATTGACGGCGAACCTTGACCGAGACAAACCTTGGCATCCAGACTTCGCCGGCGCAAAATCATGGCCATGTCCGTGCCCTCCGAGACGATCGGGCCGGCCACGTTAGCCCACGAACTGAAGGTCTTACCTAATGGCACTCAAATTACACTATCATCCTTTGTCGACCTATTCGCGGCGGGTGCTGATCGCACTCGGCGAGAAGCATATTCCCTTTGAGCCTGTCGTTGTCCACATGGAGGCAAGGAAACATCGCGATCCTGATTATTTGAGGCTCAACCCCTATGGTCGCGTCCCGACGCTCGAGGATGAGGGGTTTGTGCTTTACGAGTCCACCGCCATTCTCAATTACCTCGAGGCCAGCCATCCGAGCCCAGCTCTTGTCCCTGCTGATTTGCGCGAACGCGCGCGAGTGGACATGCATATGAAGCTGTGCGACCTGCAGATGACGCGTCAAGCTGGCACCATCATTTTTCCGAAGCGATTTTTGCCGAAGGATCGCTGGAATATGCCAGCCATATCCACCGCCAAAGCCGAGATCGAAAAGCACCTGGGCATTCTCGATGCCGAGCTCAACGGTAAGACTTACCTGGTTGCCGAGCAGTTCACGCTGGCGGACTTATGCTATCTGCCATTCGTCGAATTCTTGCCGTTGATGGAAATCGAGTCGCCGCCCAACGTTGCCGCGTGGGTCGAGCGCCTGTTGGCGCGGCCGAGCGCGCAGGTTAGCCGCCCTGCGCGGTAATGGCGCCCAATCGCCTCGCGCAGGGCAGGTGCCCGCAGCCGCGATCGAGCAGGCGCAAGACTGACCGGCTATGCCGTTGCGCTGCCGGTGCGTGCAGGAATGCAAAAACGGGATTGCCGTCAAGCGTCGGCCCGGCAATGGGCTTTGGCCGCGACTCGTTTTTGGGAACGGCCGCGCTGTATTGATTTCTGCTACGATGCGATCGCGGTATCGGTCATCTGGTGCTTGCTGATGACCGACCGCTGTTGCTTTAAAAGCCGCACAACAACAAGAGAAATAGCGGCCAAGCTTATAAAAAGACTGTTCGCTGACCAATTGTCAGCACAACCTTTGCCGGTCGCTCCGGCGCCAAGCCAAGGTGTGGAAACCACAGTTGTTCTATATATTTTATTGATGACGCATGGGAAGCCTGCGCGGTCGCAGCGGCTGTTGATTTGAATTCCCTCAACCGCGGCGGGCCGATATGGATTGAGGGGGCTGGTTGTATCGTCGTGTAGTCAGTGGCGTGAGAAAACCCCAGCCATGCGGAGATCGCCATGAAAGCGCATTCGGGATTTCGTGACCTCGACGTGACGCTGTTGGGGCACGTCGGCACGATCGAGATC
>Ga0126373_10003557_pt1 | contig 11696 bp, 12 predicted proteins | sample PanSoiMetPlot_11_FD_92545 | JGI IMG/M metagenome (GOLD analysis project Ga0126373, IMG submission 92545) | Tropical forest soil microbial communities from Panama - MetaG Plot_11 | ecosystem: Environmental > Terrestrial > Soil > Tropical forest > Bulk soil | place: Panama | collected 2016-02-17
CAGCGAACGGGCCGCGTCATGACCGATTTCGACGACCTCGACGACGACGACGTTATCGACGTCGGCGACCTCTACCCGGACGGGCCGGTCAAGTCCGCGCTCCGGCACGCCTGGGAACGCATCCGCCACCCGCTGACCTACGGCCAGCGCGCACCCGGCCTATGCCGTGAGGGCTGCGGCGACGCGGAGACGCACTGCCCAGGGTGCACGAGCCTGCAATGCCTGAACTGCCGGCCTTGCGAGTGCGGCGAAGCGCACGGACGGCTTGGGCCATGACCGAACGCGAGCTGATCCGGCTGATCATCGAGTACGCGCACAGCCTCACACCGGCCGTGTTCGTCCTGCACTTCCCCGACTCCCGCCGCATCCAGGGCGACCCGGGCCTGCCCGACATGCTGCTCCTGGGGGAGCACCGGCTGGCGTGGCGCGAGCTCAAGTGCGACGGCACTCGGCTGCGCGCCGACCAGCGCAGGTGGAAATGGCGGCTCGAATCCGCAGGCGAAGATTATGCGGAGTGGGTGCCCGGAGATTGGGCGAGCGGCCAGATCGCGGCCGAGATCACCGCCCTGAACCTGCCCGCCGACCAGACGGCGGAGGTCGTGATCTCCGAGGAGGAGGACGGGGAGAAGGCGTTCTTCCGCGCGCTGTATGGCGGTCGACGGGTCCGCGGCTTACCCTGTCACGAAGGCACGAACGGCCAGACGGCCAACATTCTTCGCCGGAGCTAAGCTGTCGCAGATTCGTCATTGCAAGCATTGCCTGGGAGACTGCCTTGGTGAGTGCTGGCTCCCAGGCGATGTGGGCCTGTGCATCCACAGCCCTTCCCCTTCCCCTGGCCCCCCGCTTCGTGACTGGCCTCGCCTGATACTTACACGCCGCTTCTGGCGCTGGTTCCTTTGGAGGCGATGACCGCATCCCGCCTGAGTTGACGCGCGCGGCATGCGCGGGTGACTCCGGTCGCTGACGTACATGCGATCAGCGCCGTAAATTCCGGGACGAAATTGTCCCCCCGTTTTCTAGGGAAGGGCCCTGCCTGGCTACCGGGCGATCTGGCTTCCTGGTAGCCGCAGGGGGTGTTTCCTGCTACACGGCTACCGTCTTGACCTGCGAGGATGTTGCTACCTTCCAGTGCGTGCTGGCTACCTCGCGGATGCTGGCGACCACGACAATGGCGGTGAGCGGATGGCTTCAACGTGGCGGCTGACGTGCAACAAGTGCGGCACGGAGTGGGATGAGCCGCTAGACGGCAAGAGCCCGCGTGTGCCGGTGCATTGCCCGGCGCCGGGGTGCAGGGCGAACAAGAAGATCCCGGTCGAAGCGTTCGGCGGGACGGCGAGTGTCCGGCCGTCGAGGGGTCAGGCCGCGGCGCCTCGCGGGGCGGTCGCGGTTCGGAGGTCGGCGCCAACGGCGCGAGGCGGTACCGCCCGCCGGATCGCCGAGTTTGAGCCGTGGCGGCCGAGCGGCGCGGATCTTGAGAGGTTCGTCCAGGGGTTCGCGGTGCTGCGCCGCAAGGATCATCCTGAAGTGCTGGAGCCGTCGGCGATCGTCCCGCCATCCCGGCCGCCACCAGTGCGCGAGTCCTCGACGGATCTGGCGGGCAAGGAGCCGGTGGCCGCGCGCCTGCTCGGCCGCCTGCGCGCCGGGAAACGGCGGGCACCCCGTGATCTCCACCGGTCGCCTGTCGAGCGGTTGCAGGGCACGACGTGGTGCGAGCTGTGCCGGATGGACGGGACGGCCAGCGGCGGCGTGTTCGGCGTCGAGCTGGCGGTTGACCCGTTCGCCGCGGACATGTGCGCCGGTCACCTGTGGCGGCTGCTGGTCGAGTCGCCGCGCGCTGTCGAGGTCGTGCGGGGGCCTGGGCTCGGCGGGCCGGTCAAGCCTGCGCTGGCGTGGTGCAAGGGCTGCCTGGTCGATGGGCGGGGGCGCCGGGCCGGTGGCCGCAGGCGTCGGTGCTGGTGACCGCTCCGACGATCCCCGGTCAGCTGGCATTGTGCGGCCGGCATCTGCGGGAGGTTGCCGGGGCGGGTCTCGAGCTGGGGGTGCGGGAGATCAGCCGGCCGCCCAGTCCCGCAGTCGCGCAAGTGCGCCTTCCTGTTTCGCGTCGCGAGCCGAATCCGGTGATCGAGATTTCGCGGCCGAACGTCAGCCCGGTGTTTGCCGGGGTGCGGCTGGCATTCAGAGTCATGGCCGCCTGGAAATCGGCATTAGGCCTCGCGGCCGTGCCAGCTGAGCAACGTGTCTAGTTTCGCGCATCAAGTCACGTTGCCCTGACGCCGGTGGCAGTTTGCTAGGGATACTAAGCTCTCGCCGTGCCCGATGATCGTGGGACGACTTCCACTTGGCTCAGCCAGTGCGCAGACGTGTACGGCATCCTTGAGCAGGTACGGCGTCGCCCGGGTATGTGGGTCCAGGACGGTTCGGTGCAGCAGCTGAGCACCATGTTGTTCGGGTACTCTCTCGCACTTCAAGTGCACGACGTGCCGGAGCGTTTTGACCTGCACCCGGCGCTAGGGCCTTTCGCCGAGTGGCTCCGCGCGACCCGCGGGTGGCCGATGGCCATTGGGTGGGCAGCTGCTATCGAGATGAACGCCGGAGACCGCGCACCACTGGATCTGTTCTTCAGCTTGCTCGATGAGTACCGGGCAAGGCCCGAACCCGGCTAGGGCCGTAGCCAGGCACGATCGGCTCGCAGTCCGCGCATGGCTCGGTCGTCATGCGAACGCGCCTCGCGTGGGGGTTTCGCGTCCAGCTCAGCCCGGAGTCGGCGTGGTGGGAGCCCTTGTGCCGGCTGTCGCGGTGGCAGAGGATCGGCCCAGTCATATGTCGTGCCCCCGAGCGCGAACCGCACCTTGCGGGCGGCAAGCTGATCGAGGATCGCGCGGGCATCCGGCACCGAGCGGGCGAGCCGGTCGAGCTTCGTGCAGACCAGGGTGTCCCCGTCGCGGACGGCGGCGAGGGCCTGCGCCAGTCCGGGCCGATCCCGGTTCCGGCCGGTGAGCCCGTGGTCCAGGTAGATCCGATCAGGGGTGACGCCGAGCTGGGCGAGCTGCTGCCGCTGGGCGGTGAGGTCTTGCCGGTCGGTGGAGCACCGGGCGTAGCCGATCAGGGTTCCCATGCCCGCGAGCGTACGGAATGACGCTGACAACCGTTACACGGCCCGCGGACGGGTCTTGCGGATGGTCTCTCTGCTGGTCGTTGCGGCCTGCTCTGCGGTGTCCGTTCAGCGCTCCTCTAACGGACGAGGCGCAGCAAGTCGCGGCGGTGTCTCACCTGCCGCCTCTCGCCTGGGCGGCGCGCTCGTCGGGAACCAGAACGTAACTTGCGGCGTCATATTGGCGTGAGGCGATTGGTCATCGCGCTCGCGCTGATCGCGGCGGGGTGTGGCAGCGGCAGCCAGGCTGCGGCTCATAGTCTCCCGGGCGCGGTGGCGCGGCCGGCGAAGATGATGACGGCTCGGTTGGTGCTTCCGTCGCGGACCCTCGCAGCGGGCTCGTCGATGTCCGGGCGCCTGATCGTCGAGAACAACACGGGACGCGCCATTCGCACGTGGGGCTGCGGGACGCTCTTCGTGGTCGCGCTCACCAGCAGCACGTACCAGCCGGCGATCCCCTGGCTTGCCTGCCTCCAGTCCTTCACGATCCCGGCCGGCAGGACCACCTATCGGCTGACTATTGCGGCGAGCTACTACCAGTGCCCCGTACGCGATCCGCAGGGCGCCATCAAGGCGTGCGGACCAGACGGGCAAATGCCGCCGCTTCCACCTGGTGACTACCGTGCGATCCTCTTCCAGCCCCGCCATCTAGTCCAGGCTCCAGCGCCAGTAGCGGTCCGCGTGATACCCGGATGACGGCTGCCGGGACTGTCAGAATTTTGTGTGTGATGTCCGGCGTGGCCTGTATAGCCGGGATGTGAGTTCCGGCTAGAAGGGCTCACATGATGTCATCGGAGATGATGCGGGACCCCCAGGAGGAGCTGCTGCCCGCGCCGGAGGACGGCCCGGGCCTTCGCGGCGGCGAGCCGGCGCCGGGTGATTCGTGGCGGCAGGAGCTGGCCGGGGAGCTGATCGGCCGGGCCCGGTCGGAGGGGGTGCAGCTGACCGGGCCGGGCGGGCTGCTGACCGGGATCACCCAGCGGGTGCTGGAGACGGCGCTGGAGACCGAGCTGGCCGATCACCTCGGCTACGACAAGGGCGACCCGGCCGGGCGCGGGTCGCCGAACATGCGCAACGGGCACTCGGCGAAGACGGTGCACACCGATGCCGGGCCGGTGCGGATCGCGGTGCCGCGGGACCGGGCCGGCAGCTCCGGGCCGCGGTGCCGAAGCACGCACGGCGGGTCGGCGGGTTCGACACCGCGATCTTGTCGCTGTATGCGAAGGGGCTGACGACCGGCGAGATCCAGGCGCACCTGGCCGAGGTGTACGGCGCCGAGGTGTCGCGGGAGCTGGTGTCCAAGGTCACCGACGCGGTCCATGCCGACGGCGGCCGGTTCAAACAGCTGACATGGCCCTGACAGCCGAGTTCTGGCGCCGACGCCGGGGTGAGCGACTAACTGCGTGACAACCATTGTGGGAAAGGGAATACAACGACGTACGCGTGCGGACGATCGAGCCCTGTCGGCGAGCAAATGCGGGACGGTCTCGACGACCCTAGACTTGCTTGATAAGGAAGAGATCGGCTGATCGACTCGTAGTGCTTCCTTATCAAGTAGGCGCTGTACGGTTAGGGCCGTCACCTGCACGAACGTCGCGGATGCGGCCTTCGGAGTCTGATCGAGCGCTTCGTTTCACTTCTCGCCATGCCGAGGCGCCTTCTGGCCGGATTTTGGCCGCAACACGACGCGAAGCGCTGCGCACCAGCGAGGAACGAGGAGCAGTGTTACTGCTGCCAAAGCCACTTTGATCATGCTCCGAACAGCTCTACCTGGGCAACACCTTGACACCGATCAATCTGGCCACCAACAAGCCGGGAAGTCCCATCAAGCTCGGATTCAAGCCATGGGATCTCGCGATCACGCTGGCCGGGCGCACCGCATGGCCGCGCCTGCGATCTGGCAGGCTCCGCGGCCCGTCGAGATGATCTGATACGGCAGAGTTCCGAGGTTCAAGTCCAGCTATTGGTTAGGATCCAACGGCTCCGCTGCGGCCAGGAACTGGTCATCTGTCGGCAGGGCTGACCAGGGCCAAGTTGCTCCATGGTCGTCGGCGTAGCCGACCGAGAAGTTCTGGCCGTCAAAGTTGACCTCATACACCCAAGCGTGCGGGCTGCCCTCATTATTGACGATGTAGCCGCTGGCCAGGATTCCGGCCGGATCGCCTTGCAGGCCGCGCAGCAGGGCATACCACGGTTCATCGGGGTCGCCCTCGTCCGGATCGCTGTACTGCCGCAAGCGGCCGACTTCGTCGGGTGTAGGCGGCGGGCTACCGTCGTAGTCGCCAACTACTATCAGACTAGTGATGGCGGCTTCCAACTGAGCGGGCTCCGCGATCGCAGCGCGCAGCCAGTCGAGGACGTTGACGCCAAGGTCCCAGGGACCGCCATCCCAGTGACAGTAGGAATGTTTGGCTTCGCCGCCAGCGATGAAGGTGATGAATCCGTTCGTGGACATCTGCCTGCCTTTTCGACGTACAAGAGTCTGCCGTCGCAGCACCTGGCTGACAACCGAAGCTGATCAATCCAGCCTTGCGTTGGAACAGAGATCAGAGCTGTTCGTCGGCCCGGTGCCGCAGCTGAAGTTGCGTGACAAGCTGAGTGACAACCGCGGCGCCCAGGTCCTGCACGTCGACGGTCCTGGGCGGACGAAAGCTCGCGGCTCACGGCGCTAAGGCCGATAGTCATAACTCCACTGACTTTGCCTCATAAGAAACAGGTCCGCGTGGCGCCCGCCCAGGCCCGTGGTGCCAATAGCGCGCCATTAGTTCCCGGTCCTCAGCTGTATCTGAGGGTATCGATCTTGCGCGGCGCGGTGTTGCCACCACCGACGGCACCGGAGCGGGTGAGGAGCAGCATATGAGCAAGGCCGCAGATATCAGCGAACCCGCCAGCGAGCTAGAACATCTCATCGCGGACCTGTCGGCGTCCGGGCCGTCCGTCTTCGTCTTCGGCGACGGCCTTACCACCGCGCACCTGGTCGGCACGACCACACCGGTATTCGGGGGACCGGCCGACCGGCGGTGGTGGCACGTCGAGCTCGGCGACGACGCGGCGAAGTGGGCGATGTCCGTTCGCGTCGATGAGGTCACCGGGGTCCGGTTCGTGCGCGAGCTCCACCCGTTCCCTTCTTACGTCGGCCCCGAGCTCCTGGCCGTGCAGTTCCTGGGTCCGGGCGAGGGCACCGTCCTTTACTGCTACCTGGGCGACTTGAATGACGGCCAGCTGATGCGCCTCGAGAAGCTGGAGGCCTGGCGAGCGCTGCGCGAGCGGTACGGCAATCGCGACGAGTCGATGGTCAACCGAGGCACCCTCTTGGCCCCTGCCGCCTGAACATTGGTCATCAGCGGAAGGCCGGAGTGGGGTTCGGAGCCCCGCGACTGCTGCCAAGCTCGCAGACAGCTACCCTCACGCGGCGACAGCCTTGCCGCACCGGCGGGGGTGCGCCCCGCCTCAGGCTGGCTGACCTGCATGACAGATCGGGTGATCGTCGCCAAGCGGTGAGATTGCCGGCACCGTGACCTTGTGACTCGCTAACAGACCCGCAACACATCATTACGGCTGAAACGTACGGATCTGCCGATGAGCGTGAACGTCCGCAATGCGGGGGTACGCTGCCGGCATGTCCGGCTTCACGATCAAGGCGCTCACGCCGGAGACGTTCGACGACTTCGCCGCTCTCGTCGAGCGGAACAAGGGCATGTTCGCCAGCTGCTGGTGCACGTATTTCCATCCCGACTGCGCGGAGAAGGGCCAGAGCGCCGAGGGGAACCGGGCGCTCAAGCAACGTCTGGTGGCCGACGGGATCGCGCACGCGGCGCTGGTCTACGACGGCGACCGGGCCGTCGCCTGGGCGGAGTACGGATCACCTGAGGAACTGCCCAACATCCATCACCGCAAGGAGTACGTCGCCACTGCCGAGCGGCTGCCCGACTACCGGGTCACCTGCATCCTGGTCGAACGCGGCCTTCGCGGTCAGGGCCTAGCGGCGATCGCCCTGCGCGGAGCCATCGAGCTGATCGCGCAGGCCGGCGGCGGCATGGTCGAGAGCTACCCGCACGACACCGGCGGGGTCCGCAAGAAGAACTCGTCGTTCCTCTACAACGGCACTCGCACGATGTACGAGCGCGAGGGCTTCACCTACGACCGGCCGAAAGGTCAGGGCAACTGCGTGATGGTGCGTGAGGTGGCCCCGAGCACGCGCGACTGAACCGGTCGATAGACCGCTCACGCCCCCCAAGTGCGCGGTCCTCGGTGAGCGGCCGCCCCGGGTGACCCGTCACTATGCTCGCCGACGTGAACTTCAACCTCATCAGGTTCTGGACGCTGATCGTGGTGCTCATCGGTGCGCCGTTGCTGGCATTCCTGCTGATGCGTCAGCAGCTTCTGAGCCTGCCGCCCGCGGAGAGCCTTGAGCGCATCGACCAGTGCGTCATCGAGGGGCAGCGTCCGGAAGCCGTTGCCTGATTTGGGTTCCTCGATTCGAACTTGATATTCGACCAGCAAGGGTCGACTGATCAGCCGGGAAGCATCTGCGTCCTGATAAAGCAGCCGCCTGAGCAGATGGCCGGCCGCTCACGCTCGACCGGCGATCCCCTGGCCGAATGGCTCAGTGAGTGGCTCGCCGAACCCAACCAGCCAGGTAACGTCCAGAACTGGCTGCATCGGGTGCTCTGTGACCGGGGCGCCGATGATCACGTCTGACGGCTCTAAGTTCGAGAGGATAGGACCATGACTGACCTGACCTTGGTGTGGGACGCGGCGACCAGCCCCGACCCCCTGCCCAACGACACGATCGGCACCGCGTGCATGGTCTATGTGGGCGGCACCTCCGCCGCCCGGGTGTGGACGGAGCCAGAGATCGACCGGGTGGCGCACATGCCGAAGCTGCCGGTGTGGGTGCCGACCCCAGGTGTCGATAACCCGCGGCAGGCCGGCCAGGCCTGCATCGCAGCGCTGCAGGCCCGCGGGATCAGGGCCGTCAACTCGCAAGGGCAGCGGCAGTGGGTCCTTGTCGACCTTGAGACGGGCCGGGAGCCAGCCGCGGACTGGCTGAAGCTGTTCGTGCGTCCGATCTTCCAGGCCGGCTACTCGATCCCCCGCTACGGCTCCCCTGATAGTTCCCACCTGTTCGACTACCCGCCCGGCACGGTCGGCTACTGGGTCGCCAACTACAACGGCCAGGCGCGGCTGTACAACCACGCGAACGTCGTCGGCACCCAGTTCCAGGACCTTGTGCAGACGCCGGGCGGGATCGTTGACCAGTCGGTGATGCTGGCGTCTGGCCTCCCCCACCTGTGGCTGTGACATGAGGTGCGGGCAGACGATCGATGGCTGAGATCACCCATGTCTGGGCAATGAGCATGTGGGTCCACTGGGGAGAGGCATCCGATCGTCACCGCCCTGCGGCCGACGACACCGGCCATGTCCGCATGCGCGATCCGCCGGGACTCAGCGCGGCCAGGTAGCGGTCGAGGCAGTCGCCGGGCGCACTGAATCCTCGCGCCGCACCCATACCGATGAGCCCTGTCTAGCTGCTTGCGCCTCCGCTAGCTGCGGACATTGCTTGTCGACCTTTGTCAGATCGGGCGCGCCGTCTCGCACATGAGGCTACGATGTTGGTTCGTCTTCGTTGGTTTGAATGGTTATCGAGCTGCGATGCCGCTAGAAGTACTCGTCGGAGGACCGCTCAAAATGCCCACATTGGTTCAGTCGGTGTGACGATGCCTACCGGGCAGATGCCGTAAATGACCTGGCACGATCCACTGCAACAGGGTGGCGTGCGCCAACGCCTCATGGGCGTCGCGGCTGCGCTCGCTCTCGTCGCCGCGCTCGCCGGCACCCGGGCGCCACGTGTGCTGTCGAACCCGGCGGGCTACCCGGCGAACATGGATTACGCTTCGGGCGGATACGGAAAGTGGTCAACGGCGGCGCTGGCAGACCCGGGGATCGGCGGCGTCACCATCAACCTGTACTGGCGGCAGGTCGAGCCGAGGCGGGGCTCGTACAACTGGGGCCCCCTCGACACCGAGATGGCTGCGTGGGCGCAGGCGGGTAAGCGCGTCGCGCTGATCGCGAGATTCGCCAACGAGAAGGGAGGCGGCTGCCCCGGAGGCTACCTGCCCTCATGGGAGATCGCGCGCATCCCCACCTTCTGCGACACCGACCTCAACAGCACCATCCCCGACTACTTCTCAGCCAGGTTCCAGTCCGACTGGAAGGCGTTCATACAGGCGTTGGGGAATCATCTGGCGGCGAGTCCCTATAGAAAGGCTGTCGCCTACGTGCGTGCTGGCACCGGCCTCGGCGGAGAGAGCTTCTACCTCATGTATGGGCGAGCTGGGAACACCGACTTCGTCCACGACAAGCAGAAGCTCGTCGCCTGGGGCTACTCGCCTCAGGCCTGGGAGGCCTTCCAGGAGAATCTTCTCGCCTTCTATAAGCGGGCGCTCCCGTACCAGGACATCTACGTCGTCGACAAGCTAGACGTCAATCCCACCACCGGCACCCCAGTGCAGGTGGAAGTGGCCCACTGGGCTGCCGCCCATGGCCAAGGAGTGGGCGAGGAGTGCCTCCCCGCGGGGTCCTTCTCACACGACTACGCCGACATGAACCAGATCACGGCGTGGGTTCACAAAAATTATCCCAATGCCTATATCCAGTTCCAGACCTGTGGCGTCATGAGTGGACCCGCGGAGGTCGCCGGCGTTATCAGTGATGCCAAGAGCCATTGGGCGCGGTCGATCGAGTGGTATGAGAAGGGCATCACCACGTCGTCATACCTGTCCGAGTACGTCGCCTACCAGGGGTGGGTAAACAGGACGTTCCAGGGCGGTTCGCAGCTATGGCTGGGCCAGTACTCCGGGCCTGGCGCACTCAATGACTTCCCCGTTTCTGTCGCCGTTGACAATAGGGGGTCGGCGGTGTTCGTTACAGGGAACAGCCAGTCATCTGCTGGAACAACTGACTATGCGACGGTCGCATACCGCACATCGACCGGGGCAAAGCTGTGGGCAGGCCGCTATGGCGGTATCCGTGGGGCAGGTGCCAAAGCCGCGGCTGTTGATGCCGGCGGGGGGAGGGTGTTCGTTACGGGCTCTAGCCCCGGAACGGGTTCGGGTACTGACTACGCCACGATCGCCTACAACGCCACCACAGGGGCACAGCTGTGGCTTCGTCGCTACGACGGACTGGCCAGCAGCAACAACTTTGCCTTTGATGTGGCGGTGAGCCCCAACGGCAGCCGAGTGTTCGTGACCGGGTCTGGCCAAGGCGCGGACACAACCGGCGATTATGTCACGGTGGCTTATGATGCGGCGACGGGCAAGCAACTGTGGGTCAGCCGTTACAGCGGTCCTGGGAGCACTCAGGACCACGGGGCCTCGCTGGCGGTCAGCCCGGATAGTGCGACGGTCTATGTCACTGGTGGGTCAGGACCCGATTTCGCCACGATCGCCTACAACGCCGTCACCGGGGCGCAGCGGTGGGTGAGCCGCCGGCCCGGCGAAGGCAGCTCGGTCGCGGTCAGCCCAGATGGTCACGTCGTATATGTCGCCGGCACCTCCGGCCAGAGCTCCGCCACGGTTGCTTATAACGCCGCGACCGGAACGCAGCAGTGGGAGCGCAGCTATAAGGGCCGTGGCACCTCTCTCGCCGTAAGCCCAAGCGGGAACATGGTGTACGTCACCGGACCCGCCGGACTTAACATCTACACCACAGTTGCCTATGACACGGCGACAGGAGCGCGCCGGTGGGTTCGCCGGTACAGTCGCGCCGATAACTCGGTCGTTGGCGACAGCCAGGTCGCCGTCGGGCCCGGGGGGCACACGGTGTACGTCACGGGAGGCTCCGGCCATGACATCGTCACGGTCGCCTACAGCGCCGCGACAGGAGCCAGCCGGTGGACCAGGCTGCGCCGAGGCAAGGGCATCTCGTTGGCGGTCAGCCCGGTCAACGCCACGGTGTTCGTCACCGGAATCGCCCATCCGGCCGCGTCGTCGGCCGACGACTACATTACAGTCGCCTACCACGGCTGACCCGCGCGTCCGTGCAGCCTCACATCCGGGATCTCAGCACGTCGACCTCGCAGCCTGGCGTTGACGGGTCGAAGCCGTGCTCGACCAGCCAGCGGACCGCCCGCAGGCTTCGCAACGACCACCACCCGCGGATCACGTCGAGGTCGACGTCGGTGCCGTAGCCGTCGACGACATCGCCAAGGTGCTCCTCGTGTCCGAGCGTCAATGAGGCGAGGTCGTACAGGGCATAACCGCGGCCCGCCTCGGTCCAGTCGATCACGCCGGTGATCTTGTCACCGTCGACGAACACGTGGGCAATCTGCAGGTCGCCGTGCGTGAATGCTGGTGTCCACGGGCGGAGCGCAGCCTCGGCAATCTGGCGGTTGCGCGTGACCAAGTCTGCGGGGAGGACGCCGTTGGTGATAAGCCACTCGCATTCACCGTCGAGGTGCGATGCGATCTCGTCGAGGCTCCTGCCAGGCCATGGCGGCAGCGGCGCGTCGTGCAGCATCCGTGCGGCGGCACCCGCGGCG
>Ga0126373_10003558_pt1 | contig 11696 bp, 10 predicted proteins | sample PanSoiMetPlot_11_FD_92545 | JGI IMG/M metagenome (GOLD analysis project Ga0126373, IMG submission 92545) | Tropical forest soil microbial communities from Panama - MetaG Plot_11 | ecosystem: Environmental > Terrestrial > Soil > Tropical forest > Bulk soil | place: Panama | collected 2016-02-17
CTGGCGGAGAGAGTGGGATTCGAACCCCGCGGCATTTTGTGGAATCAGTAAGATACCGACTTTTCAAGTGGTTAACTTTGGCATAATTGCACGAATTGTAGCGTTCCTAGCACAGATTTAACACAGGTTTTCCCGCTTGGAGTCCCATTTGTGTTTCCGTTGAGTCCTTGCACAATCGGAACCTAAGCGCGTGCACTCCGCGCCAGACATGGCTTTCCTGTCCATCAGATCCGTAATTCAGGGCTGCGCACGGGACTCCTCGGGCGATCGGTGTTCCGTTCATGTGACCCAACCTACATCTCCTTCAGCGGAAATTGGATCTCGAGCATTTGGCCTAGGTTGAGTTCGCGCCTCGGACCGGCGAGTTGGTATCCTCTGACATTCATCCATCTGCGAACGGCTCCGGTTCGAGCTCTTCCTGATGACCGGGATGAGAGAGCAAGAAGTCATGTACACATATTGGTCGGACGTGAACTTCGCGGCTTCGACTGTTCGCGTCAGCCACAAGCCGGATCGGAACTGGACACCAAAAGCGTACAAGGAGTGCGAGATTCCAATTCCGGCGAAGCTCGTGAAGAAATTGAAGGCCTGGAAGGCGAAGTCTGACAAGACCTGCAATCTGCTGTTTCCGACTTCAGGATGCAATCCAAAGTTGGACTTCCTTGATGCCTAAAGGCGTGCGCCGAACGTGCCGAACTTGACAAAAACAACTTCCGGCTGCACAAATTCCGTTCGACCTTTGCGACTCGGTGCCTCTGGGCTGGCGTCGATCTGCGCACGGTGCAGCAGTGTCTTGGGCCCAGCGATATGGAGTCGACGCAGTGAAAAAGTGCGCGAGAAGGTGAATCAGATTTCTTGCCTCAGTCCTACGCTTCGACCTCTATTCGCAGAGGCATAATGTGCGTGGAAAATGTATGGACTGATGTGGGCCGTGTTGAGCTCAGATCAGACTGCTCTCCCTCAGGTCAGCTCATCTCAACGCAACCCAACCCATTTGATCCCCCCGAATCAGCGTCCGCTTGTTGTCTGGGGCGCGCGGGGCGCGGGGTGGAGATGGGTGGAGTTTGAATTGGGGCCCAGTGCGGGTGGGGGCGGGCTTCCGTACCGTTCGACAGGCGGACTCTCCGTTACTAACCTCGATAGCCGGGGATCAAACTACTTCTGAGCTGCCGACCAGCCACTAAACTGACCGCACCCGGGGGAGAAATTGCGGAAGGGCAGGAGATGCTGGGACTCCGTGCTAGGATCATTGCCGTGTTGGATTTTTGCTTCCTGTTGGGCTCCTCCCGATCCAACCAAAACCCGATTTCTCCACGCGGAAAAACACCGAAAAAGGAGTTCTGCATAACTATGGATGACTTTGGAAAACTAGCGGGTAAGGAAAAGGGCTATTCCGCGGGCAGCGAGATCAACAACCCCATTCCACTAGGCGTGCATTCCGCGGAGGAAGTGGACGATTTGCTTACCACCATTCGGGCCCGTGGCCTCGATGTGCTTGAAGGAGAGCCTCAGCTACCTTATCCGGCTCTGGAGCAGAGGCCGGCTGGCGAACTAGACGAAATTGATGTCACCTCGGTACCCGGTGCCCCTGAGTTCGCCAACGATCCAGTCCGCGTTTACCTGCGCGAGATGGGTGCTTCGACTCTGCTCTCCCGTGAAGGGGAGGTAGAAATTGCCAAACGCATCGAGCGCGGACAACTCTCCGCGCTGAAAGCGCTTTCACGCTCGCCCATAGTGGTCCACTACGTCTTGGCGCTTGGTGAAGAGTTGAAACGAGGTCTACGTTCGATTAAAGAAATTGTGGTCTTCGATGAGGAAGAAATCACCGAGGAGATTCTGCAGGACCGTGTCAAGGAGATTGTGCGCCGTATCGATCATCTGCACAACAACTACAAAACAGCGGTTTTTCTGGCGCAACGGCTAGTGACTGCCACTGCGGACAAGAAGTCCCGCCGCCGATCCCAGCTCATCCGCGAGATTGTTCGGATTTCGCTCATCATCCGCGGCCTCGGCTTCACCCCCTCGGAGCGCAAGCGCCTGAAAGAACGGGTCAATAAAACCGTGGAAAATATGCGTTCCCATGAGCGCCAGCTCCGTAACCTGGAAAAGAAGATTGCGAACACACGCAGCGAGAAACTCAAGAAGAACTACCGCACCACCCTGCGACAGCATCGTGCCGACCTGAAAAGGCTGGAAACGGATGCGGGCATGACTTTCGTGGAACTGCAACGCACGCAGCGCAAAATTATCAAGGGCGAGATGGACGCGGAGCAGGCAAAGCACGAACTCATCGAAGCTAACCTGCGCCTCGTGGTTTCCATCGCCAAGAAGTACAGCAACCGCGGGCTTCAGTTCCTCGATCTGATCCAGGAGGGAAACGTCGGTCTGATGAAGGCGGTAGACAAGTTCGAGTACCGCCGCGGCTACAAATTTTCTACCTATGCCACCTGGTGGATTCGTCAGGCCATCAGCCGAGCGATTGCCGATCAGTCGCGCACCATTCGGCTACCGGTCCACATGGTCGAAATTGTCAACAAGTTGGTCCGCACTTCGCGTCAGCTAGTCCAATCGCTCGGGCGCGAACCTACCTCGGCAGAGATCGCGCAGCAGATGGACATCCCCGAGGCCAAGGTGCGGCGGGTTCGCAAATTCATGCGGGTGCCGATCTCGCTGGAAACACCTATTGGAGAAGATGGGGACTCACACCTCGGCGACCTCATCGAAGACCGGGCCCAAGTCTCGCCCGCCGATGCGGTTATCAACGCGAACCTTAAGGAGCGGACTGCGCGCGTGTTGCGAACGCTGAATGCGCGAGAAGAGAAGATCATCCGCATGCGTTTTGGTATCGAGGATGGCTCGGAGCGGACGCTGGAGGAAGTTGGCCGGTCGTTCGACGTCACCCGCGAGCGCATTCGTCAGATTGAAGCGAAGGCCCTACGTAAGCTCCGCCATTCCTCGCGCTCCAGCGAACTCAAGTCACTTTTCGACGACGTATGCGACTGAGTGAGAACGGGAAAGGATCAGGATCAGGCTTGTGATGTATTTCGAACGGCTCATCTCCGAGGATCGAATGGTCGGAAGCCCCGAGTCTTTGTCTCCTGCAGTGCTTTGGCTTCTCGCCCTTCCAATTCCGATTGGCGATGGCGGGTGGCTTCTGTGGGGTCTGTTCCAGGCTTCAGATCGGTTTTTTCAATGAAGTAGCGCCAACCTTCTTGGTGATCTAAGGAGTCTTGGAAATCTTCAAACTTCTTCAATTCTGACTCTGCGCTCTGCTTCCCTCTGACAACAGCCAGCACCCCGGCCGACTGGTAGGTTCGGATGTTATAGCGAATAATCGCGTAGGAAGCAGTGATGTCGTCGCGTGTCAGAAATAGTCCATTTCCAGATCGGATAGAAACGATAGGGCAAAAAGGCAAAAGGCGATCTCCGGGGACATCGCCTTTCTCGTGATGCGTTACCTTAGAGAGGCCGCACGTTTTCAGCTTGCCAGCCCTTGGGACCCTTCGTCACATCGAACTGCATGGTTTGGCCTTCCTGAAGGCTCTTGAAACCTGCTGCTTGGATTGCCGAGAAATGCACAAACACGTCTTCGCCACTCTGACGGCTGATGAAGCCGAAACCTTTGGCGTCGTTGAACCACTTCACTGTTCCTTGTTCTGCCATGTTGCTACCGGTGTTCCTTTCAATCGATTTACGCTGGAGAGACTCGGAAGTACTAATGGCAGGTTACCGGCCTGTTGGGCGAGATCTGCTCACGACCGATTCGGTCTAACGCACTGAGCATCGTACGCTCTGGGCGCACCATTCGCAAACTGAGCCAACGTGAGGTGCGCGATGGTCATCACTTGGTTGGCTTCGATTTGCCGCGAGATATGAGATCTTCTAATGCACTATCAGACGAGCAGCGGTTGAACGCAATTCCTTGACTTCGGTGCGCAGCTCTTCCGATGTTGGTTTGGTCTGCGCCACTGCATTCATCATGTCACACGGGGGGCTGCAAAGGCGAGCCTAGACGCAGTCCACTTAGCAGTAAGGATCTTGAACGCGATATACTAAAAATACTTAACCTCGAAGATACGCCCAAGCAGACTGCGCCTTCGCGATTGAGAGATCGGGAGGCGTGATCTTTGCATCAGCTGTTTTTCTCTACCCAATCCCGTGCTGCTCAATCGGATTGCCCGGCTGGCGGGTGGTGCTGCACCCAGAAGGTTGGCTAACCGTTGGCTGTGAGGAAATCATCTTCATCTCAGGAGTTTGTTATGTCCGCTCGGAATGGAGACAAGTCGAGATTCAACCGGCAACGCAAACAGAGGATCGCTCGTCGGAAACGCACACACGAACTGCGGGAGCACGCAGCAAAGGCACCCAAGTCAGAGGACACCACAGTCCGCGCTCAGCCACGGTCGGTGCCGGCATGAACACTCCACTGTCTCCGACGTTACCTTCCGCTGCACGGATTCCCGGTGCTGTTAAGAAGAAACGGGTGCTGCTTGTTGACACTTCGCAGGCGAAGCGCGAAATGCGTGCTGAAGTGATGAGAAGGCTTGGCATGGATGTGGACTGCGCCGCGGACATTGCGGACGCGCGTTTATGGTGGAGAGCCGCCTTATATGACCTCGTCTTAATCAATGCGGAAAAGGGGCACGGCTGTCGTGACAAATTTTGCGATGACATTCGCAGCGCGACACCCCCGCAGCGGTTGGCGTTCCTGGTCGGTAAGCCAGAATATCTTGCGGATTCGCCCAATGCGGATGAGGAGTTGACAATACATAACGCCGACGGCCAGATCGTCGGTGATATAAAAGTCGCCCTCGCCGCCGATCCCGGAGAGGTAACTCAGCGCCGGGGCATCCTGGAGGCTTCACGGCGAATCTCCTCAGTCCGCTCCACATCCATTGCACGTACCCAAGCGATGCGCGGCTTGCCCCATCCGCCACGAGATTCTGAAGGACGACCATCGAAACGAACCCCTACAACGGCCAGCCTGGATGATTTACTGAAAGAGGAAATGCGATGAAGAACCTTTACGTTGGGAATCTACCCCACAGCACAACTGAAACGGAGTTGCGAAACATCTTCGAGACACATGGCGCTGTGGAGAAGATCACACTCGTGACGGATCGGGAGACAGGCCGTTCACGTGGTTTCGGGTTCGTCGAAATGGCCAATGTCAGTGAAGCCGACAAGGCGATCGCAGCCCTCAACGGAAGCGATCTAGGCGGACGAACCTTGACTATCAACGAGGCCAAACCCAAGGCCGACCGTCCCAGAGGCGGAGGCCATCGTTTTGGCGGTGGAGGCGGCCGCGGGCGAGACGACTATCGCGGGCATCCACGGCAGCCGCGCGAACCGCGCTGGTAGTTTGTCGAACACAATGTGCCCGGTGAGGTAGTCGGACGTGCACGCCCGCTACAAAACTCGAAACTTTTCAATGTTCGGCTCCACGACTACTCCCACACGTATCCGTCGACAGCTTTCAAACAACGCGCCAGACTGGTAGCACATTTTCTCGAGCGTTGATTGATCCCCCTGCGCATCAATTCACGCTTGGAAACTTTCGCGATTCTCTCCAATTGCTTATCGCTAGCAGGCACGCATTTTTCGAGAAGTACTGAGCAATCCAGGCGGTCGCGAATACCTGGTGGGATCCGTCCAGTCTGCCAAGCTGGTTGACCGAGGAATGTTACGTGCAACGAATTCAGCCCCTACTCAAAGGGAAGAAAGTCAGAGAGATAGCAGCGGCAATCCAGGCATCGGAGCTTTATGCCGGATTAATCCGTTCCGGTCGACGCCGACCGCATCCAAGGCATTGGTGGGCACTGGCGGAGTTAGTGGGGATTCAAGCCTGATTATGACTCGGAGGGATTTTGACTGCTTCTTCCAGTCTCAATACGACGCCAACTCAAGTGGAGGTTCGGCCTGTTCTTCTTCTGGCCATATCCTTTCCGAGATCGCTCGCAAACCATCGGATCGAAGATATTCCGAAGGAAAGAAAATTCTTGGGTTGTTCCGCAATTCCTGCTGAAGGAGCCCCTGTAACCGAGGAAGAACTGCCTTGCCGCGCCTCATTGCGGCCGGATCGGAAAGATAATCTTGTTGGGCCTGAACAGCAATTGCGCCGTGATCTGGTGGAGCACCGCCGTCTCGTCTTTCGCGAAAAGCTTGTGCTGTACGCTGATTCACTATTGCGGCGATGGAATCATTAACACTCGCCGCTGTCGCCTGATCAATCAATTCCTGAATTCTCGCAGCTGACACATCCGTATTCAACATGTGCAGGTGCTCGGCATTGATAAAGTATCCCTCAATATCGCTGAACTGAGTCAAGAACGGCGATACACCGAACCGGAGGAGTTGCTGGTTGAAACCCTCGGCTGAACCCGGGCTTAAATAATCTCGATCCCGATGAATCACTAAGTGAACGTGCGGCGCTTTCTCTTGGAGAAAACCACCGAGGACCTGGGCCGCATCCACTTTCGTACAACCTGTATAGGAGGCGACCTCTGTATCTTCTTCCACAAAGCCATTACTCCAAAGGAGCGCCCTGAGTGGGTCTTTGATGGTGTCCTCTGTTCCGACAACACAGCGCAATTCTCCATCTGCGAAGTAATCGACCGAATCCAGTGCTCCCAATTCGAGAAGCATTGAGGTCGTGCTCAGATCCGGACCATCGATCGTAGCTCCTTTACTTAGCCAAACGACGCTGCTTCGGTCTTTCATTGCGTCTAAGACATGACGCGAATGAGTGCTGATCAATGCTTGAAATCGGCGCGTCGACGCCAGCCTGTAAACCAAATCGCAGAGTACACGCTGGTTATCCGGATGTAAGTGGGAATCCGGCTCGTCTAGTATGAGCACCTGCGGACCAAAAAGTGCGATATACGCCAGTATTTGAGATGCCTGAAGGATTGAAGTTCCGGCTGCATCAAGTGGAAGCAGCGGGCTTCCTGGTAATCGGAATCTGGCCTGAATATTCTCGTCGGTGTTCTCGTCAAATTTTATCTCGATCTCAATGCCAGGAAACAAGGCTTGCATGTCCTGAATAAACATATCCCAAGAATCTTCGTTTGCACTGAGCATACGTAAGACGTTACGCAGAACGAGATTTGCATCCCCACGAGCTACGATTCGGCGCACAACGCCGGGGGACAAATAGCGCTCTTCTTTCGGAATCCCTGCTAAGCCCGGAGCGTACACAGTAAAGGGCTTTTCGATATCCATCCTTGGCTCGCCCAACGCTCTTCCAAGAATAGATACCGCGATGTTCCGATTTCGCCCACGCCGAAGGCCAACGGTGCAGCGGCTTCCATCATCTGCGAGAAACTCAACTTCGATCTGGGTGGGTCGTTGCTCCTGAAGTGTGCCGCCTGTAGCTAAAGAAAGGACATCGGCAACGGGAGTGTAGATGAGCTGTGAAGGATTGAATGAGAGCTCAAATCCGTCATTTCTCCAGGCGACACCCTCTCCGATCAGCCGCGCGGATTGCGCTATCGACACTGCGAAGTGAATCGCCTGAAGAATGCTGCTTTTACCAGAATTGTTGGCACCGATCAGAAGGGTCGTATCGTGGAGATCGATTTTAACTTCACCAAGTCGCTTGAATCGCCGGATGGAAACTGAATTTATGCGCGCCATTTAGAACCGCGAAATGTGGAATGCAGCAATCGTCGGGAGCTTTAAAACGTGATTCGCTCCTACGAGCATGGGTCCTATTTTAACCGGACGCACATTGAACCGAGTGTGACTACAGTCACGAGCCCCTACCTACTGTTCTGGTGAGGCTCCGCGGTAGATCCCGTTCGATGCTGGCAAGAGCATTGGCTGGACGGAGTCGACCATGGAAAAGGAATCAGGAACTTCTAAAATCAATCCTCCAGCGACTTGGGATGGTCTAGTGGGGCGGGATCCGTGACGAGCGGCTTTGCATTCTCCGGATTGCCGACAACCAGAGTCCACGCCATTACGTGCTGCGGCGAAACACTCTTATTCTATTCAAGGAATGGCAACTGTCGGCCGTGGAATGAGTTCGGGCGTTGGAATATCGAGATCTTCCAGCCTCAGATCACGCGTTTCCCTGAGGAACAAGAGGCCCAGCATGGCGGCTCCGCAGTAGACCGCATACACCACCGGCACGTAGTACCACTTGTGAGCAACGTCCTGACCGATCATGCTCGCCAACAGTGGCGGTGCCATCATTCCGCCCAGCACCCCACCTAAACCAAAGGAGATGCCGGACCCGGAATACCTGAACTTGGTCGGGAAATTTTCCGAGGTCAAAATGGGAATTAGGCCGCGCAATGCTCCCATTCCAAGAATAACGATCACACACTGAAGGATCATCACAGTCGCGATGTGTTTCCGGAGAACTGCCAGGGCGAACGGATATGAGAGAAGAGTTGTCAGGCCTATGGCACAGTAGGCCAACATTTTTCGTTTGAAAAGATCAGCCAGTGGCCCGCTCAGACATACACCAAGGACGTCAGCGATCCTGCTAAGAAAGATTATCGTCGCGGTCGTGCCTAAGGGGATGCCAGCAAAACTCATGAAGGAGATAAAGTAGGTTCCAGTGACGGTTGCGTCCATGATCTGGAAGGCGGTGACCATCGCTAAGACGGCAATGGAAACAGCATGTTTTCTGAAGACATCGAAGCTGGGCAATCTAGAAAGTTGCTCATGCCGTTTGATCTGGCTAAAAAGAGGGGACTCCGTCAGCTTGTAGCGAGCAACCAGAGCCGGAATTGCAACGAGTACGGAAAGGAACATAGCAATCCGCCAACCGTTGGTGGCGAATGTATTTCTCAGCAGCAGAAAAACGCCACTGCCAGCCATTAACCCGAGTGCAATGCCGAGACTGGCCAGGGATATCCAGAAGGCGCGACAGCGACGTTTCGCGGCAAATTCGGCGAGCAAGGAGGAGGCACCGCCAAATTCGCCGCCGATCCCGATTCCTTGAATCACTCGCAAGCACACCAGGAGCACAGGCGCGGCAATGCCGAGCCTGGCGTAACCCGGCAACAAACCCGTGACACATGTGCTCGTCCCGACGATGAGAATGTTCAGGAGAAAAGCGATCTTCCGCCCTGTGCGATCGCCGAAGTGGCCGAATACGAAAGCGCCAATGAGGCGCGCTGGATACCCGCTTCCATACGCTAAATACGAGAACACCAAAGCACGCGCGGGAGGGAGATTGGGAAAGAATACCTGTGGGAAGGCACTGGCTGCGGCGTACCCAAAGATGGTGAAATCGTAAAACTCCAGTAACACGCCAGCCGTCGCGGAACACGCGAGAAGAAACAGAGTAAGAGTATTGACCTCCTCTTCTGAGCGTTTCGTCACGTGATGCCGTCGCTGTATATTCACTCTACGTTCGGCTTTCAGCCCCTCGGAAGAAGGCTGCATGTGCAAGCATTCGGCGCAAGCCGCTTGCATACTTGGTTGACTTTGAGTGCCGCCTAAGCAAACCTCTTTCACGAACGGCGGCCCCATGTCGACCAGAGAATTCCGGAGGGCATCATGAAATCAGGATCGTCTAAGCCAGCAAGGTCCTCTTCGAACTGCCTCGGTGTAATGTAATTGGCGTCGACCATGGCATCGCGGAGTTGTTCGTAATTTGCTCTGAGCATAGCGGTGCCCGCGCTGTTGCGGTCGAACATGAACACGCGTGCCTCGGCACCGACATTCGTCAATCCGTGAGCCCTCAGCCGAGCGAAAAGCAGCCGTCCGTACCGTCTATTAACGCCGGCATCATCAAAAAGTCTCATCATCGCAAGGTGTGTTCTAAGAAGAGCCTCTCCCGGGCTCACCGCTGGATCGGATGGCATTGATGCGCTGTCGTATTCCTCGATAACGAGCCAACCCGCTGGCTTCAATGCAGAAATCATTCTCTCCAGCGCCTGCTCGCGTTGCGGGATATGCAGCAGCACTAGACGCGCATGCACCAGATCGAAAGCTCCTTCTGGGAGCGGGTCAGACGCGATATTGTGGCAGCGGACCTCAATGTTAGAGTGCTGCAGTGTTTCGAGAAAGCGAGGGTCGACATCAGTCGTTACTACATGTCCAGTAGGCCCGACGCGATGTGCCAACCAAGTGGCGATGGACCCGCCGCCACCTCCGACTTCGAGGCATTGCCAACCGCGAATTACACCACACTTCTCCAAATGACGAATAGTGCCCGGGTCAAACAATTCGGAAAGTGCTGCAAATCGCCTGGGCGTCTCTCCGCTGCTATTGTCGAGCAAGTAATTGCCGCGTACAGACCCCGACGTTGCCGCCGCGACACCCCTCATGTCGCATTCTGTGCGATGGGATGCCCCACGCGTAGGTTCGAACTTAGAATCTTCTGGTTCTCCCCCCATTACGGCCCCCTACTGTTGCCGCTATTTAGAACCGAAAAGACCTATAATTCAAGTTTAAATAAATTGAAGATTGTTAAGTAATGCTCAATGATTGACTTCACCTCCCGTCAACTTCGGGCGTTCTTGTTGGTAGCACAATACCGCAGCTTCTCACGTGCAGCCGCAGCCTTGTTCATTACACCATCGGGTCTGAGCTTGTTGGTACGAGAGCTGGAAACACAATTGGGAGTCAGGCTATTCGATCGAACCACTCGCCAGGTGGCGCTTACCAACTCGGGGACCGAGTTGCTCGCTGTCGCTCAACGCAATCTGCAAGAACTGGACAGCGCGATATCACAGATTGGCAGACCGAGCGGCGAGAGCAGTCCTTCGTTTTCATTAGGTGCCCCAACCTTCTGGACGGCGAGCGTACTAGCACAAGCCATCAATGAATTCCGATCCCAAAGTCACAGATTCCGATTGCAAGTTTTCGATGGTGACACGGCCACCATCATGCCGAAAGTCGAGAATGGCACGCTCGATATTGGGTTGGGTTTCTTCTTTAAGCATCTACCCGGCATCCGACAGACACCGCTGTTTCGCTTTTCCCTAATGATGATCCGAGCGAACGCGGATCACGGACCCCATCGGAGTTCGATGACGTGGTCCGCACTCAAGAATGAGCGGATCGTCTCGCTACAGCCGTCGATTCCGCTGCAGCAGCTTATAGATCGGCATCTCGCAAAGGCGAACGTCGTGTATCAGCCGAGCCTAGTGCTCAACTATCTCAATTCGCAGATCGCAATGGTGGGGGCTGGCGAGGGTGTTGCGATCGTTCCTTCCTTCACCTTGCCTGAGTGCCAGCGCCGAGGACTTATGACGCGCCGGCTGATAAATCCGGTGGTGCACCTTGACCTTTGTCAAATTCGTAAAGGAGGTAAGAAGCTGCCCCCGATTGCGGAGGAGTTCACAGCCTTCCTGCAAAGATATATCGGCAGTTGGGCGGGACGGTCGGGAATTCTTTGACAGTGTATCCGTAGGACCGAAAGCTGATTGCGTCCAAAAATAAAGAAGAGCAGCCGCCAATTTAGCTGGCCCGAGCAAGAGGCTTTCCGGGAGAAATCGCTCCAAACTCGAGCGGACCCACGTTCCCCAGGCGCGTCGTTTCGTTCAAAATGTCTCCAAATGTTTATCAACTAGTTAACATTGATGTGTCGTTTCATCTTCTCTATCTCCTATCCCCAAACATCAATGACCTCTTCTGAGCCGGCCGCTATTATAGGCGAATAGAAAGCATAGCTATTTGCGCACGCAAGAAAGGCGACGGCCAGCCGTGGGTCACACGAGAGAGGCTCCGGCTAC
>Ga0126373_10003559_pt1 | contig 11694 bp, 11 predicted proteins | sample PanSoiMetPlot_11_FD_92545 | JGI IMG/M metagenome (GOLD analysis project Ga0126373, IMG submission 92545) | Tropical forest soil microbial communities from Panama - MetaG Plot_11 | ecosystem: Environmental > Terrestrial > Soil > Tropical forest > Bulk soil | place: Panama | collected 2016-02-17
GACGGGTCGGGGCAGTCAATGACGAGGCCGTGCCAGTGTCCGATCATGGTCAAGTGCTATCAGGCCCGTCTGACATTCTGCAGCCATGAAGACAACCACGGTCCGGGTCCGCACCGGCAGCAGCCCCGTCGTGACCGATATCACCGGTGATTGCGAACGCTTCGCCCGCGACGCGTCCAACGGCGGCGACGGGCTCTTGCATGTGTTTGTCCCGCATGCAACCGCTGGCCTCGCGATCCTCGAGCTTGGCGCTGGCAGCGACAGCGACCTGCTGTCAGTGCTGTCTGACCTGCTGCCAGCCGACGATCGCTGGCGTCATGCACATGGCTCGCCCGGTCACGGCCGGTCGCATGTCCTGCCGGCGCTGATCCCGCCCTACGCGACACTGCCGGTGATCGGCGGATCGCTCGCGCTCGGCACCTGGCAGTCAGTCGCGCTTGTCGACCTGAACGTCGATAACGCAGAGCGCCAGGTACGCCTTTCCTTCCTCGGCTAAGTTCACCGCTGCATGCCCGTCTCGGTCCAGTTCCTGAAAACCTGCACCTTGGCGGCCGGCCAGGCGCCATCGCAAGGCATTGAGCCATCCTGGAGTCGGGTGAGGATATCGGCGGCGCGGGTTCGCACGTCGTCGTAGGACCACAGGTCGAAGGCGAAGCTCATTGACTGCCTGTCCTGCTGCCGGAACAACGTCTTGATGTGAGCATCGAAGCTTACGGACTCGCCCGGTTCGGGCAACGTGACGTCTGCGGTGTCCTCGTTACCGGTGTCTTCAGCCGCGGTAGTGGGCGGCCCGGCCGGGCCCCAATCCCAGCGCATCGGCTGCCGCTGTGCCGCAGCAGCCTCATCCGGCGTAGCGCGTACCGCCCATTCGGCGCAAGCGGAGATCGCCGAGCGGAACGCTGCGTCCCCTGGCAGACCCGCGTCATCGGCAGCTCGGTGCAGCAGCCGCACCAACCGGTCACGCTGCTCCTCGCTTACCGTTCCGTCGGGCAATCCCAAGCCGGTGCTGGCGCCGTCGCTTAGAATGGGGCCGCCAAGTGACGCGCCCAGCCACGAGGCGAGCCGTTGCGGCTGGTCCGGCGGCATCTCGGCGAACAGCGGCGCCAGCAACGGATCAGCAGGGATGTATTTCTCGTAGAGCAGGCGAGTCGTCCGCCTGATTGCTGGCAGTCCGCCAGCCCATTCAAAGAGCGTCGGTTCGCGGCCTGACACTGGCACTGGGTCACGGAAACCGACGTACCAATGCATGCCGCTGCAGAACGGCTTGTTCTGCGACTGTCCGCACCTGCACAAGGCGTAGTGCTCCGTTGATGCACCCTCGGCCCGCGCCTGCGGATCAGCATCGGCGTCCAGCAGCGAGATGCCTCCTGTGACGCGGTACGGGCCGTCTTTGGTCACCTCGATGGCCGGTTCCCGGTTACTGCCCCAGTCGACCTGGTCGCGCGCCTCATGATCATCGATGCCGAAGCTCAGCGCACCGGATGGGCAATCCCGGACGGCCCGGATGATCTCATCCATCCGGCCGCCGCTCGCTGCGACAAACGGCTCGGCATCCGTGCGGAACACATTGGCCAGCCGGTCGCTGCAGAACCCTGAATGCTGGCAGATGCCGCGGTTATCGAAGACAGTCACCTGCTGGCCGGCATAACTGTCGCGTCGGTCCGGGACCCGCTTGGGATCCTTGGCGTCGGTGAATCCGCTGCTCGCGTGACTGCCGTCGCACAGCGGCTTAATCGCTGAATTGCCGCAGCGACACAAGGCCAGTTGCGGCGCGGGCTTGGTCGCGACGCCGAGGTTATTGACCAGCCGATTCATGTTGGTCACCAGGTACGGACCATTGCGTTGTGCCAGCACCGTGGTGGGTAGCACAGCTTGGAGCGCCCACAACTGACCTCTGCGCGCCGCGGCCTCCGAGGGCTTGCCGAGCCGGCAGGCAAGATCTTGCATCGCAGCTGTCGCCTCTACCAACTCCGCCGGGCAGTCGCCCGATTGGCCGAGGCGAACTCGAAGAATGGTGATTGCCTTGGCTGCCTCCCACAAGCTCGAGTCGATTCCCTCGTGGGCGGCATCGCCGGACGGGACAGGCGGGTCAGACGCCGGCGCGACCTGTTTGTGGCCACGTGCTGCTTTATGGCCCAGTGCAGCAGCCAACGGCCGGAGCACCCCGTTGACCAACCGCGGCACGATCTGACCCTGTTCCGCAAGAGAACATCCTCTGCCCGATGCGGCCGCCATGACGATCGCGTACGCCGCAGCAAAGATCTCAGACAGCTCGCGGGCCGTTTCATTCGCGGGGCCGCTGGCCGCGGCGGCCATATCCCGGGCATGGGCAAGCAGGCCATCGAGTTCGGCTGGCTCGAGATGGGCGGATCCCTCGGCGAGCCCAGCGTGCGTGGATCCGGCGGGCAGGTGCACAGCCAGTGTCCGCGACAGGTCCTCCACCGCGGCCAGGATGGGACTTAGCTCCGCTGCTAGCTTTCTGCCGCGGCCGCTCTGCAACTCTGCGCAAAGCCATGCAGCCTCGTCAAGGCGCTCGGCTAGCAGAGCCCATGCTGCCTCCCGATGCGGCATCAGGTAGTCGCTCTCGTAGAACAACTCGAAGCTGGGACCCGTCGTCATGCCGGGATGGGCTTGTCCCACCGGCAGCGTCGTGATCAGGTCGCCGAGCGGCTTTATCACCTGGACCATGAGCCCGATCGTGGCGTCAGCCAGCGTTTTGAGCTGAGCGTCTGTCTCCTGCGTGTGCGCGAAGAACCGCTCGAAGATCTGTAGCAGGATCTCGTAGCAGACGTTGAACAAGTCGGCCACGCGCGCCGTCAGCAGGTCTGTGATGAGCGGTACTTCGATGTCTCGCTCCGGCTGGCGCACATTCGCGGCGAGGACCGGACGGACGGCGTCGAACTCCGGGTTGGCCTCTCGCATCTGCAGGTACTCGTCGAGGATCCGCACGAATTGGCCGAAGTGCGCATCTTGCCAATGGCCGCGCGGGCCCTCACCCTGTTCCAATATCTCGTCGATCGCACGCTGCGCGCTGGCCAGATCGGTGACCGCAACCAGCTCGGGCCAGCGGAATAGCTCCTGCGTCGCCTGCGCTCGCTGCGGTCCAACGAACAGCCAGTCTTCGCCGTGCAGCTCTACCAGGTGCGCCAGGCCAGCTTCAATCGACCGGTACAGGTGCCCAACGGTTGCGAAGTCCTGCCCGCGAGGGACTATGTCGCGTTCGTTCAGCACCGGGGCGGCCCGGCCTACCGCGGCCAAGCCGTCGGCGTCCTGCAGGTCCATGCCTTCTGGCCGCTCGAGGAACATGAAATGCCGCAACGCCGGCTCGCCGAACGGAAGCAAAGCAAGCTGCACACCTGCTGGGTAGTGGCTCGCTGGTGCTGGCAGGTTTGGCCTAGTCAGGTGCGGCGCCGCGCCGATCGCAGACAGCAGGTTCTGCACCAGCGCCAGATGCAGCATCTCCTGCGTCGCAACGTGTGAGACCTGCTTGCGCCAGCGGCGCACGGCATCTAGCTCTGCCGGGCTAAGCCCTTCCTGGTCCGATTGCTTCAGCGAGAACGCGGCGAACAAGTACTGGCACATGATGCCGTGCTCCAGCTCAGCGGCCTCACACAACATGTAGATCAGCGCCTCACGATGTTCGATCACAAACGGCGCCTCGGGCGCTGCGCGCCCGCCTCTGGTAGCAATCACTTGTGCCAGCCTGCCGGCGCCTCCGGCCTGCCCGCCATCCTGAGTCCGCAGATCACCTGTCATCACTAGATACGCCCCCATGCCATTGCGCGTGCAGCCTCACGTTCCTGTCTTGCCCAGGCCGGCCAGGCTGTACTGCCGCGTCTTCTTCGTGCGGGCCGTTAGTTACATGATTACAGGCATATCTCAGGTTGCCTCGGCACCTCAACCTGAACCGGATCGCGACCGCCTGCTCCGGCTATCTTTCCGGCTAGGGTCAACTCATGGCGGACCGGACAACTGTGCGTATCCGTGAATATCGCCCCGACGACCGCGACGCAATCATGTCGCTCGCGCCTCGGCTGACCGACGGCGTCGCCGCATGGCGGGACTCCGGAGCCGTGCTCGCGGCGGTGCAGGAGTGGGTTGCATCGTCTGCGGACACCGCGGCTAGCGCAGACCATGCGGTTTATGTCGCGCTCGACGATGCGGACAAGGTTGTTGGACTCGTGACTGTCGGCAAGCGCACCCATTTCGCGGGCCAGATGGACGCTTACGTCGGCGAATTGATCACAGCCGCGGGCATGGAGCGTCGTGGCATCGCGCGCGCTCTGATGCAGGCTGCCGAAGCGTGGGGCCGTGCGCAAGGGCTCGATTACCTCACGCTGGAGACCGGCGCAGCCAACCAGCCTGCGCGCGCGTTCTATGCCGCAATCGGCTATCAAGACGAAGACGTACGGCTCACCAAGAGGATCGCCCACACCCCGGAGTAAGCCTGACTACGCGCCATTGAAGGAAGCGATTTCGGCCCGCAACACCGCGACAAGGTTTCCAAGAGCGATATTCATGTCATAAATATGCAATCCCCAGAGCGGTCCGAGGGCTTGGTTAACAACTGGCCTTGCATCGCCTGCTGCTCGGTGCGGTGTTACTTGCAACCACGTTGCTCCGCCGCGTGACTGGCAGGTAGCCGAGTACAGGCCGACGTACGTCACCCACGGAACTTGCGGCTGTGACCCGGTATTGAAAAACGGTTGCAGGGTGCCAGTACCGCCCGACATCGCTGCTGGGTTCACGCAGGCCACCTGCATGCCCTTGGTCTGGGTCTGGCCGGACAAGAGGCTGACACCTGTGCCTGGCCGTCCGAACAGAGAGTATGAGGGCGGTGGGTCCAGGAAACTCGAATAAGCGATGACGCACCCGGTGTCGTGTAGTGACGTGCACAAGGGGATGTGCTGGAACGATCCGCCGGCCGACTTGCTGATCGGAACTGTCACGTTGCCGCCGAGGATGATGGCCGACACCAGCCGATCACGCAGAGCCCGATCTGAGTCGATCTGGTTGCGGATCAGGTCTATCAGCAGCGCTGCTCCCTGTGAGTGGCCTATGAGCACGAACGGTCGGCCCTTGTTGTCGCCGGCGATGTAGTCCTTCCAGGCCGCAGCCAAGCTTGAGTACGCGAGGCGCACTTCGGCGGGCGTCGCACTGAGGATGTTTCTCAGCGTGACCTGCCGGTATACCGGTGCCCAGACGTTGCAGTCTTGCGAGAACGCAGAGGCTTGCGCCACGGCTGTCTGAGTCTCGGCTGGATCGATGTGCAAGTTGGCATTGGGAGTGGTCTGCTGACTGACGGTCGGATAGACGTAAAAGCAGTCGACCTTCGGGTCTGCGGCTGGCGAGACGCGGTGCAGCGTCGACTTGCCGTCTGCCGCGACTGCGGCGTAGTCCAGGTTTTGCGTGCAGGGATCGTTACGCAGTCCCGGCCGGCACAACCAGACCGGCTGCGGACCAGACAGCACCGGAGACGGGGCCGAAGATGCCGATGCTCGCAGAGTCGGCGAGGACCGCGCAATACCCGGACCGGCCGACGTCGAGCAGGCAGTGGCGAGGCAGCCGGCCGCCACTAAGCAGAGACCTAGCGTGGCTCCGAATCGGGGTCGCATCTGCATTTACCAGGCGTATGCCTCTGGTGCAGCGCCGCCTGGTCCCGGGAAGATCTGGTCCAGCCGCGCGAGCGCCTTTTCGTCGAGGGTGATCTTCTCGGCAGCTATCGCGCCGTCGAGTTGCTCAAGCGTGCGTGGACCTGCGATCGGCGCGGTCACTGCGGGCTGATGCAACAGCCAGGCGAGGGCTACCTGTGCGGGCGGATGGCCGAGCTCAGTGCAGAACGACTCCCATGCCTCGATCAGCTCGCGGCGCTCGGCCAGAGTTTCAGCTGACCGGCCCCCGCTGCTCCGCGCGCTGGACGACTCTCGGTTCAGGATTCCGCTGAGCAGGCCGCCGTGCAGCGGGCTCCACGGCAGAACACCAAGGCCGTAGCCTTGACAGGCCGGGAGGACCTCGAGCTCGACGGTCCGCTCTGCCAGGTTGTACAGCGACTGCTCACTGACGAGGCCGAAGAAGTCACGCCTGGCGGCCGCCTCTTGCGCTTGCGCGATGTGCCAGCCAGCAAAGTTGGACGAGCCGAAATAGATGACCTTGCCCTGACTCCGCAGGACTGACATCGCCTCCCAGATCTCGTCCCACGGCGTCGCGCGGTCCACGTGATGCATCTGATAGAGGTCGATGTGGTCGGTCTGGAGCCGGCGCAGCGACGCTTCACACGACTGGCGGATGTTCACCGCAGACAACCGGCTGTCGTTTGGCCACTCCCCCTTGCCGCCGTACAACTTAGTAGCGAGGACGACGCGCTCGCGCCGCTCATGCGAACCCGCAAACCAGTCACCGATGATTGATTCGGTGGCTCCGCTCGCACGCGGGCGGCCGTAGGTATTTGCCGTGTCGAAGAAGTTGATGCCGTGTTCCAGAGCGTGATTCATGATCTGGTGCGCGTCATCTGGCTCGGTATAGGAGCCGAAGTTCATCGTGCCGAGACAGATCCTGCTGACTGAAGCGCCGCTGCGGCCTAGGTGGGTGTAGTCCATATGGCTAACCTACGGGACCCGGCCAAGTTGTGCGTTCTGCCCGATTGATGCTGCCGCGAATCACGCTACGCGCATGTTCAGCTCAACGACCCACTTGGTCTTGCGCGGCTCGAGTCTCGGGTCGGTGATATAAGCCTCGTACCGGCAGGCGAACGCGTCGCCAGCAGGCTCATCCCAGCGATCGAAGGCGACGCCGTTGTCCCTGGCCCAGTCGATCAGAGCCTTATTCGCACGCCTGGCATGATCCTGGTAAGTCAGCGTTGCGTAGCCGCCAGGGGGAAGTACGCCCGGCCGGACGCGATCACCGCCCTTGAGCTTGCTCGTCGTCACAACGCCCACCTCAAGATCCATCGGACCTTCCATGTCAACGACGTTCAGGCGCAGGAAGAACGGCCCACTCGGTTGGATGTCGTGGCTCTCCAGCCACTGGTAAAGCTCACCTAGCAACTCGTCGCGGACTCGCAGCATGCCGCGGAATGGTGTGACGACCCGGATGCCGAGGTAGTTCTTCTCGGGTCGCTGCTCCACTCGCGGTGGCTCGACTATCTGCACGAGCACTCCTATGTCGTCGGGGCGGGACTGTTCATCTGGCATTATCCGACCCATACAGTGCGAGTGGAGAAAGGTGGCCGAATTGGACATCCGAGAGGCGCTGTACACGACACGGGCAATGCGGCGAGTCAAGCCAGACCCAATCCCCGAGGCGGTACAAGCCCGCATCCTGGATGCCGCCATCCGGGCGCCGAGCGGCGGCAATGCCCAGAGCTGGCGCTTCCTGCTTGTTGATGATCCAGACATCAAAGCTAAGCTCGGCCCGCTGTACCGGGATTCCATCAGCAAGCTTTGGGAGACCGCTTATCGCCAACGACTCGAACAGGCGCGCGCCAACACCGATGATCCCGCCAGCACATCGTTGCTGCGGGTGCAGGCTTCGGCGCAGCACCTGGCCGATCACTTCGAGGACGTGCCGTTGTTCTTGTTCGCGTTCTCACGCGGGGACATGAGCGGGGGCTCGATCTTCCCAGCGGTGTGGAATGCGCAGCTGGCGGCTCGAGCCGAAGGCGTCGGTAGCGCGCTGACCTCAGTCCTCGGCTTCTTTCATGGCGCGGAGGCGCTGCAGATTCTTGGAGTTCCGGCTGGCAAAGGCTGGACGATGGCTTGCTGCGTCTCGTTCGGCTACCCGACAGGCCGGTGGGGGGTCGCACCCCGTCGTCCGGTGCACGAGGTCGCCTACCGCAACACCTGGGGCACCAGCATTGGTTTCGAAGTCAGCGAGCCCTTGTGGTCGCCGGCGACGAGCTAGGCGAGGTGTGCTGGCGGCAATGGCGGGCCGGAGCAATGATGAACTGTGACACGTGACGCCGACGAGGAGTACGCCACGCAGCACGATGGCAACGAGATCGTGGAGTTCGGCGCGCGCGCCGATCGCAGTCGGCAATGGCTCTCCCGCTTGCTGCTTGCATGCTTCGTCATCGCTGTCGTCGTCGGCCTTATCTTCAAGGCGACCAATCACAAATCGCATCAGCAACCGCAGTTTCCGCTGCATTCGTCGCGGCAGCTTGCATCGCCAGTTCCCGTCGCACGGACCCCGGCAACGCCACCGACGGTCGTCAACGTTGGCCACCCATTGCTTGGCGTCACAGCTGACTGGGAGTTGTTCGCCCGCGGACCCAACGACCTGGTCGCCATCCAAATGGCGCGCGGGCTCATAAGCGAGACCTCGGTGCCAGTTCTAGCGAGCTCGATGCCCGAGGTGTCCTTCGTCGTCGGCCCGCGCCAGGCAATCGTGCGCTCACCTGACAATGTGCCCGGCTACGTGATCCCAGATGGACGACCCGCTCAGTTGATCACAGGGCCACTAGCCAACGGCGGCCCAGTGATTCCCGGTCCGAAGCCAGACCAAGCGTGGGTAATGAGCGGGACTTCCAGCCAGCCAACGGCAACGCTGGTGTCACTAGCTGGCAAGCCAACAGGTGAAACGATCAGCTTCAACACCAATTATGAGGTCCCCGCCACAGCGGAGCCTGATGGTCACGGCTACGTACTCGTGGTAGCGAAGCCGCCGAACCTCATCTATGACGTGGGCCCGACATTCTCCCACCGGATAACTGCTCAGATCATCGCCGTTGGGCCGGCCAGCTTTCTTGGCCTGGCCTGCCGCGGCCCCCGATGCCCTTACGCAGTAATTAACCCAGTGACTGGAAGCCGGCGCGTGCTGCCCAGCCTGCCTAGCAGGGGCGTCCGCGACTTGTTGAGTTGGCCGCCGCCCGGCGTTGTTTCGCCGGATGGATCTACGGCCGCGGTGCTAGCACGCAACAAGCACGGGCAGATCACAGTTCAGCTAATCAACATGCGGTCCGGGGCCGTGACGGCGCTCAACGTCGCGATTGATCCATCGATGCCGTATGACACCCAAGCGTGGTCACCTGACAGCAAGTGGCTTTTCATTGCGGGGACGTACGGAAGGCTCCTCGCGTGGAACGTACGGACAATGCAAGTACATGACCTAGGCGTTCAGCTCCCGGACATCACGCAGGTCGCGGTCCGACCGGCGGGTAGTTAGGCAGTATCGCGGCGCCGGAGCAATGGTGAACTGTGAGAGGCGACCACGACGAGAATCACGGCGCGCAGCACGATGGCAACGAGATCGTGGAATTCGGCGCGCGTCCCGGTCGCGGCCGGCGATGGCTCTCCCGCGTACTGGTTGCATGCTTCGTGATCGCTGTCGTCGTCGGCCTTATCCTCAAGGCGACCAATCACAAATCGCAGCCACAGCCACAGTCCCACCCGCTGCCCGCGCAGCCGCTCGCATCGTCAAAGCCGCCAACGGTTATCAATGTCGGCCACCCTCTGCTCGGCGTCACAGCTGGCTGGGAGTTGTTCGCCCGCGGACCCAACGATCTGGCCGCCATCCAAATGGCGCGCGGGCTCATCACCGAGACCTACGTGCCGGCATTGGGGAGCGGTCTGCCGGAGGTGTCGTTCATAGCCGGCTCGCACGAGGCAATCGTTCGGTCGCCCGACAGCGTACCCGGCTACATGATCCCGGACGGACGACCAGCCCAGTTGATCACCGGCCCATTCGCCAACGACGGCCCAGTGATTCCAGGTCCGATGCCAGACCAAGCCTGGGTCATGACTGGGACCTTGGCGCGGCCCACGGCAACACTGGTGACATTGGCTGGCACCCCGGCAGGCGAAACGATCAGATTCAATCCAAGAAATGAGCTCGCCAGCGAAGCGGAGCCCGATGGTCACGGTTATGTCCTCGTGCTGGCGAACCCACCTAACGGCTTCTACGACGTAGGTCCCACATTCGCCAACCGGATACCCGATCACATCATTGCCGTCGGACCTACTGGCTGGCTCGTGCTGGCCTGCCACCGCAAACATTGCAGCAACACAGTCATCAATCCCGCTACGCACAGCCATCGCGCCCTACCATGACCAGCCATCCGGAACAGCGCCTGGTCCTGGCCGCCTCTCGGGGTCGTATCGCCTGATGGATCTACTGCCGCCGTTCTCGTAACCAAGAACCCATCGCGGCTCTCCCTGCGGCTGGTGAATTTGCGGTCGGGGGCCCTGGCCTCGGTTGACGTGGCGATGGACCCTTCAGCGCCGAACGAGTGCCTGGCCTGGTCACCCGATAGCAAGTGGCTCTTCATTGCGACCGCACAGGGCAAGCTGGTCGCTGTCAACGCAGCGACACGGCGAGTCCAGGGTCTGGGCATCCAACTCCCCGATATCACTCAGGTCGCGGTCCGCCCAGCCGCTGGTTAAGCACCCGCATAACTAGAGACTCGACGTGGCGTGCGTCGAGGCCGTGCTGGTGCCAAGCACCGACTCGGCGCAATGATGAACTGTGAGGCGTGACGCCGACGAGGATTACGGCGGGCAACACGATGGCAACGAGATCGTGGAGTTCGGCGCGCGATCCGATAGCAGATGGCAATGGCTCTCCCGTTCGTTGCTTGCATCCTTTGTGATCGCTCTGGTCGTCGGCCTGGTCTTCAAGGCCACTAGTCACAAGGCACATAACCAGCCGCAGTTTCCGCTGCATTCGTCGCGGCAGTTTGCAACGCCAGTCCCCGTCTCAGAGCCTTCGTCAAGGCGACCAAAGGTCGTCAGTGTCGGCCACCCTCTGCTCGGCGTCACAGCTGGCTGGGAATTGTTCGCCCGCGGACCCAACGATCTGGTTGCCATCCAGATGGCACGCGGTCAGATCACCGAGACCTACGTGCCGGCCTTGGAGTCCGGAAATCCCGAGGTGTCACTTGCCATTGGGTCGCACCAGGCGATAGTGGCCTCAGCCGATCGGGTGCCCGGCTACCGGATCCGCGACGGGCAACCCGCACAGTTGCTCACCCAGCCATTTGCTAACGGCGGCGCGGTGGCACCCAGTCCGAAGGTAGATCAGTTCTGGATAATGACTGGCACCGATAGCCAGCCCACGGCTTCGCTCGTCACGCTTGCCGGCCGGCCCGCCGGCGAAACGATCAGATTCAGCTCGAAAGAGCTCCCCAACAGCGCAGTGCCGGATGGTCGCGGCTACCTGCTGGTGCTGGCAAACCCCAACTACGGGGTCTACGACGTTGGCCCGACCTTCGCTACCCGAATGCGGGTTCTGGTTAGTGCCGTCGGGCCGACGCGCTGGCTCGCACTGGCTTGCCGACACAGGCACTGCACAAACGAGGTCATCAACCCTGCCACGGGCAGCCATCGCACGCTGCCGGGGCCGCCCCTGCGGAACAACGCTGGGTCCTATCCGCCGCTTGGTGTTGTGTCTCCCGATGGGTCTCAGGCCGCCGTCCTGGCAGCGCACTCCAGCAAGATCACCCTGCAACTCGTCAACCTGCAGTCCGGGACCGTCACGCCTCTTGACGTGCCAATGGATCCTTCCCCGTCGAACGAATGCCTTGCTTGGTCGCCTGACGGCAAGTGGCTCTTTATCGCAGCTGCAGGCGGAAGGCTGGTCGCTGTCGATTCACGGACCGGCCAAATCGAAAGGCTGGCCGTCCAGCTGCCTTATATCACTCAGGTCGCGGTCCGCCCCGCATCTGGTTAGGCACGCGCACGAACAGTGCGTCGGGCAGCACCC
>Ga0126373_10003560_pt1 | contig 11694 bp, 8 predicted proteins | sample PanSoiMetPlot_11_FD_92545 | JGI IMG/M metagenome (GOLD analysis project Ga0126373, IMG submission 92545) | Tropical forest soil microbial communities from Panama - MetaG Plot_11 | ecosystem: Environmental > Terrestrial > Soil > Tropical forest > Bulk soil | place: Panama | collected 2016-02-17
ATGTCCGTTCGTTCCGACCTCCTCATCAACGGCTTCTACCGCAACTATCGCGGTTCCTTTTATGCCGCGGATTCTGGGCTGAACATCGTGCGCCAGGATATGGTCAACCAGATTAACAATGATTTGGCCACTCTTGGGCCCACCTACAACCCTGCGACAACGCCCCCTCTATCAGCCGCCGAAGACACCACCATTCAGACTTACCTGAACACGACCTACGGTGGCGGTTATCAGTCGCTGAATCAGGGAAGCGCTTCCGGCGCTTGGCCAGCGAACTACAAGATCACCTCGGCCACGTTCGCATTTGTGCAGTGCACCCCAATGGGGACAGACGGTACCTGCGCAGCCCCAACCAACCCGCTGAAACTTACCGGTTATGACTACATCTACAGCTATTCGTTGACTGCGGTCGGCCAATCGGCTGGCAATCAGGCTGTAACTCTTCTCGATTCTGGTAATGTCTTTGTCAAGGCCACTGGGGGTATCAGCGGCACCACCACCAGTTTTGCCGGCTGGGGCATGTTCATCAATTCTTCAAAAATCTGTGATGGAACAATCCTCGCTCCGGGTACTATTTCCGGGCCTGTCTTCACCAATGGATCCTGGAATTTCGGAACTACGGGTCAGTACATTTTCACGGACTCCGTCGGCAGTAACGGAACTCAGGCAGGCTTTCAGTTCCCCGGCAATAGCAACTGCGACCAGCTCGCCGCCACATCGGATCAACAGGGTGGACAAACCATTGCACCCACATTTCAACACGGATTCAATCTTGGGCAGTCATCGGTCCCGTTGCCACCGAACGCCTACAGCCAGGAACGCGCGGTTCTTGACAGCATGGGCACGAACAACACCCAGCCCAGCAAACAGGATCTTGCCAATAGCAATCTGAAGGACATCACTGGCACTTCCTACCCCAAGAATGGAGCCAGTAGCGGCGTATTTCTTCCTTACACTGTGGACAATAAGGGGAATCCTACCGGATTCGCCGGTGGCGGCATTCTCGTTGAAGGCGACGCCAAGGTTACGCTTTCCACCGGCGCCAATGGTACCACCCAGATTTACACCATCGTTCAAGGTACAACCACCACGATCGTAACGATTGATAATGGTGGAAAGAGTGATGGTTCCGGGACAACGACTTTCTCATCGGGTGGAAATACAGTCGTTATCCCCGGCGTTCCCGTAATGAAAGATCCGTCCTCGGGAGTTATCACTGGAGCCGACACCATGTTGTTTGTGGACGGCAACATCACATCGCTTTCCGGTCCGGGCGAAGGTATCCCCGCCATTCAGGATGGTAATGCTCTCACTATCACCGCTGCTGGAAATGTAACCATCACCGGCGACATCCTGTACAAAACCGAACCGGTCACAACCACGCAGAACCAGATTCCCGGTACTCCTGCTGACACTCTGATTCCTGGAAATCAAAAAGGACAGGCCTTGGGAATCTTCACGGCCACCGGAGACATCCAGCTCAACAATCTGCAAAGCGATAAGAACATCGAGATAGATGCCTCTCTTGCCGCGATCTGCGATCCCTCAGGCCCCTGCGGTCAGGGCGGCGGCGGAACCGGAGGCCTGGTTAATGTGGGGAGCAAAATCAACACCTTGACCATCGTCGGAGGACGCATTCAGAACACCACCAAAGACATCAACACAACAACTCGCAACGTCTTTTTTGATCGCCGTTACGGGCAAGGTTTCGCGCCTCCGTGGTTCCCTTCAACCACCGTTACACCTCCAGCGGGAAGCTCGACCATCTTAACAACCTCGGTCTCGCGTACCCAATGGGCCAACACGAGTTCGTATTACTGAGATTGCACCAGAAATCTTGGGAAGGGCGGTCCTGACCGCCCTTCAATTTTTTTGGGCTATTGGATCAGGCCTGTGCGCTTCTCCTCTGCACCATTATGGTGGCTACTAACACCGCCGCGATACCGATTGTTTGCATCCCATGCACGCTCTCGCCAATAAAAACGGCCGCGAAGAGAGTCGCAAATACCGGTTCGAGACAACTGGTGACAACCGCTCTCGTTGGATCCAGATATTTCAAGCCATGGAAGTACAACACGTAGGGTAGCAGCATGGAAAGGCAGGCAAACGCAAACAGAAACCCCCACTGGCCGCCTGTATAGTGCTTCGCTGCCAAACGCCATGGAGGATCTGCTACAAGCCACAACGCTGCTGAACTGAGCAATGCATAATTCATGATCTGCAGCGGATTATTGCGTGCCACCAGTTCCTGCGCTCCGATGTTGTATAACGAAAAAGAGAATGCTGCCAGCATCGCTGCACCAATTCCAGTGGCATTCAGCTTTGTTTCCGAAGAAAAGAGTTCAGCCACCAAGGCTACGCCTGCCAATGCCAGAAGAACGGCGATGACCTTGCTGACAGTTGCAGCCTGCCGTCCACGCGCCACCATGAATATCAACACCCAGACAGGTGCTGTGTACTGCACCGTAATCGCCACTGCCACTGTCGTTTTCTGGATTGCCCAGTAGTAAAAGAAATTTGACCCGGCCAGTCCAAGCGTTCCAATCAACGCACAAAGGAGCAGGTCGCGTTTGCAGAGCTTGAATGCATTAGTGCCGACCCGCAAAGCCAGAAAAAGGGTTAACATCCCTGCTGCAAAGGTGGTTCGAGTCTGGGTCAGCACCAAAGGGGAAATTAAAGATTGTCCGCCAAAAAGCCGGCCCTTAAATACAGCTTTGCCGAAAGTAGCGGCGCCTGCCCAGCACAGGGTGGCTGCGACGATAAGAAAATAGCCTCGCCCCACATGCCGTCGGACGGGCAGCGCAGCGAGGCCGCCAGGTTCACTCTGCAAGCATTTGTTCCAATCGCTCTGGATCAAAACCGATCATCACCTGTTCGCCAACGACAATGGTCGGAGTTGAGCGGCTGTTGTATTTCCTTACCAACTCGAAAACTGCTTGTTGATCAATGGTGACGTCCTTCACCTCAAAATCAACGCCTCTCTCCGAGAGGAAGGCCTTTGCCGTATAACATGGCGGTCAACCAGGTTGGCTGAAAACAATGACTTTCTTCTGAGACATTGTTGGCTCCTTCATTTTTTTACCTGCTTTCCAACATCAGCATTGCTTGCTACCGTCCCTCTGGCAATGAATCGCGGATCGCCACTTCAGTAATAATCTCCGCGGTACTCTTCAACATAGCTGAAACCGAACAATATTTCTCCTTGGAAAGCCGCACCGCGTCTTCTACTGCCTTCTCAGAAACCTGCCCTGAAACTGTATAAATCAGTTTGATGTGAGTGTAAACGGTTGGAGGTGCTTTGGCACGTTCAGCCTCCGCCCTCACCTCCAAGCCAGTAAGCTTCTCCCGCTTTTTCCGCAGGATGTTGACTACATCTGTGGCCGTACAAGCGCAGAGGCCCATTAACACTAGTTCCATGGGCCCTGAAGCCGTATTTCTCTCCCGATCGGCGTCGACTACCATCGCGTGCCCGCTGCTGGCGCTCACTACAAAGCGTTCGCCATCGATCCAATTCAACTTTGCCTCAACCAAGTTGCTCTCCTGTCGTCAAGAATACCGGCAACAATCACTATCTTCTGTTATCTGTCTGGGGCTCAGGGTGGATAAGTACTTTAAAAAGTTCCGGCGCAACCTGCTTAAATCGGATTTCCAGGGCTGTAGCAACGTCGTGAACTCGCGAAAGTGGTAAATCATCTGACATCGTGCAGTGGCACGACATATAAACCTTTCCCCTCACGCGCTTGATCTCCATATCGTGCATGTCAAGGATATCCGGAAACTCCTTCAAAATCGGCTTAAGCCTGGCTTCCAGAGCAGCATCTCTTGAGACCTTTTCCCCTGGTTCAATGGTTGCCGGCTCGCTCTCAATATGGGTAAGGATGGTCGAAATTTCCGGTACCTCCTTGCGCATCTCTGCTTCAACGCTGGTAGCCAGGTCATGGGCCTCTTTCAGCCGCAGGTTTTCGTCAAGTTCGAGATGCTGTTCCACATGAAGCCGTCCGCCCAGGTCCTGCACGCTGACGTCATGAACGTTGAAGTTGTTGCGCGCAGCGACCGCTCGAATGCGATCAAAAATATTTTCATGCCCGGTCTCGCGCGGCACAGAGTGAATGATAACGTCCGAATCCGGAAGAATGTCGTGCACCGACGCTGAGATTTCAGCAACCACTTGTCCGGAGCGCTGAAAAGTAACGTTGCGCGCCAGTCCCACCGTCAGGTCGGCAAAGTACCGGTTCCCTGCGCGGCGGATTCGAACCCTCTCAACCTCAATCACGCCATTTATCTTGAGGGCTGCATCCTCAATCCTTCCTCGATATCCTGCTGGAGCGGCATCCAGCAAGGCATCGATCGTTCGCCGGGCTAGTCGCCAGCTCACATACACGATTACCACAGAGACAACTAGTGCTGCGATGGCATCAGCCTTCACCAGCCACGGACGTTGCCAGTAATCTCCAGCCAACACCAATCCCAGCCCCAGAGCTACTACCGCGCTTGAGAAAATGTCTGTGCTGAAATGTAATGCATCGGCTTCGAGCGCCTGGCTCTCATACTTTCTCGCAATCTTCATGAGGCCCCGAGAACGCCACCAATCCACACCCATTGACGCAAACAGTACCCCAAACGCTGACAGGCTTGGCTCGATGTGTACCGCGTGATATCCACCCAGCCGGCGCACCGCTTCCCACACGATCCATATGCATGTGAGCAGTAGCAATCCGGTTTCTATGAAGGCTGAGAAATTCTCTACTTTGCCATGTCCGTACTGGTGCTCGGCGTCGGCGGGCTTATCGGAGACTCGCACCGAAAGAAGCGTGATAAACGCCGCCACTAAGTCGAGACCGGAATGAGCCGCTTCAGATAGGATGCCCAGACTGCGCGTAGAAAGTCCCACAATCAGCTTCAAAATGGTAATCGCGATGGCCGAAAGCAACGAATGGAGCGCAACAAGACGCTTCTCCGAGCGCATGCTCTCCAGCACCGGATTCACTTGTGACATGGACACAGCTAAATTCTAGCAATTTCTATCGCAATGCTTTCGGCACTGGCCTCCTCTCGCCAACGTGTTGGATCGTCTCTCCCTTGGCATTTGGATTTTGGAATTCCTTTGTACCCAACCCTGAGCGTGGGGCCACGAGGCGTCCCCAGGGGACTTAAGCTGGGCGCTGGAAGCTAAAAGCTGCTCTTATGTTACGATGGCTGCCTTGCCTCGAACGCCATCTTTACATGTTGAAGAAAGGCAGTTGAAATGTTTAGAAGTCTTTTAATTTTTATGTTGCTTTCGGTGGCTGTTTGTCAGTCCCAGGTTGCGCCGCAACAACCCCCGGCGCAACAGCCTGCCGCCCAGCAGCCTTCCGCACAGCAACCTCCGCCGCAACAGCCGCCCGCACAGCGTCAGACCACATCTCCGCCCACCACCACTCCTCCATCTGCTTCTAAAACGACTGCGCCGTCTGCTCCCGCCACGGATCCGAGTGCATCTGTGGCTCCAACCGAGCCGGTTATTACCGCGAAAGGCGTATGTCCTAATCGGCCCGTGACCAAAGCTGCTGCCGGCGCGCCAAAACCGGTTCCAGTGCCCTGTGTAACAGTTGTCACTAAGGGCCAATTCGAAAAGCTGATAAATGCAGTTAGTCCCTCAAATCAAAATGTTCCACCGGCCATGCGGCGCAACTTGGCCCAGGCATATGTCGAGTTGCTGGCTTATGCGCAGGCGGCCGAGAAAACTGGCGTGGACAAAGATCCTAAGTTCATTGAAGTAATGCGCCTGGTCCGAATGCGAACGCTCGCAGACATTTATCGTCGTGACATGGAGGAGAAGTACCACACTCCGCCGCCCAACGAGATTCAGGCCTACTACGATCAGAACGTATCGAAGTATGAAGAGATCAAGCTTAGCCGCATCTTCATCCCTGCCAAAAATCCTTCGGCGCAGGACAAGGATGCCTGGGAAAAGAAAGCTGCACAGCTTTCTACTGAACTGCATGATCGCGCCGCCAAAAGCGAAGACCTCGAGAAACTCCAGAAGGAGGCATATACCACTCTGGGACTCACCATAGCTCCACCGAATACGACGGTTGGAACACGTCGTCGGGGCATGATGGCTCCGCAGGAAGAGCAGGAGTTGTTTGCGCTCAAGCCCGGCGATGTTTCAAAGGTTGAGCAGGAACCCGCGGGCTACATTATCTATAAACTCGAAAGCCGGCAGACCTTGCCAGTTGATCAGGTGAAAGAGGAGATCTCTCGCGAACTCTCTCGCCAAAAAATGGATGCTCAGATCAAGGCGGTCACCGCAACCGTGAAAGCGGAGTTCAACGACCATTACTTCGGATCGCCCGCTCCCGCTAACCGGCCTTCAGGAGGAGCGGTGGCTCCGCCCAAACCGGCGGTGCCGCCTGCAAACCAGCCTGCTACACCGCCACAGTCTCAACCATCAGGCGCTCAGCCGCCGGCTCAATCGCCGCCTAAATGAGCCATGGCAGACGTCTCGGATTCAGCGCCGCCAGCCGCTGATAGCGTTCAAAAACCGGCAGTTCTCGTAACAGGAGTCTCAGGAAATCTGGGACTCCGGCTGATCGAATTTTTGTCGGAGTTCAGAATTATCGGCGTTGACATTGCGCCTCCTTCTCCCCCGGTGTTTCATTTTGAGAACGTTGATCTATCCCAGGAACGCTCCTGCGGTCAGCTTCTGGAACTTCTGCGTGCCTACCGCCCTGAAGCCGCAATTCATCTGGCATTCATCGTCGATCCATTGCGCGCCGGTGTGTTGGACCGCGATCATATGTGGCACATCAATGTCGCCGGTACCGGCAGGGTGCTTGAGGCAATTGCTGAGTACAATCGCATGCTGGGCGGTCTCCACAAATTCATTTATCCCAGCAGCGTCTCAGTTTATGGACCTGACCTTAATACGCCTGTATCCGAAGATGCGCCTTTGCAGGCCCATACGCTGGCTTATGCGCTTCACAAGCGTGAGGCCGATCTCACCGTTCAAGCGCGAGTCCAAAGTTTGAAGTGCAAGACCTATATCTTGCGGCCAGCGATCTTTGTGGGACCAACAGTGCAGAACTATATTGTCGGTGCGCTGCGCGGCGTACCTCGAGGTCAAGGCAAATTGGCGGACCGCATGCGCACCCGCAATGCCCGTTTGCCTCTCTTGTTGCCGTCCGGGCCTCATTACCTTGAGCATAAGTTTCAGTTCGTACATGTGGACGATGTGGCCCGGTTGATTGTGTACATCCTGTCTCGAAGACAATCGGACCCCGCGCTCACCATCATCAACGTGGCAGGACGCGGTGATCCGGTCACTCTACAGACGTGCGCCCATCTCGCACAAAGCGAAATCAAACGCTTGCCGTCCCGCACACTTTGCCGGATGGTTCTGCGCGTCCTTTGGGACATTGGAATCTCTGACATTCCGCCAGATGCGTTCCCCTACCTGGTTGGCTCTTACACAATGGAAACCGCGCGCCTGCGCGGGTTCTTAGGCGATTCCTATCACAAGATCATTCACTACACGTGCGAAGAGGCTTTAACGGAAATGTTTGCCGGAGCCCAAATCCACCCCCAGGCAGCAACCAGCCATTAGTCTTTGATCCTCGGTTCTGGGTTTACTAACTACTGCGTACTAACTACTTCTTCCCCCGAAACAATCCTGCAATTCCAAACGTGTATTTCGTCCAGCTCACGTTTTTGAATCCAGCCGTTTCCATCCTTCTGATCATTTCCGGAGGGGTAGGAAACCTGGTCACGGATGCCGGTAGATATTCGTATGCGCTCCTCACTCCGGAGATCATCGTTCCAATTCGCGGTAAAACTTTTCTGAAATAAAATCCGTAAATTTTTCCCAGCAACCCGCCCGGTTCACTGAAATCCAGAATTCCAAATTCGCCCTCGGGTTTCAGCACGCGCTTGATCTCCTCCAGCCCCGCGTCGTAGTTCGCAAGATTGCGGAACCCGAACGCCGACACCACCAGGTCTATACTTTCATCACGAAGAGGCAGGCGGAGCGCATCGCCTTCCACAGGTTGAATCTCCCGAGCACGAAATTTCTCCACTCCGTGTTGCAGCATTTGATGCGAGAAATCCAGGGCAAAGATTCGTGGTTTTGGGCCTGCTGCTCGTAGCGCTACTGACATATCGCCGGTTCCCGCACAAAGATCAAGAACGTTCGCGTCCGCTCTCGCAAGAATATGCGGAAACGTCCTGGCCGTTCTGCGCCACCACAGCCGGTCCACATTCAACGAAAGCGTATGGTTCAAAAAGTCATAGCGTGGCGCGATTTGATCAAACATCTGCTGCACAGCTCGGGCAGCAGACAGCTCATCGCTTGTCCCCGCCGGTCTCGTCCCCGGAGACTCAAGCGGCTTTTCCGTCAGTTGAGTCATCGACAAATGTGTCATGAGCAGTTGATCTTCGCTCATCAGCGCTTTCTGAAATATTTGCTGCGAATCTTCTTGCGATGGGTTTTGCTAAGTACTGAGTACTGTTCGGATTCCTCTCTCTACAACATCGCTGCCGATTCCGCTCACAATCCTGACCTTCCCTATTCTCACCGGCAGCACAAAGTGCACGGTACCCGCCACGATCTTTTTATCAAACCTTAGCTTGTCCATTATTTCGATCAGATTTGCTCGTATTACGGGCAACGGTCCATAAGCGCGCACAGCTTCTTGTATCTGCTGGCTCGTTTTTTCATCGCATGCCCCAACTTCTCGCGCAATGGCGGCGGCCACAATCATTCCCCATGCTACGGCTTCACCATGCAGCATTTGCGTATAGCCTGTAGCTGCCTCCAGCGCATGCCCGACAGTATGTCCAAAATTCAGTATCCGCCGCAGATCGGATTCGCGCTCATCCGCCTCTACCACCTCGGCCTTCACGCGAACTGAATCAACAATAATGCGCTCCAGCGCTTTCTTATCGCGTTCGCGAATCTTGACCGAGTGCTCCGCCATGAATTGAAACAGTTTCCGATCGCGAATCACGCCACACTTGAGCGACTCGAATAGTCCAGCCCGGAACTCGCGCTCATCCAGAGTGTCCAGAACTTGCGGATCGATTAAAACCGTTTTGGGTTGATGAAAAGTTCCTAGCAGGTTCTTCCCTGCCCGGATGTTCACGCCAGTCTTTCCCCCGATGCTTGCATCGACCTGTGCCAGCACAGTGGTTGGAATCTGCACCACCGGCACCCCTCGCATGAAAATGGATGCTAGAAATCCGACGCTGTCGCCAATAACTCCACCGCCGAACGCCACCAGCAGCGCCCTGCGGTCTGCGCCGCCCTGCACCATCTGTTCTGCCAACTGCTCTACAGTTTGCAACCTCTTCGCAGGTTCGCCATCGTTCATCTCCAGGACGGAGTAAGCCAACTTTTCACGCTTCAGCGATCTCTCCAGTCGTTCGCCCCAATGCCGCCTGACATTCGATGACGTGATCACTACAATTTGCGAATTACGGGAAGGCAGAACGCGTTGCAACTCTCGGCCCGCACGCTCCAATAGCTCTGAAGCAATAAGCACGTCATAGCCGTTTTGCCTGAGTTGGACAGGAATCCGCTTCACTGGAAGGATGATAAACCAAACAAAGATGCCAGGTGGGGGCCCGAAAGATCGCCATCAAAACAAACTTCAATGCAATGACGGCGGAGATCGGACAAATCGCCGTTCCAATGTCACTCTGTATTTTGAGATCCGTCAATCGCCCGGCGCGCGGACCAAAATCTTAATTGCTTACCGGTATCTCTTTCTCTGCCTGTTTGTTCGCTTTCTTTCTCTCACTTTTCGAGTCCACATCGGGTTTGAGCTCATGGATGGCAGCCTCCAGCTTCTCTGCGCCATTTCCGGTTACTTTGGCTTTCAGATCAGCCAGAGGGATTCCCAGATTTTTAGAAACATAAACGGCAGAAACGCAGTCACCCAATTTTTTGAACCCATCACAAACTGTCTGAATATTCGGTCCCTGTGGTAGCAGTTTTTGCAGCTTTGCAACCAGCTTCGGATCCCGCAGAAATGCATCCTTCGGGGTTTGGTAAATGGGAGGGGGCGCTTCCATTCCTGCCGGTAGCGGATGTGGATCGTAGGCGCCTGCGGTCGGTGGAGCATTCGCTGACGTTGCACCACCGATTTGTCCATATGAGAACTCTGCGCAGCAAATAACCACGATGAATAGAATTCTCTTCATAAACTTCACCTCAAGTGTCCAGATTATATCGAATTGCGATCTTCTGCCTCTGGATAGATTATCCCTCGGTTTCGGTATATCTTTCTTCGTGATTTGACTTCCGCCGAGCGCTCTCGTGAGCAATATCGTTGAAATCAACCATGAACGCTCTTTGATAAAATTTTCCTGCCATGAAGAAGCTGCCGGAGCGAATAGATTTCATTGTTGTCGGCGCTGGCGTTGCCGGCCTACGCGCTGCTATCGCTCTGGCAGACGCCGGTCGGGTTCTCATTCTGGCCAAGCAGGAATTAACCGAATCGGCGACCCAGTATGCTCAGGGCGGAATCGCCGTCGCCCTGAGTGATGAAGATGAAATCAGTCTTCATCTTCAAGACACAATCACTGCGGGGGACGGCATTGTCAATCCGGAAGCAGCCCGCGTTCTGGTGGAAGAAGGTCCGCAACGCATTCAGGAGTTAATCGAGTGGGGCACTCAATTCGACCGCAGCGGCACCAGGCTTGTATTCACGCGTGAGGCTGCACACAGCCGAAGCCGCGTCCTGCATGCTCATGGTGATTCGACCGGACGTGAAATCGGTCGCGCGCTCCACGCCAAGGCTGCCAGCCTTAAGAACATTTCCTTTTCCGAGTTTGAATTCACGTCTGGACTTCATTTGGAGGGAGAGCGCGTTTGTGGCGTCCACCTGATCTCACCTGCCAGTCAGCACCATCTTGTCATATGTTCAGCAGTGCTGTTGGCAACAGGCGGCGCTGGACAGATATACTCCAACACCACCAATCCCGCAGTCGCAACCGCTGACGGCGTTGCCATGGCCTATCGTGCCGGCGTCGAAATCAGTGATATGGAGTTTGTGCAATTCCATCCCACCGCACTGTATCTCAAGAAAGCTCCTCGGTTTCTTCTGTCAGAAGCCCTTCGTGGCGAAGGTGCTGTTCTGCGAAATGCGGAACTGCATCGCTTCATGTCCAAATACCACGAGTTGGGGGAACTCGCGCCGCGCGATGTTGTCGCACGCGCGATTGCCCACGAACTGGAGATCTGCCGCCTGAAAGAGCCCGTGGTCTACCTCGATTTGACCCACTTGAAGGAAGAACACATCAAGGCGCGCTTCCCGCGAATTTATGAGACTTGTCTGAAATACAACGTGGATATCACCGTGGATATGGTGCCGGTCCGTCCTGCCGCACATTACTTGATGGGAGGTGTGCGTACCGATCTTGAAGGACGCAGCAGTCGTCCCGGACTCTACGCGGCCGGCGAAGCCGCCTGCACCGGAGTTCACGGAGCGAATCGACTGGCCAGCAATTCCCTGCTCGAAGGCCTGGTTTCTGGCGCGCGCGCCGGGCACTCAATGCAACAGAAAATCTCAACAGCAAACCATCCAATTTCTCAATTACCAGATTACCAGATTACCAACTCGCCCTTCTCTCACGAAAAATCATCGACATCAAACATGCGAACGGGTTCACTCGATCCAGAGAGCCTGATCCGTGAGGTTCAGCAAATCATGTGGG
>Ga0126373_10003561_pt1 | contig 11693 bp, 11 predicted proteins | sample PanSoiMetPlot_11_FD_92545 | JGI IMG/M metagenome (GOLD analysis project Ga0126373, IMG submission 92545) | Tropical forest soil microbial communities from Panama - MetaG Plot_11 | ecosystem: Environmental > Terrestrial > Soil > Tropical forest > Bulk soil | place: Panama | collected 2016-02-17
GAGTCAAACGGATTGTGCGCTGCTATCTCCAGGGGAGCAAAGTGTCGCAAATTCCGTGTGAGCACTGATAGCCGGTTGGCCACCGCGGTTCCCGCGATCGCCAAATCCGCGAAGCCGGGAGCCATTCCTTTGGCTCGCGCCTGGTCGGATAGCCGGCCCGCAATGCGGGAGCCCATCACCTGCACCGCACCCAGCGCCGCCGCACCACCCAAGCCAGCTGCCGCCAGCCGGCTGACGCCGGGACCGTGACCGCCGCCGGTAGCGTAGAGCACCCCCGATCCCACGAAGGCGCTCGTCACCAGCGCGTGGGCCACCGGGCCGCTATGCTCGCGGAAGTCTACGGATGGTTCACCGAGGGGTTCGAAACACGCGATTTGAAGGAGGCCAAGGCCCTGCTCGATGAACTCGGTTAATCGGCGATGGAGCGCAAGGAGGCTGCCCCACCTCGAATCGATGTGCGTTTGGCCGGGGCTTGCCGAAAAGACTGTAGTCTGGATGTATTCTTTTCGATTATGAGTGCCGAGAAGACCACGACGATCCGTATGGACCCACGCACGCTGAAGCGCGTCGATGGAATTGCCCGGGCGATGAGCCGTTCGCGCGCATGGGTAATTAACGAGGCGATCGAACGCTATCTCGATTACGAAGAATGGTTCGTCGGCGCCGTCAAGCGCGGACTCAAGGAAGCTGAGACGGGCGACCTTGTTGAACATCAGGCTGTGGTGAGGGGATGGGTAAGCAAGCGTGAGGCTAAAGTGGACGCGCGCCGCTAGCCAGGATCTGGAAATGGTAGAACGATATATCAGCCGCGACAATCCCGAAGCGGCTATCGACACGGTGCTTGAGATCATTGGGCGCCTCGAAATACTGGCGGAGCACCCCGGCATGGGACGGCCCTGGCCCGGTCGCGTGGAGGGATCGCGCGAACTATGTAGGGACTTATTGAGGAACTTGGCGACAAGAACGAAGCATTTCAACCTAGTAAATGATGGCTGGAGGAGGAAAGAGCCCGATGGCTCTACTGCTGTTCAAAACCTGAGACGCGCAGCCTCGAAGGTCAATCAACATCCGACGGAACACTACGAGTGAGTCCTCATATCAAATCGTTCGAATTCGATGAGATCGGCATCGGCGAACTGCAGGACCAGATGAGCGGTTCGGGCCGGCTCACGGCGCGCACTCTTGCGGAGAAGTACCTCGCACGCATCGAAGAGATCGACCGCCGCGGCCCAGCCTTGAACAGCGTGATCGAGCTCAATCCCGGAGCCCTTGCCATTGCGGAGGCTATGGATAAGGAACGCAGCGAGAAAGGCGCGCGCGGACCGCTGCACGGCATTCCAATTCTGATCAAAGACAATCTCGATACCGGCGATCAGATGATGACGACGGCGGGGTCCCTGGCGCTCGCCGGATCGAGGCCGCACCGAGATTCTTTCGTCGCAGCGCGGTTGCGTCAGGCTGGAGCCGTGATCCTCGGCAAGACCAACCTGAGCGAATGGGCGAACATCCGCTCCAGTCACTCGACCAGCGGATGGAGCGGGCGCGGCGGCCTCACCAAGAATCCGTATGCGCTCGACCGAAATCCGTGCGGCTCCAGTTCCGGATCAGCGGTCGCCGTGTCGGCGAACTTGTGCGCCGCCGCGATCGGTACCGAGACCGACGGCTCCATCGTCTGCCCCGCCTCTATCAACGGCATTGTCGGCATCAAGCCAACCGTCGGCCTCGTGAGCCGAAGTGGAATCATCCCAATATCCCACAGCCAGGACAGCGCAGGCCCGATGTGTCGAACCGTTCGCGATGCGGCCATCTTGCTGAGCGCGCTGGTCGGCGTTGACCCCGAAGACGACGCGACCGCGGCGAGCTCGACGCGGTCCAGCTCAGACTACAGCGCTTTCCTCGATTCCGACGGGCTTAAAGGCGCGCGCGTCGGAATCGTGCGCGAGTACTTCTCCGGTTTCAACGAATCAGTTGTCGCACTGATCGAGGAATCCATCGCCGTGATGAAAACTCAGGGCGCGACCGTGGTCGACCCCGCGAACCTCGAAAATCTCGGGCGAGTCCGCGGGTCCGAGCTGACCGTCCTGCTCTTTGAACTCAAGGCGGGGCTCAATGCTTACCTGGCGCGGCTGGGTCCGGATGCGCCGGTCCATACCTTGAAAGAGATCATCGACTTCAACAAGCGCCACCGCGACAAGGAGATGCCCTACTTCGGCCAGGACCTCTTCATCGAAGCGGAAGCCAAGGGCCCGCTGACGGCGCCCGAATATCTCGACGCGTTGGCGAACAACCGCAAGGTCTCGCGCACCGAAGGTATCGACGCGTTGATGGACCAGCATCGCCTCGATGCCCTGATCGCGCCAACCGACGGTCCCGCGTGGATCACCGACCTGGTTAACGGCGATCATGTAACCGGGATGAACTCGACTGCGGCGGCGGCGGTGGCAGGATATCCGAACGTCTGCGTGCCTGCGGGATTCGTCTCGGGCCTTCCGATCGGAATTTCTTTTTTCGGCCGCGCGTGGAGCGAGCCAACACTGATTAAGCTGGCGTACGCCTTCGAGCAGGCGACCAGGTCGAGAAAGGCTCCCGGATTTTTGCCGAGCGTTTGATCAGTCCCGCGGGACTACAGCAGCGTGCCCATGCGGGCGGCGGGCGCCCGAAATGCGCGTACGCGCACGGCATCGGGACGCGGTCGCTCGAGGTCCGCGCGAGGTAGCCCTACTGGTCTTACCTCTTTGGGTATCCCATTCGTAAGTTAGTAGCCGCCGGGTTTTGATTCACTTTTGGTCCGCTGCGAATGCTCTCCGCGACTACCGTTTTTCCGTCAGCCTTCATGAGCTGAGGCTGTACGAAAAACGGTCAGTTTCCTTGATCGAGACTGCCGTGCGTTGCAGCGCTCCGGCTGGCATTTGGTCTGCTGGCCAAGCGTGCGCCGCGGATGATCTGTCTGACGAGATACCCTACCTAGACTGCCGCTGGGGGCGCTGGTTCTGACAGCGCCACTTTGACAGCCATCGCGTTGGGTACAGACGGATTTCACAGACGCTGGCAGAGTGCCTTACCCTTTACTATGGTTCGGAAAACTTAGCTGCGGAATTCGGCGGACTGTATTCCGTCGATCTTACAAGCCTGGAGTCGCCGGTTCGAAACTTCGCCCACCAATGAAATCAGAGGGCTGCCCGAAACGGATGCGGTCGTAAGTGCGCACCCTCTCCTCTTATCTTCTTAGCTTCGGGATGTTTCAAGACCCGCATTCCAAATGTCTACATGGCGTCTACATGGATTCTTTGCTGGACCTGTATCGGTACTAAGTGCTAGATTCTTTACCAGATTCGGGGATTTTTTGGCGCGCCCTGAGGGATTTGAACCCCCGACCCTCTGATCCGTAGTTCGAATGTGCTGGTAGCAGAATAACTACTGAATGCTGATAGTTATTGAGCAATCCGTCGAATAGCCAGCTCGACTCAGTCTGATATTCACCAGTCGTTTCCAATCCTTCATAGTCTCGTGGGCGTCAAGCTGGGCGTCAGATTCTCTCGATAGCCAGTCGGTCCAGGGCGATTGCTCATTGCGGGGCGATTTGAGGCCGCGATGGCTGATAGGTCGCGCCCGGGCTTCGGATGGCTGCCAGCCGCGTTTCCGTGCGATTGCCGGGCATTGCCGGGTCAGTGCAGCTCGGGGTTTCAGGACTCAGGACACTTCCATCGCTGGCGGTGTTTAGGCCGATAGCGACCTCGCGGCGCTGATTGATCGGTATTTCGACTCCGACCTAGCACCCGCGATTTGTAGACCTGCTTGCGGCGGCGCCGGCGCGGTTTGGGCGGCAACAGGTCCTCGTAGGGCTCGCCGGGGATCGCAAACGGGCTGAACCGCCTGCCCGCCTCTTGCTGGCGGCGCTCTGCCCGAATCTTGGCCATGGCGGCGCGCGCAAGCACCAGGTTGGGGAAGCCTTGCTCACGCCAATATGCAGCGCGTTTAAGGCCTGCACCCCTGCAACGAAACAGATACCCAATTATCCGTTTGGACAGCATACCCATGGGATAAAAGCCCAAGCGGGGGAAGCTTAGCAAACTGGGCAGGGAGCTTTGTGTAGAGGGAAGAAAGTTCAGGGAGCAGACCGGCGGGCGAGTTTCTGGTCGCGGAGGAATTTGAGGCGTTCGGCGCGTTTTAGGGCTTTGGCGGCGCGTGCAAGTTTGAGGTTATGGAAGTCGAGTTCACGCCAAAAGGCGGCGCGTTTGAGGCCAGCGCGGCGGGAGCGAGCGGAGCGGGCGGAATTGGAGTTGAAGGGCATGATTGGTTCTTTGTGGGTGGCAGTAGTGATTCAGGTAATAGTTCATGCCAGGGATAAGAGCAAGAAAATAGCGTATGTATATTAGTATATTCACGTGGTTGCCGAGCTTTAAGCAGGCAGCACGCGGTTCTCCAGGGTGCGGCAGAGTGAAAGGTGTTTCAGCGCTGCGGGGCTGGGATAGACGGCAGGAGCGGCTCGGAAATGGTCGGGCACCTTTCCTGGGCGCTCGGCTGCTCAAAATCCAGTGATAGCCTCCGATTTTGAAACGCGCGACCCAAGGATTAAGGAATCGTTTGGTCACTGACCGAAATTCGGGGCCTTTTGCGCAAATGGTCACCGAAACGTTCACCGAAATCTCCGGTCCCACTCTTCTGGGCTCATTCCAATCGATCGACCAGTTTCGTTGACCCCCCATGTCAAATCGACCGCTTTTTTGAAATTCTCACGAAGCGCAGTGTTCTTCGCGTCTCGCAGTAACTTCACGTATGCCGCGGCATGCTGCTCTATCTCCGAGCTAAACGCAGGCACGTCGATCACCATCGACTCTATTTCCCCATTCTTGTCGATCTCTCCGTTGACCCTCGGTAGTGTGAGCCATAGTGCTTGTCCTGCTTCTCGTGCCCGTGCAAGAAAGATGCGCTCCCGCAACATTCCTCCGTGGAAGAGTCCACATCGGACGTCTTCGTAGAGTGCCGCCGCAACACTTCGAATTCGTGGTTCTGAGTATCCGGTCTTGCAAAAGACCTCTACAAACCCATCGCAGAAGAACGCTTTCGAGTGCCCCTGGCTATCTTGACCTTTTCGATAGATGGCGTGCGGTTCGAAGTAACCGATTAAAAGATATAGAGAAGCAACATCGCCATTCCGAAAATCAAGGAGTGCCTTCGCCGGTTCAAATAGCCAATTTTGTAGCCGGTCTTCAAATACATCGATAAGGTCGCCTAGCAAGCCAGAGTCATATTTTTCATATCCGTATCTCGGACTGATTCTCAGATCAGGCATCGAATCTCACCCCTTCAACTCGCTGTGTATCCAAACGGGATGCGTACACCCGCACGCCATCAGTCAAATCAAGCTCCGCGACAATGCCGTACCGCTGGTACACGGACTCCGTTTTGTGCCCCCACGAGCTCCATAGCGACGGAGCGAGCGACGCCTGCGCGTTCGAGATTGCGAACAGCCGTGCGTCGGAAATCGTGCGGTATGCGCCCAGGATAGCCCGCAGACAGACACGGCCCTCTGGAGTTCGAACGAGAAGTCCCAGTGAGGCTTGCCGTTCCGGTCGTAGTACTTGATCCAACCAAGGCTTACGCCCGCTCCGCTGGTAAACTGACCCTGTACCGCGCGCCCTCATCGCTTCGCCTTCTTTCGAGTCAACCTCGGCTCCGTCTTGATAAGTAGTTCTCGATTAGTATTAGCACCAACGCGACTCCATTCTGCTAGGCGGTTGCTTAGCGGTAATTTGGCATTTCAATTACCCGCCCAAGATCGACTCCATTTTCTCCGCCGCCTCGGCCATCAGGTTCGGGGCAATGTGCGAATAGAGGTCCGCAGTCATGGCAATCGAGGAATGGCCCAGGATTTCCTGGATGAGGCGCAACGGCACGCCTTGCGACAACAACAACGATGCGGCGGAATGCCTGAGATCGTGGAAACGGACCCGGGGCACTTCGGCGAGTTTCAGGATGCGCTCGAAGTCACGCAGGAGATTGCGCGGTTCGATTGGGGTTCCAATCCTGGTGCTAAAAACCAGTCCGTGCTCCTGCCACTCGGGTCCGGCCTGTAGGCGTTCTGCGAGTTGACGGGTGCGGTGAGCGCGCAGCGCCGAAACCACGCTGACAGGAAGTGTCAGGGTGCGGCGCGAACGCTCGGTTTTGGGTTCCGCAGCGGTGAGTTTTCCCGCTACGCGCTGCAGCGACTGGTTGACCAGCAGTGTGCCGCGCTCGAGGTTGAGATCGTTCCAGCGCAAGCCGAGGATTTCTCCGCGGCGCATGCCCAAGCTGAGTGCGACCGTGTAGAGCGCCTCGTGGCGCTTGCCTTTCGCGGCGTCGAGAAATTGACGTGCCTGCTGAGCATCGAGTGGGCGAATTTCACGGTGCGGGATGCGCGGCGGTCTGCTCAGCGCAGCGACGTTGCGCACGACCATGCCCCATTCGAGCGCCTGGTTAAGTGCGTGGCGAAGTACTCCCCGAATGTACGCGACCGAGCGCGGCGAGAGATTGCCTTCCCGCGCTTTGCGATTGAGGAGGGTTTGCACCTGTTGCGGCATCAGTTTCTCGGGGCGAATCTTGCCGAGCATCGGTACGATGTGCAGCCGCACCGTCAATTCGTAACTCTCGTAGGTGCGCGGGCGGCAGGTGGATTTTACGACCTCGCGAAGCCACTGCTCCAGGAATTGCGCGAGGGTCTGGCGCTTGACCAGGACCGGCAGGCCGCTGGCGTGATCGGAGCGTGCCTTGAGGATCTTCTCTCGGACTTCTGCCACGGTGGCGCCGTAGAACGATTTGCGCAAGCGCTTGCCGTTCTTAAAGCCGAAGCTCAAGCGCGCATACCAGCGGCCCTCTCGCGGACGATACGTAATCTTGCTGCCTTCACCAGCGGCGCGTTTGTTGTTGGGCATCGCAACGCTCCCTTAGTTTCTCCCGATCACGGTTCGAACCCGCGCGGTTTCTATGTGGAGCTCACGGGCGATCTCACCGGTGCTGCGGCCTTGCGCCTTAAGCTCGTGGATTCGTTTGGCGGTTTCCCGCGTCTTGGTCTTTGACAGTTGGTAGCGGCCGCGCTCGCGATGCTTGGGACAGTAGCTGTTGCGGCCTTCGGTGATGCGTTTGGGGGTGCACGGAGTGCCGCACACCGCGCACAGCACCATGCGTTTGGCGCCGCACACGACCTGCGCGAGCTGCAGCGAGATGAACCCGAGCAACGAAGACGACGGCGCACACGGTTCCAGCCGCGGGCCTGAAGGTCCACGCCCACAGCGCAGCGTTGCGCCAGAGAGCTCCAGCCAGGTGTTCGCCCACAGGGCGGGTAAAACTGACGGGTTAAGTTTTTCGCGCTCTTTTCGGCGCAACCTCGGATAGCGCTCGAAGTACAAATCGAACGGAGGCCCCGGTTGGTAAAGTTTCGCCAGTTCCAGGCGCAGTTGCTGGAAGTTCGCGTCCTTGCGGCTCAGCGCGGTACGAGCCTTCAAGACCCACCGCGCGATTTCGGCCCAGGAGAGCCACGCCCCGACTGATTCGGTCCAGAGCCATTTGCCGCCATCAACACGGTCGAGCGGTCGACAACTGTCGGGATCGTCTTTGAAGGGTGTCCGCCCGTCTTTGCCAGATGCAGTCAGGAACGCGTGTCGAAAAGGCAAGCCATGACGACACAGGCCCAAGGCACCGAACACTCGGGCGAAATCCTCCGCTTCAATCGGGGTGTGGATTCCCAGGAAGCTGTCGAGGATTTCCTCCTTCGGTTCGCGATCCCGTGGCTTGCGATAGTCGAAAATCAGCACCTCGGAATTCCCGAACAGTGGATCCGCCTCCTCCACAGGAGCGCGCCCCATCAGCGAGTGAATCTCCAGCCGATAACCGGCGAACATGACTCCGGCTGCATCCAGGACGCTGGGTGGCGATGTCCACATGAAAGATACCTTAGAGAGTTGACAAATCGCTGTCAAGTGCTAGAAGTTCGTAAAGAGTTTAGACATTCCCGTGGCGCTCCACGCAAGGAGGACAACAGGCCGATGCAGCAGACAGTGGTGAAGAACCGGCACCCGCGGCGAGCCGAGCCCAAGGGGCATCAGGTCGAGCGGGTTTTGTTTTCGCCACTGGAGGTGGCCCGGATGCTGGGATACAGCCGGGCCAGGATTTATCAGCTGATCCAGGAGGGCGCTCTGCCCCACGTGGTGATACGCGCGGCGGGAAACAATATCAGGATCCCACGGGCAGCCATCGACCAGTTAATCAGCGAGGCGATGGCGAACAGCTCGAGGCAGAAGACCGACGAGCCTAACTGAAGAGAGTTAAAGCGAGTACTCGAAACGCCGCGGCTTGCGGCGTCTTAGGCAACGGTTCTGCGGCGGGTGGTGGTCCATTGCTTCGCCTGGGGAATGCCCAGTGAAGGAAGTTGCACACCACTATCTGCACCGCAGCACACGCTCTGGAATCGGCGAAATTAATGAGCCGAATCGCTCCGCAATCTATGCGGCGGCGCAGCGGTGTGTCGTGGATGAGGACTTCGATGATTTGAGGCTTTAGCGGAAAAACGCGAGCGCCCGGTTCATCGCCGGGCGCCCAAAAAGCTTTTGCCCGCTCCAACGGGCACGGACAGTGATGCTAAACGACGATTACCGAAAATCCGACCTACTCGCAACGCTAAGGTGCGATAGTCAGATGCTGCGCGCCGGACTGATCTACATAGTCCGGTTTCAATTCCCATGCTTTGCGATCTACCCGCCAGACGGAAACGGGCACTGTAGCTGTCCCGATCCCGAGTGCGCCTCTCCCGCCAAACATCCACTCACGTTGCATGGCTGCAAGGATGCGACCCACGATCCCGCAGTGCTCCGGGCCATGTTCGCGAAACGGCCCGACGCGAACCTCGCGATTGCGACCGGGGAGAACATCGTGGTGCTCGACGTCGATCCGCCCAAGGGCGGCGATGAGTCTCTCGAGGCGCTGAAAGCCAAATATGGAAAGCTCCCGGAGACGCCGCAAGTACTGACCGGCTACGGGTGGCAATTCTACTTCCGCCAGCCTGTCGGCATCACGGTTCCGTGCAGTACCGGCGCGATCGCTCCCGGTATCGATGTGCGCGGGACCGGCGGATACGTAGTTGCGCCTCCGTCAACGCACATCAGCGGTCGCCGCTACGCGTGGGAATGGCAATCCCGTATCGATGAAATCCCGCTGGCCGAGCCGCCCGATTGGTTATTCGAACTGATGCTGCATCCGGGAGTCCACCGTGCGGGTGTGAACGGCCAGCACCTGCCTCCTGGACAGGTCAGCTTCGAGCGGATTGTTGCCGGCATCCCCGACGGAAAGCGGGACTGGGAACTTTTCCGAATGGCGGATTGGATGCGCCGGCAGGGGTACTCCAGACCTTTCGTCGAACGGGTGGTGCTGGATGCGGCTCGGCGCTGTCGGCCCCCGTGCCCGTTTCCCGAGCGAGTAGCGAAACTCAAAACCAATTCTGCTTGGAGATATGCCTGATGGAACCGCTGGACAAATTGGCCGAAATCGAGCGCCTCGCCAAGCTCCCACCAATCGAGTTCTCAGCCGTGCGGGAAGAAGCCGCCCAGCGCCTGGGACTGACGCCCGAACAACTCGACGAAGAAGTCGCAAAGGTGCGGCAACGCCTGATTCCCCTTGAGGAAATCGCGGCCGAGCTCGCCAAGCTCTCGCCGCTCGCCTACGACCAGGTCCGCGTGCTGAAGGCGCAAGCACTCGGAGTCCGCAAAAAAACCCTAGACGACGAGGTCAAGAAAGCGCGGCACGGTGCGCAAACTCACCAGTCCGGTGAATCACTCGCTCCACCGCCGCCTGAACCGTGGGAGGATTCGGTCGTCGGCAGCGACCTGCTTGACGGAATCTACGACTTCATCGGCCGATTCGCGCTGGTCGGTTCGCACGGGCAAGTCGCGGCAACTCTGTGGCTGGTATTCAGCTACCTCCTCGACATCGCCGATTACAGCACGCGCCTGACCATCATCTCGGCGACCATGCGCTGCGGCAAGTCCCTGCTGCTTTCCATCCTGGCCCTGCTGGTACGCCGGCCGCTGCCGTTCTCCAACATCTCCCCGCGGCGGTGTTTCGCACCATTGAGCTGGAACATCCCGCGCTGCTCATCGACGAGGTCGATACCATGTCGCTCAAGTCGGGCAAGTCGGAGCGCGCCGAGGAACTCCGTGGCATCGTGAACTCGGGACATACGCCGACCAATGCGTTCGTTATCCGTGCCGAGAAGGTCGGCGACACTCACGTGCCAAAGAAGTTCTCGACCTGGACGCCGATGGCGATGGCCGGAATCAGGGGAATGCCACGGACCTGGCAGGACCGGTCAATTGAAATCCCGATGAAACGTAAACCGAAGGGGTGGAAGGTTGAAAAGCTCAGCCCACGTCGCAACCGGAAGGCCTTCGAGCAAGCCAAGGAACTCAGCCGAAAGATCGCGCGTTGGGCAGACGACCACCGGGAGGCGCTCGCGAAGGCTCTTCCGAAGCTGCCGGATATCGACGACCGCGCCCAGGACAACTGGGAACTACTGCTGGCCGTTGCGGAGGAGTGCGGAGGCGAGTGGCCGGGGCGGGCTCGCAAAGCAGCGATCGGCCTATCAGCGGGGCGATCAGAGCCCGCTGGCGAGGGTGAGCAGCTGCTGGTCGATATCCATAGGATTTTCAGAGTCGAGAATGTTGATCGTATTTCGTCGGCCGATCTGTGTGCTGCCCTGGCCACGCAGGGGTTGGGACAATGGAAGGAGTATGGCCGGCAGCAAAAACCGATTACCCAAATGCAGGTTGCCAACCTGCTCAAGCCCTTCGGCATCGGGCCGGGAACGATTCGGTTGTCGTCCGACGGCACGGCGAAGGGTTACAAGTTCGAGCAGTTCGAGGAGGCCTTTGCCTCCTATCCTGAACCTGACGAAACCTCCCCCGATCTTGCTCGGGACCAGAGATCCGCGGATTCAACCCGTCAGGACGTCACAACCGCTGGGGGCGTGGGCAAAAGTGACGATTTTCCATCCGTCACAAACCCGCCGTGTGACGCCTCGAAAAACAGCAGTCCGCCCAACGGAGAGAAGGAGTGTGACGACCTGACGGGTCGAAATAGCGGATCTAAGGGTGAGAGCATAAAAACCGCCTCCGACGACTGCTCGGACAGGGCGGAAACCGACCCCCACCGCAACGGCACCGATCCGTCGGCCCGCGTTCATGCCTTCATGACCGCCGGTATGCAGGCCTGCCTTCGCGACATGGGGTACGCCGCCGAAGCCATTTTTCGGATGTCACCCCAGCAGGGAGACGCGATTCTGAGCGCGCGCCTTCGCGAGATGGGACACAGCGACGATGCCATTAGCCGGATGACCCCGGAAAAGATGTACGAAACCATTCGCCGCGATGCGCTCAAGTTCTGAGCAATGAGTTTGGCAACTATGCGATCCAACCAGACGGAGTTTGCGATGAACAAGGCTGAGGAACTGCTTGCCGCGTTTGACCGCCGCGGCCTCAAGATTCGTCGGAGCGAGGACGGAGGTCTCGAGGCGGTACCTTTCTCGAAGTTAACCCCCGATGATCGCGCGGCGATTGGCGAGGTCGCCGCGGACAAAGATGCCAGGTCGACCTTGGTGCGACTGTTGTGCGAGCGGGAATCGCCTACCCCGGGGCTCTCGCCGGCCGACGCCAGGATGATCCATGACC
>Ga0126373_10003564_pt1 | contig 11692 bp, 6 predicted proteins | sample PanSoiMetPlot_11_FD_92545 | JGI IMG/M metagenome (GOLD analysis project Ga0126373, IMG submission 92545) | Tropical forest soil microbial communities from Panama - MetaG Plot_11 | ecosystem: Environmental > Terrestrial > Soil > Tropical forest > Bulk soil | place: Panama | collected 2016-02-17
ACCGCAAGACTTGACAGGAGTGCTGAGCTTGGCCGCGTCGGATGGTTTGCGCCAGGAAGCTGTGCCGAGTTTTGCCCAGCACATGATTCGCGGCCGCAAGACAGATTTTTATAGCATTGTTACAGGATGCCGGTCAAACTACCCTGAGCAGGCGCTGGTTTTCAGTGCGTCGCCGGGATGGTATTATACGAGTGCGGGATGCCCGACTCGGTGCTTTCCAACCACACTCCTCAGTAGCTCAATGGCAGAGCATCCGGCTGTTAACCGGAGGGTTGTAGGTTCGAGTCCTACCTGAGGAGCCATTTCATGCGCTTTTCCAGCGATTAGCCTTCCAAACCAGTTTAATTTGCTACCAGAATGCTACTTTGGACGGGGTAGTACGTAAAACTTCCTGGGCCTTCAGGCGTGCAAGTGTCAGTAGCAGCGTGCTGTTGGTGATGGGCATTCCTGGCCAGAGTTTCTCAGCGGCCTTCCGCATTAGCGCCAGATCCTTGGGCCCCATCCAAGGTCGCAGCGCATACTCCAACTCAGAACCCGAGCTGGAAAAAGTTGCCGCCGGTTTCAGCCCCATTTTGTGCAGAGCATCGCGGGCGGCGGAGAAGCCAAAGAACTCGGCTATCAGCTGACTCCCGCTAGCGCCTGATATACCCAACAAACAGAGGGAGCAGTCACAGGCCAGGAAAGTATGGATTCGCGATTTCTGAAATTACCAATCCAAGTAGGTAGATCGCTCTGTCCTGTCGCCAACCGGCGGGCATGAACGTTCTTGAAGTACTTCATCTGGCCAACTACGTCAAGAACCCTTCGTTCGGTTTCCTTGGCAATGTAATGGGTCTTATTGAGCACGCGGGGAAACAGTGTCGGGAGACACTCCGGCGCGCTGCGCCACTTCGCGCATCGTCGGACTCGGCCGCTCGACAGCTGTATGACGAACTCTTCGCATAGCGAACCTATCCCTGATCCTCTTCAGCAACGGTCGAACGTACCACGAATCAAACGACACAGGCCACGGGCGGGTGAACGCCCATGAGAGTACTGCCAAAAAAAGACATACTGCCAAAAAAAGACTTGACAAGTCTGGTGCGGGCTGGTAAAGGGGCGCATTAGAAACCGGTTTCCCTTGCGAGTGTTTTGCAAAAAACTGGCAGCTGCTCGACAAAGCCCATGTACCTGCAGAACCAGCTGCTTGTGATTCTTTCGTGCCGGCACGCACTTGTGCTCGTTAGGCGCCTACGAGCGCGCAAGCGGCAGAGACAACCCTGGGTACGACTACAGGCCTGAGTGGACCTGCGTGGAAACGGGAGTATGGCGGTCCACAGTTACGACCAAGGCGGGCATGTACGCGATCGCCGATATGGTTTTGGCACTTATTCGACAGTCTAACTGAGCGGGAGATAGGGGTATCCCGTGAAGGCTGCAGCACTTTTCCATCTTTAAGTCTTTGTGCGCGGAGGTTTTCTATGTTAGCTAGACATGTCGCGTGGCTCCCGTTGTTGACTTTGTTTTTCCCTTTCTTTTGCCCTTTAGAAGGTAGCGCCCAGGCCGTGGGCTCAATTACCGGCCGTGTGACAGACCCGAGTGGTGCCGTTGTTGCGAATGCCAGAGCGGTCGCAACGCGCGTGGAGACGGGGGTCGCACAATCCACCGTAACCGGCACCGCCGGAACCTACACGATTGCGAACCTGGTAGTCGGCACCTACAACGTGACTGCGGAGGCGTCCGGATTTAAGGCCGCAACCGCCACCGGGATCACGCTCGATGTGAGCCAGCAGCGTCAAGTAGATTTCCAGCTGAGCCTGCCAGGAGTGGCGTCCACCGTAGAGGTGAATACGGCTCCTCCGTTGGTCGACACGACCGATGGAACCATCGGCGGCCTGGTGTCGGAAGAGCAGGTCGAGACGCTGCCCCTCAACGGCAGAAACATTTCGGGTCTTGTGATGATGCAGCCAGGCATGGCTCAGGATACCGGCTCAATGGGATGGATGGGGCCGCAGTGGATCGCCAATGGCAATCGTGGCGAGACGCTGACAGGCACTCTGGATAACGCAGATATCAGCGATGCGGAAATGGGCACGCTGCAGTTTACAAACTTTAACCTGGACGCGATTGCCGAATTCAAGGTTCTACAGAACAATTACTCCGCGCAATATGGCCAGGGTGGCGGGACCATTACCGAAATGGTGAGCAAGACTGGCACCAACCAATTTCATGGGAGCGCGTTCGAGTTCGTGCGCAACAGCATTTTCGATGCACGCAATTACTTCGCTACAAGCGTGCCACCGTTCAAGAGAAATGAATTCGGGGTCACGTTTGGAGGACCCATCAGGAAAGAGAAGACGTATTTTTTCGGCGAGTATGCGGGTCTACGGCAACGGCTGGGCGAACCGCAGATCGTGACCGTTCCCACTGCAGGTCAGAGACAGGGCAACGTTACCATTAACGGGTTCAATTACCAAGTCCCCTTGAATCCGGTCGCGCAACAGATACTCAGTAAATATCCGATGCCAAATCGACCAACTGGAGCACCGGGAGGCAACTTCAACTTTATGTTCTCACAGCCGACCAATGACGACCAATTCTCAGTGCGCGTGGACCAACACTTTGCGCACGATGCTCTCTTTGTACGCGCCTCTTACGCCAACCAGAATGCTTTAGAAACAGATGCCTGGGCGGCGGAGCTGGGCGGCTCGAATTTTTCCACGGCCAATATCGGACAGGCGCGCAATTACGCCATCAGCGACACGCACATGTTCTCCCCCACCCTGCTTAACGTCTTTACATTCACGCTGAATCGCGGGATTGAAGGCGTACCGGAAGCACCCGCAGAGGCAAACACCACTGCGACCAGCTTTCTGGACGGCAGTCTGCAGGGATGGGGGCCGGATACCTTCGAGACTAAATATGTCGTGACCTTGTTCGACTATAAGGACAACGTGAGCTGGACCAGAGGCCGGCATTCCTTCAATATAGGCGGCCAGTTTCGCAGGGAGTGGGATAACGGCACGGGGGTAACTTACATCGGGCCGAGCGGCGTATTTAATTTTAATGCCGGGACACCGCTCAGTACGGCAATTACCTCGACCAATGGAGGTCCTACGCTGGCTGCAGGGTCGCCCAGTCCAAGCGGCCTGGTCAGCATGATGGAGGGCGATGATGATAATTACGGTCGGGCGACTGCAGTGCCCGGCTACGGACCTCGGGGAGGCGGCAACGTCTGGTGGTACTTGCGCCGTTGGACGACCGCCGGCTACGTTCAGGACGACATTCGCGCCACTCAAAGACTCACTCTGAACCTGGGCCTGCGCTACGAATACGCGTCCGTTCCCTGGGAACTCCAAAATCGCTTAGCCAGACCAGCCGACTACGGTAGTCTGTACGGGCATTTTGTTGTGAACCCGCAGCCACTGTGGAAGCCGGACTATCTTGCCGGTAATCTTGCCCCTCGATTTGGTATGGCGCTCAACCTGGGGAACAACACAATCCTGCGCGGGGGATTCGCAACATTCACGAACATGATCCCCACCGTTTACCCGGATCAGGCGTTAGTCAATTTTCCGATTGCATCCCTTAACTTCTTGCCGAACGCCACTTATTCATTGACGCCGCAAGCCGTTTCCCTTCCCGTGCTGACCAGCACGACAGGGCAGCCATTGGCCGTCAATGGGACAAAGTCACTCCCGCCCAACACCCCAGTGAACATTGAGCCATACGCGGCTATCCTTGGCGCCCTAAGCGGCGACTATCCGTCCGATGCCATGAAGAACGGGTACACGATCAGCGGCAATGTTACGCTGGAACACCAATTCGCAGGCAGCATCGCGGTGCAAGCTTCGTACATCGCTAACAACGGCGTATTTCTCTACAATATGACCTACCCCAATGCGTTCACTGGTGCTGAATCGCAATACACTCCTTACAGCAATATCACTCCCGGGCTGGGCGAACTTCAGGTGTTCTACAACGGCGGACATTCCACCTACAACGGACTGCAAATGCAGGTGCGCAAGATCTCCGCCTCGCATGGCGTGCAGTTCCAAGCCAATTACACCTGGGCAAAAGACCTGACGAACGCGGATGCCGTGTGGAGCGTTGGTGGCGAGTACGGTGCTGGTGGCCAGAGCGGAGGGGTCAGCCAGAACAATCCAGAATGCGTGTCGTGCGAACGTGCGCGCGCAAGCTACAGCGTTGCACAACGGTTTGTAGCCAATTTCGAGTACACCCTACCCTTCGCCGGCTGGTCGCCCCTGTCAAAAGCGCCAACGCGCCTGACCCGAGGATGGATGATGCTGGGGATCTTTAGCGCCCAAACCGGTTTCCCATTCACCGTGGTCAGCCCGTATGGGAGTTTGCAGTATGGATTCGACACCTTAGACGGCTTTGGTGCGAGGCCATTCCTCTTACAGAACCCGACGAAAGCTCCAGGCGCAGGCCACAGTCCGCAGTTTTTCTCCAATGCCGTTATCGGCCCGCCTAATACTTATGGGCTGGACACTGGATTTTTCGGTACGCCTACGGTAACGAGTCCCGTGAACGGTGCGGCGGTGCTTCCCAGCCCCGGAGATTTGGGGCGCAACACATTTACAGGACCGGGTTGGTGGAATTTTGATTTTTCCCTAGTCAAAGACACCGCAATCACTGAGACGAAACAAATACAGTTCCGCGCTGAGTTCTTCAATATTTTCAATAAAGCCACCTTTGCGACACCTGGCAGTCAGATCGGTGCGACCAATTTTGGGGTTTCGACGTCCACGGCAACCCGTGAGCGTCAGATCCAGCTTGGTCTGCGGTTTGTTTTCTGAGGGCGATGCAGCAACATCAGTGGGCAATAATGTGGGCTCGGGAGCGGGTATTGGCACCACCAAGATTCCGGTGTGTGGAGCCAAATAGTGGTTCCGGCGAGCGCCTACGTAGGGAGGCGACGAGCATGAAAAAGGCCATCCTGCCTTATACCGTCAGAGCAGAAGCCGCGAGCTTTGCCCCGGCCAGTAGTGGCGGGTGTCGCGCTGGACATCAGCCAGAACGGGAAGTCGAATTCAAGGTGACCCCTCGCGGAGTCAGCGAGATGTTGTGGGTTACTATGGCTCCGCCTTTGGCGGTGGAAGTTGCTGCATGTCGAAAGGAATAGAACTATGCCCAAGGTGGGTTTGTCACGTCGGGAGTTTTTGTTGACCAGTGCTGAAAGCAATTTTCGGCGGAGGGGGGGAGACCAGTATTCGCGCCGGAGCGGGAATCTTCTACACGGACTTCGACACCTCGGGACAAAACTTTGAGACGGGAGACGCGCCTTTCGGCTTGTTCGTAAATGGAGCAGCTCATCCCTATCTCGAACAGCCATACACCGATTATGCGACTGCAGCCAACAAGCTGCAGCCGTTTCCTTTTGTTTTCCCATCCGGCGGGAATACCAACTTTGCGCCATTTTTGCCGATCACTTTCTCGCCTGCGTTCGACACTCGGAACAAGCTGCCCTATTCCATCAACTACCACCTGACGTGGCAGCGGGAACTGGGTAAATCTACGATTCTGAGCGCAGGATACGTGGGCACGATGGGTCGGCACCTTTTCCAGCAGATCGCAAACAACCTTGGAAATCCACAGCTCTGTTTGCAAATTAAGGCCGCCGGCGGTGGTTGTGGGCCGGGAGGCGAGGACTCCATTTACACCGTGAACGGCCAAACGTATTACGGCACCAGGCAATACTCGGTTACATCCGGCAAATACCTGAATCAAGGGCTACTGGACTTTGGAGACAACTCGTACGAATCCACGATCGGTACCTCCAGCTACAACTCATTGCAACTGACGCTAAACAAGAGTATCGGGGCGTTGCGCTTTCTGGCCGCGTATACGTATGGGAGGGCGTTGGATTTCGGGTCGCAATTCTTCGACCTGACTAACCCATACAATATGCGACTCAGCAAAGGATTGTCTCAGTTCGACATCACCCACAACTTTGTCATCAGTTACTTCTATCATCTGCCATTTGCGCGGCTGGTTTCGAGCAAAGGCGGAATTACCGGGCGAGCTCTGGAAGGCTGGCAGATTGCGGGTGTCACTCGCTTCACCACGGGCGTGCCTATCACCTTCACTGACTCTAGCAACGGCAGCGATACTTCGCTCTGCGGTTGCGATCTTTTCGGGATACTGGGCACGAACGCGGTGGATCTACCAAACTACGACGAAAGTCCGGTCCACATATTCAACCCCCGTACGCATAACCTGCAGTATTTCGACACAGCCCCATTTTCGTTCCCGGCAATCGGGACCAAGGGGAATGTGAGGAGGAGATTTCTGCATGGTCCTGGGTTGAATAACACCGACATCGTCCTGATCAAGTCGACCAAAGTGACTGAACGGGTTGGGTTCGACTTCCGCATGGAGCTCTTCAATATTTTCAATCACTCACAATTCAACACTCCAGTGGGAGACATCAATGGACCGTTCGGGCAGGTCACCAGTGCGAGAGATCCACGCATCGGGCAGGCTGCCATCAAAATTAACTTCTAGCCACGGGGAACTGCGATTTGTGTGATGTGTACGACAGAAGCCGCTTAAGTAGGGCAGCCGGCTTCTGTGCGCTGTAAAAAGTCGAGACTCGGAGGAAGTTTCTCTTGCAAACGATGAAATGTCGCATTGCACTGCTGCTGTCTGTTCTGGGGTTACTTCTTCTCGGTAAAACCCCAGGTGCCTCTAGTCAGTCCAGTTCCACCCGTGGGTACGCCAGAATCGTAGTCGACGCGAAAACTCCCGTGGGAACCGTGTGGGACAACTTCTTTGGCCAGAATATCGAGTACGAACATGGGGCCATCAGCGGCGGAGAGCAGAATCAGGACCACGCTCACGGCTTGCACACGGGCGGTCTTTGGGCGGAAATGCTGCGCGATCGCAAGTTCGAAGAGGGCGATGTCGATCAGGATGGCGTCGCCAATGCCTGGGTCCCGGAAGAACGCATCACCAATCGCTATGAAAAACTGCACTTCAGCAAGGGGCCCACTCATCGCTACTTTGTGGATCACCAGGAGTACTACGGTGGCGGCGCGTCGCAGGCCATTGAGCTTTCCGACGATGGCTCGGACCACGCTTCCATTTACCAGATCCAATTACATTTTACCCAGGGCCTGAAGTACACTTTCTACGTCTATCTGAAAACCAACGGAAAACAGACGGCGTGGGTGGAGTTCAGTAACCCATGGAAGAAAGATGTCTATGACCATCACGATCTCGGACCGGTTGCGGATGGATGGAACAAATACACAGCTGAGTTCACGGCTCTGGAAACAACGGACGACGGCCGCGTGGGAATTGGCATTAAGGGGAACGGCACGGTCTGGATCGATTCTGCTTCTCTGATGCCGGCAGATAATTTCCACGGCATACGCAAAGATGTGATCGCGGCCACCAAGCCCTTGCGTCTTCCGCTGTTGCGCTATCCCGGAGGCTGCTTTGCCGATGGATATCACTGGCAGGACGGAATCGCCGACCGTGATAAGCGCCCCGAACGCTGGTCATCGTTCTGGAACGAGTGGGAGCCGAATGATTTTGGTTTCGATGATTTCATGCTGTTTTCGCAACAGGTCGGGGTCGATCCGCAGATAACCCTGAATGCCCTCACCGGTTCGGCCGAGGAAGCCGCCCAGTGGGTTCAGTACTCCAACGGTTCGGTTGACACTCCGATGGGCAAGTTGCGGGCCGCCAACGGCCACCCCGACCCGTACAACATCAAGTTGTGGGCGGTCGGTAACGAGGTGCAGGAGCATTGTTCTGGCCAGTACATCGGCCGCAACGACCCCGCAAAGTATGCAAAGCAGTACCAGGACTACGGGACCCTGATCCACAATGAGGACCCATCGATCACGTTGATGGCCGTCGGCGCAGGGCCCGGGCCGCTCGAGTGGAACCATAACCTATTGAGTCTGTTGCCCTCTGTGCCGCCGCTGCTAGGGGTATCCATCTACACCGGCGAGGGCGAGCGCATCGATGACTTCGACACCAAGATTGTGGATCTGCAGCAGTTTTATCGTCATGTGGTGGCGGAGCACCAGGATTTCGAAAAGCAACTGAACGACGTGGTGGCCAGTGTCGGGAATCGTGTGCCTCCGGACCGGCCACTAATCGCCGTCACCGAATTCCAGTCATGGTGGCTCACCGAAAAGGTCGATGAGGACCTGCGCCTGTGCGATGCGCTTTACCTTGCTAGCGTATATCACACGCTGTTCCGGCATTCTAAGCAAGTGGCTCTGGCCGAGATCGAGTCCTTGATTGATGTTCAGGGCGTGATAGAGGCGAATCAGACCTCCCTCAAGCTGACACCCGAATACTTCGCCAGTTTGTTATATCGCGAACACACCGGGAAGACGGTGCTCGCCACCACAACGGACACCCCTGAGGTCCCATTCAACGCTGAGCTGCCGATGCTGGACGCGATCGCGACAGAAAGCGCCGACAAACACACGCTCTACGTTGCGGTAGTCAATCGGGCAGAATCCGGCAGTCTGAATACGACCCTGCAGATCAAGGGACGGAATGTGCGGGGCTCAAGCGCTCGAGTGTATGAGTTGAACGGGAAGAGAGGAGTGGCGGCCAATCCGTTCGGCAGCACCGACAGTGTCAACATTCGGCAGCGATCCTTACAGGTCGCGGGCAACTCGATTTCATATACCTTCCCGGCACATTCGGTGACTATCCTGGAGATAGGTGGCGGGATGTAAGCACTCAGTGAGGCAAGGAGGTAAAAGCGGAGGAGCCGGAGATGATACTTATCCGGATATTGCATTGCTTGGAGGCGACCAAACTGCAGTAGGCCCGTTTACCGGTGATCGCAGGTTGATCCATCTTTGCTGTGATTACTTTTGCGGAGGCAGAACAATGAATAGCAGTTGTCACAAAGCACTGTTTGCTTTGTTGAATGTGTTTCTGCTGTGTTCCTTGGCATCGGCGCAAACCTACCTGAACGCCCAGATGCCATGGCATCCCGTGGTTGTCGATTCTCAAGGCAAAGTCCTTTCTTGGTATCACCCCGAAAAGAATCTCGGCTACGACCAGTTCGTGCGCTTGGACTGGGACTTTCTGGAGCACAAGGTTCCTATCGACACAGTTACCGGAGTGAAGGTCTACCTCACCGCTCCGATTTTTGACGGCAAGACTTTGCAGGGCATCAGCTGGCAGGTCAATCCCCCAAGCACCTTTTCTCACCAGATGGACGCTCTTCTCGGCTGGTTCCCGTATTCCGGTGACGGCGAAGCTATCGGCGTGATCCGCGAGATGGTGGATTACGAAATGGCACACGGGCTTACGCCCGCCGACTGGGACTGGGCCAGCGTTCCTTTCCCCACTTCTTGTGTCGGCGACAAGCAATACGGCCACTGCCTACAGGACAAGCCCGGGGATTTCTACGGTGGCATCGAGTTCGACAAAATCGGCGAACTCGGACTTAGTCATGTGCAGATGTATGAAGTCACCAGCGACAGCAAGTATCTTGACGCGGGTGTGAAGTGCGCCGACGCATTGGCCAAACACGTCCGGCCCAGCGACGCAACCCATACGACGTAGTCTTTTCGCATCAACGGTTATACGGGCGAGGTTATTGATAACGAGGAATACGGCGGTGCGGTCATTGCACCGGTACGGCTGTTTGAGGAGTTGACCAGAATCAATCAGGGCAAGGTAGACGATTACAAAAGGGCTCATGACACGGCTTGGAAGTGGATCGTCATCGTCGACCATCCTCTCAGCAAGAAGAGTCCGGCATGGGATAAATGGAGTGGGTATTACGAAGATCAGCCGCACGACACCGATAACGTGAATGATATGGACTCGATGTTGGTGGCGTTCTATATCCTTTCCAAAGATGATCCCGCCAGCGTGGATCCCGACTGGCGGGCTCACGTCCGACACCTGATCGATAGCGGCCGTTTGTTGCTCGGCCACGAGCCGTTCTTCGGTGCGTGGGGAATTGACGAGTTACATCCAGATGATCTGCCTGCAGGCGGCGGCGATGACGCGCTGCGCAAGCCGGCTGACGCTCTGCTCGGTACCGACAATCGCCGCTGCTGCACCAGCGTTGGGCTGATTTGCCGCATCGCAAATTGGGCGGCAATCAACGCCACGTTCTACGAAAAGACCGGCGATGCGCAATCGCTCGAGGATGCCTATCGTTCGTTGAACTATGCCACGTATTTCCATTTGGACAACGGCGAAATCTCGTGCTGCGGCCTCGACTTCGACGAGTATTGGTTTGAAGACGGACATGCCGATGCAGGTCGCGATTTCATGTGGGCGGTAAGCGCAGTGCCGGCATTCGCTCCGGCCCGGCAGGATCAACTTTTGCGGTCTTCGTCGATTGTGCAGAAAGCGACGCACTCAGCTCGCGATATCCAATACCAGACATTCGACAAAGCCGGCACTGAGAAGTTCCACTTGACCTTCAAACCGACGCGAATCACGGCGGGGAATCAGCCGCTGCAACTGCGCGACAACCTGGACGGCGGTCAGGGACGGATACGTCGTCAAGGCTCTGGCGGGCGGAGACTACGAAGTGCGGCTCCCATCGCAACGCCAATGATGTTCACGCGCAAGGCAAGTAGAGGAGGCTCGCTCCTCGCTGACAGGCCGAGAGGAAGCTCATGCGGGGGATGACTCACTCAAATCGAACTTCAGGGCAGGACAGGAGAGCCTTCTGGCTTCACAAACCGATCCCCTAATCGCGACCGCGGGAGGGCAGCCACAATTACGGCGGGTGCTGTCCCTGCGGGACCTGGTTTTTTACGGTCTGGTCCTCATTCAGCCAATTGCCGCAGTTCCGCTGTTCGGGATTGCGGACCGATTGTCACGCGGCCACATCGTAACCACTATTCTCATCGCTATGCTAGCCATGATGCTGACGGCTGTCAGCTATGGACGCATGGCGACCGTCTATCCCGCTGCGGGTTCGGCGTATACCTATGTCAGCCGCGGACTCAACCCCCACCTCGGTTTTCTCACCGGCTGGGCGATGATGCTCGATTACCTGGTCATCCCCATCATTAATGTCATCTATGGCGCACTTACTCTCGCTCGTATTTTTCCCGCCATTCCTTACGCCATCTGGGCTCTGATCATGACGTTGGTGATTACGCAGTTGAATGTGCGCGGCATCCGCTCTACGGCGCATGCCAACACGGCTCTGCTGACGGTGATGTGCGTCGTGATCGGTGGCTTCATCGTGCTGGCGATTCGTTACCTGGCCGTCGGTGGCGGATGGAGCGCGCTGTTCTCCACGCGTCCCTTCTACAATCCTGCTACCTTCGACCTGCCGTCAATTGCGACCGCTACCTCGCTGGCGGCGCTTACCTACATTGGATTTGACGGCGTCTCCACGCTCTCAGAAGAAGTGAAGGATCCGCAGCGCAATATCATCCGAGCCACGGTTTTGGTCTGCTTTCTGACCGGCCTGTTTAGCGGCTTGCAAGTTTACCTCGCCCAGAAGGTTTGGCCCGACTATTCCAGTTTCCCCAATGTGGAAACGGCGTTCATGGACGTCTCCCGGCGAGTGGGCGGTTCCATGCTCTTCGGTGCAATGGCGTTCACGCTAGTCATTGCCAGCCTGGGAAGCGGACTGAGCGGTCAAACCAGTGCTGACCGACTGTTGTTCGGGCTGGGACGCGACAAAGTTCTACATCGCAGACTGTTTGGCCACATTGATGCCGTGCATCGC
>Ga0126373_10003565_pt1 | contig 11692 bp, 13 predicted proteins | sample PanSoiMetPlot_11_FD_92545 | JGI IMG/M metagenome (GOLD analysis project Ga0126373, IMG submission 92545) | Tropical forest soil microbial communities from Panama - MetaG Plot_11 | ecosystem: Environmental > Terrestrial > Soil > Tropical forest > Bulk soil | place: Panama | collected 2016-02-17
AGGTCAACGACACGCAGCGGGGCATTGACCCGGCTGACCAGAACGCTGCGGATCATGCTGGTCATTGACGGATCTCCTTAGGTCGACGTCAGAAACCGGCCGCCTCGCTGGAAGCGCATGCGGCTGGTGGAAAGGCGGAGATGCTGCCCCGTGGTGTACAACCAGTGTCCTGCCGCAGACACGGCGCCGTCATCCCAGCTATCGACCATCCTCGGGTGCTGGCGAACTATGCACCCACGCCGGAACCGGATCGCCTACCACCTCGTGTAGTAGGCTCAGGTGATATGTCACGTAATGGTAAGGCTGGCCGAGCGCCTGCCGGCGGATGGCTCGACGGGGACCAGCAGCGGGCGTGGCTGGCCTATATCCGGGTCCAGCTGCGGCTGGCGTACGAGATGAACCGCCAGCTCCTCGCCGACAGCGGCATGTCGCTGCCCGATTACGACGTGCTGACGGCGCTGAGCGTTGCCGACGCGGGGCGGATGCCGATCACGGTGCTCGCGGCCCAGATCGGCTGGGAGCGCAGCCGGGTGTCTCACCACGTGCGGCGGATGACCGCCAGGGACCTGGTGACGTGCGGCCTGTCCGCCGCTGACCGGCGGGTGACCGAGGTGACCTTGACCGGCCGGGGGCGGCAGGCTCTGGAGGAAGCGGCGCCCGGGCACGTGGATCTTGTCCGGCGGCTGTTCTTCGGGGGGCTGCCGGAGGGCCTGGTGGCGCCGCTCAGCGAGGCACTGGAAGGCGTGTACGCCAACATCATCAAACAAGGCTCGCTCCCGCCGCCCGTCGACTGGCACCCGCCGGAGGGCTGACGAGGCCCCGCCCCTGCCGCCTCGGTCCCGCGCCGCCAGGAGGCCCTGCCCTGCCGCCCCGGTCCCGCGCCACCAGGCAGCCGCCGCGCCCGAACCGGCGGGGGCGCGCCAGCCGGCGATACCACCGCTGCCCCGCCGACCTGGAGGCCCTCGCTCACGGCATCCTCGTTTGCCAATTACGTGATATATCACGTATGTTGCCGGAGAGGACCGGTGACCGGCCCGCCGGGGCGCTGGGCGCGGTCGGCGGAGCAGGAAACAGCGCGCGGCGAACGCGCTGAGGTTGCCGTGGGCGGCCGTGCCGTGGCCGCTGTCATAGGAAGGATGGGACTGCCATGCCGAACGCGGTGGTGATGACCGGATACGGGCCGCCGGAGGTGCTGACCTGGGCCGGGGTCGGGATGCCGGAACCGGGCGAGGGACAGATCAGGATCAAGGTCAAGGCCGCCGGGGTCAGCCCGACCGATCTGGCCCTGCGCGCTGGCTATCTCAAGGATGCCATCCCGCTGCCCCCCGGCGCCGTGCTCGGCTTCGAGGCCGCCGGCATCGTCGACGCTGCGGGGCCCGGCGTGACCGGCACCTCCGCCGGCGACGCCGTCACCGCGCTGCTGTTCGGGCTGGGCGGGTACGCCGAGTACGCGCTGGCGTCGATCTGGGCCCGGAAGCCAGCGTCGGTGTCGTGGGTCGACGCCGCCGCGCTGCCCAGCTCGGCCGAGGCGGCCGTCGGGGTGCTGCGGCAGCTGAAGGTCAAAAGCGGCGAGAGGCTGCTGCTGTTCGGCGGCGGCGGCTCGGTCGGCATCATCGCCACCCAGCTCGCGGCCGCCCGGGGGGTCACGGTGATCAGCGCGGTCGGCGAGCAGGACGACGCCCTCGCCCGCGAGCTGGGCGCGACGCCGGTGCGCTACGGCGCGGGCGTGGCCGACCGGGTCCGCGCGCTGGGCCCGGTCGACGCCGTGCTCGACGCCGCCGGCACGGGGGTTCTGGCCGACGCGGTCGACCTGGCCGCCGGGCCCGGGCGGGTCATCACCTTGTCCGATCCCGCCGCCGCCGGCCTCGGCGTCAGGCTCTCCCAGCCCGCCCCCGACCGGGCCCCCGGCGCCCTCGATGAGACGATCGCGCTGCTGGCCGAGGGCCGGCTCCGCCTGCGCGCCCACCAGTCCATGCCCATGCAGCAAGCCGCCCAGGCCCACCGCCAGCTGGAAAGCGGCACCGTGCACGAGCGCATCATCCTCACCCTCCCCTAGCGCGGGCGGCACAGCGGCGGCCAGGCCAGCCGCTCGGCCTGGCCGCGGACGTCCCTGGGCTGTTCGAGCATGGCCCGGCGGGTTCTGGCGACCGCGGACCGGTCACCGCGCCGAGCCGGGCCTGACCGCGGATCACCCGCGGGGTGGATGGGCCAGATGTGACCTGTGTGTCCACTCGTTGCCCAGGCTTGGCTGACAAAAGTACCGTTGGGCTTGCTATAGCGTGCCTCAAGGTACTTTCGTGTGGAGTGATGCGCCCGAGAGGCTGGTGGAACGGGCAACTGTGCTCACACCGGCCTCACCCGCCCCGCTGGTAACATCGCAGCACGCAGGCATGCGGACAGGGCGCTCGCCAGCGCCGATCCAGCAGAAAGCGGGCTGATGGCCGCACGGGCGCGGCGGGCGCTCGGAATCGCCGCCCACGCCGACGGCAGCCCCGCCCTTGCCTTCACGCTGCTCCGCCAGCTTTTCAGCGCGGAAGGCGCGCCCGTGGCCGATATCGCCACGGCCGCGGTCCGCGCCTGGCCGGGGGGTCGCCGGCCGCCACAGCTACACGACGTGATCGCCCGCGCCAGCACTCCCGCGCCAGCGCACGAGAACGCCAACAGCGATGCTCCTCCCCGGGTGAGGTCATGCGGGCACGGCTTCCGCCGCCGACTCGATGAGCCGTACGACCTCGTCCGGGTGGGACACCATGGCCACGTGGCTGGACGGGATTTCAGTCGTGGTCGCACCCATACGGCTGGCGAACTGGCGCTCGGCGGCGGGCGGGATCGCCTCATCGTTGCTGGCCACCAGGTACCAGCTCGGCTGTGCTTTCCAGGCCGGCACGCCCATCACGTCGGTGAAGGCGGAGCCGGCCAGGCCCTGCTGCACGGCGTACATGACCCTGGCCTTGACCGGGTCGACGTCGGCCGCGAAGTGGTTCACGAAGTCGTCCTCGGACAGCCAGGCAAAGCCCTGCTTTTCGGTGAACAGGTGAGCCAGCGCCGGGGTCACCGGGCCCTGGGACAGCAATGCGCCGAGCGACTCCCCCTCATCCAGCCCGAACGCCGCGATGTAGACCAGGCCGGCCACGTTGGGCGCGTCGGCGCCCAGGGCGGTGCAGCTGCGAGGCCTGGACGCTGCTGCTCCGCTGCTTCGCGGCGCGATCGACGCGGTGCGGCAGGAGACCGCGGATCCCCCGGAGACGCTCCGGTGGCTTGCCGCGGCCTGCGCGGACGCGACGATCCTCGCGGACGACGCGCGGCTGCGCGAGCTGAGCCGCCGGATGGAAGCGGCCGCCCGGGAGCAGGGGGCGATGATCGACCTGGCCCTGGCGCTCAGCCACGCCGGGGTGTCCGGCCTCCTGGGCGGTGACCTGGGCGAGGCGCAGCGGTGCTTCGCCGAGCTGACCGCGATATCCGAAGCCCGCGGGCAGCCGTGGAGCATCGGGTCGCTGCTGATCATCGCGTGGCGCGGGCCGCCTGAGCACGGCTACGCCCTGCTGGCCCAGGTCGCCGACGAGGCTGACCGCCAGGGACAGGGCTACCAGCTCGTGTTCGCCGACTATGCCCGCTGCATCCTCGAACTCGGCCAGGGCCGCTACGAGGCGGCCCATGCCAGCTTCGCGGCCGGGATCGATGACAGCTCGCAGGTCAAGTTCGTGCTGGCCGACCTGGTCGAGGCGGCGCAGCGCTCGGGGCACGCCGAGGCGGCCGCGGATCTGCTCGCCCGGCTGGCCATGCTGGCCGCGGCCAGTCCCGGCCCGGTGCTCCTCGGATTCCTGGCCCGGGCCCGGGCGCTGACCGCCTGCGACGTGGCCAGCGCGGAGGATCATTACCGGGAAGCCATCGACCAGCACGGCCGGGCCCGCGGTCCCGGCCACCTGGCCCGCAGCCACCTGGTCTACGGGGAGTGGCTGCGCCGAGCCCGGCGGCTGCGGGACGCCCGCGCCAGCCTGCGCGCCGCCTACCAGCTGTTCGAGGACATCGGCGCGCGGGGCTTCGCCGAGCGGACCCGTCTCGAGCTGTCGGCGGCCGGGGAACACCTGCCTGCCCGGTCCGCCGCGCGGGACGCTCACGACCTCACGCCCCAGGAAGCGGAAGTAACCCGGCTGGCCGCGGCCGGGGCGACCAACGCGGAGATCGCCGCCCAGCTGTACCTCAGCCCGAACACCGTCGACTACCACCTGCGCAAGGTGTTCCGGAAGCTCGGCGTCAGCTCCCGCCGCCAGCTCGCCCACGCGAAGCTCGACCCGGCCCGGCGGGGCTGGCTTTCCGCCGGTGGCTGACCGGGGACCACGTCGAGCCGGTCCCGCTGCTGCCGCGGACGAGGTCAGCCAGAACGCCGAACGCCTCGCCCACGCGATCCCGCTCGCCGGTAGCCAGCAGGTCCAGGAGCAGGCCGCGCACGCTCGCGAGGACGAACGTAGGCATCGGATCCGTGTCGCGACCCGGGCGCTCTGTGATGGCCGCAAGCATCCGGTTGATGAACGGCAGCCAGTCCGACACGCTCGTCTTGCCGAATCCCGCCCAGGCGCCGTCCTCATCATGCAGCGAGCGCGCGTAGCTCTCGAAGAAGAGCCGCTCCACCCCGGCCTGCTCGGGGTCGGCCAGCCACTGCCACAGGCGCTCGATGCGATCGGCCGGGCTGCTGGCCTCGGCCAGCCACTGCTCCACGAGACGGTACTGGTTCTCCCGGCTACGGATCAGCACGGCCCGGACGAGTCCCTCCTTCGAGCCGAAGAAGTACAGCAGCACACGCGGGCTCGAACCGACCGCGGCGGCGAGCGGGCGAAGCGACATCCGAGACAAGCCGTGCTCCGCGGAATAGGCGAGGAGTTTCTGCACCAGCTCGCTCTTGCGTGCGGTGTCCTCGCCGGAGGAATCCGATGCGGTCTCGCTCTGCGTCATCCTCCTAGTGTCTCAACGACGATGCCGGAGTCATTGCTCCGCGACAGTCCGGCACAGGCCCGGGCGCCTACGACCGCTGACGGGCTCAGGCGGCGTCGGCCATGACCGATTGCAGGTGCTTTCCCGAGCTTCGCGCCTCGATCCCGGTCACGATCCCCGAGACGCCGAAGATCATGCTGTAGAGGCCGAACAGCAGGGCCAGGGTGACCGCGCCGATGTCGGGGCGGGCGCCGAGCACGACGCCGAACGCGATAGACACCAGCCCGCCGATGATGAACATCGCACGCGTTCCGGCCTTCTCGCCGCTGGCGAAGGCCGCGAAGAGCTCGAAGAAGCCGCCGACGAATGCCCAGGCCGCTACGACGACCACGAGCACCAGCGCGGTCGGCCCGGGCCAGGCCAGGGCCACTACCCCCGCGGCGAGATCGATCAGGCTCAGCAGCAGGCGGCCGATGACCGGCCCCGCGCCCCGGCTGCTGAACGCCCGCGCCCCCTCGAGGCCCGCGTTCATGAACGCGTACACGGCGAACAGGATGACCAGCGCGAGAATCGTCACGCCCGGCCAGGCAATGGCGGTGATCCCGACGATGACCGCCAGGACACCTCGCATGATCAGCGAGGTGGACAATGACTTGAACATGACCGCTTCCTTTCGGGTTACCGGGGGCTCCTGACGCTACCCGCGGGCCTGGCGCGCGCCATCGGACGAGCAGGACGATGTTGCGGGCAGCCGTCGTGCCGCGCGGCCGGCAGCGAGACCACGCAGACGCTGATCGTCGGCCGCGCCATCACCGGCATCGGGGCCTTCACCCAGGTATCCGCGTGGGCATATGCGGACGGCCGCACCGCGTCCGTTAGGGATAATTCAAATTCGCATGTATCTAACGGAGGTGGTGCTGCTTGCCGGTTAGCGCCCCGCTGGCCCCGGCGTCTCCCTGAGCCGGCGCCGGGACGCTTCGACCTCGGCCTCGGCGGCGGCGCGCCCGGCCCAGGACGCGCCCTCGACGCTCTTGCCTGGCTCCAGTTCCTTGTAGATCAGGAAGAAGTGCTCGATCTCGAGCCGCTCGAATTCAGGCACGTGGTGGATGTCGCGCACGTGCTCCTGGCGCGGGTCGCCCGCAGGCACACAGAGGATCTTGTCGTCGCGGCCCTTCTCGTCGGTCATCCGGAACATGCCGATCGGGCGGCTGCGGATCAGGCAGCCGGGGAACGTGGCTTCCTGCACCAGCACCAGCGCGTCGAGCGGGTCGCCATCCTCGCCCAGGGTGTCCAGCACGAAGCCGTAGTCAGCCGGGTACTGGGTCGCGGTGAACAGCGTGCGGTCGAGGCGGATGCGGCCGCTGGCGTGGTCAACCTCGTACTTGTTGCGGCTGCCCCGTGGAATCTCGATGAGAACGTCAAAATCCATGCCCGTCCCGGTGGGGTCGAGGTGTCGGCCATGACGCTAGGCAGCGGTGAACGCGGCATAAACGTGCCGGCGAGACGAGGATTGACCATTTCCTCGGGCCGGCGGCACAACGGCCCAGGGAGGCCGGTGATCGGTTGTGCCGCGGTACCAATGGCGGCGGGCAGAGCTGTCAGGCGGGACCGTCGACCGCCTGGCTCGCCGACCGGACGATGAAGGTTACCTGACGCCCGGCGGGCAATGATCCTCGGCAGAAGGAGAGCATCGTGGCCAACCTGGCATCGAATCTGGCCGACACCACCCGTACCCTCGCCGGACGGGTGGCCAACGTCAAGGCCCAGGTCGCGGCGTACAAGTACCCGCGCCACGTGTGGATCGTCGACGCGCTGCCCAAGGGCCCGACAGGCAAGATCCAGAAGCGGGACATCGTCATCCCGGCGGACCTGGCCGTCCGGTGAGGCTGCTGCTGCTCGCTCCTCCCGGCGCCGGCAAGGGCACGCAGGGCGAGCGGCTGGCGAGGCGGTTCGGCGTACCGCACATCGCCGCCGGTGACCTGCTCCGGGCCGAAGCCCGGGGCGCCACTCCGCGCGGCCGTCAGGTCGCGGCCTACCAGGAAAGGGGCGATCTCGTCCCGGACGAGATCGTATTCGACGTGCTGACCCCGGCCGTTGTCGAGGCGGCCGCCAGGGGCGGGTACATCCTGGACGGCTTCCCGCGGACCCTTCCCCAGGCCACCGCCGCGGCGGAAGTCGGGGTTCGGCTTGGCGTGACGCTGGACGCGGCGGTCTACCTGTCTGCGCCGGACACGGTGCTGACGCGGCAGCTCCTGGCGCGCGCCAGCCAGGGCGGGCGCACCGACGACACCGCGGACGTGATCCGGCACCGGCTCCAGCTGTTCGCCAGGGCCACGGGCCCGCTCGTCGCCTCCTACCAGAAACGGGGCATCCTGGTAGCGGTGGACGCCGACCAGCCACCCGAATCCGTCACCGCCGAGATCCTGGCCCGGCTGTCCGATGTCCCGCTGGCCACGGCAAGTGACGTGCCGCCCGGACGTGAAGGCCCCGCCGCGCCGTAGCCGCTGCCACTGCGTCGCGTATGTCCTTGGTTCCAGGCATTGCATTCATCCGTGTGGATGGTAAGAATCCGCAGGTGGACATCGATCGTGACAAGGTCGCCGAGCTGGTGAGCAATGTCGCGGCCACGGCGGCCGGCCGGGTCGGCGCGGTGGTCGAGGATGTCTACGACGTGATCATCCGGGAGATCCCGGAGCTTAACGACGACAAGCCGGTCCTTGACCTGCTCGCCTCGAGCGTCCGCAGCAACATCGAGACCTGCCTGCAGATCATGCAGCACCAGATCGACCTGGTCACCGTGCAGGCCCCGGCCGCGGCGGTGGAGTACGCGCGCCGGCTGGCGCAGCGCGGCACGCCGCTGACCGCGCTGCTGCGCGCTTACCGGCTCGGGCACGCGCGCTTTTCTGACCGGCTGCTCACCGAGCTGGCTGCGCAGGCAGATGACGCCGCGATGATTACCGCCGCCACGCTGGGCATGTCCAAGATCGTGGCTGGCTACATCGACCAGACCTCCGAGCAGATGGTCGCGGCCTACGCGTACGAGAGGGAGAACTGGCTGCGGCAGCGCAGCGCCGCGCAGGCCGCGCGGATCCGCGACCTGCTGTCGGGCGAGCGCACCGATGTCAGCGCCGCGGAGGCGACGCTGGGCTACCGGCTTCGCCAGTACCACGTGGGCCTGGTGTGCTGGACGGGCGACGGCGGCGCAGCCGACCAGATCACCCGGCTGGAGCGCGCGGTCCGGCACGTCGCCGGGCAGGCGGCCAGCTCCGGCGATCCCGTGTTCCTGCCCCGCGACGAATCGAGCGCATGGGCGTGGCTGCCACTCGGGATCCGGGACACGTTCGATTCCGCCGCAGCCAGCACGGCCGGCCTGGACGCCGACATCCATTTCGCCTTCGGCGACGCGGCCAAGGGCACGACGGGGTTTCGCCTCACCCACCAGCAGGCCCTCGCGGCCCAGGCAGTCATGCTCGTCCCAAGATCTCAAGCGAGGCGGGCGGCGACGTTCGGCGAGGTCGCTCCCGTGGCCATGATGCTCACGTCCAGGGAACTGCTGCGGGCCTGGGTGCTCAGCACGCTGGCCGACCTGGCCACCGACGACGAATACCACGCTCGGCTGCGCGACACCCTGCTCGTCTTCCTGCAGAGCGGGGGCAGCTACAAGACGACCGCCGAACGGCTCACGCTGCACAAGAACACGGTCCAGTACCGGATCCGCAAGGCCCAGGAGAGTCTCGGCCGGCCGGTGGGCGGCAACCGCCAGAACGTGGAACTCGCTCTGCTGGCCAGCCACTGGCTCGGCTCGTACGTGCTGCGGTCAGCCCCCGCCGGCGGCGCCGCGAGAACACGCTGGTAAGGCGCCCGCGGCTGGTCCTCACGTCCGGGCGGCGGGAGCCTCGGCCTGCAGATTCTCGTCGGCGTGCGCGATGTTCAGCAGCGAGCGCCAGATCAGCGCGAGAATGATCGCCGAGCCGGCGAAGGCGAACCAGAAGGGCGCGGTAACGCCCCAGACAGATGCAACCAGGCCGCCGAGCGCGGAGCCGATCACGATGCCGCCGACCATGCCGATGAGGTAGATACTGCCGACTCGGCCCTGGAACTCGGTGGGCACGGCCCGCTGCCGTACGCTCGTCGAGGTCGTCCCCCAGATGAACGCGTGTGCGCCGAAGATCGTGAATACGATGAGCGCGAACCAGACCTGGCGGGTCAGCGCGAGCGCGAGATGGGTCAGGGTCTCGATGATCAGCCCGCCGCGCATGATGACGCCCAGCGGGACGCGCCGCTCCAGCCGGCCGTAGGACGCGGTGCCCAGCAGGCCGCCCACGGCCATCACGGTGGTGATCAGCCCGAAGCCGAGCGCGGTCATGCCCAGCCGCTGCCGCGCGTAAAGGACCAGCACCGACCATGCGGCACCGAAGGTGACGTTGAAGGTGAAGATCGTGATCGCCAGTGTCCGGACGGCGGCGTGCCCCCACAGCCAGCGCCACCCCTCGCGGATGTCCTCCCGCACCCGGGCTGCCGGTGCGCGCCCGAAATGAGCGGGCAGGCGGACCCGCGAGATCAGCAGCACGCCTGCGAGCACGCACACCGTCTCGCTCACGAACGGGATCGCCATCCCCGCCGCGAACAGCGCTGCGCCGACAGGCGGGCCGACCAGCTGATGCCACACGATCACGCCGGTGAAACTGCGCGCGTTGGCTATGCCCAGGTCGCGCTTGTCGACCAGCATCGGCAGCAAGGTGGTCGTCGTGGTGTCGCCGAACGTCTCGTTCACCCCGAACAGGAACAGCGCGGCCAGTACCACCGCGGTGTCGGCCCGGCGCGTGAGAATGGATGCGGTAAGCAGGAGCAGAATCACCGCCCGGACCAGCCCGGTGGTGATGACGATGGCTCGCCTGCTGACCCGGTCCGCCACCACGCCGGCGTACAGCCCGAACATCAGCCAGGGCAGCCGCTGCAGCAACGTCGCCATCGCCACGGCCAGCGGGTTGTGCGTCTGGGATGCCACGAGCAACGGCCCGGCGGCAAGCGTGATCCCGTCACCAAGGTTGGTCACCCAGGACGAGGCCAGCAACCAGCGGAAGCTGCGGCCCAGGCGTGATGGCACGACCAGATCGGCGAGCCGGCTCAGATACGACCTCCCGCCGACGCTGACCACCACGCCATCATCGCGCACTGGTGACTTCGAAGCGGTTTGCGTCTACTGTCCAGAGCAGACCCGAGCCCGAGGAGCCGCATCGTGGCGTACGACGTTGCCGGTGACATGCGCCTGGACCCGAGACTCAAGGCAATCCTGGCCAGCATCCCGGCGGAGCCGGCAGGCGACGTGGACAGCCGCGAGGTGCTGCTGGCCGGGGCGAACTCTGAGGCCGCGCGGCAGGAGGCGGAGCAGTTCCGTTCGTTCATGGAGCTGTGCGACAGCGAGGACGCCGCCCCCTCCGCCGGGTTGCGGGTGCACACCGAGAAGGTCGTATCTGCGCCGGACGGCAACTCGATCAACCTTCAGGTCATCAGGCCGGACGATGACAAGGTGGTCGGCTGCGTCTATTACATCCACGGTGGCGGCATGGCGGCGTTGTCGTGTTACGACGGCATGTACCGCGGCTGGGGCAAGATCATCGCGGCCAACGGCGTCGCCGTCGTGATGGTCGACTTCCGCAACGCGGTGGCGCCCTCGTCCGTGCCGGAGGTAGCCCCGTTCCCAGCCGGTCTCAACGACTGCGTGTCGGGGCTGAAGTGGGTCGTCGCCAACGCCGGGCACCTGGCGATTGATCCTGACCGCGTGGTCGTCGCGGGCGAGAGCGGCGGCGGCAACCTGACGCTCGCTACCGGCCTCAAGCTCAAGCAGGACGGTGAGCTCGGCCTGATCAAGGGCCTCTACGCGATGTGCCCGTACATCGCCGGCCAGTGGCCGACGCCGGAGTGCCCGTCCTCGACAGAGAACAACGGGATCCTGCTCGACCTGCACGACAACCGCGGCGCGGTCAGGTACGGCATCGAGGCCGTCACCGGGCGCAACCCGCTGGCCTGGCCGTCCTTCGCGACCGCCGAGGACGTTGCGGGGTTCCCGCCCACGATCACCAGCGTCAACGAGTGCGATCCGCTGCGCGATGAGGGCATCAACTTCTACCGCCTGCTCCTGCGCGCCGGTGTTCCGGCCAGGTGCCGGCAGGTCATGGGCACCATGCACGGCACCGAGGTCTTCACCATCGTCTGCCCCGAGATAAGCCGCGACACCGCCCGCGATATCGCGGCATTCTGCAGCAGCTGACCGCGCGGCGCAGGCCGCGCGCACCCGGTGCCCGCGGTCCAGCAGGTGCACGCTGGCGGTCCCTGTGCGCTGATGCCGCTGTCCAAGCGGATCGGCCGAGGGCGAGCGGTGGACTTCCGGCTGTTCAGCTGACTGCGCCAAGCGCGGCGCTGACGCTGGCGATGATCGCCCCTCCGATCGCGATGGAGATGAACGAGCGAAGGAAGCCGGTGGCAAAGAAGCGCCACCGGATCCAGGCCAGGGCCACCAGCTCGAAGACGATCACGACCACGGCCACGGCCAGCGCGGCGCGGTAGGCCGGGATCAGGAACGGCAGGGTGTGCAGGACGCCGCCGAGGAACCTGCCCACCCCGGTGATCTTCCCGCGCAGGCGACGTGCACCAGCCCTGTCGGCGACCAAAGTGCCGCGGCCATCGCCGAGCGGACCGGCGGCAACCCGTTCTTCATCAAGGAAACCGCCCGGCTGCTCGACTCAGAAGGCGCGCAGGCGGC
>Ga0126373_10003566_pt1 | contig 11689 bp, 6 predicted proteins | sample PanSoiMetPlot_11_FD_92545 | JGI IMG/M metagenome (GOLD analysis project Ga0126373, IMG submission 92545) | Tropical forest soil microbial communities from Panama - MetaG Plot_11 | ecosystem: Environmental > Terrestrial > Soil > Tropical forest > Bulk soil | place: Panama | collected 2016-02-17
GTCCGAAGTGAGTGGCGAGACGCGGACTTCGCTATCCGGCAGATTAATGCCCTTTTCGGCGCGAAGCTTGCATCCCTTGGCACGGGCCTGCACGATCTCGACTTGGATTCTGTCTCCGTCCACCGCACGGATGATTCCGCCGATCTTTCCGTCGTCTAGTTTGATCCTTTCTCCGACCCGCACGTGATCGAGAAAGTCCGGCTGCGCCACCCCAATGGTTGCAGGACGAAGCAGCCGTCCGTTGCGGTCAAAAACGGCCGGGCTACCCGAGATCGAGGAGCGCAGGATCATCAACCAGTCCCCGAGTCGGAGCGGGAGCGATTGCGGTTGCTTCGGAAGGTCGCCTACGTGGGCCTCGTCCTTTTTCCCAGCGTGACGCGAGCCTCGCGCGAAAACCGCTTGTAGCGGCAATCCGGGAATCAGGTAGGTCGTGAACTCACTTTCCGCCCAGCGGTTCTTGCCATCAAGCTCCGTCACGCGCATCGAGCGTGACGCACCGCGAGCGTCTTTGAACTTGATCTGATCGCCGGGCGACAGTTTGGCGAGCCAATTCGCGGACACGGGGACGCAGGCATCGGCGTGCGTGGAAGGAATCTGCGGATGGTGAGCGGGCGTCAGGAAAATCCGCGCCGGGAAAACGACACGTCCAAAAGCGTCTCGCTTCGGGCGGTATTTGAGCACCGCGGGCCCCGGCGCAAGCGTGCCGGTGCGAAGCTTCGGACCTCCCAGATCCATGTGGATGCGGCACGGACGCCCGGTTTCCTCGATGGCGCGCTTTAGATTCGAAATCATAGCGCTCCACTCCGCCGGGCCATCATGGGCGCAGTTCACACGCATGCAGTTCATGCCCTTGAGGAGCAGATCGCGCACCAATCCGTAATCGACCGCCGCTTCCGAAGGCATGGTAACCATGATGCGAACATTTCGGTCGTCGGGGACGGGGCCAAGAAGCGCTTCCGTGTTTCGCTCAAGCAACTCCCATCCGCCAACGGGTTTCGAGTCTCCGCCCTCCGTTGCCTCCGTACTCTTCGGTTGCTTGCCGAGCAGACGGTTCAGCACGTGAAGAACCCCATGTACGGCGACGAGGACATCCGCTTCTACCCTTCCAAGTGACGACAATCCCTCTGCGGTAAGTCGTTCCTGGAGGTCTCGGACATCATGCCGCCGCAGCGCGATATAATGGACCAGATTCCGCGCACTATCCCGATGCGCCTCCGAGATCTCATGGAACCGCGTTTCGAGCTCGGACTCCTGCCGTAGCATTTCTGCACGAAGCGCCAACAATTCTTCCCGTAGGGTGGACAAAGCTCCGGTTTCGTTCATGGAGCCTCCATAGCTGCCTGCTGGTGAGCCGAGGTCAGAAAGTAGAAGTGTTATTCCTCGCGCGTTACAAGGGTATGAATTGATCCTCCGGAGATGCCGATCAGCGTCGTTTCTTGGAGGCTCGCGAGGATGGGCGGGTCGGTGGCCTGGGCCTGCGAGGTTGCGGGGTTCCGACCGGTGTCTCAATGACCGCCCGCACCCAATAGTCTCCCCCGGCGTCCAGTTCAATCCCGTGAACCTCGCGCTCGAAACCGGGAAAACGTTTGCCAAATTCCTCGAGTGCCAGCAGAAAGCGGATCGTTGGACTGTTGGCGTCGCCTAGACGCTCTCCCGGCATGCGGATCGGAATACCCGGAGGGTAAGGGACCAACATGACCGCCGAGATACGATCGGCCATCTCCGTCAGTTTGATCTTTTCGGTGCCTTCGCGAATCAAGCGCTGGTATGTCTCGGCAGGAGTCATCACCGAGTCGGAGTCAACGTCGCAAGCCTGCTGCAGCAAAGCGGGCAGGCCGAGCTGTTTCATGGTGGCATGCATCTCGTTGCTCAACTTTTTCAAGGACCCCGAGCCGTAACGGTCGGGGAATTTCGACGCGAGATCCGGCAACGCTTCCAGGAGCGGCACATCTCGATCATACAAGCGCTTGAACTCGAACAATGTCTCTAAGAGGCTGCCCCATTTCCCTTTGCTGGTGCCAACGGAAAACAGCGCCAGTAAGGCGTAATCGCCCGTGCGCGCGATCTCTACGCGTCGGGCGTCCAGAAACGCGGTCAGAATGGCTGCAGGAATTCCCCACTCCGCCATTTCGCCTCGAGCACTGATCCCTGGGGTGAGGATGGTCACCTTGGTCGGGTCCAGCAAGCAATAGTCGTCGGCGATATCGGCGTCCTGGAAGCCGTGCCACGGCTCACCTGCCTTTAACGCCCAGCAGGAGGCCGACTGCGACAGCAGCGTATCCGGGGCATCTTCAAAGCGGAACACCTCCTCATTGGCCTCGTCCTTGACCGAATCGGGCTGGAACACGGCAAAGAACCAGCCACTTCCGTCCTCGGCCGAGCTCAATCGATGCGCGACCGAGGCCATGGCCTTCCGGAAATTGATGGCATCCTGAATGGTCTCGGTCATCAGGGTTTGCCCGGCTGGGTCATCCATCATCGCTGTAGCCACATCGATCGAGGCAATCATCGGATAGAACGGCGAAGTCGTACCGTGCATCATGAAGCTCTCGTTGAACTGATCAAATTCCAAAGGTGCCCGCTGGCTCAACTTCACGTGGATCATCGAGGCCATGGAAAATGCCGCCAGCATTTTGTGCGTGGACTGCACCACGAAGATCAGCGGACGGTTGGGCAGGTTGTCGGGAACGTCCATACCAAAACGCCCCCGGTAGAGTGGGTGAAATTTGGCGTAGGCATACCAGGCTTCGTCAAAGTGCACTCGTGGCACGCTATTCGCTAGCTCCTTCACCACGGCTTCGACGTCGTAACAGAGTCCGTCATAAGTGGAATTGGTTACCACGGCGTAGGAAGGCTGGCGCGAGACGGCACCGCCGGCGAACGGACTTCGCTCCACCAGCCCTTGGATATGTTCGGCTCGGAAGCGCTCGCGAGGCACCAGGCCTATCATCCCATAACCGTTGCGCGTGGGCTTCAAATACGCTGGTCGCGCCCCGGTGACGGTCAGGGCATGACAGATAGACTTGTGGCAGTTCAAGTCCACAAGGACCATCTCGTCACGTGCGATGACTCCATGCGCGACAATCTGGTTCGCGGTCGAAGATCCGTTCAAGACGTAGAAAGTCCAGTCGGCTCCGAAGATCCGTGCGGCATTGCGCTCCGACTCCGCTGGCGGCCCGATGTGATCGAGCCAGGATCCCAATTCGGCCGTCGAGATGCCCAGGTCCGAGCGCAACAGATTTTCCCCGAAAAACCGATGAAAGGCCATGCCCACCGGATGCTTCAGAAAGGCGACCCCGCCCATGTGCCCCGGCGCATCCCAGGAATACGCTCCCTGGTCGGTATATTTCTTGAGTTCCCGAAAATAAGGCGGCAGAAGCTGATCGTGATAACGAACCACGGCGAAATCCACGCGGTTGGCGATGAACGCCGGGGTATCCGAAAACAGGTGAATGTATTCGTGGACCTGTTTCATGACCTCGATGGGCAACTCGCTCATCAGGGTTCGGTCTGCGATCAAGAAGATAGGCACCTTGCCATTGCGCCGGCGGACGGCACGAACAATCCGTAACGCCGCGCGCTCGTCGAATTGCGTGTTTTCAGCAAGATCCCAATCGAGAAGAATGGCACTGAAGGATGGATCGGACTTCACCAGTGCCAGCCCATCTTCGGGAGTACAGGTGCGCACTACCCGATAGCCCTCATCGCGGATGGCTTCGCAGAGTCTTTCCATGGCCCGGTCGGAAACTGAGTCCGTATTGCCTACTCCGCCGGCGATCAGCAACACCCAGCGCTCTTCAGCCATCGGCCGATTCTCTCGATCCGTCTTCGTACATCTTCACCTCACCGGCTCATCTCATGCCTACCGAGCGGGCGTGCTCGGAAAGCTGACTGCGACGTTTTCCGTACTAGTGATACGCCATTAACCCAGGACCAACCAAACGACGAAGCGCCCCCAAGAGCGCCGGCCTGCGATCGTTTCGCCTGTACTGCGGTCGTCGATCGGTCTTATAACAAGGTCCCACTCAGAACCACCTTCGCGACGGTGAAATATATGACAATCCCGGTCACATCGACAAGCGTGGCAACGAAGGGCGCCGAGGCACTTGCGGGGTCCAGTCGGCAGGTCCGCAAGATAAATGGCAACATCGAACCCGCGAGGGTTCCAAACGTCACCACACCCAGAAGGGTAAGTAGGATCGTCAAGGCAACCAGCACGTAATACTCGCCGTAAGTCGGCGACACCGCTTGCCAGATCACGATTCGCAGGAAACCGATCGTGCCGAGAAGAAGTCCCAAAGCCGCTCCCGCCGCGATTTCGCGGCGCATCACACGCCACCAGTCCCGCAAGCGCATTTCTCGAAGCGCCATGGCGCGAATAATCAACGTGGTCGCTTGCGATCCCGAGTTCCCTCCGCTGCTGATCAGTAGTGGAATGAAAAGCGCAAGCACCACCGCTTGCTCGATCTGCCTTTCATAGTGAGACATGGCCGTGGCCGTGAGCATCTCACCTAGAAACAGAATGACCAGCCAGCCGGCGCGCTTGCGCAGCATGGCCAGAAAAGTGGTCTCAAAGTAAGGCCCATCGAGCGCTTCCATGCCCCCGACTTTTTGAATGTCCTGGGTGTCCATCTCCCGAAGAACCTCAATGACGTCGTCGGTGGTGACGATTCCTTTCATACAGCCCCGCTCGTCCACGACGGGAAGCGCTTTGACATGGTGAGCGGTCATCAGGTGGGCAATCTGCTTCTGATCAGCAATGTCCGTCACCTGCAAGATCTCGGTGGTCATGACATCGGCCACCCTTTTGTTGCGGTCGGCTCTCACCAGGTCCTTCAGCGAAACCACCCCAAGCAGGCGCTGATCTTCACCGAGCACGTAGGCGTAATAAATCATTTCTACGTAGTTTACTTGCTGACGTAGGTACGTAATGGCCTCCTCGATGGATTCCTCCGGCCGCAGCCGTGCAAAACGCGTGTTCATTAAGCCCCCGGCGACGTCTTCCCGATAATGGAGCAGTGCGCGGGCGTCCGTTCTGGTCGTATCATCCATAAGACCCATCAAGTTTTCTCGTTCGCGTGACGGCGCTGCTTGAATTAGATCGGCGGCATCGTCCGGCGCCAGCAAACGAACCAGGATGCGTCGCTCTCCTGCTGGTAAGGCCATCACCAACTCCGATCGCGCTTTGGCCTCCAAACTGAGGAAGAAGTCGTCCATGTATTCGCGCGGAAGGGCCCCAAACGCTGTTACGCGCTGGCCCCTTCGAAGGTGCGGCCACTGATCGATCAACGCGTCTACAGCGGTATGGGTAACGTGGTCCATGAGCCTGCCCCTCCTTCGTGCCCGGGTTGGTGCGTTGTTGTAGAGCAAATCCGCGCGCGCCTACCGAGTTCTTGTATTCCGCGCCTCGCGAACTGTTGGTTAGCGGAAACTGGGCAAAGGGAGCCAAGCTCCACCTCTGCTTCGGAATCGTCATGGTTGTATGTCAGGGCGACGTGCGGCTCCATGTGCGTGAGGTGCTCCTCGTCAGCCTCATCCAGAACGGCATTTTCAAGTGCGTCGTTTGCAACTGGCGGCGAGCTGATGGTTTTGACGAAGGAGGGCCGCCGCCGACTCTGGCGCGCCCCCAGCTAGCGGGCACCCACGACGTCCCCAGAATAACCATCTTTCCTCGGAAGCTCGCGGGCCTGCCAATCGATCCGAGCGGTTATCGCGCGTCCGGGGAACGGTGGATAGATCGTCTACCTCATCTTCCAATTAAACATTAATAGCGGGTTAAAAACCTGCCGCGCTACCCTCGCATTCGCAGCGATCGTACATGCTCACTGCTCGCGGTGCTGTCCGTGCCCAGATCTTCCACCATTGTGGAGGCTGCAAGAACGACGAGGCCGTGGCTAGACCCTGGACCGAGCCTTATGCCGAGACCAGCAACATCGCTGAAGGTGTTTTCTAGGGCTGCGGTTTGTTCGGAAAAGCTGGCGTCGATAGGCGCGGTTACAAAGCCGAAGACAAATGAACTTATGCGGATCAATGAACCCTAAGGCGGGAGACCAGGAACTCGCTGAACTCCCAAACATCAGTGCCCTGTCGCACGCATCCTCGTGAGGTCCATCAGTTTCTGCTGCGTCCCAACCAATCGAGGATCCTCGGGATTGCCCTCCGGCCGTAATTGGGAATACGTGCCGTCCGAATTGAGTACCCACGCCTGTCGCTGATCGCGAAGACCGATGTCCAAAATCTCCCATAGTCTCGCCTTAACCTTGGCGTCCACAACCGGCGTACTGACCTCCACCCGTTTAGAAAGATTTCTGTACATCCAATCCGCCGAGCCGATCAGGAATTCGCCGGCTACCGGATCTTCATGACCGCTGGCGAAATGAAAAATTCGCGAATGCTCCAGAAACCGCCCGATGATCGATCGAACCCTCACCGTCTCAGTTCGACCCGCAACGCCCGGGCGCAGGCAGCAGAAGCCACGGATGATGAGGTCGATCGGTACGCCCGCCTGGGAAGCATCGCACAAGGCTTCGATGATCTCCGGATCCTCGAGCTGGTTCATTTTGGCGACGATGCGCGCGGGGCGGCCCATGCTATGGTTTTGCGTTTCTCGCACAATCCGTTCGAGCACACCCGAGCGCATCGTTTTGGGCGCCACGAGAAGTGTTGCGCATTGCGGTTCGTGAGCGCGCCCGGTGAGATAATGAAAGAGGTTCACGACGTCTTGTGTTATTAGCGGATCGCAAGTGAACAACCCCACGTCGGTGTAAAGGCGCGCCGTTTTCACGTGATAGTTGCCGGTCCCGATGTGCACGTAGGAGCGCAGGCGGGAGCCTTCCTTACGAACCACCAAGGCCAGTTTGGCATGCGTCTTGAGCCCGGCAACTCCAAAGGTAACGTGCGCGCCGACGCGCTCCAACTCTGCCGCCCAGTGCAGATTGCGCTCTTCATCGAAGCGGGCCTTGATTTCCATGACACAAGCGACCTGCTTGCCACTCTCTGCTGCGCGGATCAGCGACTTCACAAAGGGTGTGTCGTCTCCGATACGGTATGCCGTCATTTTGACAGAGAGCGTCTGGGGATCGTCGGCTGCAGCACTAATGAAATGTTCAACGCTGCCGTCAAAGCTGTCGTACGGATGGTGCACCAGGATATCGCCGGCTTGCATCGTCGCGAAGATGCTGGTGCCCCGGGCTTCGGGGATGGTCGGATGCTGCAGCGGGGTCCACGGCCGGTCACGAAGCGCCGGAATGGGCAAAGCCGCGATCTCAAAGAGCGTTGTATAGTCGACCTCTTCCTGCATGTCGAAGACGTTCAACGCCGGCAGTTCAAAGCGCTGCCGTAAGGTCTCTTTGATGCCAGCGTCCGCTCCTGGCCCGAATTCCAGCCGAACGATGGGTTCATACCGGCGTTGCCGAATCTGTTCCCGAACCAAATCGCGAAGTTCTGAAACGGTCTCTTCTTCGAGCTCTACTTCCGCGTCACGCGTGATTCGCAGTACCGTCATTCCGCTGATATTCATTCCGTAGTACAGCTTGTGGACATTTCCGCGGATGATTTCGGATAGGGGAACAAACAGCTTCTGATCCCGCTCTACATCGGCACTTAGGGCCACCCAATTCTTCAGGACTCCAGGGACCTTTACGCGTGCATACATGAATCCGCTTTGTCCCGGGTCCTGAAGACGAAACGTAAGAGAGGTGGAGAGGTTCGAAAGAAAGGGAAAGGGATGCTCCGGGTCGATCACTAGCGGCGTCAGTGCCGCGGAGACGTTCGAATCGAAATATTCGCTGGCCTCTCTCTGCTGGGGGAGAGTCAGCTCATCCCAGCGACGCAACAACACTCCGTGCCTAGCCAATCCCGGAACGACGACATTCCGGTAGCATTCCGCTTGCGCTAGCAGCATGGGCTCCAGTTTCTCGCGCACCATTCGCAACAAATCTTCCGCTAGACTCTCGCCCAGCGCCGACACGCGCTTCATAAAGAACTCGTCCAAATTCGACGTGAAGATCGCCAGAAATTTGGCTCGTTCGAGCAAGGGGGTGCGCTCGTCGAGAGCTTCAGCGAGGACACGCCGGTTGAAGTCTAACCAGCTTAGGTCGCGATCGATCCACACCTCCGACAATCCAACCGGCAGATGTGCATTAAGCACACCACGATCCCCAATCGAAGCCAGAGCTGTCGCGGCCATCAGGACCTCCCGGAGCTTGCCGAGCGCATGGCACCATCAAACAAGCCCCACCGTTAAAGACACACAGCCATGGATTCTCGAGGAAGAAGGCCCGTCCCAAAGTGAATTTTCCGTTAAATGGAAAGCTGATTTGCGCCAGATTCAAAAGCCCACCCGCGCTAGCATGCCATTGCAAGTGCCGAAACACACTAAACTCCTACGTGCGACGCCTTCAAATGCATGCGTTTCGCATAACTCCCTAGTTGGCTAGAAGGCTGCCTCCGGACCTTACCATCCAAGCGCGGGGTCCAAATTCATTTGGAAACTTCTTCACAGACATTATGCGCGGCGGGAGGAGGTGCTTGTTCGATCTATCATCTCCATTGCCAGTAGTACTCCGGCCGCTGGAACCTTTGGTTACTTGCCTTGCTTAAAGACGGCGTCGAGATTACAGGTGTTTAGAAGGTCTCTGACGTGAGGATGCACATTGACCAGCATCAGGTCACAGCCTTGCCTCTTGGCGGAAATATAGGTGGCAAAGATGCTACCGAGTCCGGCACTGTCGACGAAATGGACTGCGCTTAGATCGACCCGCAAGAGTTTATGCTGAGTCGTCAGGTCCTTGACTTCGGATCGGAACTGGGCAGCCGTCTCGAGTGTGATGCGCCCGCGGCACAGCAAGGTGAGTGTGCCCTCGGGGGAAACGCTATGGTCGATCCTGAACGTATTGTCTGGCCTAGGAACAGGATTGCCAGACATAAGCCACCTCAAAATTCATTTCAACGCTCACCTAGGATGAGCGACAGTATGGTAACTGGAAAGCGTTCGACTTTCAAGAGCACCAAAGCCGCTGTGTCAAAGCCGCCGAAGCCGCTGCCCAAAGCCGCGAAGCTGGTGGGCTGATGGCTAGAGACCGACTGTCCGTAATCGGGATCGTCGAATGCGTTTTTGAAGAGACGGAGAGCGCATTGGCGGATGCGTGGGGAGCACGTTCATTTTGGCACTTCGGGCCTACGTGGTTTCCGTAGGGGAAGGACGTAATTCGGACAATTGCACCTGAGGCGAGCGCATGGAAAGAGTTTGCTATTCGGTCCGATTTTCCAAGCGTGGACATACTGCGAGTGCCCACAACGGCCACAAGGATTCTTCTTCACGGGATCCAATCTTTGGCGGGAACGCGGCAATTGTAACACTGTAGGGCGCTAGAAATAGGTGATTCGCATCACAGCTTTCGAATCGGGCCGCGTCCCCTTAGTACCTTTCAATTCGGTGTCATCTTTGCCTATGAGATCGGGCCGAAAGGGATGGGCCGCTATGGTTCCTTGGGCGCAGTCAAAGACGAAAGGGTAGATATCCTTCGAAACCCAAGGGCTTGGTCAACATTAACTCACGCGTCAAGGATTTGCTGAACATCTCCCATCTCGAGGCCGTTTTCGGAAAATAGGAAGTATACATTTGCCCTCTTCTTAAGAGCTTTGCACTGAAGAGAGCTATCTGCCCGTCTCAGATTAGTTCTCTAGCAAGGTACTGAAAAATTGAATTGACTGAGGGCTTTCTTCTGTCCGATGCGTCATGTGTGAATCTCGATTCTTCTTTCGCGAGATGTTGTCGTGCTATCGATTATGCCGAAACTCACACCCTTCCAATCGGTGGGGATAGGAACAATAGAAGTGAGGCTCTTGAGCGGAAGACTAGGAGATTCCCAATGCCGTGGCGATTCTTTCGACGAAGATTTCCTTGTATTTGGGAACCTCGCCCTTGCCTCTGCCGCCAGCACCGCCTCAGGCGGGATTCTGGGCTGTGTTACACGAGATCCGATCCGAATATGCGCAAGTACTAACGGTTCTGTTTCTCATGACAAACGGGCCCGGCAAGTGGTCGCTCGACGCAGTGCTGCTTAGGACGCGAGAAGTCGGCGTCTCCAAGGTCGTCCCCTCGGGCAGGCCGCTGGATTTGGCGGGCGCCACGAGCCGCTGAGCCACAACGCCTTAGTAATCATCTAATACCGCCGGCACCTGCGTCGCCTCAGCCGACCTCAGCCCGTCCTAACCTCCTAAACCTTTTCCCCTCCTTTAAGGGTTACAATCGCCCCGCTATGGACTCCACCGAAAACGCTTTTTCCCCCATACGCGGCCGCCTCAAAGTTTTTCTCGGTTACGCCTCTGGCGTCGGCAAATCCTTCCGCATGCTTGACGAAGGCCGCCGTCGCCGCGAACGTGGCCAAGACGTGGTCGTCGGTGCCCTCCAATCCAAAATTCCTTCCGACATCGAGCCCCTCCTCGCCTCGCTCGAAGTCATTCCCACTCTGCACGCCAAAAGCGGCCAGGCCATGGACGTCTCCGCTATTCTTGCGCGGCGCCCGCAAATCTGCCTCGTGGACGGCCTCGCGTACGACAATCCTCCCGGCTGCCGCAACGCTCACCGTTGGCAGGACGTTGAAGAGCTCCTTCAGGCCGGCATCACCGTCGTCGGCTCCGTCAATCTTCAATACATCGAGGACCAGCGCGACACCGTCGAAAAGCTCACCGGCAAGCGAGTCATCCAGACCATTCCCCGCGAATTCCTCAACACCGCCGACGAAATCGTCATCGTGGATGCACCAACCGAACGCGCCCGTGAACGCCGCACCGTCCTGCGCGAAATGGCCCTCGTTCTTTCCGCCGACGTCATTGACGCCGGCTTGCAGCGCTATCTCCGCTCGCACGGCCTCGAAGAAACCTGGGGCATGCACGAGCGCTTTCTCGTCTGTCTCACGCCCCGCGCTAATTTCGACGAGATGCTCGCCAGCGCTCGTCGCAGCGCCGCGCGCTTCCATTGCGATGTTCTTGCCGTCTATGTGCGCCAGCCCGGGCTCTCTTTGGAGGACCGCGCTTCCCTCGAACAGGGTCTGGCGCAGGCCCGGAGCGAAGGCTTGAACGTCGAAGTTCTTGATGGCGAAGCTGTCGTCGAGACCATCGTCCACTTCGCCCGCACCCACGGCATCACCCAGATTTTCGTCGGTCACAGCACCAAAAAGGATTTGCGCACCCGGTTGTTCGGAAGTTCTGTCAGCCGTCTGGTCCGCGCGGCACGCGGTATTGACGTCCGGATCTTCCCTCATTAGCCCATAAAACAATCAAAGCGAGAGACGACCATGAGCCACAAAAGACGAGGCCGCCTGAAGATATATCTCGGTTACGCCGCAGGTGTTGGCAAAACCTACCGCATGCTCGAAGACGCGGGCAATCTGCAGGCCCGCGGCGTGGACGTCGTCCTCGGATTTCTCGAAGTGCAAGGCCGTACCGACGTCAACGAGCGCGCCAAACGGTTCGAGACCATTCCGCTGCTCCGTGTCGCTTGCCGCGGTAGCTATACCGAAGAATTTGACGTCGTCGGCATAATCCGCCGGGCGCCCAAGGTCTGCATCATTGACAACCTCGCTCACACCAACGCTCCCGGGTCCGAGCGCCAGCGCCGCTGGCAGGACGTGCAGGTCCTTCTCGAAGGCGGCGTGGATGTTCTCACCACTATGAACGTGCAGGA
>Ga0126373_10003570_pt1 | contig 11687 bp, 9 predicted proteins | sample PanSoiMetPlot_11_FD_92545 | JGI IMG/M metagenome (GOLD analysis project Ga0126373, IMG submission 92545) | Tropical forest soil microbial communities from Panama - MetaG Plot_11 | ecosystem: Environmental > Terrestrial > Soil > Tropical forest > Bulk soil | place: Panama | collected 2016-02-17
ACACGAATGAATGGACTGCAGAGCAGCATGCCGCCGCCCGCGAGGCCATCGCCCTTTACAAGGCGCGGCTGCGGCCGCTCATTCGCGACGCGCAGCTCTTCCATATTTCCGCGCGTCCGGACGGCGTGCACTGGGACGGGATGGAGTACTGGGACCCAGCGCGCGGGCAGGGGGTGATATTTGCTTTTCACGGTTCCGACCCCGCGGAGCCCGAGCACCGGTTCGCCCTATCAGGATTGGATGAGCGAACGGCCTACCACCTGCACTTCGAGGATCGAACATCCCCGGATGCAACTGTTTCCGGTCAGCAACTGATGACGTCCGGTATGCAGCTCGTGCTGCGGGAGCCGCTCAGCTCAGAGTTAGTCTTCCTCTCCGCGCAATAGCATGGGCGCGGCGGCGACCTAATAATATCTGTAGAAATACTGAATAACATCTTGATTTTGCTAATTCTTTGTGTTGCGTAACGCGGGTTACGCAGCTGTGCGGCAACGCGCGGCCACAGTTTGTCTTACGTTTGGACTGCATTCGGGCGGGGCCGGCGCCGTGCTATTCTTCGCGTAAAGCAATCCGTGTAGCTGCCGCATCAGGCCCCCGGCGCGAGTCCGGCGGTCGCGGCGTTCGGCGGGTCAAGAAGAATGGGGGTCGCAACAACCCAACCTTCCTCCATGGCGGCATCCGCCAGCCGCTACCGCGCCTATATCAGTTACAGCCATGCCGATCGCCGCTGGGCCGACTGGCTGCACAAGGCGCTTGAGACCTATCGCGTACCCTCGAGGCTGGTTGGCACTCAGACTGCCGCTGGCGTCATTCCCCGACGCCTCATACCGGTATTCCGGGACCGCGCCGAGCTGGCCAGCGCCGCTGATCTCACCGCTCGGGTCAACGAGGCGATCCAGCGCTCAGACAACATGATCGTCATCTGCTCGCCACGCGCGACCGCCTCGCGTTGGGTCAACGAGGAGGTTCTGGCCTTCAAGCGCCTCAGCCGGCAGGGGCGCATCTTCTGCCTGATCGTCGATGGCGAGCCCAATGCCAGCAATCTGCCGGGGCGTGCGGCCGAAGAGTGCTTCGTCCCGGCATTGCGTAAACACCTCGATGCAGACGGCGCGCTCAGCGACCGGAACGCCGAACCGATCGCTGCGGACGCGCGCCCCGGGAAGGACGGCAAAACCAATGCGAAGCTCAAACTGATCGCCGGTCTGCTCGATGTCGGTTTCGATACGCTCAAGCAGCGCGAGCAGCACCGACGCATGCGGCGCATGGTCGCGATCACCGCCGTCGCATTGGTCGTGATGGCCCTGACCACCGCGTTGGCGATCGATGCGCTGATCCAGCGTCACGCCGCAGTGATCGCGCAGCAGGCCGCCGTTCGCCGTCAGAAGCAGGCCGACAACCTCGTCCGCTTCATGCTCGGAGACCTTTACGACAGGCTCGCCCAGGTGGGTCGCCTCGATGTCATGGAAGCCGTGGACGACAAAGCGATGGCGTATTTCCAGTCTTTGCCCACCGCCGACGTTACCGACCGGGCATTGTCACAGCGGGTCAAGGCGCTGCAGGAGATCGGGGCAGCGCGCGAGACCAAGGGCGAGCTGGCCAAGGCGCTGGAGTCTTACCAATCCGCCTCGATCCTGGCGGCGAAACTGCTGCGGCGTGCGCCCAAGGATGTGATGCGCCAGGCAAGCTACGCCGATACGCTGACCTGGATGGGAAGGGTCGATTGGTACCAGGGAAGGCTACCGCAGGCCGCGCAGAAATTTCGCGCGGCCAGTGAATTACTGCGCCATGCCTTCGCAGCGCGGCCTGGGGACCCGCAACTGGGCCTGCAACTCAGCTCCGCGCTCGTCAACACTGGCCGCGTGCTGGAAGCGCACGGCGACTTCGGCGCGGCCAAGCCGTACTACGAAGCAGCACGGGACAACTATGCGCGGCTGAGCAAACGCGACCCGACGGATCCGGAATGGCCGCTGCAACTGGCTTACGCCTACAACGATCTCGGTAAGGTTGCACTCGAACAGGGGCGCCTCGACCTCGCCATCACGGACTATCGCGCCGATCAGAGCCTCAAGGCCACGCTGGTGGCGCGAGACCCAAACAACCGAGAGGTCGGGGAGGGACTTCTGGTCAGCGATGCCATCCTCGGCCGGATGCTTGGCTGGTGTGACGACATGGCAGCTGCGTTGCACTTCACGGAACTTGCGGTCGCCAGCGCCCGGAAGTTGACGGAGTTCGATCCGAAGAACGCGGAGTGGGCGGACTTCTTTGCCCTGTACAGCCAGCAGCTGGGTGGTCTGTTGCGGCAGCGCGGGCAACCTCACATTGCGGCGGCCGCCGATAATGACGCGGTTCGCGTACTGTCCTCCTTGGTTGCCCAGAACCCAGGTGATACGTCGTTGCAGCAGGATCTGGCGCAGAGCCGGCTCGAGCTGTCGCGGCTGCAATTGACACACAACGACATCGACGGTGCGACGTCCGCTGCATCTGCCGCAAGCGCGGCTGTCGAGCGATTACTCAAGGACAGTCCTGGCGACCGCAGCCTGATTCTGCTCGCGGCTCAGGCCGATCTGGTGCTGGGGCAAATCGCAGCACGGCGAACGAACAGCGCTGCCGCAAGGCACTACTGGTCGCAGGCACGCGACTTGATCCTGCCGGCAACCCGGTCGGGCGCCGACCCAAATTTTCTCGCAGTGTGCGCCGAGGCGCTTTTGCGCCTCAATCAGACCGAGGCCGCCCGCCCGCAGGTGGCCGAGCTGAATGCGATGGGCTATCGCACACCGGATTTCGTCGCTGTCGTGACTCATAGCCGACTTACGTATCCTGTCAATGCAGCATTCTCACGGCGCATCGAGCAGATCATGCGGGACGGCGCTCGGTCTCTCTCGCATCCGCAGGATGTTGCGACAGTGTCCTATCAAGGCGCCGCGGCCCGCCAATAGTGCCGTCCAATAACGCGAATAGGGGTAGACCATGCCAAACGTAATCCTCAGAGTGACCCTGGATGAGACGATAGGTGCTCTCGACGTCGATCAGTCAGGAAATGGCAACCAGATAGATCATGGGCAGAACGACACGATCACATGGCAGCTGAGCGGGAACGCCGCACAAGGATCGTTCAACTCCATGGATGCCGACAATCCCGGCTTCGCATGGAAGCAGATTCCTCCCAACGGTGTGTTCGGCGCCCCGGACCCGGAGGGCAGGCAAATGAGCATCTCGGACAACAACACAGACCCCAACGGAGTTGATTCGTCCGGGACGTGGATCTACCAGATATGGGCTACCATCGGTAACCAGCAGTATTCAACCATATCGACCATTCCCAATCCGCGCGGTGTCTCCACCAATCCGACAATTCAGAACAAATGATTCACCCGCGGTCCGATGGACGCCGATCGTGCGGCGCCATCGGACCGCCCGTTTCGGCATCTCCTTTTCTGGGGCGCCCGGGCGCATGTAGTACGAACGTGTAATGGCTTTGCGTCGTCCGTCGATGGTTTACTGAACGCCAGCAAAGGAGACGACCCAATGCGAATTTCAAACCAGGCACTGCTCGCGGCCATGGCGCTATCACTTTTCTCGGGCGCGACGCTCGCCGCGGACGCGGTCAACCCGGAGACGCTGCCCAGAGTCGAATGTTCTTCGCTGCATTTCTCGGATAGCTTCCTCGCAAAGTACCCGAAGGCTCCCGCCGCCTGTCGGGAAGCACGCATCTACAAGGGCGAGACTTACATGAAGGTGCGGGCCAAAGTGTACGTCACGGATGCACCCATGCTGTCGCTTGACGTCATGGATCCATACGGAAACACCCTTGGAACCGTGGTGATCGGGAAACCGCAATCGCTCCGCGTTCTGGCTGGCGGTAAGGCGATAGACGCCTTCGATCTGCGTCGTGATGAAGAGCTCACGCTCTGGGTGCCGGAGTCGATTTTCTCTGCGCAGCTCAGTGCGGCTGCTCAGTAAGGAGGAACGAGTCCGGGTTGCCGGAAGCTCGTAGGAGCGCTCCAGACTGTCAGCCCGTGATGGCTTTCAACCTCTGTGTCCGCGTGGCTCCGGCGCTTTCACCGACGCGCCGGAGCAACGCGCGCGCTTCCTCCGCCGGCAGCGCCTTGCTCAGCAAAAAGCCCTGCGCGTCCTGACAGGCGTGCTCCTGCAGGAACATGAGCTGCGGGATGCTCTCGACACCCTCGGCGGTGACGTTGATGCGTAGCGAACGCGACATCGCGATGATCGCCGCCGCGATCGCCCGATCGTCACTGCCGTCACTGATGCTGGTCACGAACGAGCGGTCTATCTTCAGGCGATCCACTGCAAAGTTGCGCAGGCGGCCAAAGCTCGAGTAGCCGGTGCCAAAATCGTCGATCGCAAGCGAGATACCAAGCTGCTTCAGCTCTGCGAGTGCCTTTTCGGCCCAGCCTTCGTCGGCCATGACGACCGATTCAGTGATTTCCAACTCCAGCCCGGACGGGTCGAGGCCGGTCTCCCGCAGAATGCCCGCGACGTGGCCCGGGTATTGGGGCAATGCAAACTCCCGGCCGGAGACGTTGACTGCCATTCTCCCGATCTGCAGGCCCTCGTCCTGCCACATCTTGGCCTGACGGCAGGCATTGCGTAAGACCCACTCGCCAATGGCGAGAATCAACCCGGTTTCTTCCGCGATCGGAATGAACTCCGAGGGGGGCACGGTTCCCAGCTGCGCGTTGTTCCAGCGCAGCAGCGCTTCCATGCCCGACAGGCCGCCGTTGCTCAAATCGAATTGCGGCTGGTAGTGCAGCGAGAACTCATTGCGCTCGAGGGCGCCGCGCAAGCGGTCCTCGATCGTGAAGCGCTGCAGCGCAGCCGCATTCATCGCAGCCTCATAGTAGGCAAAGGTGCCAGGGCTTCTCCGCTTGGCAAAATACATCGCAAGATCGGCGTTGCGCAGCAGGGACTCCGCATCCGCGGCGTCCTGAGGGTAGAGCGCGATTCCGATACTGGGCGTCACGACGAGTGAATTGCGCGCCAGAGCGATCGGCTCCCGCAGCGCCCGAATGAGCGTTTGCGCTATTGCACCCGCATCCTCGGCGGCCCGCAGGTTCGGCAGCAGCACAAGGAACTCGTCACCACCGAGGCGCGCAAGGTCGCCTGGGCGCCGCGCTGCCTCGTTGTCCGCATTGACCGAGTGGTCATAGCGAAGCGAGTCACACAGCCGCCCGGCAACTATTCGCAGCAGCTCGTCGCCAACGGCGTGGCCCAGGGTATCGTTCACCCTCTTGAAGTTATCAAGATCGAGATACAGCACCGCCAGGTTTCTCTTCTGCTTTGTCGCGGCGTCAATCGCGCCCAGCAGGCGGCTGCGGGATTGCTCGCGATTGGGCAGTCCGGTGAGCGTGTCGAAATAGGCGAGCTTGACGATGCGCCGCTCCGCCCGCCATTTGCTCCCCAACGCAATCGTCATCTGCCGCACTTCGTGCGGATGAAACGGTTTCTGCAGGTACGAAAGCTTGTCTTCGGGTGGAATCATGCCGCCCATGTCACCGGGATCTACATCGGAGTAGGCCGTACAGATCACAATCTCGATCGCTGGATCGAGCTCGCGGATGCGGGTGGCAGCCCAGACGCCATCGCGCCCAGGAGGCATGCGCATGTCCAGGAATACGACCGCGAACGGCCGATCCTGCGCGAGCGCCTCCTGGACGGCGGTAATCGCTGCTTCCGCCTGATCACAGAAGACAGGATCGCAGGCAGCCCCTCGGGGAGCCTGCTTCGCCGACGGGGAGGGGGAGGCCGCGCGGTTGAACAGCCGGCTACGCAAGTCGTGGAATGCCGCGAGGTCCTGATTTACGTCGGTTTCGAGCAGGATCTGCCGGTAAGCATCCCGTACATCCGCTTCGTCATCGACGACCAACACCCGAATGGTTGTGCGCTTTTGCTCGCCCATAGGAACCTCAGGCAGCTCCCGCAATCGCTGCTGTCTTATGCCCAGGAAGCGGCAGCGCGAGGTGGATTGACGCACCCCGCCCAACGCCCTCGCTGGTAGCCCATATCCGCCCGCCCAGCGCGCCTATGGCATTGGCACACCAGTGCAGTCCGATGCCGCTGTTGGTTTCCCGCGACTTGGTGGAGAAGCCTTTGTCGAACACCCGGCTGAGATTATCCCGCGGAATGCCGACGCCATCATCTTCGCAATGCAATCGCAGCTGTTCACCATCAGCCTCGCGCACGACCTCGGCACTGAGCCGCAGCACCCCTTTGTCCTTTGCGGCCTCGCGCATCGCATCCGCGGCATTGATGATGATGTTCTGTAACACGAGCCGCAGCACCGTGCGGGCAACGTGCACCACGCCCACTCTACGCAGCGACTCATCCGTCTGTATCGACAGCCGTACGCGGGACGAGTCGGGCACGATTTCCAATGCTTGAGTGAGAAGCTCCAGCAGCCGCACCGCCTCGATCACATGCTCATTGCGTCCTGCCCGGCGTTGCTCCGAGAGCATCAATTGCACCGCGGCGGTCTGGCGGCCCATCACTTCGACGTCCCCGGCCGCGGCGCTGACGGTTGCGGCCAGCTCCTTCGCCGCCATGCGGATGAATTCCCGCAAATCCTCACGGCGTTCCGGGTCTGTCGCAGGAGACACGAGCTCGAGCGCCGCCTGCTCGGCGTCTTCAACCGGCGCCAGGCGAAGTCGATCGCGCAATCGAGCCAACCTTACTCCGATCGGGGTCATGGCATTGCCGAGGTTGTGCAGTACGCCTTTGGCCATTTCGGCATGGCCGGCTTCAAACGACTGATCGACCAGTTGTCGGCGTGATTCGGCCAGCCGGTCCACCATGCGGTCGAGCTCCTGCGCCAACGTGCCCATCTCGTCGTTGCTCGCGAGATTCAAGTGCACCGTGAGGTCTGTATCCTTGCCGATCGCGACCGCGTGCCGCGTGACCCGATCCAGCGGCTTGAGCACCACACGGTTCAACACAACGACCAGCAGAAGGAGCAGCAATGCCATGGCGCAGATTAGATACGCCGACGCGTAGGTCACCGCGGAGCGGCCGCGCTGCGTGATTTCCCGCGGGACATCCACGCGCACGGACATGATCGGTCGCCCGTGGATGTCGTTGATCGAGCGATAGACCTGTGTGGCAGTCGCAGTCTCCCTTACCTCTTCAGCGCCGCTTTGCGGACGCGGTGGCAGGATTGCGAGTTGCGCTTGCGCTTGGGTACCGACGTTCCGCACTTCCTCCGCGGAAAGGAGCCGACCCATGAGTACGGTGCCACGGACAGGACCCCGCCCGTTCCCATCGAGAACCGGCGCCGCCACCAACATGAAGGTTCCTCGATCACTTCGCACGAAACCCCTCTCGGATTGGCCGAAGTGCAAACTCGATCGCCAGGGGAAGTCAGCCGGCAAAGACTTTCCAGCGAGCAGGGCGAGGTGTGCGGGCTGGCCATCAGCCAGGGGTAGCTGCTTGACCAAAAGCAAATTGCCGTCGAGATCGGCAACCGCGAACAAGTCGACTTTCAGTTCCCTCAAAGCAACATCGGTCGCGTTTTCGGCGGCGTAGGATGCGTTGTGATCCTGGACGAATCGGTACGTATCGTTCCAGTTGCCCCAATCCTTAGCTTCGGAGGCCAGCTGATCCAAACGCAGCTCCAGCGCATAGTTGATTCGTCGCATGGCCGTGCGGGCATCCGCTCGCTCGAACTCGGCGAAGCTGGGCATGATCACGGTCTTTTGGACCAGGATTTCGGCCGCACCGACAATGGCACAGACGCTGGCGATCAAGGCCGTGACTTTCAGGCGTATGTTCACAACATAACCGTAATCGAGGGCCCGGCGATCGGCCATTTGGGGGGTCTCAGATCTGCAGGCGACCCACAATAAACGGCGGATAACGAGACGTGCGTCTCAGAATTTGCCCGTGTACGGCGCGGGGCGCCGCGGCAGACCAGGTCCATGCCTGCCCCGATGAGGCGCTGCGTCCGGGTAGTTCAGGGCTGGCAACGAATATCCGGGAGCGAGTAGGGCATTTGCGCCCCGGCGGGCGCCAGGTGCATGCTCAAACGGTACACGTATTCAGCAGCAAATGACACAGCATAGGAGGAATCACAGTGCATCCTCTGCGCAAACTACGGGAATCCGGTAAGCCTACAGCCGCCCAGGTGAGCGAGCTGCTTGCCGAGAACGTCGTATTCAACAGCCCGATCCTGGTACGGCCAATCTCAGGGCGCGAAGTCGTCGCGTCAATTTTCGCTCAGTCGAGCTCTACGCGTGGCTCCGGTACCTACACAGCCGAATTCAAGCTCGATGAGCGCACCACTTTCCTGCGTTGGCTGGGAACCATGGATGGCCACAAGTTCGAGAGCTTGGAAGTGATCGTGGACAACGAGCAGGGGCTGATTATGGAGCGCACTATCGCCCTCCGGCCATATCCAGCTCTGAAACTGTTCCGCGACGCCATGTATCTATCGCTCAAGGATAAGCTGCCGCCTGATGTGTGGGACTACTCGACGCCGTAGTGTGACAACGGCTTCACGGTCTCGGTTAGCGAAATCTCGGAAGGGCCTACTGAAATCTCGTTGGACCAACATCAGCTGAGCGTCCCGGGCGCCGCTCACCTCCGGCGAGGAAATGCGGCGCCCAGACAAACCCGCTGAGTTCAGCGCGCCGCCACTCCCTGGGCGCCCGCCGGCACGCCGCCAGCCGAAGTGACCGCGGTCAGACTGCCGTCGCTCTCGACTCGGAAGCCGTCGATCCTGCCTTTGACCGCTTCGCGGACGTAGAGAAAGCGGCTGTTTGCGCTCAGCGCCATGTCGATCGGAGCGGTTCCCGAGCCGGTGTTGGCCGCCACTTCGTTGAGGAGCGTCAGGAAGCCCTCCCGGGTGAGCTGGTAGCTCGAAATGGTGCCGCTGGCCGTATTGGTGGTGAAGGCATAGCGCGCGTTCCGGGTCACGACAACCCAGCAATTTGTCTTCTGCCCGTCACTCAACGTTCCGGTCAGGAGATCCACCGTCCCGTTATCATCGATATCGTAGGAGGAGAGGGCGCTCGGCCCCGCTTCCGACACAACAGCCACGTCGCGCTGGGTGAACGCGAACCCGAACGGCGTCGCCCCGCTCGAATCCGTCGTCGTACCGTTCTCGGCGAAACCGTCATCGTTCAGCTGCCAAATATCAATCTTGTTCGTGCCTTTTTCGGTAACCATCAGAACGTCGCCGTCAGGCGAGAACGCGATCTCGGCCGGGCTCGACGCCGCGCCGCCCGGCAGCATTCGCTCTGAGCCGGGCAAGGGAACCAGCCGGCTGGTGGTGGGGTCGAGGAAGAAGCCCTCTATGTTGGGTGTGCCGCCTGCGTTGAGCACATATACCAGCCGTCCGTGCGCGGCGATGCTCACCGGCATGGTGCCGCCCGACGGCGCGCGATCTATAAGCTTGAGATCGAGCCCTGCGGCTTGGACCGTAAACACCGAGACATCATTGCTCCCGGCGTTCACCGCGAAGAGCAGCTGCCGCCATCTGCCAAGCACCAGCGAGCCCTGGGATCCAAGAGGATCGGCTCCGTTCCCCATACCCATTCCTCCGGTCGGAAAGCTCCGCGAGAGTCGTAGCGTCCCATCCCCGGCGCGCGCATACACCAGCACGGAGTTCGGCGCCTGGTTCGTGAGGACGTAGACGGCCCCGCCGCGATCGCTCGCGAGGGTCGGAGAGATCCCCAAGAGCATCCAGGCAAGCGCAAGCGACAGCGAGCCACCGGCTCGCACCGTACGAAAGAGGTAAGGATTACTCATCTTCATCTCCGGATCGAGGTTGTTGCCCAAGTAGAGGGCGTATAGCTCACGGCTGGTTATTTCGATCTGGGGTCGAGAAGTGTTACGACGCGTTACGATCCGACTTCTTCGCAGGGCTGAATTACGGCAATCCCCTCAACGAAAATAGGACACGATCGAGCTGCCGCTCGACCACCCGACTGTAAGTACCGGCAGTCAGCCTACGGATTTACAGTTTCAACCGGGTGCTGATCTGGACGATCCCACGTGGCGTATAATGGTATCGATTGCGGTCATGACTCGATTCGAACGCGCCATGAAGCACGGCTGGCGTGGGCGCCAGCGCGAGCGGTCTCCTGCGAAGCACGAAAATAGCCTGCGATGCCGGCCAATCTCTCCCCGGAATACCGCCAGGCCGAGCAGGCCTTCCGCTCGGCCCATGATCCCCGCGAGCGGCTCGAATGCCTGAAGGAGATGCTGCGCACCATCCCAAAGCACAAGGGCACCGAGCACATTCAGGCCGACATCAAATCGCGCGTCCGGGAACTGACCCGAGAGTTGAGCCTGCCGCATAGAGGCCCAGCGCGGGCGGGCGCCGGGCGCACCATCAGTCACGAGGGAGTGGCGCAGATCTGTCTCGTCGGGCCGCCGAACGCGGGCAAGTCGAGTCTGCACTCGCTGTTGACCGGGTCAAAAGCTGAAATCGCTCCGTTCCCCTATACCACGAGACAGCCTTTGCCAGGGCTGCTGCCTTTCCGGGATGTCGCGTTCCAACTGATCGATCTGCCGCCAATTTCTGCCGAACGACTCGAACCGGAGCTGGTCGGGTTCCTGCAGGCGACGGATGCCGCATGGTTGGTGCTCGACCTGGCCGATCCTGGCTGCTCCGAGCAGTTGTTGACGCTTTGCACGCAGCTGAGGGAGCGCGGTATCACCCTCAGCGACCGGTGGCCCGGCCGCGGCGATCCCGCTCAGGCGGGTGTCGTCCCTCTAGAGGCGATCAGGAAGGAGCCCGTGCTTGATCCCTTCGCAGTGGAGCTGCCCACGCTATTGGTAGCTAATAAGAGCGATCTGGATCCGGATCCCGATGAGATCAGCGTACTGGAAGAGCTGACCGGCGTGCGCTTTCCTGCGGTGGCGACTTCAGCAGCGACAGGGGCGGGGATCAGCCTGCTTGCTCCCTTCCTGTTCGATGCCTTATGTATCGTGCGTGTGTACACCAAAGCGCCCGGCAAGCCGCCTGAGAAGACCAGGCCCTTCACGGTGCGCCGCGGCGCCACGGTCGTCGATGTCGCGCGACTGGTCCATCAGGACTTGGCGAGCACGCTCAAGTTCGCGCGAGTCTGGGGTAGTGGGACGTTCGAGGGCCAGCAGGTGGGTCCCGAGCATCTCGTTGCGGACGGTGATATCGTCGAGCTGCACACGAGATAGCACGGTCCTCTCACCGGAGTGAATCCTATGCAACTCATTACGGTGCGAATCAACAAGCCCGAGGCAATGAACTTCATCTTGGGACAGACCCATTTCATCAAGAGCGTTGAGGACATTCACGAGGCGTTGGTGACGAGCGTTCCGGGCATCAAGTTCGGCCTGGCGTTCTGCGAGGCATCGGGAAAGTGCCTGGTGCGCGGGTCGGGTACGGACGCGGAGCTGCAGGACTTGGCGCGGCACAATGCGCAGGCCATCGGCGCCGGTCACAGCTTCATCGTATTCCTGGCCGAGGGGTTCTACCCGATCAACGTCCTGAACACGATCAAGCTCGTGCCCGAGGTCTGCCGGATCTTTTGCGCGACTGCGAACGCCACCGAGGTCGTGCTCGCCGAGACGGAGCAGGGGCGAGGTATCCTCGGAGTCATCGACGGCGCCCGGCCGTTGGGCGTGGAGGGCGACGACGATATCCGCTGGCGCCGTGAACTGCTGCGCAAGATCGGGTACAAGACCTAGACCAG